>JAESGM010000464.1_pt1 | contig 31135 bp, 34 predicted proteins | sample 9269721 | NCBI WGS metagenome assembly JAESGM01 (sample SAMN15720920, study PRJNA650825) | algae metagenome | isolation source: Komarekiella atlantica HA4396-MV6 and co-occurring heterotrophs from... | place: USA: Theobald House, Kauai, HI | collected 2009-07-29
TGATCGTGACTTGCCGTTCGGGCCAGGCCTGAGCCGTCGCACCTGTCGCGATGGCGGCCGCCAGGAGGCCTGCAGCAAGCCAGATTGCGAAAGCCGAAACCGTCCTTGCCATTGCCACTCTCCCTATCTGATCAAATACCATACTATGGATGGCTTGACAGAACGCGTATCCCACTCTTTTGATCAAATCAATGGAACTCGTACAAAGCCGCGCCGACTCGGTGAAAGATCGGATCCGGGACGACATCGTCTCCGGCGCGCTCCCCTTCGGATCGAGACTACGGATCGATCAACTGTCGGGACGCTATGGTTCCAGCCACATGCCTGTGCGCGAGGCCTTGCGCAGCCTTGCCGGCGAGGGGCTTGTCGTCAGCGAGGCCAACAAGGGCGCGCGCGTGGTCGAGGTCGACCGGCGTCACATCGAAAATCTCTTCACGATTCGTATCGCGGTCGAGGTCGCGCTGGCCCGGCAAGCTGCGCTTGCCATCGCCGCTGCCGAGTTCAGCGCCGTTGCCGCGATCGAACAGGAGCGGCTGGCCTGCGTCGCCGACGGCGACTATGCGCAGGGCGTCGCGATCAACCAGCGCTTTCACCGCCGCATCTACGCGGCTGCCGGCAATGCCGATGGGCTGGCGCTGCTCGATCGCCATTGGCTGCTGCTGGCGGCGATCTGGTCGCGCTATGGCTATCGGCCCGAGCGGCTGGGCGGCGTCGCCAGCGATCACGATCACATTCTGCGGGCTCTGGCCGAGCGCGACGCCGAGGCCGCGGGCGTCATGACCGCCGCCCATGTCACCAAGACCCGGCACGACATGCTCGCCCAAATTGCCGACCAGCAGGGCCTGCGGTCGTGATCGCCGGGTTGCCCGCCGATCCGGTCAGGCGCGCGCGTCTCAGCCTGGCCCGCATCAGCGACCGGACGATCTGGGCCTTTGTCGAGGTCGCCTGCGCATCGGGGGCCATGGGCTGTGGCGAAGCGAGTCTGGCCGGGCGGGAGCGGCTGCTGGTCGATGCCGCGCTCGATCATCTGCCGGGCAGGCTCGCAGACGCGTCGTGGCCCGAATTGGGCTTGGCCCCTGCGCTGCCTTTGGCCGCGATAGCGACGGCGTTCGACGTCGCTTGTGCCGATGCGTCCGCGCGGCGCGCTGGCCTGCCGCTCGCGACAGCCATCGGCGGAGCCGGCGATGCGTCGATCCCTCTCTACGCCAACATCAACCGCCGCACGCGCGACCGCTCGCCGGCGGGCTTTGCCGCAAACGCCATTCATGCGGCTCAGCGCGGGTTCACCGCGATCAAGATCGCGCCGTTCGACGAGGTTAGACCGGCTTTCGAGGATGATGCGGAAGGCCGGGCTGCGCTCGAAGCCGGGCTCGCCCGCATTGCCGCCGTCCGTGAAAGCCTCGGCTCGGCAGCCCGGCTCATGGTCGATTGTCATTGGCGCTTCGGCGAGGCGCTGGCATGGCGACTGGTCGAGGCGGTTCGCCCCTTCGGCCTGCATTGGCTCGAATGCCCGGTCGTCGAAACCACCTCAGCCATACCGCTGTTGTCGGCGCTGCGCCGACGGCTCAACGCGGCCGGCATCCGTCTGGCGGGACTGGAAGAGTTCACAGGTGCGGAGGCGTTTCTCGATTTTGCCCGGGGGGGCGCCTATGATGTCATGATGCCCGATATGAAATACGTCGGCGGGGTCGCGGAAATGGTCCGGACGGCGACGCTGCTGGCGGCGCAAGGGGTGGAGGTTTCGCCGCATAACCCGACGGGCCCAATCTGCCATGCGGCGAGCCTGCACGCCTGCGCCGCGCTGCCGGGCTTCACCATGCTCGAACTGCAGCTCGACGAGACGCCGCTGTTCGAGAGCTTGACGACGCATCCGCCGCCCGGGGTGGAAGGCGGATGTTCGGCTCTGCCGGCTGGTCCGGGACTGGGCCTCACGCTCGATCGTGACGTACTGGAACCGTTGACGATCCTGGATGTCACCCTGCGGGCCTAGTCTTCCTCACGCCGCCCGCTCTTCCGGCTGCGGCAGCGCCGCCAGCGTGTCCATCACGCGCTCGGCCGGCAGGGTGATCGTCACCTCCGTTCCCGCGCGCGGCTTCGATTTGAGGTGGAATCCGCCATTGTGCAGGTCGATCAGGCCCTTGACGATCGGCAGGCCGAGGCCCGAGCCCTGCTCGGCCGTCTTGATCGCCAGCGAACCGCGCCCGAACGTCTGCAGCACGATCGGGATCTCGTCCTCGGGGATGCCGGGCCCGGTGTCGGTGATCGAGACATATTGCCCGCCATTGGCGGTCCAGCCGACCTTGATCGTGATGTCGCCGCCCTGGGGCGTGAATTTGATCGCATTGGAGAGGATGTTCAGCACCGCCTGCCGGATCGCCCGCTCGTCGGCCCAGATCTTCGGCAGTTCGGGCTCGATCGCCTCGCGGATCGTCTGGCCCTTGGCGCGGGCGCGCAGGTTCAACATGTGGCTGCAATCGTCGACGATGCCGGCCAGCGACAAAGCCTCCTCGTTCAGTTCGTATTTGCCGGCCTCGATGCGCGACAGGTCGAGGATTTCGTTGATCAGGTTGAGCAGGTGCTGGCCCGAGCCGTGGATGTCGGCGGAGTATTCCTTGTAGGCGGCGTTGGCGTGGCCGCCGAAGACCTCGTTCTTCATCACCTCGGAGAAGCCGAGGATGGCGTTGAGCGGCGTCCGCAATTCATGGCTCATCGTGGCGAGAAAGCGCGACTTGGCGAGGTTGGCTTCCTCGGCCTTGCGGCGCGCCTCGTCGGAATTGGCGGTGGCGGTCTCCAGTTCGGCGATCAGCGCGTCCTTTTCGGCCCGGAACTCGATGGTCGAGACCGAGCTGGAATAGAGCCGGTTGGCGAGGAAGATGAAGAGAAGCTGCGCGGCGGCCGCCATCAGCGCCATGGTGACGCTGTCGATGTCGCTGCGGCCCCAGAAATACGCGGCTATGCCGACCGTCATCGGCATCAGACCGGCATAGACCGCGACCGGGATCGAGGCCGCCAGCAGCACCGTCAGCGCGCTGACGATCAGGAGCGTCGTCGTGACGAAGACCTTTGCGCCCGGCGCGTCGCCATGGGCGAAGAGCAGCAGGATCAGCGACCAGGACAGGCCGTGAAAGCCCTCCGCCAGCGTGAACAGCCGCCGCCAGAACGTGATCCTGACCTCGCCCGTCGCCTCGGCGAGGAAACGGCGGCTCAGCACGATGATGATCATCGAGCTCAGCACGACCGTGCCGATCCAGGGCGCCACCGCATAGGCCGGCACCCAGAGCAGGGCGGCGGCCGCGATGCCGAAGGCCAGCACCAGCGTGCCGAGCGAGCCGCTCATCCGGTATTGCGCGAACAGGCGCAGCAATTCGTAGTCGAAGGCGCGCTCCAGCCCGGTCGAGGAGGTCAGCCGCTCGCGCACGGACTTGACCTCGCGCGTGACGAGCTTTCGGCGCGCCAAGGCGGCGGGGTCCGGCCCACGCCCGCGCTGCACCTGTTCGGCCGTCACTTCCGCCATGATGGTAAGACGCAACTCCTAGAGCATGATGCCGAAAAGTGGGAACCGGTTTTCGGCCGACATCATGCTCTAACTCTATGGTGTAGAGACGGATTCAGATGTCAGGTCGCTTCGACCTGACATCATCCGGCTCTAGCCGGCGGCGCACCACGCACGACCGGCTCGCCATCATGGTCGGCAAATCGTTAAGCTCTTCCTGATGGCGCGCTTCGGATTCGGTCGTTCACGGTTGGGGCCTTTCGGCTGGCGGCGCGTCGGCCGGCCGGTCGATCTCGTCGTGGCGCTTGGAATCATTGGGCTTCTGGCGATCGCGGGCGGGGTTCTGCAATATCGGCTCGGCCCGGCGCGCGAACTGTCGGGCTCAGCCCGGGCGATCGACGGCGATTCGCTTCGTCTGAACGGCGAGGAACTGCGGCTCGAAGGGCTCGACGCGCCGGAATACCGCCAGAGCTGCACGGCGAAATCGGGCGAGAGGGTCGCCTGCGGAGCGGCGGCGCGTCGGGCTCTGGAGGACCTGCTGGCGCGCGGCCCGGTCCGGTGCGAGATCGGCAAGGTCGACCGTTACGGCCGCGGCCTCGCGCGTTGCAGAACTGGCGAAACCGACATCAACGCGGCGCTGGTGCAACAGGGCCATGCCGTGGCCTATGGCGGCTATCGCGCCGAGGAGGCGCAGGCCAAGGCCGCCCGGCGCGGCCTTTGGGCGCTGGATTTCGAGCGGCCGGAGACGTGGCGGCGCTCGCAGGGGCGTTAGGAGCCGACAGTGCCGAAGCGGATACGACCCGGCCCTTCGGCGCTTTGCCTTGGCCGGGCGACGATCTCGACATCTTGGTCGAACGTCGTCAGGAAAATCATCAGTCGCTCGACCGCATATTCGCGAAAATGGCCCTTGAAGAGACGCGAAACCTCGGGCTGGGAGATGCCCATGCGCGCGCCTGCCTTGGCTTGCGTCAGCCTGTGCTCCTGGCACAGCCTGTAGAGTTCGGCCACGATCTGCGCCTTGAGGAGATGCCGCTCCGCGTCGGGCAGGCCGAGATCGGCGAAGATATTGGGTCCGCTATCGTGGACTGGCGCTGTGACCGAGGTCATGACGATCCTGTTCCTTTCAGTCTGGCCGCATAGTCGGCTTCGGCATCCTTCAGCCGTCGCTTGACCAGATCGATATCGCTCCGCGGCGTTTTGATGCCGCTTTTGGATTTCTTCTTGAAGGCGTGCAGCACATAGACCGCCTGCTCGAACCTGACCGTATAGACCGTCCGGAACGCATCGCCGTCGAAAGCTTCGACCAACTCGATGACGCCGTTGCCGAGCCCCTTCAACGGTTTGGCCGAGGGCGGATGCAGCCCGGTCTGAACCAGAAACAGTTCGAAGCCGCATGCCTCCTGAACCTTCGGAGGGAAATCGCCGTAATCCTTTCGGCTCGAGCCGATCCAGAGCAGTGGGCGGGTAGGGCGCGGCAGGCGATCCATCCGGCTGAAATATGAGTAATAACTCATTCGACTGCAAGCGCTTTGTGCAGGCTGAACGGAACGGCAATTCAGCCAGCCACCAGCTTGCCTCCTGCCATACAACCATCACGAACGCGCCCGACATGGTTGACCGCGCCGCCTCCGTCATGGTCGGGTCGCAGGTGCGGTCGAAAGGGAATGCGATGAAGCTCTATGATGGCGGACGGGCGCCCAATCCGCGACGCGTGCGGATATTCTTCGCCGAGAAGGGCATCCCCCTGCCGGAGATCGTCCCGGTCGACATCGCCGCGAAGGAGCACAGGAGCGAGGCCTTTACGCGCATCAACCCGCTGCAGCGCCTGCCGGTGCTCGAACTCGACGACGGCACGGCGCTGGCCGAGACGGTCGCGATCTGCCGCTATCTCGAGACCCTGCACCCCGAGCCGCGCCTGTTCGGGCAGGACGCGAAGGCGCAGGCGCTGGTCGAGATGTGGAACCGCCGCGTCGAGCTCGGCCTGTTTTCCAGCGTCGCCGCCGTGTTCCGGCATGGCCATCCCTCGATGGCCGAACTGGAGGACCAGGTGCCAGAATGGGCTGAAGCCAACCGCGAACTGATCGACGACCATCTCTGGATCCTCGAACTCCAGCTTGCCGGCAACCGCTTCGTCTGCGGCGAGGCCTTGAGCGTGGCCGACATCACCGCCGGCATCGCGATCGATTTCATGAAGCCCTCGCGGATTCCGCTGCCGGAGGATTTCATCCAGATCAGGCGCTGGCATGCCGAACTTGCCGCCCGGCCGAGCTGGAAGGCCTGATGCGGCAGGCTGTCGCCCTCGTCGCGCTGCTCATGCTGGGCGGCCCGGCCGCCTCGGCCGAGCGGCTGGACGGCGAGGCGATCAGGCGCGCCTTCGACGGCAATACGGTCTCGGGGCGATATACGAACGGCGGGTTCTTCACCGAATACCATGATCCCAATGGTCAGGCGCTCGGGCATAATGGCTGGCAGCCCAACACCGACGCCTGCTGGACCACCAAGGCGGACCAGGTCTGCTATTACTACGGTCCGCAGAACGACCGCACGGTGCATTGCTTCACGGTCGAGCTGTCCGACCGGCTCTATGTCCTGCGTAACAGCTCGAACGGCCAGATCAACGCCTTGGCGACGGTCGAGCCGGGCAACCCGCGCAGGCACGGCGATCGCGGCCAGCCCTGGTACTGCGACGGACTGATCTCGAGAGCGCCGGGGCCGGCGATGTCGCGGCGTCTCGCCGGCATGCGCTGACGAACGCAGGCGCTGGGCGCTCCGCGATGACCGAGCCTCTCGACAGGGTGCTGGCGCAACTCCGCTCCTGCCGGGTCTGCCGTGACGCGCCCCGCTTCGGCCCGCCGCTTCCCCAGGAGCCGCGCCCCGTCATCCAGGCCGGCCCGACGGCGCGTCTGTGCATCGCGGGCCAGGCGCCGGGCACGCGCGTGCAGGCCAGCGGCCGGCCGTTCACCGACCCCTCGGGCGTCAGGCTGCGGCGCTGGCTCGGGCTCGACGAGGCGACGTTCTACGACCCCGCACGCGTCGCGATCGTGCCGATGGGCCATTGTTTTCCGGGCCTCGACGCCAAGGGCGGCGACCTGCCGCCACGGCGGGAATGCGCGCCTCTGTGGCGGCAACGCGTCTTCGCGGCGCTGCCGGAGATCGAACTCGTGCTGGCGATCGGGGCCTATGCCCAGGCCTGGCATCTGGGGCCCGGCACGAAGCTCTCGGACACCGTGGCGGACTGGCGGGCCGTGCTGGCCGCGCCGCGCCATCCGCGCATCCTACCGCTGCCGCATCCGTCCTGGCGCAACAATACATGGCTCAGGCAGCGGCCGTGGTTCGAGGCCGAACTCGTGCCGGCGCTGCGCGCCGAGGTCGCCCGGCTGGTCCGGTGATCAGCGATAGCGCCAGTTGCCGGAATCGAGATTGCGCTCGATCCGCCCTTGCGTGCTGATGACGGTACGGACGCTGCCCAGCCCCGTCTCGCCCCGGCTCTCGAGATAGAGCCGGCCGCCCGCGCCCGAACCATAGCCGCTGCGCGAACTGCTCTTGCCGAACTCGACCTGCACCGAACCGCCGGCGCGCACGCACAGCGACGAGCCCTCGACCCTGACGAAGCCCGGCCCGTATTCGGGGCAGGGACGCGCGGCCCGCTCGGCCGGCGCGGGCCGCGGTTTCTCGGCGCGCGGCTGGCCACGCCCCGGCAGCGGCTCGCCGATCGACTGGGCGAGCGCTGGAGAAGCGGCCATGGAGGCGAGGAGGAGGGCAGGGATCATGCGCATGTCCTCATGATAGGGCCGCGAATGCGGCAGCGCCATGGTCGCCTGCCCGCAGTCCAGCGACATGAAAAACCCCGGCCTTTCGGCCGGGGTTCGAGAGACTTCGAGTTGGGCCGGAGCCGGCCGGTCGCTCTCTTCAGAGCTGGTTGGCCGCGCGCGCGCGGATCATGAAATTGTCGTAGGAGTATTCGGCGATCTGGAACCAGAGATATTCGTCGCCGCGGAACGCCACCATGTTGTCGTAGACCTTCTTGAAGTCGGCGTTCTTGGCGGTCGTCTCGGCATAGACCTCCTTGGCGGCCTTCAGGCAGGCCTCGAGGATCTCCTGCGAGAAGGGCCGCAACTGCGCGCCCGCGCCGACCAGACGCTTCAGGGCGGCGGGATTGCGGGCGTCGTATTTGGACATCATGTCGACCGTCGACATGTGGCAGGCCGTCGTCAGGATCGACTTGTAGGCCTTGGGCAGCGCTTCCCACTTGGCCGTGTTGATGAACATGTGCAGGTTGGCCCCGCCTTCCCACCAGCCGGGATAGTAGTAGAACGGCGCGACCTTGTTGAAGCCGAGCTTCTCGTCGTCATAGGGGCCGACCCACTCGGCCGCGTCGATGGTGCCCTTCTCCAGCGCGGGATAGATGTCGCCGCCGGCGATCTGCTGGGGCACGACGCCGAGCTTGGCCATGACCTGCCCGGCGAAGCCGCCGATGCGCATCTTGACGCCCTGCATGTCGGCGACGGTCTTGATCTCCTTGCGGAACCAGCCGCCCATCTGGCAGTTCGTGTTGCCCGAGGGGATCGCGTAGATGTTGAATTTCTTGTAGAATTCGTTCAGCAGTTCATTGCCGCCGCCATAGTTGAACCACGCGTTCTGCTGGCGCGCGTTGAGGCCGAACGGCACTGCGGTGCCGAAAGCGAAGGTCGGATCCTTGCCGACATAGTAATAGGACGCCGTGTGGCACATCTCGACCGTGCCGTTGGTCACGGCGTCGGCGGCCTGCAGGCCCGGCACGATTTCTCCGGCCGCGAAAGCCTGGATCTGGAACTTGCCGTCGGTCGCCTCGGAGACGGCCTTCGAGACCACTTCCGACGCGCCGTAAAGCGTGTCTAGGGATTTGGGGAAAGACGAGGTGACGCGCCATTTCACCTCCGGCGCCGATTGCGCGATGGCCGGGCTGGCGATGACTCCCGCAGTGGCGCCGACGCCGGCCACTTTCAGAAACTGACGACGCTTCATCGTGGTGTGTCCTCCCTCAAAGACAAAGACGCGCGCCAGCTTTTTTCCGTGCACCGCGTTGTCGCCAGAAAAGCATGTCTGCTCGCAAGCGCAAGCAAAAAAGCATGGCACACATGCAAGAGGCACATGAAACTGCGTCAATCTGCCACCATGGCGCGCATGGCCCGGCGCACGCGCGGGAGCCGGCGAATAAATTGTGATGCATTTGGCCTCCGACCGATCCGTGCGTGACCGGCTCGCAAGAGCGGCGCAGGAAGTCCGCACCATGAGCGCGCATCAGAGCGCCTATGGGAAAGCCATGAAAAAAGCCCGGCTTGCGCCGGGCTTTCTGTCGACCGGCCGGTTCGAGCCGGCCTCTGGAATGTCGCCGGTTCAGCGCGCGCGCGAACGCACCTGGAAGACGTCGAAGGTCAGTTCGGCGACCTGCCACCAGAGATACTGGTCGGCGCGGAAGGCGGCCATCGAGTCGATCGCCTTCTTGAAGTCGGGGTTCTTGGCGGAAATCTCGCTGTAGAGTTCGTTCGAAGCCTTCAGGCAGGCCTCGAGAATCTCCTGCGAGAACGGACGCAACTGCGTGCCGGCGCCGACGAGGCGCTTGAGCGCGGCCGGGTTCTGCACGTCGTATTTCGCCGCCATCTGCGTGTTGGCGTAGGTGCAGGCGGCTGTCAGCGCGGCCTGATAGGCCTTCGGCAGCGAATTCCACTTCTCCAGGTTGACGAAGGCGTGGACCGTCGGTCCGCCTTCCCAGAAGCCGGGATAATAATAGAACGGCGCGACCTTCGCGAAGCCGAGCTTCTCGTCGTCATACGGGCCGACCCACTCGGCGCCGTCGATGGTGCCCTTTTCCAGCGCCGGATAGATGTCGCCGCCGCCGATCTGCTGCGGCACGACGCCGAGTTTCTGCAGCACCTGGCCGGCGATGCCGCCGATACGCATCTTCAGGCCCTGCATGTCGGCGACGGTCTTGATCTCCTTGCGGAACCAGCCGCCCATCTGGGCGCCGGTGTTGCCGCAGGGCAGGCCGTGGATGTTGAACTTCTTGTAGAATTCGTTGAACAGGTCGTTGCCGCCGTTCTGGAACAGCCAGGCGTTCTGCTGGCGGGCGTTGAGGCCGAACGGCACGGAGGCCGCGACCGCGAAGGTCGGGTCCTTGCCGACATAGTAATACGACACCGTGTGGCACATCTCGACGGTGTTGTTGGTCACGGCGTCGGCCGCCTGCAGCGCGGGAACGATTTCGCCCGCCGCGAAGACCTGGATCTGGAACTTGCCGTCGGTCAGGTCGGAGACCATCCTGGCCATGACCTCGGCGCCGCCATAAATGGTGTCGAGCGACTTCGGGAAGCTCGAGGCAAGACGCCACTTGATCTCGGGGTTCGACTGCGCGACCGCAGGCGCGGCGACTGCCGCCGCCGCCGCGCCGACGGCTGCGGTCTGGATGAATTGACGACGCTTCATGAGGGCAAACTCTCCTTGGGATTTTCAGCAGAATGACGTGCAGACGGATTCAGGCCCGTTTGACGACGTTTCAGGACATTGGCGGCGGACCGCAGTGATCTTCAAGGCCGGGTGCGTTGTTCTTTGGTGCAACGGCAAGCCGGCAAAGACATTATACTTGCACAGATATTGCGCACATCTCCCCAAACATAAACCGACCGTCAACCAATTCTAAAAGCTCGACAATTGCGCCTGGAACATGGCACGGCTGCGCGCGGAGCACATGAAGGATTTCGCCGAGGCGGTCAATCTCCGCGTGCGAAATCCCCATGAACGGGACGAAAGGGCGCATCCATGGACGAAACCAAGCTGGCTGCTCTACGGGCGCGCTACGCCGGCGCGAGCGGGGCCGATATCCATGATCCGCATTTCGCCAAGGTCGCGGCCGACCAGTTCAAGGGCGACAGGCGCAAATGGCCGTTCTCGGATGTCGCGACCTTCCTCAGTGCGCCTTACCGGCCGGACGCGCTCGGCCTGCCCGATCTCGGCGGCCTCGATGTCGCGATCATCGGATTGCCGATGGACCTCGGCGTGACCAACCGCGCCGGCACGCGGCTGGGGCCCCGCGCCGTGCGCGCCGTCGAGCGCATGGGGCCGATGGATCATGTACTCGGCACCGCGCCGCTCGGCATGCTCAAGGCCGCCGATATCGGCGATGTGCCGTTCCGCTCGCGCTATTCGCTCGAAAGCTGCCACCAGGACATCGAGGCGACCTTCAAAACGATCGTCGCGGCCGGCGTCTCGCCGCTGGCGGTCGGCGGCGACCATTCGATCACCTACCCGATCATGCGCGCGGTGGGTGAGAAGCGCCCGCTCGGCATGGTCCATATCGACGCCCATTGCGACACGTCCGGGCCTTACGAGGGTTCGAAATTCCATCATGGCGGCCCGTTCCGGCAGGCGGTGCTCGACGGCGTGCTCGATCCCGAACGCGTCATCCAGATCGGGATCAGGGGCGGAGCCGAGTATCTCTGGGAGTTCTCCTATGAGAGCGGCATGACCGTGATCCACGCCAACGAGATCGACGACCTCGGCATCGCGGCGGTGGTCGCCAGGGCGCTTGCCGTCATCGGCGACGGCCCCACCTATGTCTCCTTCGACGTCGACTCGCTCGATCCGGCGTTTGCGCCGGGCACCGGCACTCCGGAAGTCGGCGGGCTGACGCCGCGCGAGGCGCTGGCCATCCTGCGGGGGTTGAAGGGCGCGAACATCGTCGCGGCCGACGTGGTCGAGGTTGCGCCGCAATACGACGCGACGAGCAACACCGCCCAATGCGCCGCGCAGGTGCTGTTCACGCAGCTGTGCCTGATCGCGGAGGCGAGGGCCTTGGGCAAAGGCCGTCCCTGAGCGTCACGGCTGTCGCGCCAGCCATATGACATGGCGCTTGCCGCGGCCGCGCCCTGCCCGCACGCCTACCTCCTCGACCGCGAAGCCGGCCCGGTCGAGGCGCTTGCGGAAAGCGGGGTCCGGCCCCTGCGACCATACGGCGAGCACTCCGCCGGCCGTCAGCGCGCGCTGCGTCAGGGCCAGCCCCGAGGCGCCATAGAGCGCATCGTTTTCCGGCGTCGTCAGGCCCTGCGGTCCATTGTCGACATCGAGCAGGATGGCGTCGTAACGCGCCTGCGCCGTCGCGATCAACTGGCCGACATCGCCGGTCCGGATCGTGACGCGCGGGTCGTCCAGGCAGCCGCCGAAGATGTCGGCCAGCGGCCCGCGCGCCCAGGCGACGACTTCCGGAACCAGTTCGGCGACCTCGATCCGGGCCGACCCGCCGAAGGCTTCCAGCGCGGCGCGCAGGGTGAAACCCATGCCGAGCCCTCCGATGAGGATGGCCGGGGCGGGACGGGCGGCAAGGCGCTCCGCCGCCAGCCGCGCCATGGCCTCTTCCGAGCCGCTGAGACGGCTGTTCATCAGTTCGTTGGCGCCGAGCATGATCGAGTACTCGGCCCCGCGCCGTTTCAGGCGCAAGCTGCCGCCACCGGGCAAGGTCGCGTGGGCCAGCGTTTCCCAGGGGAGCATGGATGTCCTGCATAGCGATGTCGGCGCTGGCGGGCTTATCACGCCCGGCGGCGGAGCGTGAATGCGCCATGGCGCGACGGTGAAGGGGGCATGCCGCCGGCAGCGAGCGTCAAATCGTTGCCGGGCAAGCGAAAATCCAGCGCCTGCCCTGACGGTTGTTTGGGCGGCCGCGCACCAAAAAAGCTGCATCGTCCCACTTGCGGGCAGGGCGCATCATCGCCCAATCTGCAGGCACAAGCCGGAAGCGGAACGTCGAAACGCCCGCCCGGCCGAACCTTGAGGGAGGCACCATGAAAGGTTTCGTTCGTTTTCTCGCCGCGGCCGCAGTGACGGTCGCAGGCGTCACCGGCGCTCTGGCCCAGGCCAAGGAGTGGAAGGAGGTCCGGATCGGCACCGAGGGGGCCTACCCGCCCTACAACAACCTCAACGCCAAGAAGGAGCTCGAAGGCTTCGAGATCGACTACGCCAATCTGCTCTGCGAGCGGATGAAGGTGAAATGCACCTGGGTGGTGCAGGACTGGGACGGCATCATCCCGGCGCTGCTCGCCAACAAATACGACATCATCATCGCCGGCATGAACGCCACCGACGAACGCAAGAAGCAGGTCGAGTTCACCGCCGTCTACAACAAGACGCCGATCTGGATGGTCGGTCCCAAGGCGACCAAGACCAACGACATCACGCCTGCCGCGCTCAAGGGCAAGGCCGTCGGTGCGCAGGGCTCCACCATCCACGCCAACTTCCTCGAGAAGTTCTACAAGGACTCCAACCCGCGCCTCTATCCGACTCAGGAAGAAGCGAATCTCGACCTGATCAACGGCCGTCTCGACTACATCGTCGCCGACGCGCTGGCCCTGTCTGATTTCCTCAACGGCAAGGGCAAGGAGTGCTGCAAGCTGATCGCCGAGGTGCCGCGCGATCCCGCGATCCACGGGCCGGGCGTCGCGGGCGCGATCCGCAAGGCCGACACCGCGCTCAAGGCCCTGTTCGACAAGGCCATCGCCGAGACGCTGGCCGACGGCTCGAACAAGAAGCTCGAGGAGAAGTGGTTCAAGCTGGCGGCGACCAACTGAGCCGCTCGTCCTGAGCCTGCCGGCGTTGCGCCGGCAGGTCGTTTCTGCGTCAAGTCGTTTCTGCGTCAAGTCCCCGGCATAGGTCGCGATGATCGAAAAGCTCGCTTTGCTCGGCTTCGGCGATGGCGGCTGGGGCCTAGCTCTGATTCAGGGCGCGGGCGTCACCATCTCGATCGCGCTGGCGACGCTGCCCTTCGGCTTGGCGCTGGGGTTGGTCGTGGCGCTCGGCAAGCGCTCCGACAACGCCGTGCTGCGCTGGCTCGCGACCGGTTACACCACGGTGTTTCGCGGCGTGCCGGAACTGCTCACGCTGTACATCATCTATTTCGGCGTCCAGATCCTGCTCCAGCGCCTCTGGGAATGGCTCGGCCTGCCGGGCGCCTTTTCGATGCCGCCTTTCGTGGCCGGCATGGTCGCGCTCGGCGTCGTGCTTTCGGCCTTCTCCAGCGAAGTCTGGGTCGGCGCGCTGAATTCGATCCAGAAGGGCCAGCGGGAGGCCGCCGCCGCGCTGGGGCTGACGAAGGCGCAGGCCTTCCGGCTCGTGGTGATGCCGCAACTGCTGCGCGTCGCTCTGCCGGGCTTGGGCAACAACTGGATGGTGCTGCTGAAGGAGACCTCGCTGGTTTCGGTCATCACGCTGCCCGACATCATGTTCATCACCACCCGCGCCAATGTCGCGACCAAGGAGCCGTTCCTGTTCTTCGGCGCGGCGATGCTGATCTATCTGTTCTTCTCGCTCGTTTCGGCCTGGGGATTGGGTAGGCTGGAGGCGCGCACCAATCGCGGATATGCCGCCTTCGGGGGCGCGACGCGATGAACTGGTGCGAGTATCCCGGATACTGGCTCGGCAGCGAGGTTCTGCAGAACTATGGCTGCCGGATGGTCTCGGGCCTCTGGGTCACCTTCGAACTCGTCGCGATCTCGGTCACCATCGGCTTCGCGCTCGCCATCGGGCTGGCCATAGCGAGGCTATACGGGCCGCGCTGGGCGCAACTCTCAATCAACGGCTACACCACCTTCTTCCGCGGCACGCCTCTGCTGTGCCAGCTCTTCCTGGTCTATTACGGCCTCGGCCAGTTCCGGCCGTTCTGGCAGGATGTCGGCCTGTGGTGGTTCTTCCGCGAGCCGTTCTATTGCGCGGTCCTCACCTTCACCATCAACACGGCGGCCTACCAGGCGGAGATCCTGCGCGGCGCGATCCAGTCGATCCCGCGCGGCCAGTTCGAGGGCGCGCTCGCGCTTGGGCTGCATCGCTGGGCGACCTTGCGCCACGTCATCACGCCCCAGGCCATGATCCTGGCCCTGCGCCCGCTCGGCAACGAGCTGATCGTGATGATCAAGGCGAGTGCGATCGCCTCGCTGGTGACGCTGTTCGACCTGATGGGCGCGACGCGGCTGGCCTTCGCGCGCTCCTTCGACCTGTCGATCTATCTCTACGCGGCGCTGATCTACCTGGTCATGGTCGAGATCATTAGGCGCGTCTGGGACAGGCTGGAGCTCAGGCTGACGCGGCACATGGCGCTGCGCTGAGGTTGGACAGGCGGGGCTGCGGCGCTTAGATTGGGCCTATGACGATCTCCCCCGACGAGGATGGCATGGACACATCGCTCGACATCGATCCCAAGCTCGAAGCGCGTATTCGCGAGTTGGCCGAACGGCAAAAGACGAGTGCCGACGAGCTCGTCGTCAAGGCCTTGGAGGACTATGTCTCTCGCGCAGAATGGAATGAGAGCTTCCTGCAGGAGGCGCTTGAATCACTCCGCGACTACGAGGAGACCGGTCTGCATATCACCGGCGACGAGCTTTTCGCATGGTTGGATACATGGGGCACTGACCCTGAATCAGAGCCGCCCGCTTGCCACACCTGACGATCTCGCGGAAGGTGCGCTCGAGCATCCATCGCTGCCGCGCTTTCCTGTTGGCCAAAAACCCACGCGCGGCCGATGCAGCGTCGCAGACGATCAAGCGACACCTCGGTTTGCTCAGAACATCTCCGGAAATCGGGCGTACCGTTTCCAAAGGCTCGGGTTTGCGCGAACTGGTCATTCCCTATGGCACGACCGGATATCTTGCGCTCTACAAGTTCGACCCGGCTGCGGATGTCGTTCTGGTGCTTGCCTTTCGCCATCAACGCGAAGCCGAGTATTGACGCTGCCGCCACCCCATCCTTCCCGTTTCGCGCATGCTGACATCGCATCCGCGCCGCTTTGCGCCGGATGCCCGCCGCGCTAAACCCCCGCCAACGGAACTCGTCCCACCGGAGCATCTCAATGACCAAGGTCGCCTTCATCGGTCTCGGCGTCATGGGCTATCCCATGGCCGGCCATCTCAAGGCCAGGGGCCACGAGGTCACGGTCTACAACCGCAATCCCGAGAAAGCGCAGAAATGGGTCGCCCAGCATGCCGGAATCTCCGCCGCCACGCCCGCCGATGCGGCGAAGGGCCAGGAGATCGTCTTCTGCTGCGTCGGCAATGACGACGACCTGCGTTCGGTGACGCTGGGCGAATCTGGCGCCTTCGCCGGCATGGAGAAGGGCGCGGTCTTCGTCGACCACACCACGGCCTCCGCCGACGTCGCACGCGAGCTCGACGCTGCCGCCACGGCCGCTGGCTTCGGCTTCGTCGACGCCCCGGTCTCGGGCGGGCAGGCCGGGGCGGAGAACGGCGTGTTGACCGTGATGTGCGGCGGCGACCCTGCCGTCTACGCCCGCGCCGAGCCGGTGATCGCGAGCTTTGCGCGCATGTGCAAGCTGATGGGACCCGCGGGCTCCGGCCAGCTCACCAAGATGGTCAACCAGATCTGCATCGCCGGCCTCGTCCAGGGCCTGTCCGAGGGCATCCACTTCGCCAAACGCGCCGGGCTCGATGTCGAGGCGATGCTGGAGGTGATTTCCAAGGGCGCCGCCGGCTCCTGGCAGATGGACAATCGCGGCAAGACCATGAACGCCGCCAAATTCGATTACGGTTTCGCCGTCGACTGGATGCGCAAGGATCTCGGCATCGCTCTGGAGGAAGCCCGCCGCAACGGCGCGCAGCTTCCCGTCACCGCGCTCGTCGACCAGTTCTACGCCGAGGTCCAGAAGCTGGGCGGGCGGCGCTGGGACACCTCCAGCCTGATCGTGCGGCTCGAAGGCTGAGCCTGCGCAGGCGGCCGTGGGTCAGAGGCCGTCCGTTGCGGGCGCGCGCGACACCGCGACGAGCCCGCCCGCCATCATCAGCCACATCAGCAGGACCAGCGCCTGCGGCCAGAGCGTCACGGCCCAACTCGCCAGGATGGTCGCGAGCGCGCCGGCGCCGAGCTGGATCGCGCCCATCAGCCCGGCCGCCGAGCCGGCGAGCTCCGGCTTCGCAGACAGCGATTCCGCCGTCGAGCCCGGAATCGTCAGCCCGTTGCCGATGGCGTTGATCGCCAGCGGCAGGAACAGCGCAAGCGGCGTCCAGTAGGGCGTCAGCGAAAGCGCCAAGGCCGCGCTCATCGCGGCGAAGGAAATGGCGAGGCCGATGCGGACCAGGCGCACGGTGCCGAGCTTCACGGCCAGCCGCGACATGGCGAAGTTGCCGATCATGTAGCCGAATGCGTTCAGGATGAAATACGCCCCGTAGACATCCGGCCCCCGGCCCATGGTCTCGACCACGATGAAGGGCGCGGCCGCGATGAAGGCGAAGAACGCGCCGGACGTCATCGACAGCGCGATCACGTTGACGACGAAGCCGCGGTCGACGATCAGCGCCGGGAAGGCCCGGAAAATGCCGAGAAACGAGGTGCCGACGCCGATGCGCGGCGCGGTCTCCGGCAGCCGCAGGATCGTCAGCGCCAGCACCGCGACGCCGACCCCGGTCATGAACCAGAAGATCGTCCGCCAGCCGAACAGCGTCTCGATCTGGCCGCCGAGATAGGGCGCGAGCATAGGGGCGACGACCATGACCATGGTGACGCTGGCGATCATGCTGGCGGCCTCGTCGCGGCTCGCCGTGTCGCGGATGATGGCGCGCGACAATGCGAAGGCCGAGCCCGCGCCCGCGCCCTCCAGGATGCGCGCCGCCAGCAGCACGCCGGTGGTTTCGGCCAGAGCGCCCAGCACGGAGCCGGCGACGAAGAGCGCGATCCCGGCATTGACGCAGGGGCGGCGGCCGAAGCGGTCGGATAGCGGGCCGATGATGAGCTGCGTCAGCGCCACCGCCACCAGAAACAGCGTCAGCGTGAGCTGGATCGTCGCATAGCTCGTCGAAAAATGCCGCGCCAGCGTCGGCGTCGCCGGCGCGAGCAGGTTGAGCGCGATCGGCTGCAGAGTCGAGATCGCGACCAGCACCGTCAGCGTCGGTCTGGCGGGAAGCGGGGATGCGTTCATGTCGGCGGGCCGCCGGGCAGCTTCAGGCGCGAATCGGGGCGGACGCGCTGGCGGTGCATGGTGTAGAGGCCGCTGCCGACGATCAGCGCGATTCCCGCCACCGCGATCGCGTCGGGGACCTCGCCCCAGACGATGTAGCCGACGATCACCGCGAAGACGACGACGCTGTAGCGATAGCCCGAGACGACGCCGATATCGGTGTTGCGGAAGGCGCTGACGATGAAATAGCTCCCGGTCGACACCAGCACCGCCGCAACCGCGACATAGACCGTCTCGATCCGCCAGGAGGGCTGCCAGGTCTCGAACAGGCCGTAGCCGAGCGCGACCGCGCCCACGAACACGGTCGTGGTCAGCGAGATGACCGTCGAGGGTATCTCGGGGCCGATCCTGCGGGTGAGCAGGTCGCGCCAGCCGACGAGGACCGCGCTGAACAGCGCGACGAGGGCCGCCGCGCTGAAACCGTCCGCCGCCGGCCGCACCACCAGCAGCACGCCCAGAAAGCCGACGATCACCGCCAGCGTTCGCCGCCAGCCGATCCGCTCGATCCGCAGCACGACGGCGAGCACGACGATGATCAGCGGCGACGCCATCAGGATGGCGGTGATGTTGCCAAGCGGCAGAAGGCCGAGCGCCCAGATGAAGCTCAGCGCCACCGCGCTCTCGATCATCCCGCGCAGCAGCACGATCGGCCGCAGGGCGAGCGCCAGCTTGCGTCCCTCCTTCAGCGCGAACACCATGGCGAGCCCGGTGATCACGGCGAAGATGGTCCGCAGCGCGATCGCCTGTCCGGCCGGATAGACCTCGCGGGCGAGCTTCATCAGCGTGTCGTTGCCGACGAAGAGCAGCATCGCCGTTATCATGGCGATAATGCCGCGTCTGTTGTCGGCTGCGCTGGCCAATCCGGGGGGTCCTGTCGAGTGAAGGCTGCTCAGGGCGCGAAGCGGGCGAGCGAGAAGGGCGTGAGGTCGAAGGCTGAACGCCCTTCGGTCGAGAGATCGGCGAGGATTTCGCCGATGGCGCTCGCGAATTTGAAGCCGTGGCCGGAACAGCAGGAGGCGAACACCGCCTGGGCTGCGCCGGGCACGGCGTCGATGACGAAGTCCTCGTCGGGCGTCACGCTGTAGACGCAGCCCTTCAGCGTCAGCGGCTCGCCGGCGGCGTCGGGGAGGTAGCGCTTCAGGCATTCGCGGATCAGGCCGACCTGGCGCGGGCTCGGCGTCCGGTCGTCCTCGCGCGGGTCCATCGGCTCGCGGCCGAAATGCGGTCCGCCGAGCTTGAAGCCCGGGTGCTCGAAGAGCGGAAAGCCGTAGAAGGTCCCCTCGTCGACGCCGAGGATGAACACCGGGAAGGCGTCCTGGTGGAACAGCTCGGGCCGGCGCGTGGTGAACCAGCCGATCGCCTGCCGCACGGTCTGGACGTTGGCGGCCAGCGCCGGCACGGCGTCCGCGATCCAGCCGCCCGAGGTGATCACGAGCCGCCCGGCCGAATAGCTGCCGCGCTCCGTGCGGACCTCGACGCCGCCATCGGCTGTCGGGCGCCAGTCGAGCATCGGCTCGTTGGTGCGGATCTCCGCCCCGCGCGACTGGGCGAGGCCGACATGGGCGTAGATCGCCTTTTCCGAGGCGACGAAGCCGCCGTCGGGCTGCCACAGCCCGATATGGCCGGCGGGGAGCTGGAAGGCGGGGAAGCGCCGCGCGATGTCCTTTCCGTCGAGCACGTCATGCACGAGCCCGTGGTCGAGGCAGGATTGCAGCGAGGCCTCGACCTCGCCGGAGCCTTTCGGCGCGAGGTCGAGCGAGCCGGTGACGTGCAGAAGCTGCATGCCCGCTTCTGCGCCGGTCTGCGCCCAGAGTTCATGCGCGCGCCTGACGATCGGGACGTAGTGCGAGCCTTCGAAATAGGCGAGCCGGATAATCCGCGTCATGCCGTGCGACGAGCCCATGGCATGGCCGAGGTCGAAACGCTCCAGCCCGAGGACCTTCAGACCCCGTTTCGCCAGATGCCAGCAGGCGGCCGAGCCCATGGCGCCGACTCCGGCGACGATGACGTCGTAGCTGTGGCTGGACATGAGTCTGGAGCTCGGGCGCTCTTGGGGACGATGCGAATGCCTTAGCCTGTGCCCGGGAAACGGTCCATGCCCGCGAGGTCTGGCGCGATGCGCGGCAGACGCCGGTGAGGTTTCGTTAACGGTGTTGCCTGATTGTGAGTCAGTTCTACCCGTCCAGGATTGGTTGATGCTCCGCACGGTTCGGCGCTGGTTCGGCAGTCGAGACGACAAGCGCGCCGTTGCCACGGCGCCGGCGGGCGAACCTTTGCCGGCCTCGGCTGCGAGCACGGACGTCCCCGCCGACCCGATCGACGATGCGATCGAGGAATCGATCGGCACGCTGGAGCAGGATGTCGTGGCCGCCATGCGCCGCGTCACAGGCCGGCTTGTTCATGCCGAGGCATTCTCGGCCGGGGCCGAGGCCCGCTCGCGCGAGATCCATGACAGCATCTCGGAACTGCGCGCCGCGACGGCGACCGCCAACAGCCATTCGATGGCGCTGGCCACCGCGACGCAGCAGGTCTCCGATTCGGCCGAGCAGGTCGGCCACGCCATGACAGGCGCGCGCGAGCGCCTGGACGCCGCCGCGATGCGCGCCGACGAGGCGACGAGGATGATGAGCGGCCTTGCCGAGGCGATGGCCGAGATCGGCGGCATCGTCGATTCCATCTCGGAGATCGCGCGCCAGACCAATCTGCTGGCGCTCAACGCCACGATCGAGGCCGCCCGCGCCGGCGAGGCCGGGCGCGGCTTCGGCGTCGTCGCGCAGGAGGTCAAGACGCTCTCCGTCGAGGCGCGCAACGCCGCCGACCATATCCGCGGCCGCGTCGCCCGGCTGACGCAGACGGCGCAGGGCTCGGCCGGCATCGTCAACGAGGCGCTGCAGATGGTGCGCGACGTCAACCCCGTGATGGCGTCGATCGGCGGCGCGTCGCAGGAACAGGCGATGGCCGCCGCGGAGGTCTCGCGCAGCGCCGATGCGACGGCGCGTTTCGTCGAGACGGTGCTGCACCGCTTCGACGATATCGACCGGGTCGCCCTCGCCGCCGCGTCGGAAAGCCTCAGTGCGCGCCAGGCCCTGTCCGAAGGCGCGCGCCAGGCCGACAGCATGCTGCGCCGCTTCATCCCGACCCTGCGCCACGCGGCCTTCGCCGACCGCCGGCAGCATGATCGGTTTCCCGCCGAGCACCGCGCGGAGTTCGCCGCTGCGGACGCGAACCTCGTCAGTCAGACCATCGACATCGGCCTCGGCGGAGCATTGATCGCCGGTTCGGCCGGAGCGACACCGGCTGCGGGCGCGCATGGCGTGATCCGGATCGGCGAGTTGGAGCCGCTGGCCGCCCGCATCGTGGCGATCAGCGATCTCGGCCTGCACATCGCCTTCGACCCCGCCGCCGCGGCCGGTCATGACGGGCTGAAGGCGCTGGTGAACGAGATCGAACTGTCCTACCGGCCGCTCATCGAACGCGTGCATAGCTTTTCCGCCAGCGTCGCGGCTCTGATGCAGCAGGGGCTGCGCGAGGCGCGTCTGAGCGAGGCCGAACTCTTCGACATCGACTACCAGCCTGTGCCCGGCAGCGATCCGCAGCAATACACCAATCGCGCCCTGCCGGCCTTGCTGGGGTTGCTGCCGCCGCTGCTGGCCGAGACTTTGGCGAGCGACGAGCGGCTCGTCTTCGCGCTGCCGATCGACCGCAACGGCTACATCCCCGTGCACAACGCCGCCTTCTCCCAGCCGCAGCGCCCCGGCGAGCCGAGATGGAACGCGGTCCACAGCCGCAACCAGCGCATTTTCGACGATCGCGCCGGCATCATGGCCGGGCGCTCGCAGCGTCCCTTCCTGGTGCAGTCCTATCTCCGCGACATGGGCGGCGGCGTGACCTATGTCATGCGCGAGGTGGATGCGCCCTTGCGGATCAATGGCCGCCACTGGGGCGGCGTCCGCATGGCCTACCGGATGTGAACGGCGCGCTGGCCTCTCACAGCCGCTCCCAGTTGAACGGGATGGAAAGCCGCCTGAGCGCATCGCGCCACAGCGTCGAGGCCTGTTCGAGGCGTGCCGGCTCGTAGGCGCCCTGGACCTGATGCACGCTGAGCGCCCAGCCGGCGCCGTCAGACTCCTTCCAGACCTTCTCGACCAGCCGGCGCATCCGCTCGGGATCGCGCGCCGCCGCATTGCCGCCGAAGACGCTGAACTGGGGCGAGTTCTGCAGCATGTCGGAGACGACGACCAGCGCCTTGTCGCCCGCCGGCACGCGCGTCTCCCGGCGCGTCATCACGTCGCCCATCGCTTCGGCGATCGGCGAAAGGTTGCCGCGGGCCGGCTGGCTGAGCTGCGCCAGCGCCTCGTCGAGCGGGCGGCCGAACTTCTCGACCCAGCGGACATAGTCGCGGCGCGGATTTCCGATCAGCTCGCTCACCGTCCGGCCGGGATTGCACAGCGACAGCAGCGGCGGAAAACCGGGCTCGAACGCGTCGCTGAAGGCGTAGAGCGAGATCATCCGGTCGGCCGGCAACTCGTCGCCCATGCGCTTGACCAGCCGTTTCAGCCGCGCGGCCTGGATCTCGCTCCACGGGTCGCTCTTGTCGACCAGCACCAGCGTATGGCCGACCGCGCCGGTCGTCGGGCACAAGGTCTCGGCGTCGCGCGGCGGCCCGCGCAGCAGTGCGGGAGCGGCGAAGAAGCCCGCCAGCACGAGCCCCGCCGCCAGCGAGCCGACGATCGCCCAATGCTCGCCCTTCATGCCGAGAGCCCGGAGGTGGCGGAGGGCGCAGGCAGCCCGCCAGCGAGCGCCTTCCGGCTCGCCTCGTCCTGCGCAAAAGCGTCCTCGCCGGCCTTGATCGCGGCGGCCTTGACGCGCGCCACTTCGCCTGGCCAGTCGACCCCGCGCAGCATGGCGAGCTGGTCCTTCAGCTTGGCCTCGATCAGCGCCGGCAGGTTGGAAAGCTGGCGTTCGAAATCCGTGATCGCGCTGCGCACCAGCGCATGCTCGGGCGGCGGGCCTGCATGGTCTAGCTCCGGCATCGACATCCCTTGCGAGAAATATGCCGGCGGATAGGCGCTGCGAACCTTCAGATTGGCCTCCCGGTATTGCATCAGCGCCCCGTCGCGGGCGGCGCGTAGCTGCGCCAGCCGCGTCTGGTCGAGATCGCGCGCCTGATCGGCCGAGGCCTTGCTCAGTTGCAGTTTGTCGATCTGCGCCTGGCACTCCGAGCGAAACCCGTCGATCTGGGTGCGGATCGTCATCAGCTCCGGCATCAGGCTGGCGTCGAGCGCCTGCTGCTCCTCCTCGACCTCGCGCCAGCGCTGCCGCCAGCGCCGGAACGAGGCGGCATGGCCGGGATAGCTGCCGAAGGCGGAATAGCCCTTCACGGCCGCGATGAAGGCGACGATGCAGCCGATGATGACGAGCGCGATCGATTTGAGATCGGCGATCGCCAGCAGGTTGGCCGCCATGCGCGGCGCCACCTGCACCGAGGTGGCGTCGGGATTCGCCAGCAGCAATTCGCGGTAATGCCCGACCGCGAGGTTGAACAGCAGGATCACCACGATCATCGCGACATAGGCCGGCAGCGCCCAGAACAGATGCGAGGCGCGCACATGCTGGGTGTAGCGCGCCGGCCCGAGGCCCAGAATGAAGCCGAGCGCGATGTTGAGGCCGGAGATGATCACGGCGGTCGCCGCGCCTCCCACGAGCCCGAACTCGCTCGCCTCGGCGAAGAAGGTGCCGTTCAAAAGGCTCTCGATCGCCAGCGGCACGATCAGGAACAGCAGCGTGAACTGCCATTTCTCCAGCTTGGGGTCGGCCGGGCGCTGGTGGACATGGCAGAAGAAGTCGTATTCGCGCTTGGCGCGCAAGGCGTCATGGACCTTCTGCTTCAGCGCGCCGCCGCCCTTGGTCAGCAACCCCCGCATCGTCTCGTCGAGCGCGCGGATGCGCGCCTCGTAGCGTTCGGTGGTGAAGGCCTCGCGCGCGCCGATCACCTCGGCATATAGGCCGTTCAGCCTTGCGCTGGTCTCCCGCCGGATCGAGAGCTGCAATTCGCCGACGCGCGCCAGCACGTCCTGCTCGGTCTGCGAGGGCACGGTCGCATGCGCGGCCGGGGCGTTGTCGAGCGCGTCATGCGCGCCGTTCCAGCCGGCCTGCACCGTCTCGGCGAGATGATGCACCGAGATGCGCTGCCCGCCGGGGTCGGCCTCGTCCTCGTCACGCGCCATGGCGTACGCCTTCGAGCGCCCGGCGCGCCTCGACCAGATCGACGTGGAAGCTGCGGAAGCCACGCGCCGCCGGGCGCAGATAGGTCCGCGCGAACCACAAAGCGAGCGCGACGGCCGCGCTCGCGATCAGGGCCGCCATAAGCGGCCCTGAGGCCGGCGGCGCGACTTGGTTCGACCAGAGCCGCATCGCCGCGACCGCTCCGGCCAAGAGCGCCGCGATTGCCAGCACAGCGCCGAACCGCGCCCGGCCGATGTCATAACCGAGACGCAGGACCATCTGTAGAATGGCGAGGATCGCAGCCGCGTAAAGCTCGATCATGACGACGAGGACAAGCAGCGCCGCCGGAACCGAAAGCAGCAAATGCGGCCAGCGCCATCCGCCGAGCCAGGCGAAGACGGCAAGCATGGCCGAGCCTGAGAAATACAGGCCTGCGAGAAGAGCGAGCCCCAGCATGATGGCCAGCAGCGGCGCGCGCCGCCGAAGCGCGAAAACCATGCCCGCCAGATGCGCGAAACGGCTCTCGGCCACCGTTCGCGTGACGGCCTGCCAGATGGATCGCGGGATCGCTTTCAGCCGCGCAAGCATCATCCCGACATCAGACGCAAAGGAAATGGCACACCTGCTGAAACGTTAGCCCATCGCAGAAGAGCGTCAAGTTGCGGCGGAGCTATGGCGCGCGCATGCGGCGAGCCGTCCGCACGCAGCAAGCGCCCGGTCAGCCGCCGGTCACGCTCATGTGCCGGCCGACGGCGGGCGCGGCGCGCCTGCGGTCGATGACGAAATCATGGCCCTTGGGCTTGCGAGAGATCGCCTCGTCCATGGCCCGGTGCAGGGCGGCATCGTCGCTCGATGCGCGCAGCGGCGCGCGCAGATCGGCGGCGTCCTCCTGGCCGAGGCACATGTAGAGCGTGCCGGTGCAGGTCAGCCGGACGCGGTTGCAGCTCTCGCAGAAATTATGCGTCATCGGCGTGATGAAGCCGACGAGCCCGCCGGTTTCCTTCACGCGCACATAGCGCGCCGGCCCGCCCGTCCGGTAAGGGTCCTCGACGAGATTATAGCGGTCCATCAGCCGCGCCCTGACGACGGAGAGCGGCAGGAACTGGTCGATCCGGCCGGGCTCGATTTCGCCGAGCGGCATCACCTCGATCAGCGTCAGATCCATGCCGAGCCCGTGGGCCCATGTCATCAGGCTCTCGATCTCGTCCTCGTTGACGCCCTTCAGGGCGACTGCGTTGATCTTGACCCGCAGGCCTGCCTTGCGCGCCGCCTCGATGCCGGCCAGCACCTTGTCGAGATCGCCCCAGCGCGTGATCTTGCGGAACTTGTCGGCGTCGAGCGTATCGAGCGAGACGTTGATGCGCCGCACCCCGTAATCGGCCATCTCCTGCGCGTAGCGCTCCAGCAGCGAGCCGTTGGTGGTCAGCGTCAATTCCTCCAGCGCGCCCGAGGCGAGATGGCGCGAGAGCGAGCGGAACAGGCTCATGATGTCGCGGCGCACCAGCGGCTCGCCGCCGGTGATGCGCAGCTTGCGGGTGCCGCGCTGGATGAAGGCGGTCGAGAGCCGGTCGAGCTCCTCCAGCGTCAGCAGGTCGCGCTTGGGCAGGAAGGTCATGTCCTCGGACATGCAGTAGACGCAGCGGAAATCGCAGCGATCCGTCACCGAAATGCGCAGATAGGAGATGTCGCGGCCGAACCGATCGACGAGCGGCGCGCGCATCAGCGGGTTCTGGGTTTCGATCAGCACGCTGGTCTGTCCTCCGGCCGTTGCGCTGTGAGTGGCTGCGGCCGCCTTGTCCTGTATAGAGCCCTAGGACATTGGCATCGTCGGGGCCAAGGTCAAGCGCGGCCGAGGTCGCATCCAGCAAGCGAGCCCACACAACCATGTCAGCCTGGCCGACCGAACTGCGCCTCTCCAGTGACCGCCGAACCCTCCATGTCGCCTTCGAGGACGGGGCGGCCTTCGCTCTGGCGGCCGAACTCCTGCGCGTCGAGAGCCCCTCGGCCGAGGTCCAGGGCCATGGCCCCACCCAGAAGAAGACCGTGCCCGGCAAGCGCGAGGTCGAGATCCTCAAGGTCGAGCCGGTCGGGCACTACGCCGTCAAGCTGACCTTCGACGACATGCACGACACCGGCATTTACGCCTGGGACTATCTGCGCGAACTCGGCGAGACGGGCGAGGCGAAGATGCAAGCCTACCGCGACGAACTGGAGCGGCAAGGGCTTTCGCGGGAGCGGGCTGGGCGGCGATAGCGGCCGGCCGCCAGCTCCCGCTTTATCTTTGTGTTCGGGCGGACGATGGGATGCCTTCCGAACCGCCTGGGTTTTGCGACTCAGCCGGACCAGACCTGTCCGGGCCGCATGGCGAGGAACCGGGTTTCGACGATGCCCCGCACCGCCAGCGCCTTGGCGAGATCGTTCACGGGCTCCTCGACGCCTTCGTCCGTGAGCTGGAACGTTCCCCAATGGAAGCCCAGCGCCTGCCGGGCCCGCAACAGCCCGAAGGCCCGCACCGCATCGTCGGGATTCATGTGCTGCTGCTGCAGGAACCAGCGCGGCTTGTAGGCGCCGATCGGCAGTAGCGCGAGGTCGATCGGCCGGTGCCGCGCCGCCACACCTTGGAACACCTTGCCGCTGCCGAAGCCTGTGTCGCCCGCAAAATAGACGGTTCGGCCGCCGCCGGTGACGACGAACCCGGCCCATAGCGCATGGTTGCGGTCGGTCGGGGCCCGCGCCGACCAGTGCTGCGCCGGCACGGCGGTCGCGCTGACGCCGCGGCCGAGCGCCGTCTGCTGGCCCCAGTCGAGCGTCGCGACTTCGATCGACGCGTCATAGGCCCGCACGATCGCGTCGTTGCCGAGCGGGGCGACAATCAGCGGCCGGTCGCGCCGCCAGAGCCGCTGCAGCGTCGGCAGGTCGAGATGGTCGTAGTGGTTGTGCGAGATCAGGACCGCATCGATGCGGGGCAGGTCATCGAAGGCGACGCCCGGCGGATTGTGGCGTCGCGGTCCGACGGCCGAGAACGGGCTCGCGCGCTGCGACCAGACCGGGTCGGTCAGTATCGAGAGCCCGCCGATCTGGAGCAGGAATGTCGCGTGGCCGACCAGCGTTGCGCGCAGATCCCGCCCGGGCGGGCCGGGCCGCGCTCCCGCAAAGGGGCTCGGATAGGGGTCGGGCCAGTCCTGGCGCGGATTGGTCAGCCGCCAGCGCAGCACCTGCAACAGGCCGCCCGGCGTCACCGCGCCGTCCGGGTTGAAGAAGCGTTCGCCGTCGAAATGGTCGCTGACAGGACCGGAATAGTAGAAGCTGCGGCCGGTGGCTGCCTTCGGCTCCTCGGCGCGGGCGCGGCCCGTTATCGCGCCGCCAAGCGCAGCCAGGGCCAGCCGGCTTGCCGCTCGTCTCGTCCACCGCATCGGTGTCTGCCTCCCGCATCACGTCGCAGCGAAGAGTTGGGCCTGCGCAGGCCGATATGCCAGCCCGGGAGGGCTGGAACGCAAAAGGCCGGCGTCTCCGCCGGCCTTTCCAGATTAGAGCGATGGATCGTTCAGCGCGCGACGACGACGCGGGTGCCGACCCTGACGCGCTCGTAGAGGTCGATCACGTCCTCGTTCAGCATGCGGATGCAGCCCGAGGAGACGGCCTGGCCGATTGTCTCAGGCTCGTTCGAACCGTGGATGCGATAGAGCGTCGAGCCGAGATAGAGCGCGCGCGCGCCCATCGGGTTCTCCGGGCCGCCGGGCATGAAGCGCGGCAGGTCGGGGCGGCGCTTCAGCATCTGGGGCGGCGGGGTCCAGGTCGGCCATTCCTGCTTGCGGGTAATGCTCTGCGAGCCGGCCCAGTCGAAGCCCGGACGGCCGACGCCGACGCCGTAGCGCATCGCCTTGCCATCGGGCATGACGAGATAGAGGCGGCGTTCGCTCGTGTTGATCACGATCGTGCCGGGGCGATGCCTGCTGTCATAGGAGACGAGCTCGCGCGGGATCGCGGTGGCCTGCGCCTTGGCGGGGTCGACCGCCTGGAACAGGGGCTGGCGGGTCAGCGGGTCGATTTCGGCATGGGCGGAGGTGGCGACGCCGAGCAGGCCAAGGCCGGCAAGCGTGGCCATACGGAAAAAGCGGTTCATCAGCACCTCGGGCGGACGGCGGGGGGAGCGCGGATCACGAAACTGACCCGAAAAGGTCAACGTCTCCTCAATTTTCTGTCAGACTCCCACAATCTCCGCTAGAGCGCCGTCATCACATCGGTGCGAGGCGAAAGCCTTTGCCGCCTCCAGTTGCGCGCCTGCAACATGATGACCCAAGAGCAGGATGCGAAAAAGTGGGGACCGGTTTTTCGCTCGAATCCTGCTCGACCTCTGAATCAGAGACGGATTCAGATTTCAGATGGGATCGCTTTGTGATTCCATCTGAAATCATCCGCTCTGGGTCAGCTCTTCAGCACGACGCAGGCTCCGCCGCGCTGCTGGATGCGCTGGCACAGGGCCGTCGCCTCGCCGCGCGTCTGCGCCGGCAGCCTGACCCGGTAGAAGGCGCGCGTGCCACGGCTGCGCAGCCGCGTGCCGATCACCATCGGACGGACCTCGCCCAGGATGGCGCGGTAGCGCCCGACGCTGCGCTGGAAGGCCGAGAGCGCGCGGGCCTTGACGAAATTGCCGGCGAGCTGGACGCCCCAGGGTGCGAAGGCCGCCTCGGCGATCGCAGGCAGGGGCGCGCGGCCGCCGCGGATGGCCGCGACGGTCACGGCGCAGGCAACGTCCGCTTCGGGCGCTGCCGCGCGGGCTGGCGGGATGCGTCCCTCGTCGCGGGCGCGCGCGTCCTCCGCCCAGTCTCCGGCGGCGGAGCCCGTGATCGCCAGCACGTAATTCTCTGTCTCAAAGGGCAGCCCGCCGCGCCCTGCGAGCCAGGTCGCGACGCGCGCGGGCCCGCCATTATAGGCCGCCGCCGCCAGCCCCCAATTGCCGAAGCGCGTCCTGAGGTCGGCCAGAAGCTGCCCCGCCTTGGGGATCGCCTGTTCGGGATCGAACGGGTCGGCGAGGCCGCGCTCGCGCGCCGTGCCCGGCATGAACTGCGCCACGCCCTGCGCGCCCGCCGGGCTGGTCACCCCGGAGCGGAAACTCGATTCCTGGAAGATCAGCCGGGTCAGGAAGCCGCGCGGCACGTCGCTCGCCCCGGCGGCTTCGTCGATCAGACGGCACAGGGCCGCGTCGATGCCCGACGAGGGCGGCTCCTGAGCGGTCGCCAGCCCGGCCGGCGCGAGCAGCGCGAGCCAGAGCGTGACGGCGATCGCGATCGGCCGCTTCATCCCGGCAGACCTCGTCAGGCGCTTCGCCTGGCCGCGACGGCCGTGATCTCGATCGCGTAGCCGGGCGAGGCCAGCGCCGCCTGCACGGTGGCGCGCGCCGGCGCCTGGCCGGGCGCGACCCAGCCGTCCCAGACGGCGTTCATCTCGGAAATCCTCGCGATGTTGGTGAGAAAGATCTGGACGCTGAGCAGCCGCTCCTTGCCGCTGCCGGCCTGGGCCAGCGTGTCCTCGAGCAGCGCCAGCACCTCCGCGGTCTGCTCGGCAAGGGACGCGCCCTGCGTCGTCTCGGCGACATGGCCGGCGAGAAAGACGATGCCGTTGAAGGCGGCGGCGTCGCACCAGCGCGCGGTGAGGCCGGTTCGTTCGATGGTCATGGCGAAGGCTCGCTGTGGTGGCGGGGCAGCCTCACCCTAGACTGGCGGGCGTCCCCGCCGCCACGGCGAGGTCGATCCCGCCAGCACGGCGGCGTCGGTCTGCGAATGTCGATAAAGAGAGATGGTGGGCGACACAGGGATCGAACCTGTGACCACTCCCGTGTGAAGGGAGTGCTCTACCGCTGAGCTAGTCGCCCGCACCGCGCTTCTCCTAGTCGCCGCGCCCGGCGACGTCAAGAATGCGCGGCCCTCGCGCCGACGATGTCGCGCACCGCGCCTGCCAGTTCGTCGAAATGCCGGATCACACGGTCCGGGTTCAGGCTTTCGATCGCGACGTCGGTATAGCCGAAGGGCACGCAGATCGAGGGGATGCCGGCGGCCCGCGCGGTGTCGATGTCGGTGCGGGAATCGCCGACCATCACGGCGCGGGCCGGATCGCCGCCGCCGGCCTCGATGGTCAGGATCAGGTGCCGCGGATCGGGCTTGTGATAGGCGAAGCTGTCGCGCCCCGCCACGGCGGCGAAACGGTCGGTGATGCCGAAATGGTCGAGGATCAGGCGCGTGTGCAGGATCGGCTTGTTGGTGCAGACGGCGAATTTGTAGCCCTCGGGTTCGAGCGCCGCCATCGCCTCGAGCGCGCCGGGATGGATGAAGCTGTGGGACGCGACATCCTCGGCGTAGATCAGCAGGAAATCCTCGAACAGCCGTTCCAGCGTCTCCGTGTCGAGCGGCTTGCCGGAGACGCGGAATCCGCGCTCGATCAGCGCGCGCGCCCCGGCCCCGACGAGTTCGCGCGCCCGCTCCAGCGGCAGCGCCGGGAGCTGCTCGCGGGCCAGGATGACGTTGAGCACGCGCATGATGTCGGGCGCGGTCTCGGCCAGCGTGCCGTCGAGATCGAACACGACGATGGGGGACAGGCTCATGCGCGGCTCCGACGGTCAGGCTTGCGGGCATAAAGGGCGTCGGACCCGGCTTGGCAAGCGGGCGCTTCTACGGCGGGCGATCGCGCATCGAACCGCCGCCGCTGCGATGCTAGGCTGACTCCGATTCGGTGGTGTGGCCGTCATGCGAGGGATTGAACCGTGGTGTCGATGGGTCTGGACGGGCTGCGTGATCTTTCCCGCCCCGCGGTCGCGGCAGGATTATGGCTGGCGCTATCCGGCGCCGCCTTCGCCGCGCCGTTCGAATTCGCGCCGGCTCCCCAGATCGACCTCAACCGGATCTACCGGGTCGATCGCGCCACCGGCGAGGTCGGGGCCTGCCAGTTCCAGCTCAAGGATGGCGGCGTCGGCATCACGATCTGCTTTCCGGCAGGCGAGGGCGCCGGGCCGCAGCCGCCCAGCGACTACCTGCTCGTGCCGTCCCGCCACGAGCGCGAGGGCGGCATCTTCCGCGTCAATGTCCGCACCGGCGAGATGAGCATCTGCTACGTCTTCGACGACAAGGTGGTCTGCACGCCGCAGGCGAAGTAGCGCCCGGCCTGTCCCGCGTGGCCGGCCGGGGCTGCATTCTGCAAACGGCGTCGGCAAGCGCGAAGCCGACGTGCTAGACCCCGGCGACCCCAGTGCCCGGAGGCCGCCATGCTGAAGCTCAACGATCCGTCTCTCCTGAAGTCGCAGTGCCATGTCGACGGCATCTGGACGGGCGAGGGCGTCGATGCGGTCGATAATCCCGCCACCGGGGCGGTGCTGGCGCATGTGCCGCGCTTCGGCGCGGACGAGACGACGGCAGCCGTCGAGGCCGCCTCGCGCGCCTTCAGGC
>JAESGM010000466.1_pt1 | contig 30960 bp, 24 predicted proteins | sample 9269721 | NCBI WGS metagenome assembly JAESGM01 (sample SAMN15720920, study PRJNA650825) | algae metagenome | isolation source: Komarekiella atlantica HA4396-MV6 and co-occurring heterotrophs from... | place: USA: Theobald House, Kauai, HI | collected 2009-07-29
GATCGACGAGGCGGGCGATGCGCTGATCGACATGATCGTGCGCACCGCGAACGGGCGCAACACGGCGGCCGAGGCGCTCGGCCATCGTGAGTTCTCGATGACGAAGCTCTATCGCAGCGCGTGACATGGCCGACATCGTCATCTGCGAATTCATGGACGAGGCGGCGGTCGCGCGGCTGACCGCGCGGTTCGACACGCTCTACGATCCGAAGCTGGTGGATCAGCCGGAGAGGCTGGCCGAAGCGGTGCGACCGGCGCGGGCGCTGATCGTGCGCAACCGGACGCAGGTGCGTGGCGCGCTTCTGGAGAGCGCCGGGAGCCTGAAAGTCGTCGGGCGGCTCGGCGTCGGGCTCGACAATATCGACATGGAGGCGTGTGCGGCGCGCGGGATCGCGGTGCATCCGGCGACGGGAGCGAACAATCTGGCGGTGGCCGAATATGTCATCGCCAATGCGATGCTGCTGCTGCGCAAAGCCTACGCATCGAGCGAGGCGGTGGCGGCGGGCGAGTGGCCGCGCCAGAAGATGATGGGGCGGGAGCTCGCCGGCAAGACGCTCGGGCTGATCGGCTTCGGCGCGATCGCGCAGGAAGTGGCGTGGCGGGCGCATGATTACGGCATGAGCCTCGTCGCCTACGATCCGCATCTCGACGCCGGGCATCCGGCCTGGCAGATCGCGCGCAACGTTTCGCTCGACGGGCTGATGGAGCTTGCCGACGTCATCTCGCTGCACGTGCCGCTGACCGAGGCAACGCGGCACATGATCGACGCACGGCGGCTAGGATTGATGAAGCGCGACGCGATCCTGATCAATGCGGCGCGGGGCGGCGTGGTCGACGAGGCGGCGCTCGCCGACGCGCTGCGGGCGGGAACGCTGGGCGGGGCCGCGCTCGACGTGTTCGAGACCGAGCCGCTGACGGCGGCGGACGGCGCCAAGTTCAAGGGTCTTTCCAACATCGTCCTGACGCCGCATATCGCGGGCGTGACGGAGGAATCGAATGTGCGCGTGTCCGACATGATCGCGGATCTCGTGATCGCGCATCTGGAGAACAAGGCATGAGCGAGCGGGTGCTGACGGCAGGCGCGGCGCATGCGCTGATCGCGGCCGCGCTGACGGCGTCGGACACGTCGATCGAGAATGCCGATGCGGTTGCGCGCGCGCTCGTGGGGGCCGAACTCGTCGGGCAGGGCGGGCACGGGTTGCGGCGGGTGCCGGCCTATGCGGCGCAGGCGCGGGCGGGCAAGGTGAAGGGCCATGCGGTGCCGCGGGCCGAGCGCGTTCGGCCGGGCGCGGTTAAGATCGATGCCGGGTTCGGCTTTGCCTATCCGGCGCTGGAACTCGCCAGTGCCGAACTCGCCGATATGGCGCCGGGGCAGGGGATTGCGATGGCAGGCATACGGCGCTCGCACCATGCCGGCGTCGCGGGGCTCGTGGTGGAGGAACTCGCTGCGCGCGGGCTGGTGGCGCTGCTGTTCGCCAACGCGCCGGCGGCGATGGCGCCCTGGGGCGGGCGTCGGCCGCTTTTCGGCACGGACCCGATCGCATTCGCCTGTCCGACCGAGGGCGGCGATCCGATCGTCGTCGACGTGTCGCTTTCCAAGGTCGCGCGCGGCAAGATCATGGCGGCGAACCAGAAGGGCGAGGTCATTCCCGAGGGCTGGGCGCTCGATGCGGACGGCAATGCGACGACAGACGCCAAGGCGGCGCTGGCCGGCACGATGATCCCACTGGGCGATGCGAAGGGGACGGCGCTGGCGCTGATGGTCGAGCTCCTTTGCGCCGGGCTGACCGGGGCGAATTACGGCTACGAGCAGACCTCGTTCTTCGACGCCACCGGCGATCCGCCCGGCACCGGGCAGGCGATCATCGCCATCGATCCCGGCGTCTTCGGCAGCCATGCGCTGGCGCGATTTGCGGAGATGGCAGAGCAGATCGCGGGGAGCGACGGCGCGCGCGTGCCGGGGCATCGGCGCATCGCGCTGCGGGAAAAACTGACCGCCGAGGGTATCCCGGTCGATGGGGCGCTGATCGACGAAATCAGCGCGATCGGTGCCGCATGAGCATCGAGGAATTCGGCCGCACCGCGGATGGCGAGACCGTCCGGCGCGTTCGCATTGCCGGCGGCGGGCTGACGGCGCATGTGCTGACCTGGGGCGCGGTGGTGCAGGATCTGCGCCTTGCCGGCCACGAGCCGCCGCTGGTGCTCGGCTTCGACCGCTTCGAGGACTATCCCGCGCGCTCGCCCTTTTTCGGCGCGATCGCCGGGCGCTACGCCAACCGGATCAGGCACGGCCGGTTCGACCTCGACGGCCGGACGGTGCAGGTCGACACGAACTTCCTCGGCAAGCATCTTCTCCATGGCGGCATCAGGGGGATCGGCAAGCGGGTCTGGACGGTTGCCGAGACGGGCGCCGATTTCGTGCGGCTGACGCTGGCGGATCGCGATGGCGAGATGGGCTTTCCTGGTAATCTCGACATCGAGTGCCTCTACAGGCTCGAGGACGGCGCGCTGAAGGTGGGGCTGACGGCGCGCACCGATGCGCCGACGCTCTGCAACCTTGCGCATCATTCCTATTTCAATCTCGACGATGGCGGGGCGGGCGAGGTGCTCGGTCATCGGCTGACGATCGACGCTGACGCTTACGTGCCGGTCGACGGGGAGTGGATACCGACCGGCGGCACGCTCGGCGTGGCGGGGACGCCGTTCGATTTTCGGAAGCTGCGCGAGATCGGCTGGCAGGAGGACGGCGCGCAGTTCGTCTATGATCATAACTGGTGCCTCGCGGATGCCCGGCGGCCTTTGACCAAGACCGTCAGGTTGGAAGGCGCACGGTCGGGCGTTTCGATGGAGGTCTGGACGACGGAGCCGGGCGTCCAGTTCTATGCCGGGCACAAGCTTGCCGTAGATGGCGGCCTCGGCGGCCGGAACTATGGCGCGTTTTCCGGGCTCTGCCTCGAACCGCAAATATGGCCGGATGCGCCGAACAATGCGGATTTTCCGCAGGCGGTGCTGCGACCCGGCGAGATCTATGAACAGGCGACCGAGTATCGGTTTTCGAAATAGGTGCATCGGCTTTCGATCTGCATTAGAAGAAGCGAAAACGAAAGCAGACGGCACCCATGTTCCTTCTCCCCCGACACGCCGAAATCGTGCAACTCGCCAAGGACAGCGGGCGCGTGCTCGTCGACGATCTCGCGGTTCGATTCGACGTCTCGCCGCAGACGATCCGCAAGGATCTGAACGAGCTGTGCGACAAGCGGCTGCTCGCCCGCATCCATGGCGGGGCGGTGATTCCGTCGGGCATCGAGAACATGGAATACGAGGCGCGGCGGCGGATCGCGGCCGACGAGAAGCAGGGGATCGGCCGTGCGGCGGCGGCGCTGGTGCCCGACAACGCGTCGCTCTTCATCAATATCGGCACCACGACCGAGGCCGTCAGCGAGGCGCTGGGCGACCACAAGGGGCTGATGGTCATCACAAACAACATCAACGTCGCCAACCGGATGCGGGTGCAGCCGTCGATCGAAGTGGTGATCGCGGGCGGCGTGGTGCGCGGCTCGGACGGGGGCGTGGTGGGCGAGGCGGCGGTCGATTTCTTCCGCCAGTTCAAGGCCGACTACGCGGTGATCGGCGCATCCGCGATCGACGAGGACGGGGCGCTGCTCGATTTCGATTTTCGGGAAGTGAAGGTGGCGCAGGCAATCATCGCCAATGCGCGGCACGTGATCCTCGTGGCCGACTCGACCAAGTTCGAGCGCACCGCGCCGGTCCGCATCGCGCATCTGTCGCAGGTGTCGAGCTTCGTCACCGACCGCTGCCCCAGCGCCGAGATCAGGCGGGTGTGCAAGGAAGCCGGCGTGCAACTGGTGGAAACCGCGCGCTGACTTGCCGCTGGCGCTTGGATTGCGATGAAGTTTCGTTTAGATTTCGTTTGATTTCGAAATCGGATAAATGACGTGCCTGACGAAACGACCCACGACATCTTCATCATCGGCGGCGGCATAAATGGCTGCGGCATCGCGCGGGACGCCGTCGGGCGCGGCTATTCGGTGTTTCTGGCCGAGATGAACGACCTTGCGAGCGGCACGTCGTCCTGGTCGACCAAGCTGATCCATGGCGGGTTGCGCTATCTCGAACACTACGAGTTCCGGCTGGTGCGCGAGGCGCTGGAGGAGCGCGAGGTTCTGTGGAAGAACGCGCCGCACATCATCTGGCCGATGCGCTTCGTACTGCCGCACCACAAGGGGCTGCGCCCGGCCTGGCTGCTGCGGCTCGGGCTCTTCCTCTACGACCATATCGGCGGACGGAAGCTCTTGCCGAAGACGCGCGTTCTCGACATGAAGGCCGATCCGGCCGGGCGCCCGCTGAAGCCGATCTTTTCGAAGGCGTTCGAATATTCGGATTGCGGCGTCGACGATGCGCGGCTGGTCGTGCTCAACGCGCGCGACGCGGCCGACAAGGGCGCGGTGATCCGCACGCGGACCAAGGTCGTTTCTGCCAAGAGGGAAGCCGACGCCTGGTCGGTCGAGACCGAGGATCAGATGACGGGCCGGCGCGAGACGGTTCGCGCGCGGCTTCTGGTCAATGCCGGCGGGCCGTGGGTCGACCACGTGCTCGCCGAGACGGTCGGCCGCCGCGACGTCCACAATGTGCGGCTCGTGCAGGGCAGCCACATCGTCGTGCGGAAGAAATTCGACGATCCGCGCGCCTATTTTTTCCAGAACGCGGATGGGCGGATCATCTTCGCCATTCCCTACCACGACGATTTCACCATGATCGGGACGACCGATCAGGACTATCAGGGTGACCCGAAGGATGTCGCGATCAGCGAGGCGGAGACGGATTACCTGATCGCTTCGGCGAGCGAATATTTCGCCGAGCCGGTGCGGCGCGAGGACATCGTCTGGACCTTCTCGGGCGTGCGCCCGCTCTATGACGACGGCGCGTCGAAGGCGCAGGAGGCGACGCGCGACTACGTGCTGAAGGCCGACACGGACGGCGCGCCGCTGATCAATATCTTCGGCGGCAAGATCACCACCTACCGGCGGCTCGCCGAATCCATGCTGGCGAAGATCGAGGGGCTGATCGGCACCAAAGGGCGGCCTTGGACGCAGAAGGCGACTCTGCCGGGCGGCGATTTCGCCGTCGGCACGTTCGACGAGACCGTTCGCAAGCTGCGGGGTGACTTTCCGTTTCTGGCGGAGGAGCATGCGCGGCGGCTGACGCGGCTCTACGGGACGCGGGCGCGTTCGATCCTCGGATCGGCGACGTCGCTCGACGATCTCGGACGCCATTTCGGTGCCGATCTCTACGAGGCCGAGATCTGCTATCTGATGGCGCACGAATGGGCGATGACCGCCGAGGACGTGCTCTGGCGGCGCACCAAGCGCGGGCTGGTGGTGTCGAGGGAAGACGCCGCTCGGCTCGAGACCTTCATGGGCGGGCTCGCGGCGGCGGCCTGACAGACCAAAAATCGGGGAGGATTTCATGGGCGGGTTCGTTCTCGCGATCGACCAGGGCACGACGTCGAGCCGGGCGATCGTCTTCGACGGCGACATGAAGGTCGCCGGCGTCGGGCAGCAGGAATTCACGCAGCATTTTCCGCAGTCCGGCTGGGTCGAGCACGACGCGGACGAGATCTGGGAGAGCGTCGTCGCGGTGGTGAAGACGGCGCTCGGCAAGGCGGGAATCGGCGCTTCCGAGGTGGCGGCGATCGGCATCACCAACCAGCGCGAGACGGTCGTCGTCTGGGACAAGGCGACGGGCAAGCCCATCCACAATGCCATCGTGTGGCAGGACCGGCGCACGGCGGCGATCTGCCACGCGATGAAGGAGAAGGGGCTGGAGGGGGTCTTTTCGGCGAAGACCGGCCTGCTGCTCGACCCCTATTTTTCAGGGACGAAACTCGCCTGGCTGCTCGACAATGTCGACGGCGCGCGGGCGCGGGCCGAGGCGGGCGAATTGCTTGCCGGCACGATCGACACCTTCCTGATCTGGAAGCTGACGGGCGGTGCGGCGCATGTCACCGACGCGACCAACGCCTCGCGCACTCTGCTCTTCAACATCGAGACCAATGCGTGGGATGCCGAACTCGGCGGCCTTCTCAACGTGCCGCTGTCGATGCTGCCGGAGGTCAAGGACAGCGCGGCCGATTTCGGTGTGACGGAGGCGGCGCTGTTCGGTGCGGCGATCCCGATCCTCGGCGTTGCCGGCGACCAGCAGGCGGCCACCATCGGGCAGGCCTGCTTCCAGCCGGGCATGATGAAATCCACCTATGGGACCGGCTGCTTTGCCGTACTCAATACCGGCGAGACGCTGGTGCGCTCGAAGAACCGGCTGCTGACGACCATCGCCTATAGGCTCGATGGACGGACGACTTATGCGCTGGAAGGCTCGATCTTCGTTGCCGGCGCGGCCGTGCAATGGCTGCGCGACGGGATCAAGGTGATCGGCAAGGCGGAGGAAAGCGGGCAACTTGCGGCGGAGGCCGACGAGAGCCAGCAGGTCTATCTCGTGCCGGCCTTCGTCGGGCTCGGCGCGCCGCACTGGGATGCGGATGCGCGCGGGGCGATTTTCGGTCTGACGCGCAGCACCGGCCCGGCGGAATTCGCCCGCGCGGCGCTCGAATCCGTCGCGTTCCAGACGCGCGACCTGCTCGACGCGATGAAGAAGGACTGGGCGGATGCGAGCGGGCAGACCGTGCTCAGGGTCGATGGCGGCATGGTCGCGTCCGACTGGACGATGCAGCGCCTCGCCGACATCCTCGACGCGCCCGTCGACCGGCCGACGATCCTGGAGACGACGGCGCTGGGGGCGGCGTGGCTGGCCGGGTCGCGGGCGGGCGTCTGGCCGGGGATGGCGGATTTCTCCAAGGCGTGGAAGCTCGATCGGCGGTTCGGGCCGGCGATGGGGGACGCATTGCGCGAGACGAAGCTGGCCGGGTGGCGCGATGCCGTGCGGCGGACGTTGAGCTAGACCTTCGGATTCTCCAGCGCCGCGAGACCTGTCGGCGCGAAAATCAGGCCGCATTCGTCGTGGGCGATGTGGGCGGTGATGCCGAAGACTTCGCGCAGGCGCTCGCCGGTCATGATGTCGGCGGGCTTGCCTTCCGCGACGATGCGTCCTTGCGCCATCACCACCAGACGGTCGCACCAGCGGGCCGCCAGCGTCAGGTCGTGAAGCGAGACGAGGATCGCGCGGCGCTGGCCGGCGAGGCGGCGGAAGGCGGCCATCATGGTCATCTGATGGGCGGGATCGAGGCCGGAGACGGGTTCGTCGGCGAGGAGAACCGGCGTCGTCTGCGCCATGGCGCGGGCGGCGAGGACGCGGGCCTGTTCGCCGCCGGAGAGCTCGGTGACGGGACGGTCCGCCAGGTCGGCGACGTCCATGGCCTCCATGGCGTCGGCGACGATGGCGAGGTCCTTCGGCGACAGAGCGCCGAGGCCGCGCCAGGGCGTGCGGCCGAGGCGGACGACGTTTTCGACCGAGAGCGGCCAGGCGATGGCGCGTGCTTGCGGAAGAAAGGCGATTTCGCGGGCACGTTCCCTGTCGCTCATCGCGGCGAGGTTGCGTCCGTCGAGTTCGACCGTGCCCGAGAAGGGCAGGAGGCCGGAGAGGCTGCGCATCAGCGTCGACTTGCCGGCGCCGTTGGGGCCGAGAAGGCCGACCACCTCGCCGGACTGCAGCGACAGCGCGACGTCGTGAAGGATTGCGCGGCCGGAGAGGCTGACGGCAAGGTTGCGGGCGGCGAGCATCAGAACAACTCCCGCCGGGCGCGCACGACCAGCCACAGGAAGAAGGGAGCGCCGATCAGCGCCGTCAGCACGCCGACATTGAGCTCGCGCGTCGGCACGACGAGGCGGGCGGCGATGTCGGCGGCCAGAAGCAGCGCTCCGCCGCCGAGCGCGCTCGGGACGAGGAGGCTGGAAGGCAGGCGGTCGGTGAAGGGGCGAACGAGGTGCGGGACGACGAGGCCGATGAAGCCGATGGCGCCGGCGACCGCCGTGCCCGCGCCGACGGCGAGCGCGGTGCCGAGCACGACCAGAAGCCGCGTCGCGGAGAGGCGGATGCCGAGGCTGGAGGCGGCTTCCTCGCCCAGCGACAGCGCATCGAGCGCACGGGCGGAGGCGGCGAGGAGGAGCCAGCCGAGCGCCATCAGCGGCAGCGCCAGCCAGACATGGCTCATCGAGCGATCGCGCAGCGAGCCGAGCAGCCAGAAGATGATCTCGTAGGACGCGAAGGGGTTGGGCGAGAGGTTCAGGACGAGCGAGGTCAGCGCGCCGGTGAGGCTGGTGAGCGCGACGCCGGCGAGGATGAGCGTGAGCGTCGCGCCATTGCGCGCGGCGATGGCGAGGAGGAGCACGACGGACAGAGCCGCGCCCGCGAGCGCGCCGGCCGGCAGCGCATAGAGCGAGGCGCCGGCAAGGCCGGTGTAGAAAATCGCCACCGCGCCGAAGGAGGCCGACGAGGTGACGCCGATGAGGCCGGGCTCGGCGAGCGGATTGCGCAGGAGGCCCTGCAGCACCGCGCCGGCGAGGCCAAGGCTGACGCCGATGGTGAGCGCGAGGAGCGCGCGGGGCAGGCGGATTTCCTGCATGATGATCATCGCCGCCGCGTCGCCGCCGGCAAAGAGCCCGGCAACGCTGGACGCCAGGTCGAGATCGGCCGGGCCGACGAGCAGGGAGACGGCGGTCAAAACGAGGCAGGCGAGGCCGAGGATGGCGTTCAGCATCGCGCCTTCTACCGCGCCGGCCCGCAGGAAGCGATCTCTTCGCGCAGCTCGGTCAAGGCGCGCACGGCCTCGATGACGAACGGCCCGCCGCAGGCCCAGGCGCCGCGCGGCACGAAGGCGCCGATGCGCGACGTTTCGAGCGCGCGCAGGGCTGGATGGTGGGCGATCTGGTCGGCAAGCGCAGGCGCGTCCGCCATCGGCTCGGAGACGATGACGATGTCGGGCTCGTGCGAGACGAGTTCCTCCAGCGGCAGCGGCGTCATGGCCGAATAGCCGAGTTCGGTCGCCAGATTGGTCAGGCCGGCGGCCTCGATGACGCTGTCGGCGAGCGTGCCTTCTCCGAGGACCACGCCGTTCTGCTCGTAGGCTATGGCGGTGGGTCTGGCGGGGCACTGGCGGGCGCGCAGGTCGGCGAGGTCGCGCTCGTAGGCTGATGCGATCTGTTCGGCCTTGGCGTCCTGGCCGACGAGTGTGCCCATGCGGCGGATCTCGCCGGGGATGGTGTCGACGGACTGGTTGTAGGCGAATTCCTCGACGGCGAAATCGAGCGTTTCGAGGAGGCTGGTCGTGTTGTGGAGTGAGAAGGTGCCGGTGACGACGAGGTCGGGTTTGGAGAGGAAGACTTCTTCGGCGCGGCCGCTGTTCTTCGGGTAGGGCGCGGCGTCAGTGTGGAGGAAGGAGAGGGAGGGGTCGAGGGAGAGGTCGGAGAGGGACGCAATCTGATCGGGCTCGGCGAGGAGGAGGACGAGCTGGTCGGTGCAGACGTTCATGGACATGATGCGGGGGAGGTCGGCGGCGTGGGCGTGGGCTGTGAATGCTGACAGCAGAATCGTCAGCGTCAATGCCCTACGTTGCCCCCCTCTGGGCTGCCGCCCATCTCCCCCGCATGGGGGGAGATCACGCGCGGCGAGGACGAGATTGATCTCCCCCCATGCGGGGGAGATGTCCGGCAGGACAGAGGGGGGCGCGACGGGGCGCCGACCGTCCATATCTGCCGGACATCCGCGCATCAGAACCTCGACTTGAAACCGGCGAAGGCGGCGAGGCCGGGCGTGTTGTAGCCGCGGACGGTCTGGTAGTCCTGGTCGAGCAGGTTTTCGGCGCGGACGTAGAACTCGGTGCTTTCGGTCGCCTGATAGGCCACCTTGGCGTTGACCAGCACGTAGTCGTCGAGTTCGAACGCGCCGGAATCGACCGTGTCGACGGCGATCTTGGCGTCGGCGGAGATCGTCCACTTTTCCGCCGGGCGGTAGGCCGCGGACAGACCGATCTCGTGGCGCGGCACGCGGACGTTGCGGCTGCCGTTGGCGTCGCGGGTGGAGGTATAGGTGTAGGCGCCGCCGAGCGTCAGCGACGGGTTGACCTCGTAGAGCACCGACGCCTCCACGCCCTGCTGGCGCGAGCGTCCCGGCACGTTCGCGTAGCCGGTCGTGAAGGCGATCAGATTGTCGATGTCGAGGTGGAAGAAGGTGACGTCGGCGATCAGGCTGTCGTCCAAAAGGCGCTGTTCGACGCCGAGGTCGAAGCTCAGGCTGGTTTCGGGCTGCAAGGCGGGGTTGGCGCCGAACGGGCCGTAGAGCTCGTTGAGGCTCGGGGCGCGGAAACCGGTGCCGATCGAGGAATGAAGCCGGGTGCCGGTTTCGAAGAACTCATAGGAGCCGGTGCCGCGCCACGTCGTATGGCCGCCGAAGGCGCTGTGCTCGTCCTGCCGCACGGCTGCGGTCAGCACCAGCGGCTCCGTCGGCGTCAGCACGGTCTGGAACCAGCCACCTGCGAGGGAGAAATCGGCCTCGGTGCCCGGGACGGTGATGTCCTGCCGCTCGTAGTCGGCGCCGAACTGGAGCGTGAGCCAGTCGTTGACGTCGTAGCCGCCCAGATAGTCGAGCTTGCGGCGGGTGCCGTCATAGGTGCCGTCGAAGAAGGTTCCGGCGATTTCGCGGTCGATGTCGAAAGCCTGAACGGAGAACTGGTTGCGGAAGCGTCCGTCGAGGAGGTCGACATTGACGCCTGCGCGCCCGCCGACCTGACGGCTCAGATTGAGGGCGGTGAAATTGTCCTGGACGGGGAACGAGTCATCGAACTCCGCCTCCGCATCGATATACAGCAGCGACCCGAACACCGACACCACGTCGTTCAACCGGTACTCACCTGCGGCGTCGAACGTGACGTTCTCGTAGCCGTCGCGCTCGGTTCCGGCGGCGGCGGCGGAGATGCCGTCGGTGCGGAAGCCGGCGATGTTGATCGCGGCCTTCGCGTCATCGTTGGCGGCGCGCAGGCCGTAGGAGCCGCGGGCGGTGCCGAAGGAGCCGCCTTCGCCCTGCAGGAGGTGCGTGACGCCGGGTTCGACCTCGCCCAGCGTCGACAGGCCGATGACGCCGGCGATTGCGTCGGAGCCGTAGAGCGTCGATTGCGAGCCCTTCAGCACCTCGATCGTGTCGATGCCGGACGAGAGGAGATACTGGTAGGAGGTCTGGACCTGCGGGCTCGTCGGATCGGAAATGTCGATGCCGTTGTAGAGCGTCTTGACGTAGCGGCGGGGCGCGCCGCGCACCGAGAGCGAGCCTTCGCCGCCGGGGCCGCCGGGGGTGGAGATGGAGATGCCGGGCAGGCGGTCGAGATAGTCGATGACGAGCGGCTGCGCCTTTTCCTCGATCTCCTCGCGAGAGACCGTTTCGACGCGCGAGCCGGTCTTGGTCGCGTCGGTCGGCGCGCGGTTGGGCGTGACGACGATCTGCGGCAGTTCGGTGAACTGGGCGTGTGCGGGAAGGCTCGCCAGAATGGCGATGGCGGAGACGGCGCAGGCCGCGCCGAGAGTGGACATATGCATTCGGTCCCCCGTGCCGGCCACGTGTCGCGGGCGGCAGCTCGAGCTTTTCAACGATGCTGGGACAAGGAACCGTTGCAGCCCCGAAATCGCCAGCGATGACAGAAGTCACCACTGCGAAACACAGCCCCGAACGCGCCCCGCATCCGGCAAAGGTGACACTCGAGGCAGGTTTCCTGGCTCGCGCTTCGGCGGATCACTCACCTTCCCGGACCATAAGGTCCAGTGGTCGTTCGAATGTCCTCGGCGCTTACAGTTGCGGGGGCAGCCACGGCTCGGACGATCGCTCGTCCTTCCGTATTCCCTCTTAGCCCGCGTCCGACGACGCAAGGCACCTCAAGCTGACGGCATGGGTAGCAGGGCGGGAAAGCCGGCGTCAATCGGGGTTGTCACCAAGTTGTTATCCGGCCGTGCTCGTGTGGCGCGTCCGCAACGAGCGGTGGAGCGACGTAACGTCAATTTTTGTCGCATCAGTGGCGGAAAAGCGCCATCGATGTCGCATTTGCGCGGTTCACCACGGGCGTGGCGGGGCACATTCAGCACCGAACATCCTGATCCGGCATCGTTTTTGACAATGCCGAACCGATACGGGATGGTAGGGGTTCAGGCAAAAATAATGGGAGATGACAGTCATGAGGTTCTTTAAGAGCGAAGGCGATCGCGTTCCCGCGCATATCGAGAAGATGGCGGAAGAGGTCCGGGCCGGCGATCTGGACCGGCGCGAATTCCTGGCGCTGGCCAGCACGTTCGGCGCGACCACGGCGCTCGCCTATTCGATGCTCGGCATGGCCCTGCCGGGCGAAGCACTGGCGCAGGACGAAGGCGAGCCCGTCACCGGCGGCACGCTGCGCGTCGCCATGTTCGTCAAGGCCAACAAGGACCCGCGCACGGCCGACTGGTCCGAAATCGCCAACGGCATGCGCCAGTCGCTCGAGCCGCTGGTCAAGTACACGCGCGACTTCACCTTCGAGGGCCGGCTCCTCGAAAGCTGGGAAGTCAACGAAGACGCGACCGAATACATGCTCAACGTGCGCCAGGGCGTGACCTGGACGAATGGCGACCCCTTCAATGCGGACGACGTCATCTACAACCTGACGCGCTGGGCCGACCAGGAGGCCGAAGGCAACTCGATGGCGACGCGCGTCTCCTCGATGATCGACCCGGAGACGAAGAAGCTGCGCGAAGGCGCGATCGAGCGCGTCGACGACTACACGATCAAGCTGACGCTGCCCGAACCGGACGTGTCCATCATCCCCGGCTTCGCCGACTATCCGGCGCTCATCGTCCACCCGACCTTCGACGAGACGGGCGCGGACTGGGTGGCGAACCCGATCGGCACCGGTCCGTTCGAACTCGTGTCCTATTCGGTCGGCGACCGCATCGTCTTCCAGCGCCGCACGAACGGCGCGTGGTGGGACGGCGAGGCCTATCTCGACGGCGTCGAGTTCATCGACTACGGCACCGACCCGGCGGCGATGGTCTCGGCCTTCGAATCGGGCGAAATCCACACCAATTACGAGACGACGTCGGACTATCTCGACATCATGGACGGCCTCGGGCTCGTGCGTTCGGAAGTCATGACCGGCACGACGCTGTGCATCCGCATGAACGTCGACAATGCGCCCTATGACGACCAGAACGTGCGCAAGGCCGTGCAGTACGGCGTCGACAACAACGTCATCCTGCAGCTCGGCATCGACAATGCCGGCGTGAAGGCGGACAACTACCACGTCGCGCCGATCCAGCCGGATCATATGGAGATCGCCACGCATGAGCGCGACGTCGAACGCGCCAAGCAGATGATGGAAGAAGCCGGCCAGATGGATTTCGAGCACGAAATCATCTCGGTCGACGAAACCTGGCACCGCAACTCGTGCGACGCCGTCGCCGCCCAGCTTCGCGACGCCGGCTTCAAAGTGAAGCGCACGGTGCTGCCGGGCTCGACCTTCTGGAACGACTGGACGAAATATCCCTTCTCGGCGACGAACTGGAACATGCGCCCGCTCGGCATCCAGGTCATCGCGCTCGCCTACAAGTCGGGCGGAAGCTGGAACGAAACGGCTTTCGCGAACGAGGAACTCGACGGCCTGATCGCCCAGGGCCTCGCGATCGGCGACTCCGAGGCGCGCAAGGAAGTCATGGAGAAGATGGAGACCATCATCCAGGATTCCGGCATCATCATCCAGCCTTACTGGCGCACGCTCTACAACCACTCGGTCGAGGCGGTGAAGAACCACGGCATGCACCCGACCTTCGAGATCGATCTCGGCAAGGTGTGGCTCGCCGAAGGCGCCTGATCGGGCGCACGATTTGCTACGGGCGGAGGCCGCTGGACGGCCTCCGCCACACTACTTCGGGAACATAAAAACAAAACCCCAACCAGAACGGCAGGGGGCTCATGCTGTCATTCATCTTGCGGCGTCTCGGCGTCATGGCACTCACGATGGTTTGCCTGACGCTGGTGGTGTTCTTCCTCGTCAATCTGGAGCCGAATCTGCGGCGCCTGTCGATCAGCCAGATCGACATGCGATCCTCGGATGCGCAGATCGAGCAATGGCTGGTCAATAACGGCTATCGTGAACCGTTCTTCGTGCGCTACGGGCAATGGCTCGGCGTGGTGCCGAAGCAGCCGGCGACGAACGATGCGGGCGAGCCGCAGCCGCGCTTCAGCTATTGCTCCGGCCCGATGGAGCCGGGCTATTCGGGCATCATCCAGGGCGACTGGGGCTGCTCGACGAAGTTTCGCACGGAGGTTCAGGCGAAGCTCTTTCCGGCGCTGGCGGCGACGGGCAAGCTGATGTTCTGGGTGATGGTGACGATGGTCCCCATCGCGCTCCTGATGGGTATTCTCGCCGGGATGCGGGAGGGGACGCGGACGGATCGAAGTCTTTCGGTCGCCGCGATCACCACGACGGCGACGCCCGAATACGTCTCGGGGGTCATCTTCACCGTCATCTTCGCCTCCTGGCTCGGCTGGCTGAACGGGTCGGCGGCGAGCGCAACCAACCAGGGCATCACCTTCAACAATTTCACCCTGCCGGTGATGACGATGGCGATCTACGGCATCGGCTACATCGCCCGCATGACGCGCGCCTCGATGGTCGAGGTGATGACGCAGCAATATATCCGCACGGCGCGGCTGAAGGGGCTCGGATTCTCGACCGTCGTCGTCAAGCACGCGCTGCGCAACGCACTGATCGCGCCGTTCACGGTGATCATGCTGCAGTTTCCGTGGCTCCTGACGGGCGTCGTCATCGTCGAGGTGATGTTCCGCTACCAAGGGTTCGGCTTCACGCTGGTTGAGGCCGCCGGCAACAACGACATCGACATGCTTCTCGGCTGCTCGCTCGTCTCGGTCTTCGTGGTCTTGTTCACGCAGCTCATCTCCGACGTCGGCTACGCCTATCTCAATCCGCGCATTCGCGTTCAGTAGGGGGAGACGCGCATGCAGCACGAATATCTGAGCGCATTCGGGATTTTCACCGGCGTCCTGGCCCGGTTCTGGCCGGTGTGGATCGCGCTCTTCATCGTCATGGGCGCGAGCTTCTCGTTCCGCAAGCGGCTCGGGCTCTACGGCGAACTCTTCGGCAACCCGGTCGGCGTCGTCGGCGTCGCCATCTGCTATTTCTGGCTGTTCACGGCGATCTTCGCCGACATCATCGCGCCGTTCGACCCGCTCGGCCAGATGCTGATGATGAAGGACGCGCTGCCCGGCGCGATCGAGACGGAATCCGGCCAAGCCTATCTCTTCGGCGGCGACCGGCTGGCGCGCGACATCTTCTCGCGCACCATCTACGGCAGCCAGATCGTGCTCCTGATCGCGCCGGCGGCGACCGGCTTCGCGCTGATGGTGGGAACGACGCTTGGCCTTCCGGCCGGCTATTATGGCGGGCGGATCGACTCGATCCTGTCGTTCCTGGCCAATCTCGTGCTCGCCTTCCCGGTGATCCTGCTCTTCTACCTGCTGGTCACCCCCGGCATCATGGAAACGCCGATCCCCTATGCGATGGCGGGGCTGTTCTTCCTGTTCCCGATCATCTTCTTCGCCACGCTCTTCTACACCCGCAACAAGCACCGGCCGGGGCTGCTCGCGATCCAGCTCGGACTGACATTCCTGATCGGCGGCTGGATCTATGCGGGGCTGGTGTTCGATGCCGATCCGCTCGGCCTCATCCGCATCTCGCCGAACGAGCTCAACATCTTCGTGGCCGTGGTGTTCGCGTCGAGCCCCGGCGTCTTTCGCATCGTGCGCGGGCTCGTGATGGACATCAAGACGCGGGACTACGTTGCGGCAGCGCAGACGCGCGGCGAGACGCCCTGGTACATCATGCTGTGGGAAGTGCTGCCCAACGCGCGCGGACCGCTGATCGTCGATGCGTGCCTGCGCATCGGCTACACGACGATCCTGCTCGGGACGCTCGGCTATTTCGGCCTCGGCCTTTCGCCCGAAAGCCCGGACTGGGGCACGGCGATCAAGGATGCGAGCCGCCTGCTGCGCGCCTATGCTCACCCCGCCCTGCCGCCGGTGATCGCGCTGATGAGTTTTGTCCTGGGGCTGAATTTGCTGGCGGATGCGCTGCGTGAGCAGTCGTTGAAGGATTGAGGTGATGCAGGCTCGACGCGTCATCCCGGAAGCCGGCCGCAGCGAAGCGAGGATCGGCTATCCGGGATCCATTCCGTCGCATCTCCATCGATGTCACGGAATGGATCCCGGGTCGTGCTCCGCTTTGCTCCGCGCGCCCGGGATGACGACCGCGCGCACAGTGACCGACATGGATCGGAGATTGCCATGAACGAGACCGTCAAATCCTCCGCCGTCGAGGGCGCGGCGCCGATCCTGGAGATCGAGAACCTGTCCATCTCCTTCTTCACCAAGCGCGGGGAGATCCCCGCGGTGATGGATTTTTCCTGCTCGGTCATGCCCGGCGAGGCCATGGGGATCGTGGGGGAATCGGGGTGCGGGAAGTCGACCGTCTCGCTCGGCATCATGCGCGACCTTTCCAATGTCGGGAAGATCGTCGGCGGGCGGATCAAGTTCCAGGGTCGTGACATGGGTGACATGTCGGATGACGAGCTGCGCGCCATCCGCGGCAACAAGATCGCGATGATCTACCAGGAGCCGATGGCGAGCCTGAACCCGGCCATGAAGGTCGGCAAGCAGTTGATGGAAGTGCCGATCATCCACGAGAAGGTTTCCAAGAAGGAAGCCTACGACCGCGCTCTCGACATGCTCACAGCGGTGCGCTTGCCCGATCCCGCGCGCATCATGGATTCCTATCCGCACCAGCTTTCGGGCGGCCAGCAGCAGCGCATCGTCATCGCCATGGCGCTGTTATCGAAGCCTGCGCTGCTGCTTCTCGACGAGCCGACGACGGCGCTCGACGTGACGGTCGAGGCCGGCATCGTCCAGCTCGTCAAGGATCTCGGCAAGCGCTTCGGCACGTCGATGATCTTCGTGTCGCACAATCTCGGGCTGATCCTCGAGACCTGCGACCGGATCACGGTGATGTATTCGGGCGAGGCGGTGGAGACGGGCTCGATCCGCGACGTGTTCGACCACATGCGCCACCCCTATACGCAAGGTCTGTTCCGCTCGATCCCGCTTCCCGGCGCCGACAAGAATTCGCGACCGCTGATCGCCATACCCGGCCAGTTGCCGCTGCCGCACGAGCGGCCGAAGGGCTGCAATTTCGGTCCGCGCTGCCACCATTTCGTCGAGGGCGTCTGCAACGCCGCCGAAATCCCGATGGTGATGGTCGAGGGGCATGAGGGGCATTTGAGCCGCTGCGTGCGGTTCGACCAGATCGACTGGGCGGCACTGCCGGAAGGCGCGAAGACGCAGAAGGAAGCGGTGAAGCCGGGCGCGCCGGTGCTGCGCATCGAGAAGCTGAAGAAGCACTACGAGGTGGCGGCCAACGCGATTTTCGGCGGCGGCGACACGCGCACCGTCAAGGCCAACGAGCAGATCAGCTTCGAGGCGCGCGAGAGCGAGACGGTCGCCATCGTCGGCGAGAGCGGCTGCGGGAAGTCGACGCTGGCGAAGGTTCTGCTCGGGTTGGAGACGGCGACCGACGGCACCGTGACGCTCGACAACAAGCCGATCGGCGACACCGGCATCGAGGGGCGCGATACGGACACGATCTCGTCGATCCAGATGGTGTTCCAGAACCCGTTCGACACGCTCAATCCCAGCCATTCGGTCGGCGCGCAGATCATTCGAACGCTGGAGAAATTCAAGGTCGGCGACAACACGGCCGATCGCAGGCAGCGCATGTTCGAACTGCTCGACCTGGTCAAGCTGCCGCGCGCCTTTGCGACGCGCATGCCGCGCCAGCTTTCGGGCGGGCAGAAGCAGCGCATCGGCGTCGCGCGCGCCTTTGCCGGCAATGCGCGGGTGGTGGTGGCCGACGAGCCGGTGTCGGCGCTCGACGTCTCGGTGCAGGCGGCGGTGACCGAACTCTTGATGGACATCCAGCGCAAGAACAAGACGACGATGCTGTTCATCAGCCACGATCTGTCGGTCGTGCGCTATCTCGCCGACCGCGTCGTCGTCATGTATCTCGGCCATATCGTGGAGCAGGGGACGACCGACCAGATCTTCGCGCCGCCATACCACCCCTATACCGAGGCGCTTTTGTCGGCGATTCCGATCGCCGACACGTCGGTGGTCAAGAAGCACATCGTGCTCGAGGGCGACATTCCTTCGGCGATGAACCCGCCTTCGGGCTGCCCGTTCCAGACGCGCTGCAACTACAAGCATCTGGTGCCCGGCAACAAATGCGAGACCGAACTGCCGCCGCTGCGCGAGCTTGGCGGCGGGCACAAGAGCCTTTGCTGGCTCGACGACGGCGAACTGGCGAAGATGGAGCCGGTGATCAGCTTCGACGGCAAGAAGGATGCCGATGCCGCCAGCCTGCCGCCGACGGCGGATGCGCCGCGCGGCCGTGTGCAAGATGCCGGGGAGCATGCGGTGGACGACGGCGCGGCCGGCGGCGAGCCGCCTGTCGTGGCCTCGAAGGAGATGACGGCCGTGCCGGGCGATTCCGCGCCGGAAAAATCGCTGACGGAAGCCGGCGAGGGACGGTCTGCCGCCAGCGCCGAGGTGAAGCCGGGGTTGGCAGCGACGGCGAAGGAAGAGGCCGAGGCGGCCGGCGCCAAGCCGAAGCCGAGCAGGCCCATCGACGTGGCGGCTTCGCCCGAGGAAGCCCGCCGCGCCATCGGTGCGCGGCCGGTGGGCGGCAAGGACAAGGCTTGATCCGGACCGTGATCGGGATTGTCGAAAGAGCGGCATAAAATGTCGCTCTTTTCTCATTGGCTGATCGATGTGCGCATGAACAGCCGCAATCGGCTTAATTCGATGTCGCATTTCTTCTAGCGGAGCGTGCCGCTGCTTTGCACATTGGCGGCATGACACAGCCGCGCCGCCGCCGTTCCGCCGATCGTGCCCGCCGCTCCGAGGATGCGGGCATCGTGCAATTGCCGCGCCGCGCGGTGCGCAATCCCTATCCGCCGATGACGCTGCTCTCGGGCGACCAGATCGAGGCGATCCACGACGCCTCGATGCATATCCTCGAGAATTTCGGCGTCGAGATCATGAGCGCGCGGGCGCGCTCGATCTTCGCGGCGGCGGGGGCTGAGGTCGATCATGCGAGCGGGCTCGTCCGGCTCGACCGGGGGCTCGTGCTGGACGCGGTCGCCAAGGCGCCGTCGTCGTTCCACCTGACGCCGCGCAACGCGGCGAACCGGCTGACGATCGGCGGCGATGCGATCAATTTCACGCTCGTCGCCGGCCCGCCCAATGTCCACGACATGGAGCGCGGGCGGCGGTCGGGAAACTATGCCGACTATTGCGACCTCGTGCGGCTGGCGCAGCATTTCAACTGCATCCACATGCTCGGCAACCAGGTCTGCGCGCCGATCGAGCTGCCGGCCAATTCGCGCCATCTCGACACCTATCGCGCAAACCTGACGCTGACCGACAAGGCGTTCCACGTCTCGGCGATCGGCGCGGGGCGGGCGCTGGACGGCGTCAGGATGGCGGCGATCGCGCGCGGGCTGACGCTCGACGAGATGCAAGGCGACCCGTCGGTGACGACAATCATCTCCGTCAACTCGCCGCGCCGCTTCGACGGCGACATGCTGGACGGCATGATCGCGATGTCGGAGCATGGACAGTCGGTCTGCGTGACGCCGTTCACGCTGATGGGGGCGATGAGCCCGGTGACGCTCGCCGGCGCGCTGGCGCAGCAGAATGCCGAGGCGCTGGCCGGCATCGCGCTGACGCAGCTCGTGCGGCCGGGCGCGCCGGCGATCTACGGCGCGTTCACTTCCAACGTCGACATGAAGTCGGGCGCCCCGGCCTTCGGGACGCCGGAAAATACGAAGGCGAACATCGCGTCGGGGCAGCTCGCCCGGAAGTATGGTTTGCCTTACAGGACCACGCCCGGCTCGGCCTCCAACGCGGCGGATGCGCAGGGCGCCTACGAGACCATGATGGCGCTGTGGGGCGCGATCCTCGGCCACGGCAACCTCGTCTACCACGCGGCCGGCTGGCAGGAGGGCGGGCTGACGGCGAGCTTCGAGAAGTTCGTCATCGACGTCGAGATGATCCAGCACATGATGGAGTTCCTGCAACCCATAGCGGTCGATGAGGGGGAACTCGCCCTCGACGCACTCGGCCGCGTGCCGACAGGCGGCCACTTCTTCGGTGATGCCCACACGCTGGAGCGCTACTCCACCGCCTTCTACCAGCCGATCCTGTCCAACTGGCAGAACTATGAAAGCTGGGAGGAGGCGGGCGGGCTGGACGCGACGCATCGCGCGACGGCGGTCTGGAAGAAGGCGCTGGAGGACTATGTCGAGCCGGCGATGGATGCGGGGGTTCGCGAGGCGCTCGATGATTATGTGGCGAAGCGGCGCGAGGAGATCGGGGGCGGGGAGCCTTGATTTTCGCTGATCGATTGAAGTCGGCGCTCTACGGCGCCCCCCTCTGTCCTGCCGGACATCTCCCCCGCATGGGGGGAGATTACTCACGTCGAACTACCGCTCTTTCTTCGATGTCCGAGATTTGTCGAGCAGCTTTCCATCGCGTGATCTCCCCCCTTGAGGGGGAGATGTCCGGCAGGACAGAGGGGGGTGCGGCGGCGCGCAGTTCTTCTTCATCAGCCTCCCACCCCGAATCCACAAACCAACTCAACCATCTGACTTCACAGGAACATCCATGAGATCGCATGCACGTGTCGTGGTCATCGGGGGCGGGGTCGTCGGCTGCTCCGTGCTCTATCATCTCGCGCGGGCGGGGTGGACGGATGTGGTGCTGCTGGAGCGCGACGAGCTGACCTCCGGCTCCACCTGGCACGCGGCCGGCGGGATGCACACCATCAATGGCGATCCGAACGTCGCCAAGCTGCAGAAATACACGATCGAGCTCTACAAGGAGATCGAGGAGCTGTCGGGCCAGGCGACCGGCGTGCACCTGACCGGCGGTGTTCTCCTGGCGGCCACCGAAGCGCGGATGGACTGGCTGCGCAACCTCGTCGCCAAGGGGCGGTATCTGGGCATTGACCTCGAGGAAATATCGGCGAAGGAAGCCGGTGAACTGATGCCACTTCTCGATCCGAAGGAATTCGTCGGCGCCGTGAAGAACAAGGAGGACGGGCATCTCGACCCGTCCGGCGTCACCCATGCCTATGCCAAAGCCGCGCGGAAACTGGGCGCCTCGGTGGAACGCTTCAACAAGGTCGAGGACATCGTGCGCCGCGAGGACGGCATGTGGCGCGTCATCACCAACAAGGGCGAGGTGGTCTGCGAGCACGTCGTCAATGCCGGCGGGCTGTGGGCGCGCGAGGTCGGGCGCATGGTGGGGCTCGAACTGCCGGTGCTCGCCATGGAGCACATGTACCTCATCACCGAGGACATGCCCGAGGTCGCGGACTGGAACGCGAAAACGGCTAAGGAAATCATCCATGCGGTCGATTTCGACGGCGAGCTGTACCTGCGCCAGGAGCGCGGCGGCATGCTGATGGGCACCTACGAGAAGGCCGGCAAGCCGTGGTCGGTGACGCAGACGCCGTGGAATTTCGGGCATGAATTGCTGGAGCCCGACATCGACCGCATCGCCCCCTCGCTGGAGGTCGGCTTCCGGCATTTCCCGGCCTTCCAGAGGACCGGCATCAAGCAGATCATCAACGGCCCGTTCACCTTCGCGCCGGACGGAAACCCCCTGGTCGGGCCGGTGCGCGGGCTTCCGGGCTTCTGGGTCGCGTGCGGCGTCATGGCCGGTTTCAGCCAGGGCGGCGGCGTCGGACTCGCTATCGCCAACTGGATGATGGACGGCGATCCGGGCGCCGATATCTGGGCGATGGACGTATCGCGTTACGGCGACTGGGCGTCGATGGCCTACACCAACGCCAAGGTGCGCGAGAACTACTCGCGGCGCTTCTCGATCCGGTTTCCGAACGAGGAACTGCCAGCGGGCCGACCGTTGCGTACCACGCCGATCTATGACCGGCTTTCGGAAAAAGGCGCACAATGGGGTGCGGCCTACGGGCTCGAAGTGCCGCTCTGGTATGCGCCGGCGGGCGTGAAAGACGATTTCTCGTGGCGGCGCTCGACCGATTTCGAGCATGTCGCCCGCGAGGTCGCGACGGTGCGCGAGCGCGTCGGGCTGTCGGAGATTTCGAGCTTTGCCAAGTATCGGGTGACGGGGGAGGGCGCGGAAGCCTTTCTCGACCGGATGCTCGCCTGCCGGTTGCCCAAGCCGGGACGGATGACCCTGGCGCCGATGCTGAAGGAGGACGGCAGGCTGATCGGCGACTTTACGCTCGCCAATCTCGGCGATGGCGAATGGCTGATCTTCGGCTCCGGTATCGCCGAACAGTTCCACATGCGCTGGTTCGAGCGGCATCTGCCAGCGGACGGCACCGTGCGGCTGGAGGCGCTGGGGCTCGGCAAGGTAGGGCTGTCGATCGCGGGGCCGCAGGCGCGGCGGGTTCTGGAGAAGGTCACGCGGGCCGACATGTCGAACGCGGCGTTTCCGTTCATTGCGATCCGCAGAATGGACGTCGCGATGGCGCCGTGTCTCGTCGGGCGGGTGAGCTATACGGGCGATCTCGGCTACGAACTCTGGATGGCCCCGGAATATCAGCGACACGTGCTCGACGCGCTGCTCGCTGCGGGCGCGGAGTTCGGCATCGGGCTCTTCGGCGCGCGGGCGCTGAATGCGCTGCGGCTCGAAAAGGGCTACGGCTCGTGGGCGCGCGAATACCGACCGATCTACGGACCGCTCGAAGCCGGGCTCGACCGCTTCGTCGCCTATGACAAGCCCGCGGATTTCGTCGGCAAGTCGGCGGCGCGGGCCGAGAAGGCGGCGGGCGGCAAGCTTCGGCTGCGCAGCTTCGCGGTCGAGGCGGTGGATGCGGACGTGATCGGCGACGAGCCGATCTGGCACAGGGGCGAGGTCAAGGGCTGGGTGACGTCCGGCGGCTATGCGCACCATGCGGGCACGTCGGTCGCGATGGGCTATGTGCCGAAGGAGATTGCCGGTGAGACGGAGGGTTTCGAGATCGAGTTCCTCGGGCGGCGGCACCGGGCGCGGATGCTCGACGCGGTCCTGTTCGATCCGGACTTCGCCCGGATGCGGGGATGAGCGGCGCAGCGGACACGAAACCCATGCGCCGGCCGCTGTCGGTGCCGGCAGAGGCGTCCGCCCTCCTGCTGATCGACCTGCAGGAGGAGCACCGCCAAGACGCGCGCTATCTGGTCGAGGGATATGACCGGGTGATTGCAAATGCGGCGCGCCTTCTGGACACCGCGCGCAAGGCGGGCATTCCGGCGTGTCATTTCGCCTATGTCGTCGATACCGCGGCGATGAGGCCGTTCCACCCCGTCACGCCGGATGGCCGGTCGGCGTTCAGCGACAAGGACGATCCGCTGACGGCGATCTGTCCGGAGGTGACGCTGGCGGGCGAGGAGCGGCTGGTCGTCAAGAGCGAGGCAAGCGCGTTCGGCACGGGGCTCGGCGACGATCTGAGGGCGCGGGGCATTTCCTGGCTGTTCGTCGCCGGCGTGTGGACCGAGGCCTGCGTCGACGCGACCGTGAAGGACGCCATCCGGCTCGGCTTCCACATCGTGCTGGTGAAGGACGCCTGCGGCAGCGCGACGACCGACATGCACGTGACCGGCATCCTCAACCTCGCCAACAGACTTTATGGCGGCGCCGTCGTCGATACGGTTCGGGCGCAGGCGCTGATGGAGGGCGAAACGGTCGAGGCATGGATGGTCGAGGGCGCCGTGCCGCTGCGCATCAGCTTCGCGAACGCCTGGGCGCTCTTCGACGGAATGTAGGGAATTTGGCCTCAGGTGGCGGCGTCGATCCCGGCGCGAAGGGCGATCGCTTCCACGCGATGCGACTGCGCCCGGCGGCGGGCCTCAGTGTGATCGTCGGAAAGGCCCCAGCGTGCGGCATCGCTGGCACGACGGCCCCAGGACGCGGCTTCCTGTTCCTGTAAATCTGCGAGCGAATTCAATACGTTATGCGCGTATGGTTTCACGACGACCCCGTTCCCCCGAATGGTTAACGAAAGCTATCGGAGGTCTTGGCCGATGTCGCCTGCCAATGCGAATAAAGATGGGGAAAAAGGGCAAAAAAATCGTGATGCGGGGGTATCACCCATCCAAGAAGAGAGGTGCGTTTACTTAACCCGACAAGTGTCGCCAAATCAGCATGTTAACCAGATTTTAACGTTATGGTTGCGCGTTTGGACTTCCCGGTGCAGTTTCTTGAAGAAGGTTGACAAGTTCTAATTAAAGTGGAGTTCGCCGTGGAACCGAGCACAATCAAGACGCTTGACGCGGGATTGACCGAAGCACTTCGGGCCGATGCCGCAAAGACTACCGAGACGGCGCGTCCGCGCCGCGAGATGAACCTGCCGGCGCTCGGCGACCAGACGCGTGCGCCGCGCCGAATCGCCGGCGGCTTTGCCGGCTTGAGCGAAGATCTCGACCGGCGGATGCGCGACTGGCGCAACATGCTGCGCGTTCTCGACCAGCAGCGCCCGCAGCTCGAAGCGGCCGAAATCCAGTATGACGCCGCCTACGAGACGCTGGCCAGGATCGTTCCGCAGGCGCAGGACACAGGCAAGGCGCTGAAGGCGATGATCGCGACCACCAAGGCGGGCGACATTTCCGAAGACCTCGCAGGCCAGTTCTCGAAGAACCTGAAGGCGCTCGAGGAACTCGAGGCGGTGGCCGAGAACCTGACGACGACGATGCTTCACCTGCGCTCGTCCTGGGAGCAGTATGCCCGCTCGATCATCAAGGCGCAGAAGATGCGCGACGTAGTCGGCGGCGACAACGCCTGAAAGGGTGTGAACGACCTGCGGCGTCTGCTGCGGGTCGATACCAAGATCAGGGATAGCCGGTGATCGTGACGCTGATCGCGCCGATGCCGTCGATGCCCGCATCGATCCGGTCGCCCGGCGCGAGCGCTCCCACGCCCGCCGGCGTTCCGGTCATGATCAGGTCGCCCGGTTTCAATTCGACCGAGCGGCTGGCGATGGCGATGATGTCCGGGACGGGCCAGATCTGCTCCGCCAGATCGCCCTCCTGCCGCGGCGCGCCGTTGACCGACAGCCAGACCCGGCCGGAGGCCGGATGGCCGATGGCGTCCGACGGCGCCAGCGGCGAAATCGGGGCGGAATGATCGAAGGCCTTCGCCCATTCCCAGGGGCGGGCGGCCTTCTTCGCTTCTTCCTGCAGATCGCGGCGGGTCAGGTCGATGCCGACGCCGTAACCCCAGACATGATCGAGCGCGCTTTCGGGCGCGATGTCGCGTCCGCCCTTGCCGATCGCGACGACGAGCTCGACCTCGTGGTGGAGGTTGGCCGTCAAGGGCGGGTAGGGGATGTCGCCGGCCCCATCGAAGGCCGCATCCGCCGGCTTCATGAAGAAGAAGGGCGGGTCGCGTTCGTCATTTCCCATCTCGCGCACATGCGCCGCATAGTTGCGGCCGACGCAGAAGACGCGGCGGATGGGAAAGCGCTGGTGGCTGCCGGCAATGGCGAGCGAGGGCTGGGCAGGGGCGGCGAAGACGAATTCTGTCATGCGCTTTGCTTAACGCGATAAACGGTGTCCGCCAAGCGGCATTAAGTGGACAAAAATACTCATATTAATCAGCGGTTTGTGTGCGTTGCGCCAATTTTTGACCGATTGATAAAAAAATTATTCGTGCTAGCCTTCCGGAAAAACCAATAATGGGGAACTGGAATGGCTGAAGGCCTCTACAAGGAGGGGATTGCCGCACAACGGCTTCCCTCCGATCAGTATCCGAAGAATTTCGCGGATCTGCACCCGCCGCTCGACCGGCACGAGGCGCTGGTCGAATCCGACCGGTGCTATTTCTGCTATGACGCGCCCTGCATGCAGGCCTGCCCGACGTCGATCGACATCCCGATGTTCATTCGGCAGATCTCGACGGGCAATCCGCTCGGTTCGGCGAAGACGATCTTCGACCAGAACATTCTCGGCGGCATGTGTGCCCGCGTCTGCCCGACCGAGACGCTGTGCGAAGAGGTCTGCGTGCGCGAGGTGGCGGAAGGCAAGCCGGTGCAGATCGGCCGGCTGCAGCGCTATGCGACCGACACGGCGATGGCGCGGGACGTGCAGTTCTACGAGCCGGCGGCGTCGACCGGACGCAAGGTCGCGCTGGTTGGCGCCGGGCCGGCCGGCCTCGCCTGCGCGCACCGTCTCGCCATGCACGGCCACCACGTCACCATCTACGAGGCACGGCCGAAGCCGGGCGGACTCAACGAATACGGCATCGCCGCCTACAAGGCGCCGGAAGGCTTCGCGCAGGCGGAAGTCGACTACGTGCTGGGCATCGGCAATATCGAGGTCCGGAACGGCCAGATGATGGGGCGCGACTTCTCGCTCTCCGAACTGGCCGCGACCTATGACGCCGTCTTCGTCGGGGCGGGCCTGACGGGCGTCAACGCGCTGCAGGCGGAAGGCGAGGAGTTCGAGGGGGTCGAAAACGCGGTCGATTTCATCGCCGCGCTGCGCCAGGCGCCGGATCTGTCTAAATTGCTGGTCGGCCGGCGCGTCGTCGTCATCGGTGGCGGCATGACGGCGGTCGACGCCGCGGTCCAGTCCAAGCTTCTCGGCGCCGAGCAGGTGACCATCGCCTACCGGCGCGGCAAGGCGGACATGAACGCGTCGGAATTCGAGCAGGACCTGGCCGCTTCCAAGGGCGTGACCATCCGCCACTGGCTGAAGCCGGTGCGGATTCTGGCCGAGGGCGGCAAGGTGACAGGCATCGAACTCGAATACACCGAAATCCGCGACGGCCGCGTCGCCGGCACCGGCGAGACGGTGCGCATCGCCGCCGACCAGGTGTTCAAGGCGATCGGCCAGACCTTCGACCCGATGCCGCTCAACGGCTCGGGCTCGGCCATCGCGATGGAGGCCGGGCGCATCAAGGTGGACGAAGAAGGCCGCACCTCCGCGCCCAAGATCTGGGCCGGCGGCGACTGCATCCTCGGCGGCGACGACCTGACGGTTTCCGCCGTCGCACAAGGCCGCGACGCGGCGGAAAGCATTCACCGGACACTCAGCTCCAACGGGAGGGCATGAGCATGGCAGACATTCGTTCGAACTTCGTCGGCATCAAGTCGCCCAATCCGTTCTGGCTGGCCTCCGCGCCGCCGACCGACAAGGCGTACAACGTCGTGCGCGCCTTCAAGGCGGGTTGGGGCGGCGTCGTGTGGAAGACGCTGGGCGAGGAAGGGCCGCCCGTCGTCAACGTCAACGGCCCGCGCTACGGCGCGATCTGGGGTGCGGATCGGCGGCTGCTGGGCTTGAACAATATCGAGCTCATCACCGACCGCGACCTGCAGACCAATCTGCGCGAGATCAAGCAGGTGAAGCGCGACTGGCCGGACCGGGCGATGGTCGTTTCGATCATGGTTCCGTGCGAGGAAAATGCGTGGCGTTCGATCCTGCCGCTTGTCGAGGAAACCGGGGCGGATGGCATCGAGCTCAATTTCGGCTGTCCGCACGGCATGAGCGAGCGCGGCATGGGCGCGGCCGTGGGCCAGGTGCCCGAATATATCGAAATGGTCGTGCGCTGGTGCAAGCAATATACGCGCATGCCGGTCATCACCAAGCTGACGCCGAACATCACCGACATCCGCAAGCCCGCGCGCGCCGCCCATGCCGGCGGCACGGACGCGGTCTCGCTGATCAACACGATCAACTCGATCACGGGCGTCAATCTCGACAGCTTCGCGCCGGAGCCGACGATCGACGGCAAGGGCACGCATGGCGGCTATTGCGGCCCGGCGGTCAAGCCGATCGCCATGAACATGGTGGCGGAGATCGCGCGCGATCCTGAAACGCGCGGCCTGCCGATCTCGGCGATCGGCGGCATCACGACCTGGCGCGACGCGGCCGAATTCCTGGCGCTCGGCGCCGGCAACGCGCAGGTCTGCACGGCGGCGATGACCTATGGCTTCAAGATCGTCGAGGAGATGATCACCGGGCTTTCCGAATGGATGGACGAGAAGGGCCACCGCGACCTCGACGACATCATCGGCCGCGCGACGCCGAACGTCACCGACTGGCAGTATCTCAACCTCAACTACGTCACCAAGGCGCGTATCGACCAGGATCTGTGCATCAAGTGCGGGCGCTGCCACATCGCCTGCGAGGACACCTCGCACCAGGCGATCACCTCGATGGTGGACGGCAAGCGCCACTTCGAGGTGATCGAGGCGGAGTGCGTGGGCTGCAATCTGTGCGTCAATGTCTGCCCGGTCGAAAGCTGCATCACCATGGAGGCGCTGGCGGCCGGCGCGCTCGACCAGCGCACCGACAAGACGGTGTCGCCAGTCTATGCGAACTGGACCACGCATCCGAACAATCCTGCCGCAAAGGTTGCGGCCGAGTAGGCTTGCGGGTGTGACGGTTCTCATGTGAATTGCATCGGGCGCGGGCGACCGCGCCCGATTTCGCGTATGGGAGGTGATTTGCGTGGCGGATATTTCGATCAGGCGCACGCATGCCGAGGGCCGCGACAAGCTCGTCGGCCACCTGGCGATGCTGTGCTTTGCCGCGCTCGTCTCCGGCTCCTATTCGATCGGCGCGATGGCCGCCTCGCATATCGGGCCGGGCGCGATCAACACCGTGCGCTTCGTCTTCGGCATCTGCGTGATGGCGACCGCCGTGGCGCTCTTGAACAAGGGCCGCATTCCCGCGCCGCGCGAGGTCTGGCGCTATGCGGTGCTCGGCTTCCTGATGGCGGTCTTCTTCATCACCATGTTCATCGCGCTGCGTCTGACGACGCCGGTGGCGACGGGGGCGGTGTTCACCTTGATGCCGCTGATGGCGGCGGGGTTCGGGCTGCTCTTCCTCGGCGAAAAACCGCGCGCGATCGTGCTCGTCGGCCTCGTCGTCGCGGCCTGCGGGGCGGTCTGGGTGATCTTTCGCGGTGATCTCGGCGCGTTGCTCGCATTCGATCTCGGGCTCGGCGAACTGATCTTCCTCATCGGCGTTGCCTGCCACGCGGCCTATGCGCCGCTGGTACGCAGGCTCAATCGCGGCGAGGCGCTGCCGGTCTTCACGCTGTGGACACTGTTCGGAACCGGCGCCTGGATCGCGCTCTACTCGGTGCCGGAACTGCTCGAAACCGACTGGTCCGCGCTGCCGCCGATCGTGTGGATCGCGGTCGCCTATCTCGCCGTCTTCACCACGGCGGGCACGACGTTTCTCGTCCAGTTCGGCGCGATGCGCCTGCCGGCCGCGAAAGTGATGGCCTACACCTATCTGACGCCATCCTTCATCATTCTCTACGAGGGATTGCTCGGGCATGGCTGGGCGAGCGGCGCGGTGGCCGCTGGTGCGTTGGTGACGATGGCGGCGCTGGTGGTGCTGGCGATGGCGCCGGATCGCTAGCCGGTCTTGTCGAGAAAAACGACGCCGGGCAGGTCCTTGAAATGGGCGTCGCAGGTGAGGAGATCAGCCTCCATGTGCAGGGCCGTGGCGTAGATGATGGCGTCGGCGGTTGCGAGTTTGTGACGCTTGTGAAGCCCGGCGGCCGACAGAGCGATCGAACTCCCAAGAGTGATCACGCGATATTGCCCCGTTGAGCCAATGAATTCACGCGCATCCTGCTGCGTGCGCTCGCGCAGCAGCCACTTCGAGACTTCAAGTTGGACGATGGTCGGAACTACGATCTCGCGCGGAATATCGAACAGGTTTCCGATTTGTCTTGCTGTCGGACCGTCGACCAGCCAATCGATCCAGACGGAGTTGTCGATGACAACCATCAGTAGCGATCGTTGCGATCGCGATAGTTCGTCGTGTCTGCCCCTTTTGCGGTTCCTCGCAGTTCTTTGGCTGACTTGACGGGAACCAGTAGGACCGACCGACCATCCTGAACGAAGGTGAACTTCTGGCCCGGCTTCCAGTTGTATTAGTCACGGATGTCAGACGGAATCGTAATCTTGAACTCGTCAGACAGGATGATGGCTTCGCCCATGACTTGGTTTCCTCGCTCGATGCGACAGACATCAAGATAGTCCCTGGACACGCGCTGATCAACGCGGCGGCCTTAACCCCTCCAGGAACAACTGTTCCAGATAGCGCGCCGCGTCCTCGAACCGGCCGTCGCCGCCGCGGTCGGGCCCGAGCACCGCGCGGACCTGGACGTCGAAGTCGGCATAGTGCTGCGTCGTCGCCCAGATCGAGAAGATCAGGTGCCAGGGATCGGTCCTGGCGATCTTGCCGGCCTTCATCCAGCCCTTGATGAGGGCGGCCTTTTCGTCGACGAGGGGCTTCAGTTCGCCCTCGATCAGGTGTTGGATGCGCGGGGCGCCCTGCAGGATTTCGTTGGCGAAGAGCCGGCTTTCGCGGGGGTAGTCGCGGGCCATTTCGAGCTTGCGGCGGATATAGGAGCGCAGTTCGCCGATCGGGTCGCCGATGTCGTCGAGTTCGCGCAGGGGGGCGAGCCAGGTCTGCAGCAGGCGCTCGATCAGCGTCGTGAACATCGCTTCCTTTGAGCGGAAATAATAGAGGAGGTTCGGCTTCGACATGCCGGCCGCCTCGGCGATCTGGTCGATCGTGGCGCCGCGGAAGCCGTGCTGCGAGAAGACGTCGAGCGCGGCGTTCAGGATCAGTTCGCGCTTCTCGGTCTGGATGCGCGTGCGGCGGCGGCGGACGGGCGTTTCAGCGTCCATGGCGGCACCTTTTCTGGCCCAATTGACTGGACCAGTTGCTCATCGCGTGTGGAGCGCGAGGATGCTGCGCCATTTCCCCTACTATGTCCTTGACCGCCATGGTGGCGGTGCTAACGTTTGTCCAATCGGTCAAAAATGCGTAGCACGACTGCGTCCGACACACCAAGCGTTGG
>JAESGM010000467.1_pt1 | contig 30949 bp, 29 predicted proteins | sample 9269721 | NCBI WGS metagenome assembly JAESGM01 (sample SAMN15720920, study PRJNA650825) | algae metagenome | isolation source: Komarekiella atlantica HA4396-MV6 and co-occurring heterotrophs from... | place: USA: Theobald House, Kauai, HI | collected 2009-07-29
GCCGGCTGCGTCCTTGTCGTAGATGGATCGTACGAACCGGTCGAGTACGGCACGAACCTCGGCCTCGTCAGCGTCAGTACCTGTAACCATCTGGGCCTCCGTGGTCAGCGATCGAGGATCGGCTCGAAGCCGCCGTAGATCAGACGCTTGCCGTCAAACGGCATCGGATTATTGGCGGCGTCGAAGCGCGGGTCTTCCATCATCGCTTGCATGGCCGCGTCGCAGACCTCCTTCGACGGCCATTCGATCCAGGAGAAGACAACTGTCTCCTCCTCGTCCTTCGCTTTCACGGCCATGGGGAACGACGTGACCTTGCCGTCGGGAACGTCGGCGCCCCAGCATTCGACTACGCGCGTGGCACCTTTTTCCTTGAAGTAGACGGCGGCCTCTTCGGCGTGCGCCAGGAATGCGTCGCGGTTTCCGTTTGGAACGGCAGCCACGAAACCCATTACGTAGGCCATCCGAAACCTCCATTGCTTGTCTGCGTTGTGCGGAGCGAAGACGCCGATACCAATTGATACCGACTGGTCGGTACGATCGTCAACGAATAACTTCTGTAAGGCGCACGGGGGCGGTTGCCCGCCCCCGTGCATCGCTTTCCGCGCTGTCTCAGGTCGCGAGCGCTAAGCGTATCGCGCGTTCGACGGGCATATGCTCTCCATCGCCGTCTACCAGCCGCAACGGCCGCTTCGGCAGCAGCGGTGGTTGCGCCATGAAGCGCGGCCGCGTGCCGTAGTGCGGTTGCGCCGCGTGCACGAGAAACGGATGGCACAAATAGACCGTGCCTGCATCGCCCGTCGCCAGCACCTCCTCGCAGTGCGAGGTCGCGTCGATGTGAGGCAACAGCTCACGCAGCGTCAGGCCATCCTCCCCGGCTGGTGCCAGAGCGCGCGCGATATCGGTATGCGAGCCGGCGCGGATGCGGGTCGGTGCGTCCTCCTTGCCGACGTCGGAGAACAGAAACAGCATGAGCAGCGCACGCCCCTTCGAGGCGACGTTGGCGCGCCACTGCATGAAGTCCGGATCCTCCCAGCCGAAGCTCACGTCGATGTGCCACCCGCCGTCTCCCGGATCCTCGGCGGAGGGGAAGCGCACGGGGAAGGTGCCCATGGCACGACAGGGCAGCCAGCGATCCGTGCCGACGAGCTGGTCGTAGGCCGAGGTCAGCGCGGGAGTGTTGGCCGCCGCGATGAAAGGGGGATCGCTGTACATTCCGAGGCGCACGACGGGACGCGTCCACGTCGCGGGCTTGTCGGGATCGCAGCCCGTGTCGCGCCAAAGGATGGCGCGGGCCGCATCGGCATCGGCGCGATCGAATGCATTGTCGATCCTGACGAAGCCCTGCTCGATGAAGTCTTGAACCTGCGCATCGCTGACCGTGCGCGCGTTGTGATGCTGTTGTGGCATTGAGAATTCCAAACATCGGCCGGCCGCTGCTGCCATCGTGGCACGCGGTGCGGTTTCCGGCTGGCTGACCCGTGAGACGCGGTGCGTCTCGCTCGTGCCGTCCGAGGACGGCGCGCGGTCAGACTTCCAAGAAGGTGGAAGCGATGTGGAAAATCATGCTCATTGCTCATCCAGCGTAGCAGCAACTCGCATGGATGCAAGGCGCTTCGGTCAGCGTTCGCATGAGTAGATTGTGCGCACGATACGCGCCATGACGACTTCGACATCGGTGCCGGCATCGCCAAAGCGCGCCGCCGACAGTCGCAAGCGCACATACTCGAGAACCGACACCGGTATGACGCCGCTATCGACCATGGTGGCGCCGAAGAAGCGCGGCAGGCAGACGCGCTGCTGCGGGTCCGCGTGGTCCAGTCGGCTGAGGCGCTCGGAGATGAGGTGGAAGCACATGCCGAGGGACTGCGCACGGCAGTGGACGACGAAGTCGTAGACCGGCTCGGCCTGCGACGGCCGGGGCGTCAGGAGAACAATCAGGGCGATCAATCCGGCCGCCAGCTTCGGCACCACACCCTCCCTGCAGGACAGGACACTGTGATGCTAACGCAGGACGTGGCCGAATGGATCAAGGCAATCTGTCGTGAGCGCCGGCGCGTGGCGGCGCGGCAACAAAGGAGAGCCGCGCCGCCCGGTTGTTGCCGGACGGCGCGGGAAAGGGCGGGCTATTCTGCTGCCGCCCGAGTGGCTTCGACGGCTGCGTGCGCTTCCTCGGCGCGCTCGAAGATGTGCGGCTGCAATCCGCGCTTCGACAGCGCCTCGCCGAGCTTCAAGCGCATGAACGAACTCGTCGAGTAGCGCGCGGTCGTCTGGTAGTGGTGTTTCAGCATGTACTGGATCATGTCGGCGTAGTCGTCATAGAGGTCCTCGGCCATGCGGCAGCCGTCGTGATTGACGACGGCATTGACGCGGCGGCCGGCTTTCTCGCACGCTTCGACCAGCACGCGCTGCAGGTCGTCGATGTCGCTCTTTTTGCGTACGCTCCAGCCTTCCAGATTGACGAACAGGATATTGCGCTGGGGATCGTATGTAACGCGCTCGCACAGGTTGACGTTGGTCAGCTCCTCCATGAGTTCCATCGGCTCTTCGCGGAAGATGCGTGCGTCCATGGCGATCGGCTTGTTGATGAGCGGCGTGAAGTCCATGTGCGCGAGAATATCGCGTTCGACATCGATCCCCGGAGCGACCTCGATCAGCTCCAGGCCGCCCGGCGTGAGCTGGAACACGCAGCGCTCGGTGACGTAGATGACCGGTTGCGACTTGGAAGCGGCGTAAGTCCCGCTGAAGGTGATCTGCTCGACCGCCTTCACGAACTTGCGCGCGCGGCCTTCCTGCACGATGCGCAGCTGACCGTCCTCGATGGCGACCTTCAGGCCGCCGGCGGTGAACGTGCCGGCGAAGACGACCGCGCGCGAGTTCTGCGAGATGTCGATGAAGCCGCCGCAGCCATTGAGGCGGCCGCCGAACTTCGAGGTATTGACGTTGCCCTGCTCATCGACTTCGGCGACGCCGAGACACGTCAGGTCGAGACCGCCGCCGTGATAGAAGTCGAACATCTCGTTCTGGTCGATGATGCTGTCGGCGTTGGCCGACGAGCCGAAGCTCGAGCCGCCAGCAAGCACGCCGCCGATGGCGCCCGCTTCCGTGGTCATCGTCAGGAATTGCGTCACCTGCTCTTCAGCGGCGACCGAAGCGACGCCGTCGGGAGCGCCGACGCCGAGATTGATGGCGCCGTTGAGCGGCAGCTCGAAGGCGGCGCGGCGGGCGATGATCTTGCGCTCATCGAGCGCCATACGCGGGATGTGGTCGACAGGCACGCGGATGGTGCCGGACAGCGCGGGATCATAGTGCACGCCGTAGTTCATGCGGTGCATCTCAGGCGGATCGGCGACGACCACGCAATCGACAAGGATGCCGGGGACGCGCACGTCCTTCGGCTTCATCGAGCCGGGCGCGACGATGCGCTCGACCTGGGCGATGACTACGCCACCGTTGTTGTGCGCGGCCATGGCCTGCGCCAGACAGTCGAGCGTCAGCGCTTCTTTTTCCATGCTGAGGTTGCCGGCCGGATCGGCGCTCGTTGCACGGATCAGCGCAACGTTGATCGGCGTTGCCTTGTAGAAAAGCCACTCTTCGCCGGCGACCTCGATCAGCTGGACGATCTCGTCCTTGGTGAGCTCATTGACCCTGCCGCCACCGAGGCGCGGATCGACATAGGTATGCAGCCCGACTTTGGAGAATACGCCCTGCTCGCCCGCAGCACACGAGCGATAGAGTTTGGAGATGATGCCCTGGGGCAGGTTGTAGCCCTGGATCTTGTTGTTCTGCGCCGCTTCGGCGACCTTCGGCATGCGTCCGAAGTTGGCGGCGATGACGCGATTGAGCAGTCCCTCGTGATGCAGCCGGCCGGTGCCGAGGCCCTTGCTGTCGCCGGCACCGGCGCACATGATGAGCGTGAGGCCCTTTGGGCCCTGCGTATCGACGAAGCGCTGCTCGAGCGCTGCGTGGAGCATTTCGGGAATGCAGCTCTGAACGAAACCCGTCGTGCAGACGACGTCACCGTCATTGATGAGCGCGACGGCCTGGTCAGCCGTAGTGATCTTGTTTTTCATTAAGAGCTTCTTCCCCTTGGACGGTCCGTTAGGGGCCGGGCTATGGGCCAAGGGGTCCCTTTGTGGATCTCGTTTTTGAGGCCGCGAGCCTAAACGGAGCGCCCAATACCCGCAACGACCATGAGGGTAGCTTTCGCTTTACTCACACGGGTGGGTGTTCGCTGCGGTGCAACAGGAAATGCGAACCGAGCATGAGGAGCCCGGGAAGCACGAGTGCCGCGACGAGCACCAGCGCGAATTCGAACAGACCGCCTGCCGATGCCCCGAGCAGCGCGTACACGCCGGCGACCCCGACGTTGGAGGCGCCGGTGATGGCGAGTGTCTTCGCCATGGGCATGCCGGCGATCCCGGCGGCAATGACAGAGGCTTCGGCCAGCACGGGAACCGGGCGGCAGGCCGCGAGCATCACGGCGCCGTGGCGGTCGAGCATCCGGGTCAGTTGGCCGTAGTCCTCACGACCCATCTGCTGTTCGGTGACCGAGCGGCCGAGCCGCTTGCCGAGCAAATAGCCGGCGACACAACCGAGGCTGAGGCCGAGCGCGCCAGCGGCAATGGCGGCCGCCACCCCGATGAGCCCGCCCATGAGCGAGATCACGACGCTGGATGGAACCGGTAGAAAGACATCGGAGGCGAGCAACGCAATCCCCGCCCCGGCAATCGCCAGCGCTGAAACCTCCAGAGAGATCAGGCGATGCGCCAGCGCGTCGAACGCGTCGCCCCAGAGGATAAAAGGGACGACGACGATACCGACGAGGATGGCCAGCAGCGCGGCGTACTTGGCGAGGCGGCGCCGCATCTGCGCCGGTTCGTCCGCCGGTGAGCCCTGCCGTGCTTTCACGATGCCTGATCCCGAGCCGCTTGCCGTTGCTTCCTATCAGTCGACGCTTGTCGAGCAAAGGTTCGGGGCCGTGGGACCGCGGCGGCCACGGACCCGCGGTGCCAAAGACCCGATTTGACCGCGGCCGCAAAATTGCATGGAAATCGCTGTTTTCAAAAAATATGCCAATTAGAATTGAAAAAATTCCCGTGTTGCATTCAAAGAAAAATCAAACACCCCGGCGAAACACGCCTTATGCGGCCTTCTTGCGGCGCCCGTTCAGTGCCAGAGTTTACCGGGGTTTTGGCGGTCAAGTAAACTTTCGTGACGAAATGTCGTTTCTCCCCACTTGGGCGCTGCTTGCCCGGCCGTCTGGGCGGCGTCCGGTCCGTCCTCTAACGATTATGCAGTAAATACCGCATGTTACGCTGTTGTTCAGGCGGTATATTCAAAAACGAAACAATTATAGAAAATATAATTATATCGAGAAGTAGATTATTTCAGTTGCGCGACCAAAAAGCGTAGGAAGAAAATATACGAAATTAAACCCTGGAAATGGAGTTTGTTTTCTGACAGAAGAATGGCGCCCGCTCCCCTTCGCGGGCTTCGCTGTCGGCAGGCATCGGCCCCGAGGCCAGACGCCATCTGCCCGGAGATGATCATGAGCGCCAATAGCCTGCTCGACAGCCTCCTAGACGCAAACCGGAAGCAAATCTGAGCAATCCCCAGAGGAGAGGTGTGATGAGTTACGGTGAGTACAGCGCCTATCAGCAGAACCCTCAGTTTTGGAATGCGAACCAGCAGGGCCAGGGTGGCCTGTTCGGTGGTCAGGGCGGACAGGGCTGGGGCCACGGTGGTGGCCTCGGTCAAGCGGCCTTCGGTCAGCAGGGTGGATTCGGCGGCTGGCAGCAGGGCCAGGGCCAGGGTCAGGGCTGGGGCGGCAATCCCTGGCAGCGACAGCTGTCGCATTACGATATCGGTGAGGTCGTGCGTCACCTCATTCCGCTCCTGCCGCAGATCGTCGGGCAGGCGCAGCAGCAGCCTCAGGCCGCCTTCGGCTACGGCGGCTTCGGTAACAGTGGCTTCGGCGGCGGTTATGGCGGTTACGGTGGCTTTGGCGGCTCCGGCGGCTACGGGCAGCGCCAGCTCTCGCACCATGACGTGCAGGAAGTGGTCCGCCAGATCCTGCCGGTGGTGCCGCAGATCATCAGCCTGCTCCAGGGCCAGCAGCAGGGGCCGCTCGCGAGCGCCATGTATGGCGGCGGTCAGGGCTGGGGCGGCCAGCAGCAGGGCGGTATCTTCGGTCAGGGGGGCATGTTCGGCCAGGGCTTGTTCGGCCAGGGCTTGGGCCAGGCCGCCTACGGTGGCGGCGGGCGCCAGTTCTCGCAGTACGAGGTCGGCGAAATCTTGCGTCACCTCTCCGCCGCCCTGCCGCAGGTGATTGCCAACCTGCAGGCGCTCAACCAGCAGCAACAGCAGCGGGGGAACTAGGCTGTCGGCGGTCGCCATGGCCGCCCCGAGCCAACCCGCAACCAGGGAGTGCCGCCGCGAGGCGGCACTCCCGCCCTGATCGAACGGAGCAAACTCAATGTCGAACAGCAAAGGCGCTACCGGCACGTCCGGCGGGCGTTCCGCCAACGCAGATCCCCAGGCGCTCGTGGGCCTTCTTGAAAATCTCGTTCCGCTGCTGCTGCACTTCCAGACGCAAGCCTTCGGACCTGCGGGGCCGGGCCGCTTTGCCGGTGGGCCGGGGTCGCACATCGAACAGCAGGCGGCGACGGCCTTCACCGAGGACGTACTCCTCGATGCTCTGCGCAACCTGTCGTCGTACGTGCAGAAGAACGAGAGCCGCTATCCCGGACTGGAGAACTATACGAGCGTGATTGCGGACGCTCGCCAGGCACTCTTCGCCGGCGATTATCAGCGGGCTCTGGGACTGGTGTTCGAAGCCTATCGTGCGATCGCCATCCTGCGCGCTATCAAGCCGGAACTGCCGCCGATCCGCCAGCGTAGCGACGAAGAGCAACAGAGCGGCCGCGAACAGGTGCACTGAGCGAGCGCGGACGAGGTAGGCGACAACCGATCAAAACCGCGGTCGCCATGCCGCGGTAGTTCGAGGTCCCATACTGTTGCCGATCGGCCGCGTCGTGCGGCCGATGTGCGCGCGCATGTCACGAATGGCCTGAATCTCGCTGTGCTCCTGCTAGGCTTTGAGCCTGGAAGCGGAGAATCGGCGAAGCGACGTGGGCTGTTTCGGGGGCATCGGCCAGAATTCGACAATAGATTGGGCACCGGCTTACCAGGCTGACTGGTATCCGGGCAGTACGCACCCTTCTTTGTCTGCGTTGCTCTCTCTGGCGGCCGAAGCCGGCAAGCAGACATTCACCGCGCACGACCTGCGCAAGACCTGTTCGACCTGGGTCGACGCTCAGCTGCCGGCCGATGTGCGCCGCCATCTCCTGCTCGCCGTGAACGAAGCGCGCTCCGGGCGCGTGATGTCGGCGCTGATCGCGCTCACGGCACTGTGCGGATGGATGCACGGCGGCGAGGCTGGTGCGCGGCGCGCCGTCATCAGCGGCCTGCCGATGTGGGGCGGCGCCAATGCTTCCAACGAGACGATGCAGCGCCGCCACGACGCGCGCCGCCTGGATGCTCACGAGGCGCCGGAACTGCTGGCTCTCGTCTACGCCATCTGCCGCCGTGCGGGTTTGCGGCGCATGCCGGAAGTCTACGTGCTTGCCGGCGAGCGCACTATGAATGCCTACGCACTCGGTACCCCGGACGATGCAGTCATAACGCTGACCGGCGGGCTGTTGCACGGCATGACGAGGGCCGAGATCGGCGCCATCGTGGCGCACGAAATCGCTCACATCCGCCATGGCGACGGGGCGACGATGGCGCTGGCCGCGGGGCTTCTGCGCTCGGTGCGTGTCGCGGCGCATGGTGGGCTGGCGGCAGTCGTGCGCTCGGGAGGTCCGGGCCCCGTGATGCCGCTGGTGTGGCTGCTGCGCAGCGCGCCCGCGATCGCTGAATTGCTCTGCCTGGCCCTGTCGCGCATCCGCGAGCTCGCGGCTGACGCCTGCGCGGTCGAACTGATCGGCGATGCGCAGATGCTGACCTCGGCGCTGGAAAAACTGGAGCGCCATCATCAGGCCGGTGGCTCTGCTTTCGCCGAAGAGGGTGAGCATGACCCGGCTGCGTACTTGCGCAGCCACCCATCGACGCATCAGCGCGTCAGCCTCGTGCGCGCGCTGGCCTGATTTTCTCAATCATCTCGTCTGATCCGTAGCGATCCGTGCGGACCCGCCGCCGCGCGGTGATGCCAGCCGTCGCGCTGCAACGTGTCATTGACAAAAAAAGTTGTCAATGACACGTTGTCCGCATGCTGGATGTCGAAGTCATCGCCGATCCCGCGAGCGCCGCGCTGGCGCTCGATCCGATCAAAAGCCGTTTGCTGGCCGAGCTGGCTCAGCCCGGCTCGGCGGCGTCGCTCGCCGGCCGTGTGGGACTAACGCGGCAGAAAGTGAACTACCACCTGCGCGCTTTGGAGGAGCATGGGCTGGTCGAGCGGGCGGAAGAACGCCAGTGGGGCGGATTGACGGAGCGTCTCATGGTGGCGACGGCGTCGTCATACGTCGTCTCACCCGCTGCGCTCGGAAGCATCGGCGCCGATCCCGGCCGGCATGCGGACCGGCTCTCGGCCAGCTACCTGATCGCTGTGGCGGCGCGCATGGTCCGCGAGGTGGGCGAGCTGTGGCGGCGCGCGCGGCGCAGCGACAAGCGGCTCGCCACGCTTTCGATCGACACGGTCGTGCACTTCGCCTCTCCCGCCGACCGCGCCGCATTCACGGGAGAGCTTACCGACGCGGTCGGCAGGCTAGTCGCGAAGTATCACGACGAGACGTCACCGGGAGCGCGTCCGCATCGGTTGATCCTCGCATCGTATCCGGCGCCGCCCGCAACCAAGCAGCCATAAGGAGGGCTCATGCCGATCAAGAAGGACGACAAGGGCAACCGCCGCGTCGAGATGGAAGTGCTTGTGCCGGGCACACCGGAGCAGGTTTGGCAGGCGATCGCGACGGGCGAGGGCAATGCCTCCTGGTTCACCAAGGCCGAGATCGAGGGCCGCGTCGGCGGAACGCTGCGCTTTGATTTCGGTCCCGAGATGGCTTCGTCAGGCGAGGTGACGATCTGGGAGCCTCCACATCGCTTCGGCTACGTCGAGAAGGAGTGGATGCCCGGCGCGCCGCCCATAGCCACGGAAGTCACCATCACGGGGCGCGCTGGCGACAAATGCGTATTGCGCATGGTGCATTCGCTGTTCTCGTCGGACGACGACTGGGACGACCAGATGGAAGGCTTCGAGGGCGGCTGGCCGGCTTTCTTTGCCGTGCTGAGGATTTATCTGCAGCACTATGCCGGCAAGCCCGGTGCATCGCTGCGGGTGATGAAGCACATCAAGGGCGACCATCGCGAAGTCTTTTCCCGCTTGATGGGTGAACTCGGACTATCGGGCATCAATGTCGACGACCAGTACCGCCTCCCTGCCAGTCCTCAGGCGCTCGCCGGCGTCGTCGAACAGGTGCAGCAAACAGAACAGCAGCGATACGTAATGCTGCGGTTGAACGAGCCAGCGCCGGGCGTTGCGATTATCGGGACCTACGGCAACGCAGAAAACGTATCGTTGAGCGTCATCGCCTTCTTCTATGGCGAGGACGCATCGACGATAGCCGAGGCGAACGAGGGCCGCTGGCGGGACTGGCTCGACGAGAAGTTCGGCGGCTATCCGGCCGGCAAGATGTGGTGCGTGCCGGAAAGTCCTGCGTGAGGCACGTCAGCCGAGTTCCAGCGATGTGACGCCGTAGATGCGGCTCAGCATGATCGGGCGGATCTGGCCCGTATACATGCGTGCCGTTTCGAACGTCGGCTGGAAGCCAAGCTCGCGGGCCATGGCTTCGGCGTCGCCGTTGACGTTCGGCACGTCGATGCAGATTCGCTCCCCGCGCCGCTCGGCGAGGAGTGCTGCGAGCACGGCCTCGGCAGCGTGGCGATCATCGGCGAACAGCGGGCCGACCTTCCAGCCGTCGACGGCCGGGCGAATGACGCCCCAGCCAGCCAACCGGCCGTCGCGCATCAGAGCGCGGCCGAACTGACCCGGCGTTTGGATCCACGTGCGCAGGAACGCGGGACGCGGCGCGGGGAAGACGGTCGCGTCATAGGCCTCGATGGAGGTCAGCGGCACGTGCTGGAGGGGAATGGTCGGTGCCGTTTCCGGCGGTGGTTCGCTAAGCACGCCGGCGTAGCGGAAATTGGCATAGGCGTACTTGAAGCCCGACTTTTTGTAGTTGTCCTGCTGGGCGACGACGCCATCGAGCCCGATGACGCGTTGACCGGCATGCTCCACGGCGCGATTCCAGATTTTGAGGCCGTGGCCGTTTCCGCGCAGATCCTCGCGCACGATGTAGAAGCCGAGGAAAGCGAAGCGGTCGTCGTAGTTGACGCACGAAATGGTGGCCGCCGGCACGCCATCCAATTCCGCAATGAGCAACCCTTGGGGGTCTACGCTGGAAAATGCAGCGCCATCCGCCCGGCCGGGGTTCCAGCCTTCCGCCTTCGCCCACTCGAGCGCGACCGCGATGTCTTCCGATCGCATAGGACGTATTTCGAGACCGGCCATGAGCGAATCCTCGTTTGCGGCACATCGAACATAGGCCGCCGAGGCTTGCGTTTACGTTGCTACGAACAACCGTGTTGCACGCAAAAGGCCGCCTGCCATGAGCAGGCGGCCTCAATCCACCGTGTCGATCGTGTTACTGTGCCGCGGGGGCCTCGACGGGCGGCAGGTTCTGCACCTCGCTCTCGCTCAGCTTGAGCACGATGCGATCGTCGCGCACTTCGTCGATCTGGTCGTTGGCGAGCAGCACTCGCGTCTCGCCGAGACCGAGGAAGCCGCCGATGTCGACGAAAAGATCGTTACCCGACAGTGCCGCTACCTCGCCGACGTTGGAGCCGTCGTTCGAGTAAACGGTGCGACCGACCCAGGCATCGCGCGCTGACATGTCGGCTTTGGCGTCCGAGCCCACGCGGATATCGAGGTCGACGCCGCCGCGGTTGCGCGGCGTTTCCACGTCTACGCCTACCTGAGCCATTGCGGCAGTTCCGGTGCCGAGCGCAAGGACGGCAGCGAGGATCGTACGGCTTTTCATGGTTCTCCTCCGTTGCTTATTTGCGGAGGAAACGCCGACCTGCGCCTCGTGTTCCAAGAGGCGCGAGGTGCCGCAGTTCAGCCGGGCCGTACGTTCATCGCGGCGCCGACCACCGTATGGTAGGCCTCGACGACTTCGCCGTACGCGGGATGCTGGAGCATGCGCGGGGCCTCGCGGAACCCTGGCAGGCGCGCGACGGCGTAGGCGAGCAGCAGCGTGAAGCGCTCGTCGTCGAAGTACGACGTGTGGATGAGTTCGCGCCACGTGAGGTAGTCGGCAAGCAGGTCCGATGATTGCTCGGCTGAATCGGCGCCGGTGAGACATTCAACGAGATTGCGGAACTTGGGGATGGCGAGACCGATGGCGGCATCGCTGGCACGCTCGATTTCGCCGGCAATCGGTTGCGGCAGCGGAGGATAGCCGCGAGTCAGCCATACCGGCCAGATGCCGGCGTCGATCGCCAGGTCCTCGCGCGTATCACTGCCGTAAGCCACCGCCTTGAGCTGGCGCAACGTGACAGGATTGAGAACCGCAGAAAGCCCGTGGCTGGCGAGGCGTGCGATACCGCTGAAGATCAGCGTGAGAAGCAGCGCGAAGCCTACCAGCACCGCAATTCCAATGAGGAGCATCACCCACTGCATGACATCGGGCATGTGTTCGAAGGCGCCGTCAGGGAGGAAAAAGCTCGGCGGGATGACGACAAGTCCGAGGAACAGCACCGCCGCGTTTTCGAAGATGTTGGCGCCTTTGGAGGGATACAGATCCTCGGCGGCAACCGGCTCGAAGACTGAGAAGAGCTGACCCGCGACCGCGTCCATGATCGTCTGCGAGTTGAGGGCGATGAGCACCAGCAGCGGAACGACGATGACGGCGAGCAGGTTGAGCGAAGACGTCGCGAAGTCGCGCTGGAAGATTTTGAAGTCGAGCGCCTTCACCGCCTTGAGGCTCTGTACCGCCTCGTCCTTGCCGTGCCAGAGCGACAACCAGCGGTCAGCGTAGTTCGTAGCGGCAAAGCCGATGTGCCGTTTGTTGAAGCGTAACGAACGCCGGGACTCCTGAAAGCGCAAGACGCCGTAGAAGACGGCGATCGGGGTCACGAAGGTGAAGAAAGCCAAGACGAGGGCCGCCGGTTCGGTATCCATGGCCGGGACGAACACGCTGAGACAGCCGAGCACGAGGAACGTGAGCAGCGTCAGGTAGACGGCGCGGCCGAACAGCCCGAGGCGTGAAAACAGGAAGCGCTGGCGTGCGGTTTTGATGAAGGGCGTGCCGACGGTGATCCAGCCGCCCATGCTGGGCAGCGGCCGGCGGTGCTGGGCGCAATTGAGCATCGCGGCGCTGATGACCGAGCCGCCGTGGCTGTGACCGATGACGACGAACGGCTCGCCGGCGGCGTCGAGCGCGGCCATCTTGTCAGCAAGTGCGCTGCCGGCGGCGCGCCTGGCGGTTTCGCTGTTGTGACCGCTCCAGACGTGCGGCTCGATCCGCAGGTCGCCGCCCTCGGCCTCCACATACTCGGCGAGACGAGCGGCCGTGGGGCTGCCGCGCTGCCACCACTTGGCGCCTTCCAGGGCGCCGCCGGCAAACGTGCCGTGCACCGTGACAATCGTGGCCAATGTTTCCCCCGTACTCGCGCGCCAATGACGCCTATGCGGCGCCCTGGTCATTTGAACTAGCTTACACAGGAAATGAGGCCAACGCGGCCATGCTGTGGCGGTTGGTTACTTGCCGGCGCGCGCCTCGAGGCCTCAGGATGGCTGCTGGCGTCGGGTCTGCCTGCCGACGTCGCAATCGGTTGCAAAATCAATGTTGCCGCGCTGTCCGGTATCGGCGCTTTTCCATTGCGCGCGCTTGTTGGGCGTATCGAATTTCACTGCGACCTGACCGCCTGGGTCGTTGAGGCGGGTGAAAACCGGCGCATTCCCGACGGCGGCGACGCGGCATGGCGTGGTGATCAGCTCATTGTTGACGACCTGGATCCAGTCGACGCTGCGCGAGCATTCGCCCACGAGACAGTTCTCCTTGAAGCGCAGCGTGGTGAGATTGGGGCGGTCGTCCGCGTAGGCGGGGATGTAGCAGTCCTTGCGCAGATCGATGCGGCCGCTGACCGGGGGGACGCCGGCCGACCATTCGAAGGCGGTATCGTTGTCGTGCCACGCGGTCGCGTGCACCTTGTCGAATACGACCCTGTCCTCGGCGGCCTGGCCGATGTCGCACTGCAACTCGTTACTCGACAGCCAGCCGTTGGGTATGACCACGTGGGCGAGCTTGAGGCAGGTGACCTGCACGCAGCTGTCCTCGACCCGTAGCGTCCACCGGCCGCTGGGGGCCTCGAAGCGCGCCTGGGCGTGATCGTGGGCGAGAAACTTCCAGACGAAGAGCCCGAAGACCACGGCGAGCATAGCGACGACCACGGCCATCGAAGCCGCGACGCCGATGGCCAGCACGCGTTTGATCAGCAGTAGCATTCACCCGGTCCCGTTTCCCGCGCCATCATATTGGCCGACATGCGGCGATCAAGCCGGGATATCGCCCGGACCCAGGGTTGCCGGAGCGATGCCGAGGTCGAGGTGCCGAGTAATGCCGATGTTGGCCAGGAATTGGGCATCGTGGCTGACAATGAGGAGCGCCCCGTCGTAGGCGCGCAGCCCGGCTTCTACGGCCTCGATGGCATCGATGTCGAGGTGGTTGGTCGGCTCGTCGAGAAGGAGAAAGGGTATCGGCCGCGGCGCCCCGATGATGCAGGCCAGCCCCGCGCGCAGAAGCTGGCCGCCGCTTAGCGTGCCCGTGCGCTGCAGCGCCGTATCGCCGCGGAACATGAAGCGGGCGAGCGCCGCGCGGCAGTGGTTGTCGTCGGCGCCGGGATTGAGCCGCCGAAAATTTTCTGCGAGCGAAAGCGCGGGGTCGAGGAGGCTCACCCGCTGATCTAGCACCGCCAGCGGCGTGCCGCGCCTGATGCTGCCGCTCCACGGCCGCAGCCTGCCGGCTATCAGCGCCAGCAGCGTCGACTTCCCCGACCCGTTGGCGCCGCAAAGTCCCACGCGCTCGGGGCCGGTGATCGAGAAGCACAGATCGCGAATGATCGGCTGGCGCGCTGCGTACCCGGCGGTCAGACGATCGACATGCAACACTTGCTTGCTCGAGGCCAGGTTCGTTGCCGGCAGATCGACGGCGAGCGGTTGCAGCACCTCGAGGCGTCGATGGGCAGCGGTTACATCCTCGATTGCCCTGCTTCGCTGCCGGTCGGCGAGGCGGGCGGCGTCGCCGCCGCTGGTCTCGCTGCGGTCCTTGTGCGCACCAAGGACGATGGCGGGGATGTCACCTTTCGAACTCTTCCTGGCGCCGGCGCGATCCTTGCGCGACTTGCGCTCGGCAGCGACCTGCGCGCTACGCTTCACTTCTGCGAGGTGACGTTCCGCGACATCGGCATCGCGCTCGGCGGCGGCCAGCTCGACAGCTTTGCGGGCACGATAGGCCGTCCAGTTGCCCCCGTAACGCGTTGCGCCGAGCGAGGTCAGCTCGACAATGGCGTCCATGCGGTCGAGCAACTCGCGGTCATGGCTCACGACGATGGCGCCACGTCGCCAGCCTGCGAGGAAATCGCCGACGGCAATGCGTCCCGCTTGGTCGAGGTTGTTGGTCGGCTCGTCGAGGAGGAGAAAGTCGGGCTCGGCAAAAACCAGCGCGGCGAGACTGGCGCGCGTACGTTGTCCGCCCGATAGCTCGCCGAGCCGTGTTGCGGGCGCGGCCTTGAGTCCGACACGGTCGAGGGCCGAGCTGAGGCGCGTCTCCACGTCCCAGTCGGCATCGGCAAGGTCGTCGGCGCTCGCTTCGCCGCGTTCGGCACGCTTGATCAGGGCGAGTGATGCGCTGACACCGAACAAATCGGCGATCGTTTCGTCAGCAGCCGCAACGATATCTTGGCGTAGCAGGCCGAGGCGGCCATCGAATGCAACGTTGCCGGCGCTGGGCTGCTCGGCCCCGGCGATCAGGCGGATGAGCGTCGACTTGCCGACGCCATTGCGGCCGACAAGACCGGTGCGTTCCGGGCCAAAGCTGAGGTGCAGGTTTTCGAAGAGGACCCGGCCGTCAGGCGTGGACCAGGCGAGAGAAGATAACGTGATGGAGTGCGGCATGGATATGGAATTCCCCGATGGCAAGGCGAAGCGGCGTTGCGGTCGGGTGGAAATCCATGGCGGTGCACGTCCTTGGCAAAATTCGCGCGAAAGCTACGGCTGAGAGAGCCTCGAGGCAAGCTCCGAGGCCCTCTCTAAACGGCAATGGCGCCCGCGGTGTGGCGGGCGCCATGCTTCGCCTGGGAGCGTGGCATAGAACGCGGCGCGGAGGAGCTGCGCCGAGCGTCATTATTGGAGCCATTTTGACGGTCAAGCGCCAATCACGTTTTGTGCTCCGCCGATCACGCGCTCGTGGGCCGCGCTCATGCCTTGCACCCGATCTCGCCGGGCACCGCACCGCTGGTAGGCGTAAGGCGCTTGGTGGAGCACTGCTTCTGCAGCAGATCGCGTAGCGCCGCTTCGCGCTCGGCCCACTCTTTCTTGCCGGCGAGGTTGTCGAGTTCCATCGGATCGGATGTGACGTTATACATTTCGTATTCGCTCGGTGCGGGCGTCGTCTTCACGCGCTGCTCGTAGAGGCGCCGGTTGGTGCCCTCGTCGGTCGCCTCGCGCCGCAGAGGTTTGACGATGAGGTCCTGCACGCCGTCTTCGCCCGGAGTGCCGGGGGCGCTCCAGTAGCGCGGATGATCGAAGTATCGCGAGTATTTCCACAGCGCGCCGTCGATCTCGGCGATGACGGTTTCGACGTGGTTCGGCTGCGTGACGGAATCGTATGACAGGCCGATGAAGTTCTTCTGGTCGAGCCCGCGGCTCGGATCGTCGTCGGTCATGAAGAAGATGGGCTCGGCGAATGCGCCCGCGTCCTTCTCGCCCCGGATGAGCGGCGACAGATCGCGGCCGACGAGCGGCAGCGGATCGGTGAAGCCGGGCGCGATTTGCGTGCGCACCGCGTCGGTGTCGACGCCCGCCAGACCGAGGATGGTCGGTGCGATGTCGATGTGGCTCGTCGGGATCGGGATGGCGCTCGCCGATTGGCCGCCGGGCGGCACTACGACGAGCGGCACGCGCAGCGCTTCCTCGTAGGCCATGTACCATTTCTGAAACAGGCCGCCGTGCGCGCCGAGCAGGTCGCCATGATCGGAGGTGAAAATGATGATGGTGTCATCGTTGAAGCGCGATGCCTGCAGTGCGCTCATCACCTCGCCGAGATGCTTATCCACGTCGGCGTGCAGTTTGTAATAGAGCCGATAGTATTCAGGGCGCACAGCGCTGGCCTGCATGAACTGGCTGTAGGCGTCCTTGTAGGACTGTTGCGCGGAAGGCTTCTTGTCGAGCTTCTCGGTGCGCGTCTTGGCGAACATGTCCTTGTCGAAGACTTCCTTCGGCACGTAGTCGGGCACGGAGAAGTCGTACTGATTCTGCGCGGTCGCGGCGAGATTGGTGAAGAAGCCCCACAGCGCGATGTCGTGCGGGTTGGTGAAGGACGCCATGATGAACCACGGATCGCCATCCTTCGCCGCGGAGAGATCCTGAATCAGCTTTACGACTTGCGCCGAGATCGCCGGGTCGCGGCCCAGCTTGCCCGAGGCGGCGGATGATCCCGAACGGAGTGGGTCGGAGCCGTGCGGCTCGGGGCCGACCCAGCCGGAAAAGCCGTACGGATCGAGCACGTCGGCTTCAAGATACGTCTTTTCCTTCTTGGGATCGGTGAAGCCGTCAGCATCGTAGCTGGTGACCACCTGGCTGGTGCCGGGCACGCGCAGGTCGGCCTCGTGCGCGTGCCATTTGCCCTTCCAGTACGTGCGGTAGCCGGCGGCGCGCAGGTAATGGCCGAAGGTCGGCACCGAGCCCGGAAGCAGCCAGTGCATGTCGGGATCCTCGGCCGCCTTGGCGGCGCCGTCGGTATTGGCGACCCCGTGCAGTGAAGGATAGTGACCCGTGTAGAGCGAGGTACGGCTCGGCACGCATGCGACCGAGGCGATGTAGTGACGGTCGAAGTTGATGCCGCGCTGCATCAGCTCCTCCTGCACGGGCAGGTGGGTTTTGCGGAACTCCTTCAGCGACTGGCTTTCATAGACGGTCGGATAGCGCTGCTCGTCGACGAGGATGAAGAGGATGTTGGGGCGCTTGCTCCCGCCGGCCGGCTTGGGCGCCTGCGGCTGTGCCGCCTCGGCCTCCAGTCCGGCAATGCCGGCGGCTCCGGCGAGGCCCAACTTGATAGCGGTGCGCCGATCGACGTTGCGGTCATCCGACATGTGAAAATTCCCCTCGTACCGATTATCAAAATGCGTTTTATTTTGCTCGCTGTGAGCTTGTGCCCGGGTCCTATCGGCTAATGGATTTGCGTGTGACTTCAACTGTAGAAATTCAGTCGCATCGGCCCGCCCGGCGGCCGCCGCCGTCACTTCTGCAGTCGATGATGAGCGATGATGCGGAGCAGCGCGCCGGGGCGTTGCTGCGAACGCAAGGCCCGATCTGCACGCGGGAGCTGGCGCGGCTGCGGTCTCGCGACGGGTTCTCGGTGGCGGTGCGCGACGCTTCGGTGAAAGTTCAGAAGCTGCACCAGGGAAAGCGGCTGCTGAACCTGATCATCAACGACCGGGGGCGCTTCGCCGCCAGCCTGATCGCGCTCGATCTGCATTTCCGGCGGGAGGCCAACGGCATCGGGCTGACCTCAGGACGGCTGAAGCAACTCCTATTCGAAACCGGCGTCTGCAGTCCCACACGCGCTGGAGCGTTGCTGGCATTGATGCAGCTCGGCAACTTTGTGCGCCCGGCGCGTCCTACACGCGATCGCCGCGTGCGCGAGTTGAAGCCGACCGAAAAACTCATCGCTTCGCAGCGCGAGCGCTGGAGATGCCAGCTCGAAAGTGCGGGAATGTTTCTGCCGCATGCGGCGGCCGCGCTGGAACATCTCGACGATGACGATTTCCTCGGCGCCATGGTGCGGGCGTGCGCCGGCTATTTCTACGGCGGCTTCCGCATGACTGCCGGCGTTCCCGACATCACCCTGTTCGCCGCGCGCCAGGGCGGCATGTTCGTCGTCGTTTCGCTGCTGGCCGAGGCCGACGGCGAAGCATTGGCAGGGACGCAGGCGGTCAGGATCTCGGTCTCTGAGCTTGCACGGCGCACCGGCACCTCGCGCACGCACATCATCAAGCTGTTGAATGACGCTGCGGCCGAGGGGCTGCTGGAGCGGCCGGCGCAAAGCGAGGTGCGTTTGACGCCTCGCTTCGTTGACGCAGCACACGACTTCTTCGCGCAGGGCTACCTGCTGCTCGATCACTGCGCGGGCCAGGTGCTGCCCACGCGCCGAGTGTCTGAGGTGAGATAGGCGAGGGCCTAGCGGTAGATTGCGCCCGCACCTGATAGCGCTATTCGCGCAGCACCGAGCGGATCTGCTGCTCGTACTGGTCGACGGCCACGAGCGCGCGCTGCTTCATCACCGGGTCGAGCCGGCTGGCCACCTCCGGGCGGAAGCCGTCGATGGCCTCGCGCGCGTTGTTCATGATCTTGGTCGCCGCGCCCTGCGGATTCAGCTCCCGCCGGCAGATGGACTGCAGAAGCTGGGTGAGGATGACGCCGGTCGCGAGGGCAAGGCCGTTGAGCTGTGCGTTCTCGCGCGCCAGGGCGTCGATCTGTTCTTGAAGGCATTTTTCGTCGGACATTCTGACGGCTCCCTTGCGCTGGGTCGGGTTTATGGCACCCGCTATAGCAACGTCGACCGATATTGGCAGCGCCCAACTTTGCGGCTAATGGCCCGCGGGAGGCTTAGTCCTGCGTCAGACGGCCCACGGACGGATGCCGGACAGCCTTTCTATTGCCCCGACTCGCACCTAGGATCACTGCATCGCCGCAATCGGAACGGGGTTGGGTCATTCGCGTGCTGCGACTTGCGCATATGGGGCTGGCCAGAGTGCTGGCGGCCGTGCTGGCCTGGGGGGTAACCTTCCCGGTGAGCACACCGGCGCGCGCGCATGACGATGCCGCCGCAGCGGCGGCGCAACTCGCCGACGTGTTCAGCCAGATCGGCGATCAGATCTATGAAGAATGCATCTTCGAGCTCTCTCCCGAGCAGCTCGAGGTTCAGCATGCGCTGATAACGGCCTACGTCGAGAACGGGGCGAGCAGCGCCTTGGCGCGGCAACTCGCGGTGAAGCAGATTCAGCCGCCCAAGCCTTCCCCCAAGTGCGAGATGATCCGCACCCAGCCGACGGCGCCGCCCGAGACGATTCCGGGCTGGTCGACGACTCTGGACCAGCAGGAAGCCGAGGCTCCGCCGATCAAGACGGAGCCCAAGGTCGCCGCACGCCCCGAGCCGAAGCCGAAAAAGCCGGTCAAGGACCTGCCGCCGGCCTCGGTACTACTGGCCGACAAGAAGCCGCTGCAGATGTGGGACTGCGAGCCCGGCGTGGATTACGTGACGGTTAAGCTCGGCAGCTATCACCGCAAGCTCTCCGGCGGCGAAATCTGCAAGCCTTTCAAGGATGTGGTGAATGCCGTCCCGGCTTCCGCCGGCAAGTTCAAGCTCGGCTACACCATCCGCACGGGCCGCCTGTTCGTCGATAGCGACGGGTCGGCCGCGAACGGCCGCACCATCGCCTGGGGGCTGTCGGGCCGCGATCTGTGCCGCAACGATCCCGATCCCGACTGCTTCGCCGCCCGCGCCGTCGGTCCGCTGCCGCCCGGCGAGTACAGCTTCGCCTCTGATCCCAAGTATCGCGTGAGCTGGGGGCCGAAGACGAAGCGCAACGTTGCAGGCATCTATCTGAAAACGCTCTGGAATCAGGAGCGCTTTTCGCCCGAGCACATCAAGGCCATCCGCAAGCGCGGCAACATCGCCATCCACATGCGCCTGAAGGGGGAGATGTCGGAAGCGTGCATCGGCATGGAGCCGAAGGGCTGGTCGTATGTGGCTTCGCTGATCAAGGAAGGACGGGCGACGGGTGTCAACGTCTACATCGACGAGCCGCACCCGCAGGTGGCGGAGGCGCCGCCCGTGATCGAAGGCTCGTCGTTCTCGCTGACCTCCCTCTTCAAGTAGCCATATCGCCCCTCACGCCCTCCATAGGTTGTGGGCCTCACAATCTTGCCATGGTTCGGCCCATGCTTTCCCGCTAAGTTGGGATTGCAGACGACGGATGATTCAAGGGGGCGCGAGTGTTTCCCGCACGCCGACTTTCCGCCGCTGCCGTGACGGCATGGCTGCCGATCGCGGGGGCAATTTTCGGGCTTCTCGCTGATCCACGGGAGGTGCGCGCCGAGGGCGCGTGCGACGAGGCCGTCGGGCTCGCCGTCCTATCCTCACCCTTGACGCCGTGGCGCGGTGCGCCGCTGCGGGTCATGTTCACCACTGAGAAGGAAGTGGAGGGCGAGCTTTCGCTCATCGCCCCCAACGGCAAGGTGGCAGTGGCGACGCGCGACCGCCTTGGCGGGCCGCCGTACACCTGGATCGCCGAAGTTCCTTCTCCGGCACCCGGTGCGTGGAAGGCCAAGCTGGTGCGCGCCAACGGTGAAGGCGAGTGCGCGACGCTCACGCGCGATATTGCCGTTCGTAAAACGGCGGGTGCGCCGCCGCGGCAGACCAATGCCAGCGTGTGGCCGATCCGCGATGGATGGAACCGCGAGAACGAAAACCTCTATTCGGCATGGATCGAGAAGCTGTTCGACGCGCCGCTCGAGGAGCAGCTTTCCTGGCCGGCGCTGCATGACGTGCTGCGCGACCGCCAGCGCAACTTTCTGTTCAATCACCTGAGCGCCAAGGAAGACGAGCGCAAGCTCGTCATCCGGCCGGACTGCGCCGACCTTCCGTATTTCCTGCGCGCCTACTTCGCGTTCAAGATGGGCCTGCCGTTCGGCTACGCGAAATGCACGCGCGGCGGCGGCGGCCGGGCGCCGCAATGCGGCCAGTGGTGGGACATCCGCAATGAGGAGCCGCCGCCGGTGCCACCCGAGCAGCGAACGGCATCGCAGCAGCCGACGAGCATATTCGGTTTCTTCGAGCCTGCTGCGCAGGCCAAGCCTGCACCGCGCGTGCCGACGCGCCCGCCCGGTCTGGTGCCGTCGTTCGGATTCTATATGCGCACGACGCTGGCCAATGGCGTGCATTCCGGTTCCGGCCGCACCGCCAACGACGACAACAAGACCGATTACTATCCGGTGCCGCTGACCCAGCAGACGCTGCGGCCGGGCACGATCTACGCCGATCCGTACGGCCACATCCTCGTCATCTCCAAGCGGCTGCCGCAGAAGGACGGGCAGGCGGGGCTGTTCCTTGCGGTGGACGGCCAGCCGGACGGCACCATCGCCCGCAAGCGGTTCTGGCGCGGCAACTTCCTGTTTGCCCAGGACCCCGGGCTCGGCAGTCCCGGCTTCAAGCGTTTCCGCCCGGTGGTGGCGAACAACAGCGGCTTGCGCCGGCTGACCAACGCCGAGATCGGCAAGCATCCGGACTACGGCGATTTCTCTCTCGATCAGTCCGGCCTCGACGTCGAGGCTTTCTACGATCGCATGGACGATGTGATGTCGCCGGCGCCGCTCGACCCGATGCGCGCGCTGCAGGAGGCGATTGCGGCGCTCGACGAACAGGTGCGCGCCCGCGTGACCTCGGTCGAGAACGGGCGCAATTATCAGGTGCGCGGCGGGCGCGAGGTGGCCATGCCGGACGGTCCTTCGATCTTCGAGACGACAGGCGCGTGGGAAGACTTCGCTACGCCGTCACGCGATTTGCGTCTGCTCATCGCCATCGACGTGGTGCGGCATTTCCCGGACCGCGTCGCGCGTCGCCCGGAGCGCTACGCCATGCCCGCGGGCAAGACGGCGGCCGACGTCAAGGCCGAGATGCAAGCAACGCTGGAGCGCGAGCTCAAGGACCGCAAGTTCGAGTACACGCGCAGCGACGGCACGCCATGGACGCTCACCATGAAGGATGTCCTCGACCGCATTGGCGACCTGGAGATGGCCTACAACATCAACGACTGCGTCGAGCTGCGCTGGGGCGCTCCCGACGGCAGCGAAGAGGCGGCGACGTGCAAACGCCGCGCGCCCGGCACGCAGCGACAGAAGATGAGCGAATATCGCGAGTGGTTCAGCGAGCGCCGGCGTCCGCCGCGCGGTTAACAATTGGCTTCCTGCAGGGGCGAAACCGCCCTGTTTTGCGGGTGCCTCAAAGTTGAGTGACTTCGCACCGGGGGTGCGAACTGTTCCTTTGGTCACTGCCAATACCGTTGCAGCATGCGACGGATGCGCATTCTTGTAGCGTGCACGGGTGCCTGCGGGCGTGCGTAGCGGCGCGGGCAAGTCAGGCGCTGTCAATTGGAGCTGGTCATGCAACTTAACCGGCGAGACGCTTTCAGAGGATTGGTGGTCGGCACGTTAGCAACTGCGCTTCCTGGCGTGCGACGCGCCAGCGCGAAAAGCCGCGTCGGCGATGCGCGGACTTTCACACTCGAAAACGGACTGCGCACGCACTGCATCGAGAACGGCTCGGGGTACATCGTCGCCACCTTGGTGCTGCGGAGCGCGCTGATCCAACACGATGGTCTGGCCCATATCTGCGAGCACACATCGTGCTCGGGCGCTGCGGGCAGCATGTCGGCCGCCGAGGTCGCGGCAGCCTTCAAAGATTATGTGCAGGACGGCAACGCCTCGACGGAAGCGGGCGCCCTGCGCTGGCACGCGACGTTCCTGCCGGAATATCTGCCGCAGGTGATGCACCTGCTCGCTGCGGTGACGCTGGATCAGCGGTTCGACCTGGAGACCGTCGAGGCCCAGTCGCGCGTGGTCAAGGAAGAGCTCTTCCTCGAAAAGTACGATGCCGATCGGGTGGCACAGAGCCGCTTCGATCGCGAGCTGTTCGGCAGCAGCCATCCCTATGCCAAGGAGACGCTGGCCGAGGAGCTGGCGCTGTGTAAGACGCCGCCGACGCGTCTCGCAACGATGCTGCGCAACTTCGCCAACGCGGTGCGCCTGCCCGCCAATATGGACCTGTTCCTCGTAGGAAGCGTCGACCACCAGGTCGTCGAGCGTGAGGTGAGACGCAGTTTCGGCGGCTATGCCTATGCGTCCGGTGCGATGCTCGACATCCCGCAGGTTGGCATAACGCGCGCCTACAGGCCGCTGACCGAAGCTTCACGGCAGCTACAGCGTCCGATGAGCGATTTAAAGCTCGCCTGGAATACCGGGGTCAGCGTCAAGAATGAGAACGCGCGCGTGTTGCTGGCGCTCGGTTCTTACCTCAGCACGGCGCTGTTCGACGAGTTGCGCGAAAAGGACGGCGACACCTATACGCCCGAAGTCAGCTACGAGCCGGACGCGTGCAGCGGCGTATTCCGCATCGGCATTGCCAGCAGCAAAGATCCGCGGCGCGTGGAGAAGCGCGTGTTCGATGTCATTGCACGCCTGAAGCGCGAGATCGACGACAAGGAGATCAAGCGCCAGCGCGACCGCATGGTCGTCAAGCGGTGCCGCGAAGCGAAGGAGAACCAGGTGCTGCTCGACCGTCTGGTGGAGCGCACGCTGGAAGGCGCCGCCGTGGACGAGCTTGCCGTCGAGCGCGTGACGCAGGACGACCTGCTCGGGGCGGCGCGCACCTACCTTCCGGAGCACCGGCACGCTTACGTTCGTCTGGCGCTTCGCGGCCAGTAGCGGTTCGGTCAGCGCACTTCGCTGCCGGGAGCATCGGCCATTTGCTCGTTCGTCGGCGCGTCCGGCATTGTCTCATGAGGAAGCATCGCCTCGTCGCGCGGACGGGACCAGCGGACCAGGGTCGGCTTGGGCAATTTGTCGAGCACGTAGACCCTGGCACCGAGTTGGATCGTGGATGCAAGGTGCACTACGTGGCCGTTGCGCATGCGAAAGCAGCCCGACGAGGCGGCGCGGCCGATGCTCTTGGTGTCGTTGGTCCCGTGGATGCGGTAGAGCGTGTCGCCGAGATAGATCGCCTTGGCGCCGAGGGGATTGCGCAGGCCGCCAGTCATCTTCTCAGGCAGCCGCCGGTCGCGCTCACGCATCTCTTGCGGAGGATGCCAGTCGGGCCACGCCTGCACGCGCGTGATCGTCTCTTCGCCCGTCCAAGTGAAACCGTGGCGGCCCACGGAAATCGGATACTGGTATGCTTGGTAGTCGTCCAGCACGTAGTAGAGCTTGCGCGATTTGGTATCGACGACGACGGAGCCGGGCTCGTACTGGCCATAGGGGAAGGACACTGTCTTAGGCGACTGCGCCTTGATGGCGGGTCGCGCGCCGCCGTTGGCTTCCCAGGAGCGCAACTTCCCTTTGCCTTGCCGGGACGAATGATGCTGCTTCGGCTTGCGTGCCTTGCGCTGAGCGTGCCCCGGGCGCGGCTGAGGCTCCCAGAACGGTGAGCCGAATGGAGAGAATTGCGCCTGTGCGGGCGAAGTGAACAGCAGCCCGATCCCGGCCAGCGCAAACAACCATCTCATCTCGCACGCCACCTTCCATGTTCAGCTCGACAACAGCGTGCGAACAGGAAGCGGGTTAACGCGGGTGGAGTTCAAGTCTGCAAGGCAATTAGAGTAACGTGGAAGTTGCGCACGTCATCGAGAATTCATCGTCGATGGAAGCCGCTGTTCATACCTCGGCGAGTGCGGCAAGCAACTCGGCCGTGCTGATCGGCTTCGGGAGAAATGGTGCGGCGGCGAACGCGGCCGGTTGTTGCGAGCGCGCATAGCCCGATACGACGATGAAAGGGATGTTACGGTCGCGCAGCACCAGCGCGATGGGCTCGGCGGTCTCGCGTCCCAAATTGACGTCGAGAATTGCAATATCGCAACCGATCTGCTCGATGAGGGCCAGAGCCGCGTCAACCGATCCGACCGGTCCGACCACCTCGTAGCCCGCGTTGGCAACTTCGCATGCCACGTCGAGTGCCAGCATCGGCTCATCGTCGACAACAAGCACGCGTCTTGGGCTCATGTGCCAGAGGTGGGGCCAGAGACGACCTCCTGGCTTACACGGTCATCGAGAACGAGGTTGGCCGGGCTGTTGAGCCGCCAGGTGACGCCGGACGGCTCGAAATTATAGCTGACATCCGCGCCGAGCCCGAGCTTGGCCATCGAGACGACGACGGTATGGCCGAATCCCTTGCGTTCCGGCGCAGCCACCACTGGACCGCCGCTCTCTCGCCAGGAGATGGAGAGGTGCCCGGGCTTTTCTGGCGGCGATGGGGTGAGCTCCCACGCGATGGCAACGTGCCCGCAATCGTTCGACAGGGCGCCGTACTTTCCGGCGTTGGTGGCAAGCTCGTGCAGCGCCATGCCGATTGACTGGGCGGCGCTGGCGGAAAGGCGCACGTCCGGGCCGCCGAGTGTGATGCGCGTGCCGACCAGATCCCTGAAATGCGCAAGCTGCGATCGCACCAGCGCGGCGAGGTCGATGCCGCGCCAGCCGCCCTGGATGAGCAGGTCCTGTCCGGCGGCGAGGCCACGCAGACGGTCCGAGAAGCGGTCGACGAAATCCTCCGGCTGGGAAGCGGCGGTGTACTTGGCCACGGCCTGCACGAGCGACAGCAAATTCTTGGAGCGGTGGTTCACCTCGCGCATCAGCATGACGACACGCTGCTCGTTCTGGTGCCGTTCCGTAACGTCGGTACACACGCCGGTCAGCCTCTCGGCGCGCCCCTCACCGGCCACTTTACCCGTGGCTTCGATCCAGCGGACGGCGCCATCGGGCCGGACGATGCGATAGGTGGTGCTGTAGTCCTCTCCGCCGTCGACGGCCTGGCGGATAGTGCCGAGGACGCGATCGACGTCATCGGGATGAATGTCGCGCTTGAACTCTTCGAACGTGCCGCGAAACGATCCCGGCTCGATGCCGTGCATCCGCTCGATGATAGGCGACCAGATGACCTCGCCGGTGTCGATGTTCCATTCCCAGGCGCCCATGCGTCCGGCCTCGAGAGCGAACGTGAGGCGTCGCTCGCTGGCGCGGGAAGCCTGCTCGGCGGCATTGCGGGCCGCTTCCGCCTGCATGCGCTGCACGGCGAAGCCGACCTGCCGCCCTATGGTCGCGGCAAGCTCCATCTCCTCCGGCGCGAAGTGGTGCTCCTGATCGAAGTAGACCATGAACTTGCCGACCAGCCGGCCGTCGGCGGTGAGCGGGACGAAGGCGAGCGAGCGGATACCCTCGCCGAGAATCACTGCCTGCAGCTCTCCCAGATCGCTCGCGGAGACGTCGGCAACGCAGATGGGCTCGGGTGCGGCTGCGTCCGCGCGCCACGGAGAATGGCCCTCGACCGTGGCACGGTAGTCTTCTGACAAGCCGCGCGCGGCGATGAAGCGCATGATGCCGTCGGCGTCGAATAGAAGTATCGCGGCGCGATCGCAGTGTAGTGCCGCGGTTATCGCGTCGAGCGCAGCGTCATACGCGCTGCGCAGGCATTGCGCGTGTTGCAGCGTCTCGGTCAGTCGGAACAGGGCCTGCTGTTCCTGCACGCGCTTTGTCAGCGATGCCTCGACCTGCTTCTGCGCGCTGAGGTCGATCATCATGTTGACGGCACCGCGGATCTCGCCGGCGTCGTCGTAGAGCAGTGTCGGGAAAGCGAGGAACGGTACGCGGCCACCGTCAGGGCGGATAGCTACCGCCTCTCCGCCGCGCACTGATCTGCCTTGTTGCAGGGCGACGGCCATCGGGCACTCGTCATGCCGCATAGGCTTGCCGTCTGCATGCTCCAGCTTGCAGGAGCCGCACCATTTCGCGCGGCCGATCGATGGACTACACCCCCACAATTCCAGGGCGGCGGAGTTGTAGCCGGTCAGAACCCCGTGCGCGTCGATGGTGTATACGGGCACCGGCAGAGCCTCGATGATCTCATCCGAGAGCGGCTGCTTGGCGCTGCGCAGTGCTTCTGCCACCGATTTGAGCAAGATACCCTCGCAGATGCATGTCTCCGGAACTATTAACGGCTGCTGCGAGCGTTCAGTTCCCCCGCTCGCGACCGGCCTCCAACAGCTTTCAGATCGGTGAGGTGTGGCGCATGCCGGGTAGGGAAGTCAATTTGGGGAACCCCTTGGGCAACTGTGTGCCCTCCCTCACGTACAATCAGGCAAACTAAGCATCTGATTATTGCGCAACGGCCCAAGCTTCTGTTTCGGATAGCTTTCGCACCGATGCAGCCGCGCGCTTGCCCCGACCCCGGCCCGCCGCTAGGACTGTTCGGGCACAGGGACGGGGTACATGCGCCTACTCGTGGCTATGGCAGTTGTCTTGGCGGTGGCAGCGGGTGCGCTGGCCCAGGGTAACGATGCCGTGCCTGATTTTTCGTGGGAGCCGGTCGAAAGCCAGCCCGCAAGCCCCGCCGCGGGAGCGCCGGCCGCCGGGGTCTGCGAGAAGGCGGAATTCGAGGCCGTCGTCGACGAGGCGGCGGCAGCTCTGCGCGACCTCAATATGCAGAACAAGCCGGCCTTTCAGGAAAAGCTACGGGACCTGAAGGATAAGCGCGGCTGGGATCACGATGCCTTCCTAAAACAGGCGGCCCCTTTCGTCCGCGATGACCGCATCGCCGTTTATGACCAGGAATCGGAGCGGTTGCTGACCGACATCTCTACGCTCGGTCAGGAGGGTGCCGAGGCGCCGACACCGGATTGCGCGCTGCTTGCCGACCTCAAGAAACGCATGCAGACCCTGGTCGACACGCAGACCGCCAAGTGGACATACATGTTCCAGAAGCTGGACGCTGCGCTCGCTCAGTAGCGGGTGAGAGAACTACTTGCGGACCCAGCCGTTGGGACCGAGATGCTCTTGCGGCTGGAAGCGCATTTTATAGCTCATCTTGCGCGAACCCTGGATCCAGTAGCCGAGGTAGAGATACGGCAGCCCGAGCTGGCGCGTATATTCGGCGTGCTCGAGGATCATATAGGTGCCAAGGCTCAGCTGCTCGGCGCTCGGGTCGTAGAAGCTGTAGACCATCGAGATGCCGTCGGAGAGCAGATCGCACAGAGCGACCGCCTTCAGCGGCCAGGTGTCGGGATCGCTGTCGAGCGGGTCTTCCGGTTTCTCGCGATACTCGGTGACGAAGGTGTTGATGACGCTGTCCTCGACCATCATCGCGTAGTCGAGCACCGTCATGTCGGCCATGCCGCCGTCCGAATGGCGCGCATCGATGTAGCGGCGGAACAGGGCGAACTGCTCCGACGTCGGCTCGGCGGGAACGCGGCGTGCGAACAGGCACTGCCCTTTTTGCAGTGTGCGGCGCATGGTTCGCCCGACGGTGAACTCATCGATGACGATCCGCACCGACACGCAGGCCTGGCAGCCCTCGCAGTAGGGCATGTAGGCGATGTTCTGGCTGCGACGGAAGCCGCCGCGCAACAGATTGTCGATGAGGCTTGCCGGCTTCTCGTTCGTCAGGTGCGTGAAGAGCTTGCGCTCCTGTCGGCCGGGTAGATAGGGGCAAGGCTGGGGGGCGGTGACGTAGAATTCCGGAAAGTGCTTTTGCTGTTCCGTCATTCGCCGCTGTCCCGATCAAGGCTAAGGTCCGGAGGCCATCTCCGCGCCTAAGCCCATGATAAATGAGGGCTGAGGGCACGATCAAGGCGTGCGGCAAAGATCACAGCATGCGCCGCTGCCGTAAAGGATCTATGGGTCGGAGAGGGGGTGCGGCAACTCTAGCCGAAGCCGCGGGTCTCGGTTTTCCCATAAGAGGCATTTCTCTCCAGGAACTCGATAATCAGGCTGGCGATATCGGTGCCAGTCGCTGTTTCGACGCCCTCGAGGCCCGGCGAGGAGTTGACTTCCATGACCAGGGGGCCCCTGCTGGACCTGACCATGTCCACGCCGCTAACGTTGAGGCCGAGGGAATTTGCGGCCTTGGCGGCGATCTGGCGCTCCTCGTTGGTCAGCTCCACGGCGACGGCGGATCCGCCACGATGCAGATTGGCGCGGAACTCACCCGGCCGGCCGATTCTCTTGGTCGCGGCCACGACCTCGCCGCCGATGACGAACGCGCGGATATCCGAGCCGTTGGCCTCGCGGATGAACTCCTGCACCATGATGTTGACGTTGGCGGCGCTGAAAGCCTCGACGATCGACTTGGCCGATCCTTCCGTCTCGGCCAGGATCACGCCCATGCCCTGCGTGCCTTCGAGCAGCTTGATGACGACGGGGACGCCGCCGACCTCTTTGATGACGTCCTCGGCCCGCTTCGGCCCATGCGCGAATGCCGTCACCGGAAGGCCGATGCCTTCGCGGGCGAGCAGTTGCAGGGCGCGGAGCTTATCGCGCGAGCGCCCGATGGCGACGCTTTCATTCAGCGGATAGACGCCCTGCATCTCGAATTGGCGCAGCACGGCCAGCCCGTAGTGCGTGATCGATGCGCCGATGCGGGGAATGACGGCATCGTATACCGGAAGACGCCGCCCGTTGTAGCGCAGCACCGGCTGGTTCGAGGTGATGTTCATGTGGACGTGGAGGGTGTTGACCACGTCGATGGAGTGACCGCGCGCGCGGGCCGCCTCGCACAGCCGTACGTGCGAGTATAGCTGCGGGTTGCGGGCCAGCATGGCTAAGCGCATCGAGCACCCCTAGGGCTCCGACCCCTAACCGTCCGTGAACCGGATCGTAGGGTCGCCCATCAGTGCATCACCTTGAATTGAGAGCAAAGTAGGGCCTGCCGCCTGCGCCGTTTTGCCGGCGCGGCGATCAAAGCCCTCCCGTCTCGATGGGGTGTCCGGAGGCCGGGGCCGAAAGGCCGGAGGCAGCCTCCTCGACCGGGTCGATTGACGCATAGAGCAGGGTCGCGGCAGCCGCGACGGTCACGAACAGAATGACGAGACCGAGCAGGGTACGCTTCAGGGCCCACTGGAGCGTGGACGCCCTCAACGCTACGACATCGTTACCCTCAACGCTGGCGGGCGCCGTGGTCGACATGGCTGTGCGCTCTCTCACTTGGATGTGGATCGTATGGAAATTCTCGTTTCCTCCCGCGACCCGCGGTGCGTGTCGCGTTATGTACAGACATCCATGAAAGAGGCGGGTGCTCCGGTCAAGGTGTGACGCGCTTGGCGCGGCGATCTTGGGGTCGCAGTGGTGGCTGCGCCACGCTCCCTTGCGCGAGGCCGAGAAATGAGCTCACCGGCTCTGTTTCGCTATAGGGCGGGGTGTGCGCCGCGGGCGAGATCGACGGTGGCCTGGAGATCGACCTTGCCAGTTGCGAGTACGGGCACCGCTCCGACCACCAGGATCGACTTCGGTACCCACAATTCCGGGAAGCCCTCGCGGCGGGCATGGGCCAGTAGCTCGTCCTTGCAGGCCTGCTGCTTGTCGGTGACGAGCAGAAGCTGCTCGCCCTTGCGGGGATCGGGCACGCTCAGCACGACGTGCAGGGCATCGCTCCACAGCGCCGACGCCAGCGTTTCGACCGCGGCGAGCGAGACCATCTCTCCGCCGAGCTTGGCAAAGCGCTTGGCGCGCCCGCGAATGGCTAGCAGGCTTTTGTCGAGGGTGACGATGTCGCCGGTGTCGTGCCAGCCGTCTCGAGGAGGCACGATGACCCCTGGATTGTCGGCGAAAAGATATCCGGCCATGACATTAGGGCCGCGCACGAAGAGACGCGCGCCTTCGCTAAGACCCGGAACCGGTTCGAGCTTCGTCTCAATGCCGGGGAGCAGAGGACCGACGGTGCCCGGGGTGTTGCTCTCGGGAAGATTGCACGCCAGCGTCGGCGAAGTTTCCGTCACTCCATAGCCTTCGAGGAGCACGGTGCCGAGCCCGCTGACGAGCTCGCGCGTCGGCTCTTTCACTTTTTCGGCGCCGCACACGACA
>JAESGM010000468.1_pt1 | contig 30932 bp, 25 predicted proteins | sample 9269721 | NCBI WGS metagenome assembly JAESGM01 (sample SAMN15720920, study PRJNA650825) | algae metagenome | isolation source: Komarekiella atlantica HA4396-MV6 and co-occurring heterotrophs from... | place: USA: Theobald House, Kauai, HI | collected 2009-07-29
CGCACCAACAAGGGCAATCACCTTTCCGGCGGCGAACAGCAGATGCTCGCGGTCGCGCGCGCGATGATGACCAATCCCGATCTACTTCTGCTCGACGAGCCGTTCGAGGGACTGGCGCCGATCATCGTCGAGGAACTCGCCGGCGCCTTGCGCCGCATGCTGGCCGAGCAGGGCACCGCCTTCATACTCGTCGAGCAGCACACCGACATCGCGCTGTCGCTGACCCAGCACGCCATTGTGCTGGAGCGCGGTAGCATCGCCCACAGCGCGCCCTCTGCCGAGCTTGAGAAAGACACGGCAACGATCGAACGGCTGATCGGTCTGCGGGTGGCGGAGCCGGAATTGCTGGCGAGGGGGTGAATTGAGCGCGACACCTCGCGTCGCTCTCAGCTTGCTCCCCTCCCCACATTCGCGCAGCGAATGGCGGGGAGGGGTTGGGGGTGGGGGCGATGCAATTGCGAGCGTGGAGCTGTTCCCCCACCCCGCCGCTTCGCGGCGACCCTCCCCGCCCCGCGCTTCGCGCGCGGGGGGAGGGTTAGCGATCACATCACGCCAACCGTCGCGTCTTCATAGCGCTTCCTGCCGAGATCCCCGCCCTCGAAGATGCCGTGCTCGCCGATCCACTCGCGCGACGTGTTGAAGGTCTCTTCCGTGTAGGGCTCGAACACGATGCGTTCGCCCGGGCCCCAGCGGCGGGTGTCCATCTTGTCGTGATAGCGCACCGGGAATTCCTTCTTGTAGTAATGCGTATAAAGCTCCGGCCGCAGGTCGAGATCGCGCTGCGCGCGCTTGAGCGCACGGAAGAACTTGCGCAGATCGTCCATGTCCGGCTCGCCGTGGATCATGTTGGCGATCATGAAGGTGTTGTCCATGATCTTGCGGAAGCCAAGCTGCTCGGCGAAGTAGTACGGCCCTGAGAACAACGCCGCCGCCGGGATCTTGCCGTCCAGCAGCAGTTCCATGCGCTTGAACAGCATGCCGTCGTTGAACGACAGGTTCACCTTGTCGGCGGGCATGTATTGTTCGAGCGCCTGGATGGTCGCGTAATGGCTGCCGGACTGGAAGCCGACTGAGATCGGGACGCCGGCAAGATCGGCCGGTGTCTTGATGGGAGAATCCGGCGCGACGAAAATCCCCGACGGCGCCACCGAATAGACATCGCGGTTCAGCCGGCCGTGTCCCTTGGCGGCGGCGACGTTCACCGTCCAGTGGCAGGCGCAGCTGACGTCGGACTTGCGGCCTTCCTCGAAGGACTGCATGGCGCCAACCTTGCTGCCCTTGTCGTGGATCTTGGCGTCGGTCGACTGCACCAGCTCGCGGAATTCGTAGTCGAGCCCTTCCTGCGCGTAATAGCCCTTCTCTTCCGCGATCCATTCCTGCAGGCGGAAATGCGGCTCGATGATGAATTTATGCTTGCCCATCTTGTCTCTCCCTTGATTTGACGTTCTCGTTCCAGTTTTGCCGTTCAGCAGCATCCTTCTCCGGAATGCTTGCCATCGCGCTCGGCCACACGCCGCGCGCGGATCATCTTGACGTGGTCGTCCATCAGCTTGCGGGCGCCGGCGGCGTCGCGCATCTCGATCAGGCTCGCGAGCTCCTTGTGCACGGCGAGAACGCGCCGCGCGACCTCCGGCGTCAGCGTGCGGTTATGCGACGGCCAGGACACGTGATTGAGCGAAATGAACTGCACTACCAGCACGCGGTTATGCGAGGCCTCGGTGATGGCGAGGTGAAATTCACGGCAGGAGCGCGTATAGGCATCGCCGTCGTCGATGATCGCTTCCGCTTCCGCGAGCAGACGCTTCAGCCGCGCATGATCGGCGGGCGTCGCATGCTCGGCGGCGAGTTCGGCGGCGAGGCTCTCGATGGCGCGCTGCGCATCCATCACCTCGGCGGCGCTGACGCCCGTGAGGTCGAGCTGCACCGCGAGCGCCTCCGCGAAGAGACGCGGGTTGCCGCGCGCCACGCGCGCACCTCCCCCCTTGCCCATGCGAATCTCCGCGATGCCAAGCGCCTCCAGCGTGCGCAGCGCATCGCGCGCGACGATGCGGCTGACGCCATATTGCGAGGCCAGGTCCTTCTCGGTGCCGATGACGTCGCCGGACTTCAGGCGCTTCTCGAACAGCGCATCGCGCACGTCGGCGACGATCTGCGCCGACAGCGAGCCTGAGCGGCCGGCCAGGAACGGCTGGCCCTTGCGACTGATAAGCGGCGCCTCGGTCTTCATCACGGCCCTCGATCTGGGCTGGAGGATAGGCCGGATTCAAAAGATCGTAAAGATATTATCTTTTGGTTGCGCGCGTAACTACAATGGGTTGGCGGCGTTCACTGGCGACGGTGTCAGCCGGCCGGGCGCTGCGTTGCGGGTGGTCGGGCCGATCCCAGCCCCGTCATCCCCGTGGCGAGAAAGCGCAAGTCCAGCACCCGCCACTCGGCGTATTTGGCCGCCGGCAAGGTCCGGTAAGGCCCGCATTCCTGCAGCGCCTTCATCGCGATTCCGACCAGAACGGGTCCGCCCGCCGAGGCATTCGCTTTCAGCAATTCCGGACTCCCCGACAAGGCGCCGTTGCGCTGCAGCCGCACGCGCAGGATCGCTTCCAGTTTCATCGCGTCGGGCAGTCCGACCGGCAGCGTCCAGCACTTCTGGATCTGCGCGCGCAAGGCCGCAATCTCCTCCGGCGTCAGCTTTGTCCGGCCTTCGCCCGGACCGCCGGACGGCCCCGCAGGTGCGGCCGGCTTTTCGGGCGGCATCGGCGGCTGATCCGGCGGCGCGGCGCTCGCGCTCTGGGCGGGCGGCTCCTGCGCCTGCGGCGGCGGAGCAGCCGGCGCGGGCGGCGGTTTCTGCTCCGCAGGTTTTGGCGGCTCGGGCTTTGCGGTCTGCTCCGCCTGTTTCTGAGCCTCAGGTTTCGGTTCGGGTTTGGGCAGATCGATCTTCTGCGGCTCCGGCTTTGGCGGCTCGGGTTTTTTCGGCTCAGGCTTTATTGGATCAGGCTTGGGCTGCTCGGGAGGCTCCGGCGCCTTGACCAGTTCGACCTCGATCGCTTCGCTCTCGGCTGTCGTCGGCCCGCGCCGTTCGGCAAGCACGATCATGCCCAGCATGCCGAGATGCAGCAGCACCGAGGCAAGCAGGACCGCTGCGGTCACTGCAAAACGGGCAATGGGCGGGGGCAAGGGCGGCTCCGGTTGACGGCCGGAGCTACCTCACCTTTTTGGCAGGGGCGAGTCCAGAAAAAGTGCTGCCTTATTCCGGCAGCACCGCCGTGGTCTCGATCTCCAGCAGCGCTTCGCGCTCGACCAGGCTCATCACCTGCACCAGCGCCATCGCCGGGAAATTCTTCCCCATCACCCCGCGATAGACCTTGCCGAGTTCCGGCAGACAATTGCGATAGGCCTCGATGTCGGTGACATACCAGGTCATGCGCACGACGTGCTCCGGCCCCGCGCCGCCTTCCTTCAGCACCGCGACGATGTTCTTCAGCAGCTGCTCGGTCTGCGCGACGAAGCCCTGCGGGAATTTCTGCTGCTCGTCCCAGCCGACCATGCCGCCGACGAACACCATCTCGCCGCGCGCCTTCACGCCGTTGGCATAGCCTTTCGGCTGCGGCCAGCCCTTCGGATTGAGGAAGGTGAGGCCGCCCGTGGCGGGAAACTTGCGAACCGTGCTGTCGGACACTTCATTCACTCCTAGGACGCCATCTTCTGCGCGCTGTCGATGGCGATCTTGCGCAGTTCGAACCGCTGCAGCTTTCCGGTCTGCGTGCGCGGCAGGCTTGTGACATATTCCACCGCGCGCGGATACTTGTAGGGCGCGACCGACGCCTTCACGTAGTCCTGCAGCGCCTTGGTTAGCGTCGCGTCTCCGCTGTGGCCGGCGCGCAGCACGACATAGGCCTTCACGATCTGGCCGCGTTCCTCGTCCGGGCAGCCAACGACGCCGCATTCGGCGACGGCGGGATGCGCGAGCAGCACTTCCTCAACTTCAGGACCGGCGATGTTGTAACCCGACGAAATGATCATGTCGTCCGAGCGCGCCTGATAATGAAAATAGCCGTCCGCGTCCTGCATGTAGGTATCGCCGGGGAAATTCCAGCCGTTGCGCACGTATTTGGCCTGGCGGCTGTCGGCGAGATAGCGGCAGCCGGTTGGGCCGCGCACGGCCAGGTAGCCGATAGTTCCGCGCGGGAGTTCGGCGCCATTGTCGTCCACGATCTTCGCCACATAGCCGGGCACCGGCTTGCCGGTCGTGCCGCCGCGCACCTCTGCTTCAGGAGAGCCGATGAAGATGTGCATCATCTCTGTGCCGCCGATGCCGTCGAGAATTTTCAGGCCGGTGGCCTCATTCCAGGCGTCGAAGGTCGCTTTCGGCAAGGTCTCGCCCGCGGAAACGCATTTGCGCAGCGAGGAAATGTCATGCCCCGCGAGATTGGGCAGCATGGCGCGATAGGCGGTCGGCGCGGTGAACACCACGCTCGCCTTGTACTTGCCGATTGCCGGCAGCAGATCCTCCGGCGGCGCCTTCTCGAGCTGGATCGAGGTCGCGCCGATGCGGAAGGGAAACAGCACATGCCCGCCGAGCCCGAAGGTGAAGGCGAGCGGCGCCGAGCCGATGAAGCGGTCGTCGGGCGAAGCCTGCAGAACGTATTTGCCGTAACTATCGCACGGCGCCAGCATGTCGCGATGGAAATGCATGGTGCCTTTCGGCTCGCCCGTTGTCCCTGACGTGAAGGCGATCAGGCAAACATCGTCGAGCGCGGTGTCGCAGGCGGTGAAATTTTCATAGCCCGGCTTGTTCATCAGCGCTTCAAGCGAGCCTTCGCCGCCGCCCCAATAGACGATGCGTTCAAGCTCCGGCGCCAGATCCTTCGTCTTCTCCATCTCCTCGCCAAGACGCCCGTCGCACAAAGCGACTTTGATCTTCGCCTTCTTGACGGTGTAGGAGAGTTCCTTGGCGCGCAGCAGCGGCATGGTCGCGACCGTCACGCCGCCCGCCTTCATCACCGCGAGATAGGCCGCAATCATGGTCGGCGTATTCGGCGCGCGCAGCAGCACGCGATTGCCAGGCACAAAACCGAGGTCTTTCGTCAGGACATTCGCAATGCGGTTGATGCGCTCGGCGAGCTGCGCGTAGGTCAGCGTCTCGCTCGGCGACACGATGGCGGTGCGGCCGCCCTGCCCGCTTGTCACCCACTTGTCGACGAATTCGGTGACGCAATTCAGCCGGTCGGGATATTGCAGTTCCGGCAACGTGAAAAGGAATTCCGGCCACGACGACTGTGGCGGCAGGTTGTCACGCGCAAATGTGTCGATATGTCCTGAGGGGATCATGGCCATGCTCCTGTCGACCCTTTTTCTTCTTTCCTCACCCTCTACTCCGCTGCGAGTGCCGGCTTCGCTGAGCGGTTCTTCAAAGCTTCGCGTGCGATCACAATCTTCTGCACTTCGGTCGCGCCTTCGTAGATTCGCAGCGCGCGGATTTCCCGATAGAGCTCCTCGACCTTCACGCCCTTGGTGACGCCAAGCCCGCCGAAGAGCTGCACCGCGCGATCGATCACGCGCTGCGCGGCCTCGGTCGCATGCATCTTCGCCATCGCAGCTTCGCTGGTGACACGCGGCGCGCCGTTGTCCTTGGTCCACGCGGCGCGATAGACGAGCAGGGCGGACGTGTCGACATCGGTCGCGCTGTCGGCGATCGCCGCCTGCGTGAGTTGCAGGTCACCGAGCGGCGCACCGAACAGGTGGCGGTTGGCGGCGCGGTCGAGCATCTCGTGCAAGGCGCGCCGTGCGAAACCGAGCGCAGCGGCGCCGACGGTCGAGCGGAAAATGTCGAGCGTCGACATCGCGACCTTGAAGCCCTCGCCCGGCGCACCGAGGCGATTCGTCACCGGCACCTTCACGTCATCGAATTGCAGCGTCGCCAGCGGGTGCGGCGCGATCACTTCGATGCGCTCCTTCACCGACAGGCCCGGCGCATCGGCATCGACCATGAAAGCGGACAAACCGCGCGCGCCCGGCGCCTCGCCGGTGCGGGCGAACACGACGTAATGGTCGGCAATGCCGCCATTGGATATCCAGGTCTTGTTGCCGTTCAGGCGCACATGGGTGTTGCCGTCCGGCGTCGCCGTCATCTTCAGCGCGGCGACATCGGAGCCCGCTTCCAGTTCGGAAATGGCGAAGGCCGCAATCTTCTGTCCGGCCGCCACCGGCGGCAGATAGCGCTGCTTCAGTTCCGGCGAACCGAACAGCGTGATCGACCCGGTGCCCAGCCCCTGCATGGCGAAGGAGAAATCGGCGAGGCCGTCATAAAAGCCGAGAATTTCGCGTGCGAGACACAGTGTGCGCACGTCGAGTTGCTTGTGCATGCCGCCGAATTCCGCCGGCACAGCGGCTTTCAGAAACCCAGCTTCACCCAAAGCCTTCACGCGCGCGCGGCAGGCTGCGTCCACATCGTCATGCGGCAGCTTGTGCAGATTGGCGGCCGCCCATGCCGACAGCTCCTTCGCGAAGACACGATGCGCTTCGCTGAAGAACGGCCAGGTGAGGGTGTCGCCGAGCGCCATCTCAATTCCCCTCGAACACCGGCTTCTGCTTGTTCGCAAAAGCATGGAACGCACGCGAGAAATCCTCCGTCTCCATGCAGAGCGCCTGCGCCACAGCTTCCGCCTCGATCGCCTGCTCGACCGACATCGCCCATTCCATCTCCAGCATGCGCTTGGTCATGGCATTGGCGAAGGTCGGACCGTCCGCCAGTTCCTTCGCCAGCGCGGTCGCATCCGCAAGTACAGTCTCCGGCGTCGACAGCTTGTTGAAGAAGCCCCAGCGTTCCGCTTCCTCGCCGCCCATCACGCGGCCCGTATAAAGAAGCTCGGACGCGCGCCCCTGGCCGATGATGCGCGGCAGGATCGCGCAGGCGCCCATGTCGCAGCCCGCAAGCCCGACGCGGTTGAACAGGAACGCAACCTTCGCCTTCGCCGTGCCGATGCGCAGGTCCGAGCACATCGCAAGAATGGCGCCAGCACCGGCGCAGATGCCATCGATGGCCGCAATGATGGGCTGCGGCGCGGCGCGCATCGCCTTCACCGCCTCGCCGGTCTTGCGCGTGAATTTCAAGAGGTCGACCGTATCCATCTCGATCAGCGGTCCGATGATCTCGAACACGTCGCCGCCGGAACAGAAATTGCCGCCCTCTCCGGTGATGACGAAGGCCTTCACCTCGTCGTCCTTCGCCGCCGCGCGAAAGATGTCCGCGATCTCCTCGTAGCTGTCGAAGGTCAGCGGGTTCTTCTTGTCCGGCCGGTTCAGCGTCAGCGTCGCGACCTTGCCGGCGACTTCGAGGCGCACATGCTTCGCCTTGTACGACGACAATGGCAGCGTGACAGGGTTGGCAGCCGGCATCATTCGTCTCCCGCGCGATGCGCCTTGCGCGCCGAGGCCTTCGTCTTGGCCAGCAGCTTCATCAGCGTCTCGATCTCGTCTTTCGAGAGATCTCCGAAAATCTCCGCGATCCAGTTCTCGTGCGTGCGCGCCATCGAGCGGAAGGCCCGTCGTCCCTCTGGCGTCAGGCTGACAATCTGCGCCCGGCGATCGTTCGGCGCGGCGCGGCGCTCCAGCATGCCCAGCGATTCCAGCCGCTCGGCAAGGCCGGTGACATTGCCAGCCGAGACCATCATGCGTTGCGAGAGTTCGCCCAGCGTCATGCCGCCCGGCGTCTTGTCGAGCTGCGCCATCAGGTCGAAGCGCGGCAGGGTCACGTCGAAGGTGTCGCGCAGCCGACTGCGCACTTCGCCTTCGATCAGGGTGGTGCAGGTGAGCAGCCGCAGCCACAGGCGCAATTCGGCCTCGTGGTCTGCGGGCCGTTCGGCTACCTTGGTTTCCGCATCGAGCGGGATGCTGGCGGTGTCGTCCATCGAGTTCCTGGCCCCGCGTTGACCTGCATCAACCGACGGAAATAGTTTAAGCTTAAAATTTCCGCATCTCAAGCATCGGAAGCGGTTGCGGAAAATTATTTTAAGCTTAAAGTATCTGACACAACTGGCGCGGCCGGACGATGCCGCGCCCTGCGGAGGCCCTTCCATGAAGGTGCACGTGATCGGCGGCGGGCCCGCCGGACTTTATTTCTCGATCCTGATGAAAAAGGCCTGGCCGGCCACGGATATCACCGTGTTCGAGCGCAACCGGCCCGACGACACTTTCGGCTTCGGCGTGGTCTTTTCCGACCAGACGCTGGAGACCTTCGAGAAATACGACACCGAAAGCTACCAGGCGATCATCGACCATTTCGCCTATTGGGACGACATCGAGGTCCGCTTCCGCAACCATGTCTACCGCATCGGCGGCAACGGCTTCTGCGGCTGCGCCCGCACCACCCTGCTCCAGTTGCTGCACGAGCGTGCCCGCGCGCTCGGCGTCGAGCTGAAATTCCAGACCGACATCACCGACATACCCGGCGCACTCAAGGAGGCCGATCTCGTCGTCGCCTCCGACGGCATCAATTCGCGCGTGCGCGAGACCTTCGCCAGCCATTTCAAGCCGAGCGTCGATCTGCGGCCGAACAAGTTCACCTGGATGGGCTCCACCCGTCCGTTCGATGCCTTCACCTTCTTCTTCCGCGAAACCAAATACGGCATCATCATCGCGCATTGCTACCAGTACGAGCCCGGCCGCTCGACCTGGATTTTCGAAACCGATCCCGACACCTTCGAGAAACTCGGCCTTGATCCGGTGGACGAGCCGGGCAGCGCCAAGCTGATGGAAGAGCTTTTCGCGGAGGAGCTTCAGGGCCACAAGCTGATCATCAACCGCTCGATGTGGCGCAATTTCCCGGCCATCCATTGCGAACGCTGGGTCTACGAGAACGCCGTCATCATCGGCGACGCCAAGGCGACCGCCCATTTCTCCATCGGCTCAGGCACCAAGCTGGCGATGGAAGACGCCATCGCGCTTTACGAATCCTTCCGCAAGACCGGCGGCAAGAATGTGAAGGCCGCGCTCAACGATTACGAAGTCAGCCGCCGCGTCGAGGTGGAGAAGACGCAGCACGCGGCGGAAGTCTCGCTGGTCTGGTTCGAGCATGTGAAGCGCTTCTGGGGCATGGACCCGACCCGCTTCACATTCGGCCTGATGACCCGCTCGAAGGCGATCACCTACGACAACCTCGCCTTGCGCGCGCCGGAATTCATTGCCGAGGTCGACAAGGCCGTGGCGCAGGATGTGCGCTCGCTCGGCTTCGATGCCGATGTGAAGAAGCCGGTTGTGCCGATGTTCCAGCCCTTCCAGCTGCGCGGCATGACTTTGCAGAACCGCGTCGTGGTCTCACCGATGTGCCAGTATTCGGCGAAAGACGGCGTGCCGAATGACTGGCACATGGTGCATCTCGGCAGCCGCGCCATCGGCGGCGCTGGCCTGCTCTTCACCGAAATGACCAACGTCTCGGCGGAGGCGCGCATCTCGCCGGGCTGCACCGGCTTGTATAACGACGAGCAGGAAGCGGCGTGGAAACGCATCGTCGATTTCGTGCATGCGAACTCGGCAGCAAAGATCTGCATGCAACTCGGTCATGCCGGCCGCAAGGCGTCGACCAAACTGTCATGGGAAGGCGACGCGGAGCCGCTGCCGAGCGGTAACTGGCCGATCGTGTCGGCCTCGCCCCTGCCCTATTATCCGGAAAGCCAGGTGCCGCGCGAAATGACGCGCGCCGACATGAACAAGACAATCGCCGATTATGTCGCGGCGACGCAGCGCGCGGAGCGCGCCGGCTTCGACATGGTCGAGCTGCATGCTGCGCACGGCTATCTGCTGGCGAGCTTCATCTCGCCGATCACCAACAAGCGCACCGATGACTATGGCGGCTCGCTCGAGAACCGCATGCGTTTCCCGCTGGAGGTGTTCCGCGCCATCCGCGAGACCTGGCCGGACGACAAGCCGATGTCGGTGCGCATCTCCGCCACCGACTGGATCGACGGCGGCGTCACCGGCGACGAGGCAGTGCAGATCTCCCGCATGTTCGCGGACGCAGGCTGCGACATGATCGACGTGTCGACCGGTCAGACCGACCCGGCCTCCGATCCGGTCTACGGCCGCATGTATCAGACGCCGTTCTCCGATCAGATCCGCAACGAGGCCGGCATCGCCACCATGGCGGTCGGCGCCATCACCACCGCCGATCAGGTCAATACGATTGTCGCGGCCGGCCGCGCCGATCTCGTCGCGCTGGCGCGGCCGCATCTGATGGACCCGTTCTTCACCATGAAGTCGGCGGCCTGGTACGGCGCCGAGAACATCGCCTGCCCGCCCCAATACCTGTCCGGCAAGGATCAGCTCTTCCGCAACTCGGTGCGCGAGCGCGCCGATCTCAATGAGTTGAAGATCAAGTCGAAGCCGAAGACCCACGCCGATACGTGGAAACAGGCGGCGGAGTAAATTCACGCCCAACGCTTCTCCGTCATCCTGAGGTGGTCGCGCAGCGGCCCTCGAAGGATGGCGGCCGTCGCCCTTCGAGGCTCGGCAACTGCGTTGCCTCGCACCTCAGGGTGACGGAGCAATATGGTCGTGAATTTCTACACCTGCAAATATCTCTGCTTGATCGCGCCGTCGGCCGAAAGCACTGCCGACGTGCCGGTCCAGACCACGCGACCCTTCTCGACGATCACATGCCGCTCCGCGAGCTTGAGCATCGCATCGAGATGCTTGTCCACCAGAAGGATCGACTGCCCGTCCTGCTTCAGCCGCGCGAGGCACCCCCAGATTTCCTGTCGCACCAGCGGCGCCAGGCCTTCCGTCGCTTCATCGAGAATGAGCAGCCGCGGATTGGTCATCAGCGCGCGGCCGATCGCCAGCATCTGCTGCTCGCCGCCCGAAAGCTGGTTGCCCATATTGTTGCGGCGTTCTTTCAGGCGCGGGAAAAATTCGTAGACACGCTCCAGCGTCCAGGTCGGCGTGCCGAAGCGCGACGCCGAAGTCGCGATCAGGTTTTCCTCGACCGACAGCGTCGGAAACACCTGCCGGCCTTCCGGCACGAGACCCAGACCATGCTGCGCGATACGATAAGGAGGCTGGCCGGTCAGCGCGTCGCCGTTGAACGTCACCGTGCCGCCGCGCGCCGGAACGAGGCCCATGATGGTGTTGATGGTCGTGGTCTTGCCCATGCCGTTGCGGCCGAGCAAGGTGACGACCTCGCCCTTGCCGATCGCAAACGTCATGTCGAACAGGACCTGCGCCGGTCCGTAGGCTGCCTGCAATTTCTCGACGGAGAGCATGGTCACTCCATCTCGTCGCCGAGATAGGCGGCGATCACCTGGGGATCGCCGCGCACCTCGTCCGGCGCGCCTGTGACGAGAATGCGGCCGTAGATCAGCACCGAAATCTTGTCGGCGAGCGCAAACACCGCATGCATGTCGTGCTCGACCAGGAGCATCGGAAAACGACCCTTCAACCGCTTCAGCACGGCAACCAGCTTGTCGGTTTCTTCCGGCCCGGTGCCGGCCATCGGCTCGTCGAGCAGCAGCAATTTCGGTTGCATCGCCAGCGCCATCGCAAGCTCAAGCGCCCGCTTTTCACCGTGCGACAGGTGCGAGGCGACGACATCGGCGCGATCGGCAAGACCGACCTCCGACAACGAAGCGAGCGCCGGTTCGCGCAACGCCGTTTCCGCCGATGCATTGCCGAAGAAACGATAGCTCGATCCCGACCGCGCCTGCACCGCGAGGGAAACATTTTCCAGCGCGGTGAAGCCCGGCAGCACCGAAGTGATCTGGAACGAGCGCGCAAGCCCCAGCATGGCGCGCGCGTCAGGCTCGGCCTGCGTCACATCGCGGCCGGCGAAGAAGATGCGGCCGTCGTCCGGCGCCAGCAGCCCGGAAATCTGGTTGATCAGCGTCGTCTTGCCGGCACCGTTCGGGCCGATCAGCGCATGCATCTCGCCGGGCAGGATTTCCAGTGTCACGCCGTCGGTGACTCTGAGGCCGCCGAAATTCTTGCACAGATTGTCGAGCTGCAGGACCGGCTCAGCCACGGCGCAGCCTCCGCAGGATCGCAGCGCCAATTCCGGCGAGCCCACCCGGCACGAACAGCACCGCGAGCACCAGCAGCGGTCCGAAAATCATCTTCCAGTGCTCGGTGAAGCCTGACAGCCATTCCTCCAGCAGGAGAAACGCCGCCGTGCCGACAATGGCGCCGTTCAGCGAACCGATGCCGCCGAGAATGATCATGATCAGCAATTCGCCGGAGCGCTGCCACGACATGTAGGCAGGGCTGACGAAGTTCGTGGCGTTGGCGAGCAGGAAGCCGGAGAGCCCGCCCATCATGCCGGCGATCACGTAGCCGACGAGCTGGAAGCGGTAGACCTGGAAGCCGAGCGTCGCCATCCGCGTTGCGTTTTCCTTCGCGCCGCGGAACACGCGGCCGAAGCGGGACGCGACCAGCGCACGGCACAGCAGGTAAGTCGCAAGCAGGCAAACAAACGCGAAATAGTAGAAGGCGCGTTCGTTATCGAGCAGGTCGAACCCGGCGATGGTGTTGCGCGCATGGACGGTCAGTCCGTCGTCGCCGCCATAAGGCGCAAGTGAACTGGCAGTGAAGAACGCCATCTGCCCAAAGGCCAGCGTGATCATGATGAAATAGACGCCCTTGGTGCGCAGGCAGACGATGCCCGTGAGCCAGGCGAACAGGGCCGATGCGGCGAGCGCGACCGGCAACGAGATCAGCACATCCCCGATGCCATGCGAGGCGAGAATGCCGACCGCATAGGCGCCAATGCCGATGAACGCCGCATGCCCGAACGAGATCAGCGCGCCGTAGCCGACCAGCAGATCGAGCGCGAGCGCGGCGATGGCGAAAATCATCACCCGTGTAACCATGCCGAGCAGATAGGTCTCCGCGCCGAATGCCGTCAGCAGCGGGATTGCGACAAGGCAACTAAAAATGACAAGCGGCAGAACGATTCCGCCGGTCAGCCGGCGCGGCGACGCCGAAACATCCGTCACGCCATTTTCTGTCACGTCGGCCTGCGACATGATCAGCGCCCCTTCGCCGGGAACAGCCCGGACGGGCGGAAATAGAGCACCAGCGCCATCAGCACATAAATGAGCATGGACGCAATCGCCGGACCGACCGTGCGCGCCGTCGAGGGGGACATGAACAGGCGCAGGATATCGACCGAGAAGGACCGGCCGAGCGTATCGACGAGGCCGATCAGCAGGGCGGCGATGAAGGCGCCGCGGATGGAGCCGATGCCGCCGATCACGATGACGACGAAGGCGAGAATGAGAATGGTGTCGCCCATGCCGGGCTCGACCGAGAGAATGGGCGCGATCATCACGCCCGCGAAGCCCGCGAGCATCGCGCCGAAGCCGAACACGATCATGAACAGACGGCGGATATCGACACCGAGCGCCGACACCATGTTGGCGTTGGTCGCGCCCGCGCGCACCAGCATGCCGATGCGCGTCTGCGTTACAAGAATATAAAGCAGCACGGCGACGGCGAGACCGGCGCCGATGATGACCAGCCGCCACACGGGGTAGAGGAGGCCCGGCATCAGCGCCACCGAGCCGGTGAACATCTCCGGTATCGGCAGCGTCAGCGGCGCCGCGCCCCAGACGAATTTCACGCCCTGGTTCAGGAAGAGGATGATCCCGAAGGTCGCGATCACATGATCGAGGTGATTGCGCTCATAGAGATGGCGGAAGATGACGAATTCAAGCAGCAGGCCGAACAGCAACGCCGCGCCGAGCGCGAGGATCAGCGCGAGCAGGAAATTGCCGGTGAGCGCGTAGAACATCACCGCAAGATAGGCGCCGAGCATGTACTGCACGCCATGCGCCAGATTGATGAAGTCCATCACGCCGAAGACAAGCGTCAGCCCGGCTGCGATCAGGAACAGCAGCACACCGAGTTGGAGTCCGTTCAGGGTCTGAATGATGAAGAGTGCTGTGGACATGGATATCAGACTGTTCCCCTCCTCCAGCGAGCGAAGCGATGCGGTGGGGAGGGGCTAGGGGTGGGGGGCAACTTCCGCGCACGTCGCTCGGCCCCCCCACCCCCAACCCCTCCCCGCCATTCGCTGCGCGAATGGAGGGAGGGGAGCTAACTCACTTCATCTTGCAGTCCTTGGCATAGGCGTCGGGCACGCCGGCAAACACCTTCTGCACGATCTCGGTCTGGAACTTGCCGTCGGCGCGCTTGGCTACCTTGGTCAGGTAGAAGTCCTGGATCGGATAATTGTTGCTGTTGAACTTGAATGCGCCGCGCAACGACTGGAAGTCCGCCTTCTTCAGCGCCGCCCGCAGCGCCGCCTTGTCCGATGTGTTGCCCTTGGTCTGCTTCAGCGCGCTGTCGATCAACAGCGCAGCGTCATAGGCCTGGAAGGCATAGGTCGCCGGCACCGCGCCGAATTCCTTCTCATAGGCCGCGACGAATTTCTTGTTCTGCGGCGTGTCGAGATTGGGCGCCCAGTTGGTGCCGCCGAAAAAGCCGATGGCCGCGTCCTGCTGCGCCGGCAGGGTCGATTCGTCGACCGTGAAGGCGGAGAGGAATTTCACCTTGTCGGCGAGGCCGGCCTGGCGGAACTGCTTGACGAAGTTCACGCCCATGCCGCCGGGCAGGAATACGAAGATGGCCTCCGGCTGCGCCGCGGCGATGCGCGACAGCTCCGCGGAATAATCGAGCTGGTTGAGCGGCACATAGACTTCGTCAACGACGTCGCCCTTGAAGTGGCGCTTGACGCCGGCAAGCGCGTCCTTGCCGGCCTGATAGTTCGGCGCCATCAGGTAGAGCTTCTTGATGCCGGAATCCTGCGCGTACTTGCCGGAGACTTCGTGGTTCTGGTCGTTCTGGTACGACGTCACGAAGAAATTCGCATTGCATTCCTTGCCGGCGAAATTCGAGGTGCCGGCATTCGGGCTGATCAGGATCGCGCCCGAATCCGTGACCGGCTTCATGATCGCCTGCAGGATGTTGGAGAAGATCGGACCGACCACGAAGTCGACCTTGTCGCGATCGACCAGCGCCTTCACCTTGTTGACGGCGACGTCTGGTTTCAGCTCGTCGTCCTGCACGATCACTTCAACCTCGCGGCCGCCGAGTTTTCCGCCCATTTCTTTCACGGCAAGCTGGAAGCCGTTGCGCAATTGCTGGCCGAGCACGGCCGGCGGACCCGAGAGGGTCGAGACGACACCGATCTTCAGTTTCTCCTGGGCATTCGCCACACCGGCGCTCAGGGTTAACGCCGCGCCGATCGCGAGCGCCGAAAACGTCCTGTTCATTCCTCATCTCCGTTATCGAGCAGGCCACACTTTCACCGGCCTGCCCGGCAACGGGCCAGCGGACTGGATCAAGCGGATTCCGGGAATTATTTTAAGCTTAAAATATCTCGCCTGAAAAGCCCGTTTTGCGGGCGTCTGCCGCCTGTCGCTTGTGCGTTTACGCTGGCAGCAAAAGCCGCTAGGGGAGCGGCAGGGAAGCGTTTGTGGCGCCTGGCATTCATGCTTGAATGCGCGCCGATAACGTCACCAGGACAATGACACGACGGGAGTTTGCGTTTCATGCCACCGCTGACAGCAGGCGTCACCAAGGCCGGCACCGGCATTGACGGTATCGTCTGGAACATTCTGGGCCAGACCTATGTGCCCAAGCAGGTTTCCGACGAATCCTTTTCATGGCACGCAACTTTTCCTCCCGGCACTTTCGTGCCGCCGCATATTCATCCGACGCAAGATGAGTTCATCTACATGCTGGAAGGCCGCCTCGATGCGGAGATCGACGGCCGCGCCTATGTCGCGACCGCCGGCGACCTCGTCAAGCTGCCGCGACAGATACCGCACGGCCTGTTCAACAAGTCGGACCAGCCTGTGAAGTGCTTCTTCTGGGTGACGCCGACGCGCCGCCTCTACGACCTGTTCTGGGGCATCCACTCGATGAAGGACCAGAACCCGGCGGATGTCGTCGCGCTTTCGGCGAAACACGAAGTGGTATTCCTGCCGCCGCCCAACGAGTGATGTTTCTTTCTGCGAAAAAGGCGGCCGATGGCCGCCTTTTTTATTTGGCGCTTCAAGCCGCCTTTGGCTTGTTCACCTGCTCGCGCGCGAAGCCCGCGGTCGATGCATATCCGCGCACGATCGCCTTGCGCTCCTCATGAGAGAGCACATCGTCGATATTGGTGAAGCCGTTCGGCGCGAGTTGCTCGACCGCGTCGATAACGCCTTCCGGCCCGCCCTTGCGGTTCATCATCACGATCTGTGTGGTCATCGGCAGGCGCTCCTGCTCGTATTGCCACAGCGCCTGATAGGGATGCTCGGCGTCGCGCAGCCGGTCGGCGAGGCAGCGCGCATCGAGAATGGCTTGCGAGGCGCCGTTGGAGCCGACCGGATACATCGGATGCGCGGCGTCACCGAGCAAAGTCACGCGGCCACGCGACCAGCGCGGCAGGGGATCGCGGTCGCACAGCGGATATTCCCAGAATTCCGGAGTCGCCTCGATCAGCGCCCTGGCGTCGATGGCGGGAATGCTGAAGCGCTGCACATGCGGCATCAGGTCCTCGAAGCGGCCGAGCCGCGACCAGTCTTCCTTTTTCGGCGTGCCGCCGCCCTGCGCGACCTTCACCATCACCGCCCAGTTGGTCAGCCGGCGATTCTCACGGGAGCCTTCGGCAATGGGATAGAGCACGAGCTTCGCCGCCATGCCGCCGGCGATGATCATCGAGCGACCGTCGAGGAATTGCGGCCAGTCGAGCGCGCCGCGCCAGAGCGTGGTGCCGGTCCAGCGCGCCGGCTCCTCGTTCGGGAAGAGCTGTCCGCGCACGAAGGAGTGGATGCCGTCGGCGCCAATCAGAATGTCGCCGCGCGCCGTGTGGCGGTGGATGCCGTTGCGGTCGAAGAACCAGGCGGTGACGCCGCCCTCGTCCTGGGTGAAGCCGCCGAGGCGATGGCCGGTGAAAATCCGCGACTCGCCAAGCCGTGCCCGGGCCGCAGCATAGATCACGCCCTGCAGACGGCCGCGATGAATGGAGAATTGCGGATATTCGAAGCCGGCGTCGGTGCCGCGCGGCTCGCGCCAGACCTCCTGGCCGAAGATGTTGGTGTAGAACAGCTCGTAGGTCCGGATCGCGACCTGATCCAGCCGGTCGAGCAGCCCGAGTTGCGCCAGTTCCTTGATCGCATGCGGCAGGGTGTTGATGCCGACCCCGAGTTCGCGGACCTGGTCCGCCTGCTCGTAAACCTCGCAGTCGATGCCCCTCGCGTGCAGCATCAGGGCCGTGGTCAGCCCGCCCACGCCTCCGCCAACGATAATCGCCTTCATGTCCGTCTACGCCTTACTGAATTCTGGTCCCGGCTCACGGGGGATCATGTCTCCCGGCCGCGCGCAAGTGCAATGCAATCTCCGGGCCTTGGTTGACGGCCACCGGCCCCGAACCTGCATTGGCAGCAAATTTTGCGGCCGGAGCAGCCTCCCGGCCGGTCCCGGCCGGCATTTGCCCATTCACCACACCTTGAAACTTAAATCTGCCGCAAATTAACGGTCCATTGACCAAGGAATTACTTGGAAATAGTGTGTTTTTTGCTGCCGGCTCGGGACCGGCTGCGCCTGTTTATTGAATAAATTGATAGTTTCACCAAGCCCTTAGGGGGGCTTTGAATGCTGCATGGGACCCGGATCACGTCCGACGAGTCGGCATTCGACTTCGCGCGCCCGTCGCAGTTGTCGGGCGACGATGGTCTGGTCACCGTTCCCGACGCGCATCTGCTGTTCAACGGCGACTTCCAGCGCCACGGCTCCGACCTGAAGATCGTCGGCGAGACCGGCAAGTCCTTCCTGGTTCCCGACTATTTCAAGGGCGAGAAAAATCCGACCCTGCTTTCGCCCGAGGGCGCCTCGCTTTCCGGCGACATCGTCGAGGCGCTCGCAGGCCCCCGCGCGCCGAACCAATATGCGCAGGCCGGCCAGCAGGCCTCCGACCAGCCTGCCATCGGGCGCGTCGAGCAGGTCGCCGGCAACGCCACCATCGTGCGCAACGGCGTCGCCATCACCGCCAACCAGGGCGACGTGGTGCGCAAGGGCGACGTGGTGCAGACCGGCGGCGACGGCATGATCGCCGTGCTGTTCTCCGACGGCTCGACCTTCAGCCTGTCCGCCAATGCACGCATGGTGCTGAACGACTTCGTCTTCCAGTCCGGCGGCAGCAACAACTCGGCGCTGATAAGCCTGGTGCAAGGTACCATCGGCTTCGTTGCCGGACAGGTGGCGAAGACCGGCGACATGCGCGTTGAAACGCCGGTCGCCACCATGGGCATCCGCGGCACCGCGGTGCTGGTGGAGATTTCCGCCAATGACGGCCAGACCAAGTTCTCGGTGCTGGTCGAGCCCGACGGCACTACGGGCACCTACAATCTCTACAACAAGACCACCGGCGCGCTGATCGGCACCGTCAACAATTCAGGTGTCGGCTGGGTGGTGGCTCCCGCAGGCCCGCTGCAGATCATCGCCCAGCAGGTGCAGAAGACACCGGGCGAATTGCAGCAGGAGCTGAATTATTTTCAGCAGATATTCAATATCTTCAATCAGGGCCAGCAGAACCCCTTCGACCCCAGCCAGCACACCGACGTCAATCCACAGAGCACGAAGACCACTGGCACAGCGCAGTTTCTGATCCTCGAAGACAACGATTCCCCCGGCAATAATGGGAACGGCAAATTTGTTGTCGTCACCGTCGGCGGCGGGGCGCCGGGCAACAACTCCAATGCTGGCCCGACAAATCCGGACTTCGTCAATAATCCGCCGACTGCGCTTCCGGACGGCGGCAACCCCGCGAACGGCGTTGTGCCCGCCAGCAATTCGGTGATCGAAGCCGGGGTCAACTCCGGCAACACGCCGTTTTCCGGAAAGACGACCGCCACCGGAGATGTGCTCAACAACGATTCCGATCCCGATCCCGGCGACACGATCATACTGACGAGTGTTTCCGTGGTCAGCCCGGTGCTGCACGGCACGCTGCAGATCGATTCCGGCGGCGCTTATACCTACACGCTGGACAACGACGACCCTGACACCCAGGCGCTGGCGCAGGGCGAAACCGCGACCGACGTTTTCCTGTACACGATCACGGATGCCTATGGCGCCACCGCCACGGCGACGCTGACCATCGTCATCACCGGGACCAATGACGCTCCGGTGATCCTCGATGGGCCGGTGACGGCCGAGTTTACGGAAGCGGAGGATGAGACGGGCGGCGAATCTGCGTGGTCGACCGAGGGTTCGTTCGGCTACAAGGACGTCGACATTTCCGACAATAATCATGGGGTTTCCGTTGCGGTCGCCGCCACGGAAACGGTTGAGGGCCTGAACCTCAGTAACACCGAATTGCTCGAGCTGTTCGATGCGTCACTGACGCAAACCGGTGTTGCCGGCACGACCGCCGATATCACGTGGGAATTTTCTGCCGCCGATTCGCTGTTCGATTATCTCGCGCTGGGCGAAGACCTCGTCCTCACCTATACGCTGACGCTCACCGACGACTATGGCGCCACCGCCGCGCAGACGGTCACGATTACCGTCACGGGCACCAATGATGCGCCGGTGATTTTGGACGAGCCGGTCTCTGTTGATTTCACAGAGTCGGAGGGCCAAACCTTCGCGCTTGTCGATTTCGGTGATTCACCTGAATCGCCCGAGGCGTTCCAGCCCGCTTACCAAACCGGCGGCGCGCTGGCGTTCAAGGATGTTGACGTCTCCGACAATAACCACACGCTGGCCGTCGCGGTGCAGACCGGCGGGGATGACGAAGGGCTCTCGCTGTGCGAGCAGGAATTGCTCGAACTGCTGACCACGACGCTCAACCAGACGGGCGCCACCGGCACGCTCGGCTCCATCGACTGGAATTTTGCCGCGCCGGACGACGCTTTCGAGTATCTTGCCGAAGGCGAAGAGCTGACGCTCACCTACACACTGACCCTGACCGACGATGAAGGGGCAAGCACGCAGCAGACGGTGACGGTCAACATCACCGGCACCAACGATGCGCCTGTGGTCACGGCGGCGGAGCAGGCCGGCGAACTGACCGAAGGTTCGGTCCTGAGCGACAGCGGCGAGATCAGCTTTGCCGATGTCGACGCAAGCGACGAGCTGACAGTCTCACATAACGCCGGGACAGACGCGGCCATTGCATGGTCCGGCGGCGAACTGTCGCCCGCCCAGGAAGCCGCGCTGCGCGCCGGCTTCTCGTTGAACGAGGCCGCGTTCGGCAACGACGGAACCGCGACATGGACCTATGCCGTAGCCGAGGGGGCGGTGGATTTTCTCGCGAAAGGCGAGACGGTCACACTGACAGTGTCGGTGACGGTGACTGATGGCGAAAATGCCTACGACAGCCGCGATGTGACCATCACCATCACCGGCACGAACGATGCGCCGAGCATCGCTGTCGAAGACGGCGACAGCGCCACTGCATCGCTCGCGGAAACCGACCAGGGCCTGACCGGTTCGGGTTCGCTGACGGTCACCGACGTCGATGTCAGCAACATTGTTGAGGTCTCCGCCCAGTCCGTAACGGCCGCTGGCGACACGAACGGAATTTCGGAACAGACACTGTTGGGATTCCTGTCAGTGCCGACGGGGCCAATCGTCGGCGGCGGCTCGACCAGCCAGCCTTTCAACTGGACGTTCAATTCGGGCACCGAGGCGTTCGACTACCTCGGCGCCGGCGAAACGCTGGAACTGACCTATACCTTGCGCGCCAGCGACGGAACGTTGCACAGCGACCAGACGGTGACGATCACGATCGCCGGCACCAACGACGCGCCGACGATCATTGGCGATCTGTCCGCCACGGTGAGCGACGACGGCATCTATGTCCTCCAGACGTCCGACCTGGATTTCAACGATTCCGACGATGTCGCCGAAGACGTCGAATTCACGCATTCAGGCCCGCCGAACGGCTATTTTTTCATCGGCCAGGACCCGACGCCGGTGATGAAATTCACCGGCCAGCAGGTGAAGGACGGCCTCGTGTCCTTCAAGCACAATGGGGACGGGACGAGCGGGAGCTTCATCGTTTACGTCGAAGACGGCGACGAAGATGGCTCGCAGGCAGCCACGGCGACATTCACCATCAATGTGGAGCCAGCCGAGGAGCCTTCCGGCACCGTTACGGTGACCGTCGAAACAGACGACGGCTACAATACCGACCAGCTTTACGACCAGCTTCTGAACAGCGACGTTCTGGAGATCAGCGAAACCTCCATATCGCTGCGTTACAACGGTCATCCGGAAACGACATATGACGATCTCTATTTCGAGATCACGACCGAGAACCTGAGCTGGACGCCCGCGGATTGGGAGTTTGGCGACCAAGGGGATATCAAACTCGCGGGCGGCACCATTACGGAGATCAAGATCTTCAGCGACGAGGGCCACGAATTGCCGGTCGCCACGTTCGAAGGCTTCAATATCGACGCATTCGCATTGCAAAAGGCGATCGATTATTACGACGACAACGAACAGGACACGAGCCAGATCGACGCGATCTTTGGCGCCTACAGCTATGAGATGACCGGCGGCAACGGCGAGGATGTCCTTACCGGCGGCGATCAGGACGACATCATTGAAGGCGGCGCCGGCTTCGACATCCTCACGGGCGACGGCGGCGCCGACGCGATCGATGGCGGCGAAGGTCTGGACATCATAAATGGCGGCACCGGCAACGACACGCTGACCGGCGGCAGCGACCTCGATGTCTTCATCTTTAGCCCGGGCGATGGCCACGACACCATTACCGACTTCAACACCGAAGCAGCTTCGCCCAACCAGGACTGGGTCACGTTCAGCGGCTTTGACAACCTGAGCCTTGAGGGTCTGACATTTGAAGAGCTTGAAGGCGACGTGACGGGAACAATCGTCCGTATCTCGGATGACCAGTCCATCACGTTTATCGGCGTTGACTCCCAGACGCTTCAGCAGGCGGCGCATAGCACCTTCTTTTTCCCCAATACATAGCGGCACCAACCGCCACAATCGGCGCCTCATTAACCCTCCGCCCAGCCAAACCCGCGACAAAACGGGCCTTTTGTGGCATGCTGCGCAGCGGCCGTTAACCTTTGGTGGGGACGGCCGGACCGGCGGAACCAAGCCCGGACACACGAAGCACACGGACCATGTCGCGCGCGGCTCAACACGCTCAGGGCAAGTCTGCCTCGGAACTGACGCAGGCTTTGCAAGCTTGCCGCAACGCCTTCATCGGCGTTGCCGCCTTCTCCGGCGTCAGCAATGTCCTGATGCTCACCGGCGCCATCTTCATGATGGAAATCTACGACCGCGTGCTGCCGAGCCGCTCGGTGCCCACCCTTGTCGCGCTCTGCATCATAGCCGCCACCTTGTTCATCGCGCTCGGCGTGCTCGACACCATCCGCTCCCGCATCATGGTGCGTATCGGCGCGAGCCTCGACGACGCGCTGTCGGGCCGCGTCTACGAGACGCTGATCCGCTTGCCGCTGCGCGCCGGCGGGCGCAGCGACGCGCTGCAGCCCTTGCGCGACCTTGACAACATTCGCTCGTTCCTGTCCGGCGGCGGGCCAATCGCATTGTTCGATCTGCCCTGGATTCCCGTCTATCTTGCGATCTGCTTCCTGTTCCATTTCTGGATCGGCTTCACCGCGCTGATCGGCGCGCTGATCCTGATCGGGCTGACCGTGCTGACCGAAATGTGGAGCCGGCGTCCGACGCAGGAGGCGAGCCACTACGGCCATTCGCGCAACGGTCTCGCCGAAATCTCGATCCGCAACGCCGAAGCGCTCACCGCGATGGGCATGGTCGGGCGCATCGCGACCCGCTGGAGCGAGGCCAACCGCCGCTACATGACGAGTCAGCGCGATGCCAGCGATGTGTCGGGCGGGCTCGGCTCGGCTGCGAAAGTGCTGCGCATGATGCTGCAATCGGCGGTGCTTGCGGTCGGCGCCTGGCTTGTCATCAACGGGCAAGCGACAGCCGGCGTCATCATCGCCGGCTCGATCCTGAGCGCCCGCGCACTGGCGCCGGTCGATCTCGCCATCGCCAACTGGAAGAGCTTCATCGCCGCGCGGCTGAGCTGGCGGCGTCTCACCAAGCTGCTCGCGGCATTCCCGGCGCAGGACGAGGTGATGGCGCTGCAGACGCCGGTAAAGACCCTTGCGGTGGAGACGGTCAGCGCCGTGCCGCCGGGCCAGCAGAAGGCCGTGCTGCAGGACGTGAGCTTCTCACTGCAAGCCGGCGCCGCGCTCGGCATCATCGGTCCCAGCGCCTCGGGCAAGTCGTCGCTGGCGCGCATTCTGGTCGGCGTCTGGCCGGCGGCGCGCGGCAACGTGCGCCTCGACGGCGCTGCGCTGACACAATGGAATGCCGAAGCGCTCGGCCGTCATGTGGGCTATCTGCCGCAGGACGTCGAGCTTCTCACCGGCACGGTGGCGCAGAATATCGCCCGCTTCGAGCGCGACGCCGATCCCGACGCCGTGATCGCCGCCGCCAAGGCCGCCGGCGTGCATGACCTCATCGTCAATCTGCGCGACGGCTATGAAACCGATGTCGGCGAACAGGGCACCGCCCTCTCCGCCGGGCAGGCGCAGCGCATCGCGCTCGCCCGCGCCCTCTATCGCGATCCCTTCCTCGTCGTGCTCGACGAGCCCAATTCCAATCTAGATTCGGAGGGTGACGAAGCGCTGGCCCGCGCCATTCTTGGCATACGCAATCGCGGCGGCATCGTCGTCGTCATCGCGCACCGGCCAAGCGCCATCGCCGGCGTCGATCAGGTGCTGATGCTGCGCGAGGGCCGCGTGCAGGCGATCGGCCCCAAGGACGACATTCTCTCCAAGGTGTTGCAGCGCCCGATGACGGCGCGGCCGCTGAAAGTGGTTCCGGAAGCGGGAGGTCTGGCATGAGCAGGAAGCGAAACGCCAGCGCGCAGGAGCAGATCCGTCTGCACGTCATCGCCGGCGCCGTGATTGTGGGCGTGCTCACAATCGGTGTCGGCGGCTGGGCCGCGACCACCGACATCACCAGCGCGCTGATCGCGCCTGGCTCCATCGTGGTCGATTCCAACGTCAAGAAGGTCCAGCACCCGACCGGCGGCATTGTCGGCGAGGTGCGCGCGCGCGACGGCGATCGCGTCAAGCTGGGCGACATCGTCGTGCGCCTCGACGAAACCGTAACCCGCGCCAACCTTGCCGTCGTCACCAAGGGCCTGAACGAACTCACCGCGCGCAAGGCGCGACTGGAAGCCGAGCGCGACGGTGCCGACACCATCAAGTATCCCGCCGATCTGCTCGCGCGCGCGCAGGAACCCGAAGTCGCCGCCGTGATCGCAAGCGAACGCAAGCTGTTCGAACTGCGTCGTACCGCCCGCACCGGCCAGAAGGCGCAGCTTCGCCAGCGCATCTCGCAGCTCGACGAGGAAATCTCCGGCCTCGCCGCCCAGCGCGACGCCAAGATGAAGGAAGTCGCGCTGATCGAGCGCGAACTGGCCGGCGTTCGCGAACTGTTCCAGAAGAACCTTGTGCAGCTCAACCGCCTGACACAGCTCGAGCGCGAAGCAACCCGCCTCGAAGGCGAGCGCGGGCAATATGTCGCCGCCACCGCGCAGGCCAAGGGCAAGATCTCCGAGCTGGAATTGCAGATCATCCAGATCGACCAGGATCTGTCGAGCGAAGTGGCGCGCGAGATGCGCGAGGTCGACGGCAAGATCGGCGAGTTCGTCGAGCGCAAGGTGACCGCCGAGGATCAGCTGCGCCGCATCGACATCCGCGCACCACAGGACGGCACCGTGTTCCAGTCCACGGTCCATACCGTCGGTGGCGTCATTTCCGCGGGCGACGCCATCATGCTGATCGTGCCGGCGACGGACAACCTGACGGCTGAGGCCAAGGTCAATCCGCAGGACATCGACCAGCTCAGGATCGGCCAGACCGCCCTGCTGCGCTTCACCACTTTCAACCAGCGCACCACACCGGAAATCAACGGCACTGTCGCCCGCATCTCCGCCGACATCTCCACCGACCAACGCACCGGCCTCAGCTACTATACGGTCCGCATCGGCCTGCCGCCGCAGGAAGTGGCGCGGCTTGGCGACGTCAAGCTGGTGCCCGGCATGCCGGTCGAGGCCTTCGTGCAGACGGGCGAGCGCACCGTGCTGTCCTACCTGGTCAAACCGTTCTACGATCAGCTCACCCGCGCCTTCCGCGAAAAATAGACTCGCGGAAGCCCGCGCTGGTATCGTCTCATCGTGGCAAAGAAACTCCGACAGCGTCTCGAACGCCTGAAGCTGAAACGCACCTTTCAGCTCGCCCGCTGGTTTGGCGTGCGCCGCACGCTGGGCTTCGCCTTGCTCGGCGCATTCCTGGCGCTGCGCATCTGGGACCCCGGCCCGCTGGAGAATCTGAAGCTGCGCAGTTTCGATTTCTACCAGACGCTGAAGCCGCGTGAAGCGACAATGAAGCCGGTGGTCATCGTCGATATCGACGAGGCCAGCCTCAACTCCATCGGGCAATGGCCCTGGCCGCGCACCGTGCTCGCCGAGCTGATCACGCGCCTGCAGCAGGCCGGCGCGGCCGCGATCGGCTTCGACGTTCTCTTTCCCGAACCCGACCGCATGTCGCCGGCCATTGTCGCAAAAACGCTCAGCCAGATCGATGAGGAGACGCGCAAACGCCTGGAGACGCTGCCCACGAACGATCAGGTGATGGCAAACGCCATGCGCAGCGGCAAGGTCGTGCTCGGCCAGTCCGGTGTGCCATTCGCCTTGCCCGGCAGCGCACCGAAGGACCTGCCGCGCACCGGCTTCGCCAGCATGGGCGCGAATCCCGACCCCTATCTCATCACTTTCGATGGCCTGCTGAAGAATCTCCCGGTGCTCGAATATTCCGCTGCGGGGCGTGGGGTGCTGACGATCCGGCCCGAACGCGACGGCATCGTGCGCCGCGTACCGCTGGTGCTGAAAGCCGGCGGGGAGATGGTACCGGCGCTGACGCTGGAGATCCTGCGCGTCATCACGCAGTCAGGTGCCGTGCTGGTGCGCACCGACGCTGCCGGAATCCGCAGCGTCGCGGTGCCCGGACTGGAAATTCCAACCGACCAGAACGGACAGCTCTGGATCAATTTCTCGCCGCATGACCGCGACCGCTTCGTCTCGGCCAAGGATGTGCTGGACGGCAAGGTCTCCGGCGATCGCCTCGCGCAGCGGATCGCCGTGATCGGCACCTCCGCCGTGGGGCTGCTCGATATCAAGGCGACACCGGTCGACGAATCGATGCCCGGCGTCGAGGTGCAGGCACAGATACTGGAGAACATGCTGACCCAGTCGGTGCTCGCCTATCCAAATTACGCGGCGGGCGTGGAGCTGGTCGTGGCGCTGGTGTTCGGAACGCTGATCGTCGTGCTGGCGCCCTATCTCGGCGCCATGACATTGCTTGCGCTCGGCATCGGCATCGCGCTCGCTCTCATCGCCGGCGCCGCCTATTTCTACAGCCAGCACGGCATACTCTTCGACCTGACTTTTCCGCTGCTCTCGACTTTCGTCATCTACATCACGCTGGTCTTCATCAATTATTTCCGCGAGCAGAAGGACCGCCGCCGCATCCGCTCGGCATTTGGCCAGTACCTGTCGCCGGCCCTGGTTGAACAGCTCGCGCAGTCGCCGAAGAAGCTCGTGCTTGGCGGCGAGGTGCGCGACATGACCATCATGTTCAGCGACGTGCGCGGCTTCACCACCATCTCGGAAAGCTTCAAGGACGATCCGCAGGGTTTGACGCAGCTGATGAATCGCTTCCTGACGCCGATGACCAACGCCATCATCGAGCGCAAGGGCACCATCGACAAATATATCGGCGATGCCATCATGGCGTTCTGGAACGCCCCGCTCGATGACAAGGATCACGAGCGGCATGCCTGCGAGGCGGCGCTCGACATGCTGCGGCGGGTCAAGGACCTGAACCGGGCACGCGAGCAGGAAGCCGCGACGGAGGGCGTCCCTTTCCTGCCGCTCAACATCGGAATCGGCGTCAATACCGGACAATGCGTGGTCGGCAACATGGGCTCCGACCTGCGCTTCGACTATTCGGTGCTGGGCGATCCGGTAAATCTGGCCTCGCGGCTGGAAGGCCGATCCAAGTCCTACGGCACGCCCATCATCATCGGCTCGAAGACCGCGGCCAAACTCACCGGCGACTTCGCCGCGATGGAGATCGACCTGATCACGGTGAAGGGCAAGAAGGAGCCGGAATATATCTACGCCCTGCTCGGCGGCCCCGAGGAGGCCCGCGCCGACGAATTCCGCCGCATGCGCGATCAGATCGCGCAGATGCTCGGGAAATACCGCAAACGCGACTGGCACGGCGCACTCGAGACCCTGCATCTTGTGCGTCACACTTCGAATGGCTTTGGCCTCGGCGAAATCTATGACCTATACTTGGCGCGCATTCAGTCCTTCCAGGAAACGGCGCCGCCGGACGACTGGAACGGCGTTTATGCATTTGAGACCAAGTAGCCGCGATTACACGCAAGTGCCTGCCGGGGAAAGCCACGCATGACGGAGAAGTTCACCGTGACATTCCGCGGCGTGCGCGGCTCGATCGCCTGTCCCGGCCCGAAGACCGCGCGCTATGGCGGCAACACGCCCTGTGTGGAAGTGCATTGCGGCGACCGGCTGATCATCTTCGACGGCGGCACCGGCATTCGGGAGCTGGGCGAGGAACTGCTCGCCGCAGGACAGCCGATCGATGCCGACATCTTTCTCAGCCACGCGCACATCGACCATATTGTCGGGCTGCCCTTCTTCGCGCCCTTTTACGGGAAAGGTCACAGCTTCCGCATCTGGAGCGGCAATCTTTTGCCGGCTTCCAATACGCGCGACGCAATCGACCGCATCATGAGCCAGCCGATCTTTCCAATTCCTCCGGATATTTTCCAGGCCGTCATCGACTACAAGGATTTTCGCGCCGGAGACACGCTGACTCCTGCGCCCGGAATGCTTCTGCGCACGGCGCCGCTGGCGCATCCCGGAGGGGCAACCGGATATCGGCTGGATTTCGCCGGCCGCTCGCTGGCCTATCTCACGGACAATGAAATTCACGGCCCTCTCGATCCCGGTCTGATCGCTCTGGCCAAAGACGCTGATCTGGCCATCTACGATTGCACCTATACGGATGCCGAGATCGTCTCAAAGAAGGGCTGGGGCCATTCGACCTGGCGCGACGGCCTGCGCCTCGCGGACGCCGCCGGCGTCAAGACCTTCTGCCTGTTCCATCACGCTCCCGAGCATGACGACACCTTTATGGACGGGATTGCCGCGGAAGCCCGGGAAATCAGGCCGGGAACCATCGTCGCAATCGAAGGCCAGGTGATCGAACTTTAGGCGTGACCGGGCGATTCCGGCTGTCACGCGGCTGTTAAAGCGAATTCGTCCTGTCCGTGATACGGCCAGTGGCTTGCCGATATCGGCGAGACATGAAAGTAGACAGGTACCCAGACCTTCCGGCCATTCGATTCGCCGCCCAGGGGCCCGAGATGACGCTGTTCGGTTTCGATCTCAACACGCTCTTCGATGCGCTCGTTGAATTCGCATGGTCGCGGGCGGATCTTGCCAATTTTCTCGGTCTGATCGGCGGGCTGTGCTACGTGGCCTCGCTCTATCTGCGGACCATGGTGCCGCTGCGTATTGTTGCCATCGTCAGCAACTGTTTCTTCATGGGTTACGGCGTTCTCGCCAAGCAGCTTCCCACCATCGTCCTTTACGCCGTGCTGCTGCCGATCAACTTCGTGCGTCTGATCCAGATGCAGCAACTGATCAAGCGCGCGAAGGCTGCATCGCAGGGCGATCTGTCGATGGAGTGGATCAAGCCGTTCATGAAGAAGCGCAACTGCAAGAAGGGGATGGTGCTCTTCCGCAAGGGCGATGTCGCGCACGAGATGTTCTATACCGTCAGCGGCCGCTATCGGGTCGTCGAGGTCGGTGTCGAATTGCCGCCAGGCACGCTGATGGGCGAGCTCGGCTTTGTCGCACCCGACAACCGGCGCACCGGAACCGTGGAATGCCTGGAAGACGGTGAAGTGTTGCGCCTCGACTATGACACGCTGCGCGAACTCTATTTTCAGAACCCGGAATTCGGCTTCTACTTCCTGCGGCTCACCAGCGAACGCATGCTGCAGAACATTGCCCGGCTTGAGCGGGAGATCGAGCAGCACAAGGTCAAGCTCAGCGCGGAAGCGGCGGGCGGCACGACGTGAATGTCTGATTAAAGAAGTGTCGGCGCAGCACCGGTGCCGGACGCGTCGGTCTCGGTACCGGCGCCAGCCGACACCGCCGGCAATCCGCTGTCGTCGAGTTCGGCCCAGGATGTCCGGTCGGCAAAAGACCTGATCCAGCCGTCACCGATCGCGAACATGGGCTGATAGCTCAGATGCTCCGCCTCCACGAGTGTGAAGCGGCGGTTGTCGAGCGCCAGCCAGCGCCCTTCAAGACGCGCCATCGCGATGGCATGATCTTCCTGCGCGCGGGGATCGTGGACGATCACAAGCCGCGTATCGGCTTCGGCAACACCGGCGGCCCATAACGCCGCCAGCTTGGCGATGGCGTAGTCCTCGCAATCGCCCTCACCTGACGACAGGGTGACCAGCGGTGAGGACCAGACGTCCTCGCCGTGCCGCTTCTGGTCAGAGACCGGCCGGACCGCAAGGTTGACCGCGCGATTGATTTCGCCGAGCAAAGCCCGCCCTTCGCGCTCGCGCGCGGCGTCGACAACCGCCATGAACATTGTTGCTGCGTCGGACGGACAGGCTGCCGGATCTTGGCGGCACTCCGAAATGAGCCGTTGCTCAGCCCGGATGCGCTCGCGCACGGCGCGCCATTTGCCCCCCAATGATCTGTCAGGCTTCTGATCGAGAGCGGGCTCGGGCGCAAGAGCCGCCAATCGGATGCGCGGGAAATCCCTCGCTCCCGCCTCACCGGCACCGATATGGCCCGGAAGGAGAAAAAGGAAGGCTGCAATCACAGCGACATGATACGCCGCAGACCATACCCGCATAACCTGCGCCCCTTTGGAGTTCGGGTCTTGATCGACCCCTTTTTCTCCGGACTCTCGGGACAACGCTAACCGTGTATTTTTGCGTTCATATTAAAGAGCCACCGCGCCTCTCTAATCTGGTGAATCTCCTCTGAACCGGCGTGGTGAATGGAGGAAAAACAGACGAAAAAGGGCCCGTTGAGGGGCCCTTTCCGTATTGTCGCGTCAGACCGAACTCAGCCAGGTGTCCACGTCCTTGCGGACTTGATCCTTGGCGATCCCGTAGCGCTCCTGGATCTTGCCTTCGAGCTGGTCGCGATTGCCTTCGATCACGTCAAGATCGTCGTCGGTGAGTTTGCCCCACTGCGTCTTGATCTTGCCTTTGACCTGCTTCCAGTTTCCTTCAACGCGATCCCAATCCATTTTTGGCCTCCTTGCATTTCAGGGATGTGCCGGGACAACGCCGCGCGCCGCCGCAGGTTCCGCAACGCAGCGGAACGACGCCCTCCCTCATGCGTTGGTCGACCGAAAGAGGTAGATGTCATGGCAACACCGAAACGCAAACCCGGTCCCGATTCAGTCTCTGTCACCGGCCGCCGCAAGACGCGCAAGAGCGACGTCATCCAGAAGCCGCAGAGCGATGATGCGGCGCTCGAAACCTACGAGCAGGATGTCGAACGGGAGGGACCAGACGTGCGCAAGACTGACGGGCCGGATATCTTTCCGCCGCCGCCTGCGCGCATGCCGCCGGACTAAACGTCAATCCTCCAGATCAGGTATTGAGAACGCTGCCGCCGTTCGGGTGCAGCACCTGTCCGGTCATGTAGGACGCTTCATCGCTTGCCAGAAAAACGAAACACGGTACCACCTCGTTTGGCTGTCCGGGCCGCTTCATTGGCGCGCTGGCACCGTGCTTTGCCGTCTTTT
>JAESGM010000469.1_pt1 | contig 30858 bp, 36 predicted proteins | sample 9269721 | NCBI WGS metagenome assembly JAESGM01 (sample SAMN15720920, study PRJNA650825) | algae metagenome | isolation source: Komarekiella atlantica HA4396-MV6 and co-occurring heterotrophs from... | place: USA: Theobald House, Kauai, HI | collected 2009-07-29
CAGTTCCGCACGCGACAAGGCCGAAGCCCTGTTCAAGCCGGCCGCGCCGAAAATCGTCGCGCCGCCGCCCGAGGCGCGGCCCGCCGTGCCCGGCGCGCGCGAGATGGTGACGCTGAGGATCGACCGGGAGGCGCTCGACCATTTCCAGAGCGGCGGCCCGGGCTGGCAGGACCGGATCAACGACATCCTCCGCCAGGCTGCCGGCATCGGCGGCGAGGAGGCGATCACGCCCGACGAACTGAACTCGTCGAACGACGGCTGAGCCGCCGCGCTGCCGTCTCAGCCGGCGCGGGCAACCCCGTCCCGCCCGGATGCGCCGGTTTCGGTCGATACCGGCTCCGTGGCGAGCGTGTTCGCCAGTTCCGTTTCGAGGTCCCGGCTGGCTGCGGTGATCGTCTGCGACGTCTGGTCGAGAATGGCGACGATCTGTTCGGATGCCCCCGCCTGGATTTCGATATGGGCAGCGCCCCGCCAGGTTTCGCTGGCATGCCGCAGGGTCTGCATCGCCATCGCGGCGACATGCTCGACCGCCTTGGCCTGGACGTCGAGCGCGGTCGACATCTCGCAGGCATGGAGCTCGGCCTCGCCGACCCGCTCCGAGACGAGCCTGATCGCCTCGGCCGAGCGGATCGAGGTGTCCTGGATCTCCTTGACCTGCTGGGCGATCTCGAGCGCGGCCTGCGCCGTGTTGCGCGCCAGCGCCTTGACCTCGGCGGCCACCACCGCAAAGCCCCGCCCCGCCTCGCCGGCGCGGGCCGCCTCGATGGTCGCGTTCAGGGCAAGGAGATTGGTCTGCCCGGCGATGAGCTGGATCAGCGAGACGACCTCGCCGATCCGCGTCGCGCCGGCGTCGAGCTGCACGACCAGCCCGGAGGCGTCGCGGGCGATGTCGTCGGCCTTGACGACCATGTCGAAGGTGGCGCGCAGCCTTTCCTCCAATGCCGAACTGGCTGCGAGCATGCGCGTCTGCGCCGCCGTGACGTCGCCCGCGGCCGTTTCGGCGCGGTGCGAATGCTCCGCGAGCGAGGCCAGCCCGTCGCGCGTTTCGGCGGTTGCGTAGGTCAGTTCGGTGGTGGAAACGCGCAGCGCCGACGAACTCTCGGAAACCGTCTCGCTGATCGCCGCGAGCCGGGAGCGCAGGGCTCGGAGCGCCTGCTCCGCGCCGGCCTGGCCGGATTCTGGCGTCGTCGCGCGCGCGGGCTCGGGCGTATTGTCGCGCCGGCGAACGGCCAGCTCATCGAGCGCGGCCTCCAGCGCGGCGGCCTGCGACAGGGATCGACGATGCGCCTTCCACGCAACGCCGAGCGCGAAACCGCCCGCCAGCGCCCAGCACAGAGCCTGCAGCGCTGCGCTCCAGCCTTGCAGGCCGAGGGCGGCGGTCAGCGACGGAGCCCGGCCGTCCACGATGGCGGCGAGTCCGAAGACCAGCGCCAGCACCACGAAGCGAACCCGGAATCGACGCTTCATGGACGCCATATCACCGCCTGAGGCACGGAAAGCGCGGCCGATGCGACCGCCTGTTTGCCCCCGCCCTCGATTTAGCGGCCCTTTTCCTACCGGACCGTGAAGACCGCCCGCACGGCGTATGGCCGGAGCCGCCCCGCCAACCCGGCTCCGGTCGGCAGCCGGCCGCATTGCTCGCCTTCGCGTGCATTGCGGAATAGGCTTGCGCCGGCAGCGGTCGTGGCGCAGCCTCTGGGCCAGGACGCAAGAGCAGGGGAAAGCACCATGGCAGGCGAACATCACGGCCCACGCGGCTGGCACGACGTCAACAGCGTCCAGGAAGCGCCGCGCGAGAAGCAGAAATCCAGCGGTCGCATCGCCGCCGAGGAAGCCGCCGCCCGCAAGAAGATCGAGGCGCTGAAGGCGCTCAGGCTCGCCAAGCAGGCCGCCGAACCGCCCGCGCCCGAGCCAAAACCCAAGGCTGCGCGCAAGAAGGCCGTGGTGACTGCGTGAGGACGCCGCAGACGGAGCAGGTTTCAACCCCGGCCGTCTTCGGCTAGATGACGGGGATGGAATATTTCGTCCCCCTCCTGATCGGCCTGACGCTGATCTGGCTCATCGGGCGCGGCACCCCCTGGAACGCCAAGCTTCTGACGCTCGCGGTCACCCTGGCGGTCATCGTCGCGATCGTGCTGCTGGAGCGCAGCGGCAACTGGCCCGACATGTTCCGGCGCTGACGCCGACGGCGCTCAGGAGACCAGCTTGAGGCCGACGATGCCCGCGACGATCAGCCCGATGCAGGCGAGCCTCAGCGCGCTTGCCGGCTCGCCGAGCAGCACGATGCCGAGCATGGCCGTGCCGATGGTGCCGATGCCGGTCCAGATCGCATAGGCCGTGCCGACCGGCAGGGTTTTGAGGGCCAGGCCGAGCAGGCCGAGGCTGACGACCATGCTGGCGACGGTGAGGACGGTCGGCACGAGGCGCGTGAAGCCTTGCGTGTATTTGAGGCCGATGGCCCAGCCGATCTCGAAAAGGCCGGCAATGGCCAGATAGATCCAGGCCATGGCGGCCGCTCCTTGGGTAAAAAGTCCGCTCAGGCGCTCTCGGCGGATCGCGGCTGCATCGCACCCTGCAGAATCCGGCGGCATTCGCCGAGTTCGGCCAGGATGACCGACAGGACCGTCAGGGGGTCCGGGCCGGCATGGGCCCCATGGTCGCGCGGCGCCGCCTCGGCGGGACGCGCCGCGAAGGCCCCAGCCGGCGTCGCCATCGTCGCTGCCGGCCTGTCCGTCTGGCCGGGCGGAGGCGGGCCGACCGGGCCGCCCCGGCCGATCGCCTGGACATGGCGCGGACCCTGCTCCTTCAGAATCCGCTGCAAACCCTTGATCGTGTAGCCTTCGCCATAGAGCAGCCGGCGGATGCCCTTGAGCAGGGCGACGTCGTCGGGCCGGTAATAGCGTCGTCCGCCGCCTCGTTTCAGCGGCTTGATCTGGCTGAAGCGCGTTTCCCAGAAACGCAGCACATGCTGAGGAATGTCGAGATCGTCTGCGACCTCGCTGATGGTCCGGAAGGCATCTGGGCTCTTGTTGTCCAATTCGGCCTCTTGGTCGCCGCAGGGGGACGCAAGGATTTGGAACTCCAGAGTCACGCGTCGTCGTCCTCGCCGGCCTCGCCGTTGATGCGGGCCTTCATCACGTTGGAGGGCTTGAACACCATCACGCGCCGCGGCTCGATCGGCACTTCCACGCCCGTTTTCGGATTACGCCCGATTCGCTCGCCCTTGTCGCGTACGACGAAGGAGCCGAACGAAGACAGCTTGACGTTCTCGCCGCGCGCAACGGCATCGCAGATCTCGTCGAGCACCGTCTCGACGAGCTTGGACGACTCCGTCCGCGACAGACCGATCTTCTGATAGACAGCCTCGCACAGATCCGCGCGAGTGACCGTTTGCCCCGCCATTCATATTCTCCAAGGCGTTATTGACCGGCGACAAAGAGCAAAATGCTGGAGCAGGATCACCGCAAAAGCCGATTCCCACTTTTTCGCATCCTGCTCGGCTACCGGATTCCTCGCCATTACGGACGCCGGACGCTATGCGGCCCGGCCGTTCCGGTCAATCCATCAACCGGGGATTGTCGCGCGAGCCTTGAGCGAAAAGACAAAAAGCCCGGCGAAACCGTCACAAAACGGCAGAATTCCGCGGCGGACCTTACCAGCGGATCAGCGCCGAACCCCAGGTGAAGCCGCCGCCCATCGCCTCGATCAGCACGAGCTGGCCTGGCTTGATGCGTCCGTCGGCATGCGCCTCCGCCAGCGCCAGCGGGATCGAGGCGGCCGAGGTGTTGCCATGCCGGTCGACCGTGACGACGACGCGCTCATGGCCGATGCCGAGCTTGTCGGCGGTGGCGTCGATGATGCGCCGGTTGGCCTGATGCGGCACGAACCAGTCGATGTCGGCCCCGCTCAGGCCCGTGACCCCGAAGGTGTGGCGCACCGTCTCGGCCAGCTTGACCACGGCGTGACGAAAGACTTCCTTGCCTTCCATGCGCAAGACGCCGACCGTCCTGGTCGAGCCTGCGCCGCCATCGACATAGAGCTTGTCCTTGTGACTGCCATCGGAGCGGATATGGGTGGTCAGCACGCCGCGATCGGCCAGCGTGCCCTCACCCGGCTCGGCGACCATCACCACCGCGCCGGCGCCGTCGCCGAACAGCACGCAGGTGGTGCGGTCCTCCCAGTCGAGAATGCGCGAGAAGGTCTCCGCGCCGATGACCAGCGCAGCCCTGGCCGCGCCCGTGGTGAGGAACTTGTCGGCGGTGGCGAGCCCGAAGACGAAGCCAGAGCAGACCGCCTGCAGATCGAAGGCCACGCCGCCCTGGATGCCGAGCGCCGCCTGGACCTGCGTGGCCGTGGCTGGAAAGGTGTGGTCGGGAGTCGCTGTCGCCACGATGATGAGGTCGATCTGCGACGCATCGAGCCCGGCATCGGCAAGCGCCGCCTGCGCCGCCTTCAGCCCCAGAACCGAAGTCGGCTCGTCGTCGGCGGCGACATGGCGCTGGCGGATGCCGGTGCGCTGGACGATCCACTCGTCGGTGGTGTCGACTCGGCCCGCCAGCTCGGCGTTGGTGACGATGCGCTGCGGCAGATAGGAGCCGCAGCCGCGGATGACAGAGCGCAATATCGACACGTCGGGTCTTCCTTACTCGGCGGCGGAGGCAGGCTTGGCCTGCGCTTCCGGGTGCGCGATCGTCGCCATCTCGCGCAATTTCGCCATCAGATCGTCGCGGGCCATCTCGTATGCGAGTTCGGTCGCGCTGGCGAAACCGATCGCGTCGGTGCCGCCATGGCTCTTGATGACGATGCCTTCCAGCCCGAGAAAGACGCCGCCATTGACCTTGCGCGGGTCCATCTTGTCCTTCAGCGCGGCAAAGGCGCCGCGCGCGAAGACGTAACCGATCTTGGCCATCAGGGAGCGGCTCATCGCGGCGCGCAGATATTCGCCGATCTGCCGGGCGGTGCCCTCGGCCGTCTTGAGCGCGATGTTGCCGGTGAAGCCTTCGGTCACGACGACGTCGACCGTGCCCTTGCCGAGATCGTCGCCCTCGACGAAGCCGTGATAGGTCAGGTGCGGGAGGTTGCTCTCGCGCAGGATGCGGCCGGCCTCCTTGACCGCCTCGACGCCCTTGATCTCCTCGACGCCGACATTGAGCAGGCCGACCGTGGGGCTGTCGAGATCGAAGACCACGCGGGCCATGGCCGCTCCCATGATGGCGAGGTCGACGAGATGGCGGGCGTCGGCGCCGATCGTCGCGCCGACATCGAGCACGACGCTCTCGCCGCGCACCGTGGGCCACAGGGCTGCGATGGCCGGGCGGTCGACCTGCGGCATCGACTTCAGGCAGAATTTCGACATCGCCATCAGCGCGCCGGTGTTGCCGGCCGAGACGGTGACGTCGGCCTCGCCGGTCTTGGTGGCGTCGATGGCGCGCCACATCGACGACTTGTAGCGGCCATAGCGCAGGGCCTGGCTCGGCTTATCGTCCATCTTCACCGAGACCTCGGTGTGGTGGAAGGTCGTGACCGCCTTGAGCCGGGGATGTGCGTCGAGCAGCGGCAGCACCAGCGTCTCGTCGCCGAAAATGACGAAGCGCGCATCGGGCCTGCGTTCGAGCGTCAGCGCCGCGCCGGGGATCACCACGGACGGGCCGTGGTCTCCGCCCATCGCATCGAGCGCGATTGTAACCGGTCGTGTCATGAGATGCTGGTCAGTCCCGGTGGCGGCTTGGCCCGGCGAGGGCATGCGCGATGCGGCCGGGACAATAGCGACTTGCACCGCAGCCGCAAGCGCCGCAACGAGACGCCGCGCGCTTCACTCGTCCCGCTTGAGCCGGGCGAGCGCGGCGAATGGCGATTGCATCAGCACATCGGGCTCCGGCGTCTCGAAAGCCGCGCCGGGCTTGCGGGGATAGGGATCGAGCGAGAGCGCGAGGAATTCCAGCATCACCGCGCCGAGATCGATGACGCCATCGACGATCGCCTCCGGCGGGTCGTCCTCATTGAGCCTGACCTCGATGTCGATCACGCCCTCCCCCTCATCCCTGGCCGAGCGCGCGGTCTGTTCGGCGAGTTCCGCCTCCGGCAGGAAGTCGAGCCTGACGGGAGCCGACAGCGCGACGGGAAAAGGCTCGAGCGTGACGATGCAGATCTGGTGCAGGGCAGCCTCGACGACGCCCTCCAGACGCACGCGGGAGCCGTTGCGCGTCAGCGTCAGGCGGCCTTCCAGCGCCTCGAGCGAGGCCAGATCGAGCGCGGCCGCGATGCGGGCAAGCGCCGCCGCATCGGCGTGGACGAGAACGGGCGTCCCGCGCTGGCGAATGGTCTCGACGGCGACGGGATGCGTGAACGGCGCCGGCGGGGTGTCAGCGGTCATCGACGCCTCCCGTCGCGGAGGGATCCGGGAACAGAACGGGCCTGGCCAGCAGGGCGTCGAGATCAAGCGCGAGAAGACCGGCCTCGGCGCGCCTCGCATAGTCGGCGAGCAGGGCCGAGCCCTGCCGCGAACCCAGATTGCGAGCCAGCGCGCCGGCCAGCGCGTCGGGATCGGAGGAACTCACCGCGGCCTCATAGGCCTGGACGCGGCCGTAGAAGCTCTCCGCGATCTTCTTCATGCGCTTGGGCACCGCGACATCGCTGACGCCGCCATTGCGGAAGCCGAGTTCGAGATAGGCGAAGCAGGCGTCGACGAAATCCTGCGACAGGTCGGCCGCGGGAGGCGGCAACTGCCGCAGACGGCGCATGATCAGGAAAGCATGCAGCGCCAGCGAATCGAAACGGCCCTCGAACGTGTCGGGGACGCCGCCTTCGAGATAGAGCGCGGGAGCGCGCGACGCCTCGGCCACCCGCGCAAACAGCGCGTTGACCGGCGCAAGCCGTTCCTCCCGTCTGCCGAAGAGGCCGAACATCAGCTCTCCGCCCCCGCGCTGCGTGGTTGCCTTGCCAAAGCCATTCTCGGGCGTTACGCCAAGCCCTACCTGTTTGACAAGCGGCATGGGGTCACGCCCGGGTCGCTCCGGCCTTCGGAACGCATACGCATGATCGTCTCCACCCGCCGTGCGGCCCTGATGGGCCTGCTTGCGACCTCCTCCCTGGCGCTGGCCGGCTGCGGCCCCGACGCCGGCGGATTCAGGCTGCCGACCTCGGCCGGCATGAACGAGGAGTATACCCGCGGCTTCGTCATGGATGACGGATTGATCGCGCAGGTGCGGCCCGGCATGGACGTGCAGACCGTGCTGTCGACGCTAGGCACGCCCTCGACCACGTCGACCGTCGGCAACCGGACCTTCTACTACATCAGCCAGACGGTGCGGCGGCGCTTCCAGTTCCAGGACCTCAGCGTGGTCGACCAGAAGGTGCTGGTGGTCTATTTCAACAAGGCCTTCAAGGTCGAGCGCATCGCCAATTTCGGCCTGCAGGACGGCGTGATCTTCGACTTCATCAGCCGGACCACCGCGACAGGCGGCGAGGAACAGAGTTTCGTCCGCAACCTGTTCAGGGGCGTGACGCGGTTCAATCCGTTCGGCGGGTGAGGCCAAGGCGGGTCCTTCCATATTCATCGCGCACGGCGGCCTCGCTTTTCATAGGCAGACCGATCACAGGGGCCAGAGTTCCGCTAAAGTCGCACGACGATTCGTCATGCGGGAGCTGATATGCACGGGCCTGCCATACTGGTTAGGACATTGTCGAAAGCTGACCGCCGCGATCGTTTCGGAAACGATTGGCAGTATCATTCCCGCAGCGATCACCATTCGAAGGTTGCTTGCTGGGGGATCGTCTTCGATCTCTTGAGGTCGAGTCCGCTGCTGCGGCGCCATGTAGAGGCAGGCCTCGTCCATTTCGGCATCAACCACGAAATGCGTGATTTCGTACATGATCGGAAGAAGAACCTCGACCTCGTCCTCTGCACGGCTTCGTCGGCGACAGCGAAAGCCGGGAAGACACTTGTGTCGATGACCGGAGACTACGGCATCGTTCTCAATGAAGCGGAGCAAGCCGAGCTCGCGAGGCTGCCGATATTGGGCAGCGCCGCTGTCGGCTCGGTGCTGATGGCGTTGGAGGCGAAAGCCTGCATGACTGCTCATCAGCGGGCATTGCCGAGGCTTTATGACGAACTCAATTCGTCCCATCTTACGGTTCATGGCGCGACCGATCAGGCTATCGCGGCCGGATTCGCGATGGTCAACATTGCATCGCTTTACCTCAGCCCCGATCTGAACAAAAGGAATCGGCCGACCGATCCGGAATGGAGCCAGCACAGGCAACCGCGCGACGCCGAACTCGCTATCGACAAAGTCCGGCAATTGCCCAAGCGCTCGAAAACGGGTGATGCGGGCTACGACGCTCTTGCCATCGTCGTCATCGACTGTATCAACGACGGGTCACCGATTGGGCTAACCTCCTTATCCCCGGCCCCGCAGCCAGGCGACATCTACCATTACGCTTCAATGATCGACCGGCTTGCCCACATCTACGCGACACGGTTTAAGGATTTGGCATAATCTCGGTGCCAAAGCGTCCATCTTCGCAACTTCGCATTCCCAAACCGTCACGACCCGAAAACCCATAGCACGTAATGCCCGGATAGCTCGCGCGTCGCGCGTACGGTTGGCGATGAATTTACTCCGCCAGAATTCGGCATTCGATTTTGGAACGGTTGCGCGCCGGCAATTCGTGTGATGATGCCAGAAGCAACCTTGCACAAAGATGGCCCATCGGCGCCGGCGGTTGGCGAAATCGGGCGAACCCGGTAGGTCTCGGACATTCAGCCGATAGGCATGGCCTAGTTTTCGCAAGATGCGCGCAACGGCGAGTTCGGCCCCCGTTCCCTTCTGCCGCACACCCGCCATCAACGCGCTGCGGCGCAGAGCCGAAGGTTTCGGCCGATCCGTCACCAGATCGCGACCACAGGTTGTCTTCGGACAGGCCCGGACACTGCCGGGGAAGATTCCATGCGTTCGAGATGAGCGCGCACGGCTTCAAGGAAACCCGGTACAAAACGGAGGGAACTCCGCTGAGTGCGCGACAAAAATCCTCGCGTCGCACGCGCCGAGAGCCGTTTGCCTTCGAACTGCAGGAATTCGGCCAATGGCGGCCGATCGGTCCATACTGGAAAACCGCCGATCTCGACGGCCCAGCGCTGGTTTCCGTCATAGCGTGCCGCCTTCGGCCAGCGGCCGCCATCGTGGAGCGAGCGATCGCGCGACCGTTCGTGAACACCCGGCTCGGCCAGCCGAGTACCGAGCCAACGCGCCACGGGTTGAGTAACCGCGTTGCCGATCAGTGACCAGCGAATGGAGGCTCGAGCTACGTCTTCGGCAGGCTTCGTCCAGTCGGGAGCAAAACCCTGAAGACGTTCGGCGTCACGGATGTCCGGCGTCACGATCTCACCGTCGGGAAGCAGGATCGCAGGTGGCGATGCGATGCCGACCGTGGAGCCGTTCTTCAATGTTGGCACCGCGTTTGGCGCCCAGCCCAAGCCTCGAACGCCTTCGGTCCAGTAAAATCCGTGCGCCTGCCGATCGAGGCTGGTCGCATTTATCGGCATCGTGACCTCGTCGGCGAACAGGACGTTGGCTGGATCTTCATCCGTCAGCGTCGCGACGAAGAGGACACGCTCGCGGCGCTGCGGAACCATGCTCAACGAGTTGACGACACGATAGGCCCAGCGGTAGCCGCGCTGTTCGAAGGCCTCGACCAAAGTCTGCAGAGCCCGTCCCTTATCGAGATGAAGCATAAAGCTGACGTTCTCGAGCACGACCCAAGGCACTGGCCGACGATCCAGTAGGCGGAAGACATGGCCGACCAGACCAGAACGCGCGCCCCCTATGCCAGCGGTCAGTCCCGCCTGTGACAGGTCCTGGCAAGGAAATCCGCCGACCAGAAGATCGGCGTCTGCCGGCAGATCGCCGAGTTCAGCCACATCGCCCGCGATCTCCACTTCGGGAAAGTGTCGCGCAAGGACGGCACGCGCCGGGTTCCAGACCTCACACAGCAGCTGCGCCTCATGCCCAGCCGCCGCCAATCCTTGCTCAAGCCCGCCGATTCCGGCGAACAACCCAGCAACTTTCATCAGCATCGAAGCTCCAGCCGCTCCCGCCAAGCTCGACACGCGAGTCGGTAGCTATCATCTGGTTGTGAGGTTAATTCGTTCTCAAAATGTTCACAACGCCAATGAACAGTGCCTGCAAAAATTGTAGAGCAGAAACTGGGGTTCCCAAGGATATCCCGGCGGCCAAAAATGCAAAAACCCCGCGGATCGCTCCGCGGGGTCGTGTCGTTTCGCGTGCCCGGAGGCCCCGGCTCAGCTATGCGCCAGGATCGCCAGCAGCAGCAGCGCGATGATGTTGGTGATCTTGATCGCCGGGTTCACGGCGGGGCCCGCCGTGTCCTTGTAGGGGTCGCCGACGGTGTCGCCGGTCACCGAGGCCTTGTGCGCCTCGGAGCCCTTCATGTGGCGCACCCCGTCCTTGTCGACGAAGCCGTCCTCGAAGGACTTCTTGGCGTTGTCCCAGGCGCCGCCGCCCGAGGTCATCGAGATGGCGACGAAGATGCCGGTGACGATGACGCCCATCAGCATGGCGCCGACAGCGGCAAAAGCCTGGTTCTTGCCGGCGATCGCGTTGATCGCGAAGAAGGTCACGATCGGCGCCAGCACGGGCAGGAGCGAGGGCACGATCATCTCCTTGATCGCGGCCTTGGTCAGCAGGTCGACGGCGCGGGCGTAATCGGGCCGCTCGGTGCCGTCCATGATGCCGGGCTTTTCCTTGAACTGGCGACGGACCTCTTCCACCACCGAGCCGGCGGCGCGGCCGACCGCGGTCATGGCCATGCCGCCGAACAGGAAGGGAATCAGGCCGCCGAGCAGCAGGCCGACGACGACGTAAGGATTCGACAGCGAGAAATCGACGGTGACGCCCCTGAAATACTGGAAGGTGGTCGAGCCCGCCTTGTTGGCCTCGGCGATGAAGAAGTTGAGGTCCGAGGTGTAGGCGGCGAAGAGCACCAGCGCGCCGAGACCGGCCGAGCCGATCGCATAGCCCTTGGTGATCGCCTTGGTTGTGTTGCCGACCGCATCGAGCGCGTCGGTCGAGTGGCGGACCTCCTTGGGCAGGCCCGCCATCTCGGCGATGCCGCCGGCATTGTCGGTGACGGGGCCGAAGGCGTCCAGCGCCACCACGACGCCCGCCAGCGCCAGCATGGCGGTGGTGGCGATGGCGATGCCGAACAGGCCGGCGAAGGCGTAGGAGACGATGATGCCGGCGATGATGACGATCGTCGGCAGCGCGGTCGATTCCAGCGAGACCGCGAGGCCCTGGATCACGTTGGTGCCGTGGCCGGTGACCGAGGCCTGGGCGATCGAGACGACCGGGCGCTTGCCCGTGCCGGTGTAGTATTCGGTGATGACGACGATCAGCAGCGTCACCGCGAGGCCGACGAGCGCGCAGGCGAAGAGCCCGCCCGAGGTAAAGGTGACGCCCTGCACCGTGGTGAAGGACGCCGAAAAGCCGCCGAACATCAGGTAGTTGACGGCCGCGATCGCGCCGACCGAGAGAACGCCGGCGGCGATGAAGCCCTTGTAGAGCGCGCCCATGATCGACTGGTTGGCGCCGAGCTTGACGAAGAAGGTGCCGATGATCGAGGTGACGATGCAGGCCGCGCCGATCGCCATCGGGTAGAGCATCATCGTGCCGAGCGTCGCCTGCCCGGCGAAGAAGATCGCGGCGAGCACCATGGTGGCGACCAGCGTCACCGCATAGGTCTCGAACAGGTCGGCGGCCATGCCGGCGCAGTCGCCGACATTGTCGCCGACATTGTCGGCGATGGTAGCGGGGTTGCGCGGATCGTCCTCGGGAATACCGGCCTCGACCTTGCCGACGAGGTCCGCGCCGACGTCGGCGCCCTTGGTGAAGATGCCGCCGCCCAGACGCGCGAAGATCGAGATCAGCGAAGCGCCAAAGCCGAGCGCGACGAGCGAATCGATCACGACGCGGCTCGATGGGGTGAAGCCGAGCATCGAGGTCAGGATGCCGTAATAGACGGCGACGCCGAGCAAAGCGAGGCCGGCGACGAGCATTCCGGTGACCGCGCCGGCCTTGAAGGCGACGTCGAGGCCATCGCCCAGCGACTGCATCGCGGCCTGGGCGGTGCGGACATTGGCGCGCACCGAGACGTTCATGCCGATGAAGCCGGCGACGCCCGAAAGCACCGCGCCGATCAGGAAGCCGATCGCGACCCACTGGCCGAGCAGCCAGGCGAGCGCGACGAAAAGGACCACTCCGACCATGGCGATGGTGATGTACTGGCGCTTCAGATAGGCCTGCGCGCCTTCGGCGACCGCGGCGGATATCTCCTGCATGCGCTGGTTGCCGGCGTCGCGCTTCATGACGTCGGCATAGGCCCAGACGCCATATGCGATCGACAGCGCACTCAGAAGAATGATGATGAGCAAAGCGGACATTCGGTTTCCTGACCTCGAGATTTCGTCCCGGACGGCCGACCGGCCGCGCCTTATCGGTTCTTGAACGCCAAAGATGCAGAAACGGGGCTAAGAGACTTAGCCCCGGATTTCGGATCGCCAGTGTCGGCGGGCTTTCTGCCAAGTTTCGGACAAAATCGCAAACGGCGCGACTGACAATTGGGATGAGATGTCAGGTGGACATCGGCCACGGCGCGCTCGTGACTGCCCAGGTCGGTTGTGCTAGCTTGTGTACAGGCCAATAGGGGCAGTGACGATGACCAGCACGACGATGACAGTGCGGCTCCCGGTTGACGTGAAGGAACGTCTCGAGAGGTTGGCGAAAGCGACGCGTCGCAGCCGTTCATTCCTCGCAGCCGAAGCCGTCGAAGCCTATGTCGATCGGGAAGTCGCCATTGTCGAGGGGATCGAGGCAGGGCTTGCCGACATGAAGGCAGGGCGCGTTGTGGCCCATGACAAAGCCATGGCCCGGCTCGAGCAGACGATTGCCGCCGCCGAAAAGCGCAAGGCATGACCAGAGCGGTCGTCTGGTCGCTGACGGCGATAGACGATTTCGATGAAGCGATCGGATTCCTCGCAGACAGGAATCCGCATGCGGCGCGGCGCATGTCAGCCGCTATCGGCGAAGCCGCGAGCAAGCTCGCCAACCTGCCTACGGGCCGTCCCGGACGCGTCGAGGACACCTACGAAAAACCCGTGCCGCGAACACCCTATGTCATCGCTTACGCGATGCCGGACACCGAGACGCTCGTCATCGTGCGGGTCATTCAAATGGCGCGCGACTGGCCCGAAGGTTCTTGGCCGCGTTCCGACTGATCCTGCGCTTCGGCAGCAACAGCATTATAGGGCCACGTCGCGATTGACGTTCTTGTAGAGCAGATAGGCCGCGTCGCCGAATCCGGTCGGATAGAATTGCTGCGGGCAGAAGCCGCCCATCCAGATGAAGTCGTGCGCCCAGATCTCGTGCCAGTCTTCGCCGAGGAAATAGAGCCCCTGCCCTTCCAGCATGTAGAGCCCGTGCTCCATCACATGGGTCTCGACATCGGGAAAGCACGCGCCGGGCTTGAACCACATCAGGTTCATCTCGAAGTCGAAGCGCATGTCGCCATACGGCAGCAGGAACTGGAAGCCGCGCCCCTCCAGGCCGGTATGATTGGTCACCGGCACCTGGTCGCGATGCGAGACGATCGGATCGGGCGCGGGCAGACTGATCGCCTCATAGCGCTTGCGCAGGCCGAGCACCTGCAGTTTGCCAGAGCCGGTGTTGCGCAGCGAGAATGGAGCGCCGGGCGGGATATAGGCGAAGCCGCCCTCGGGCTGATCGGCCGGCGACGCGCCGTCGACCGAGATGTTCGCCGAGCCGGAGAGCACATAGAAGAAGTGCTGGACGCCATCCTCACTCAGTTCGCCGCGCGATCCGCCGCCCGGCTCGATCTCGAGCACGAACTGGGCAAAGCGCGCACCCAGCACGGGCGCGGCCAGAATGCGGGCGATCGTCTTGTCGTATTGCGGCAGGCGGCTGACCAGCACGCCCTCGGGCGGCATGAAGGCGTAGCTGGGACGCACGACACCGCGGTTGTGGCCGATCGCGCCCGGCGGCAAACGCCCCGCTGGAACCGTGAACTGGTGCGGCCGCATCTGTGTCTCCTGCTCGATACCGCTCGTGGATTTGCAAGGATCAGACCGCCGCCGCCCGCCTTTGCAGCGCCTGCCAGCCCACCAGCGCCAGCGCCACCGCGACGGGCGGGAAGACCAGCCAGTTGACGCTGTCCCAGCCGCCGGCGTTGAGAAGCCCGCCAGCGGAGAAGGAGGCGATGGCGACGGAGCCGAAGACGAGGAAGTCATTGGCGGCCTGCACCTTGACGCGCTCTTCGGGCCGGTAGCAATCGGTCACCAGCGCGGTCGCTCCGATGAAGCCGAAATTCCAGCCCAGCCCGAGCAGGACGAGCGCGATCCAGAAATGTCCGACGCTGAGCCCGCTCAGGCCGACGATGGCGGCCAGCGTCGTCAGGCCGAGGCCGATCGCCGTGATCGTCTCCTTGCCGTAGCGGGCGATCAGCCTGCCGGTGAAGAAGCTCGGCCCGAACATCGCCAGCACATGCCACTGGATGCCGAGCGCGGCGTCACCGACCGAATGACCGCAGCCGACCATGGCGAGCGGGGCAGCCGTCATGACGAAGCTCATCAGGCCATAGGCGACGAGCGCGGCCGAGACCGAGGCGATGAATTTCGGCTGGCGCATGATCTCCGGCAGCGGCCGGCCGCCGCCGGATTTCACCACCGCGACAGGCGGCGCGCGCAGCAGCAGCACGACGCCGATGGCCAGGAAGGCGAGCGCGCCCTGCGCCAGAAAACTCGCCGCGAACGGCGCGTCGGGCGTCAGGTCGCGCGTCCAGTAGACCGATTGCGGGCCGATGACCGCCGCCGCCAGCCCGCCGATCATCACCCAGGAGATCGCTTTGGCCTTGAACGCCTCGCTGGCGGTGTCGGCGGCGGCGAAACGGTAGCTCTGCACGAAGGCGCCATAGACGCCGCACAGGAACGTGCCCAGGCAGAACAGCCAGAACACGCGCATCCCTGCGCCGGCCGCGGCGATGCTCGAGGCGACGACCCCGGTCGTCGCGCCGATGAGATAGCCGCTGCGCCGGCCGTATCGCCGCATCAGCATGGCGGCAGGGATGACACCCGCCGCGATGCCGAGCTGCATCAGGCTGACCGGCACGGTGGCGAAGGTCTTGTCGGCGACGAGGCCTGCGCCGACGATCCCGCCAAGCGAGATCACGATGGCCGGGCTCGCGCCGCCGAGCGCCTGCGCGCCGGCCAGCACCAGCGCGTTGCGTTTGGCGAGGACATCGCCTTCGGTCGCGGTCACGGGCTTTGTCATCGCATCGGCCGCCGGTCGGTGAGCGCGGCCGTGGGACCGCGCTCAGAAATGGGTGAAGGACCGGCGCGCGAACTCCCGCGGCTGTCCTTGCTGGAGATAGCGCGTGCTCCCGGCATTCGCCGTGACGCGCCCGATCGCGACCAGAGGGACTCCGGCCGCCTCGCCCGCCGCAGCCAGAGAAGGATAGTCTTCTTCCGACGCGGTGCAGAGAATTTCGTAGTCGTCGCCGCCGGTCCAGGCCAGTTCCAGCAATGCGGGATCGGCCATGATCGCGGCGCGGGCCGCAGCCGACAGCGGCACGGCGTCGAGATCGACCTCCGCGCCGACGCGAGAGGCCGATAGCAGCTTGGCGAGATCGCCGACGAGCCCGTCCGAGACGTCCATCGCCGACGACGCATGGGCCTGCAGGGCGGCAGCGAGTGCAAGGCGCGGGCGGGGATGCAGATAGCGGTCGGCGAGGTGAGCGCGGTCGGTCTCCGCCAGCCTCGCGACCCAGCCCGGCCTGTCGGGGCCGTGCACCTTCAGGCCGAGCGCGCCGTCGCCGATCGTGCCCGAGACGAGCAGGACATCGCCGGACTTCGCGCCGGAGCGCGGCACCATGCGCCCGGCGGGCACGCTGCCGAAGGCGGTGATCGAGAGCGTCAGCGGCCCCGGCGTCGAGACCGTGTCGCCGCCGATCAGGGGGCAGCCGCCCTCTTCCGCGATCTGCTGCAGGCCGGAGGCGAAATCCGAAAGCCAGCTTTCCGTCCAGTCCTTCGGGAGAACAAGCGACAGCACGAAGCCCTCGGGCCTCGCGCCCTTGGCGGCGAGGTCCGAAAGATTCACGGCCAGCGCCTTGCGCGCGATCGAGGCCGGCGGATCATCGGGGAAGAAATGCACGCCGGCGACGAGCGCATCCGCCGTCACCACGATCTCGTAGCCGCGCGCGGGGCGGATGAGACCGGCGTCGTCGATCAGCCCGAGGCCGCCCGCGCCCGCGATCGGCGCGAAGTGGCGGGCAATGAGTTCGAACTCGCCTGAGCGTTCCAGGACGCTATTCCGCCGCATCCGGAGGAAAGACGCGCAGAAGGCCGCCGGCCACGGTGCGCGAAACATCGATCAATTCGATGCCGACGAGTCCGCCCTCTGCCGTTAAGTCGAGCACGATGCCGGGCGCGACCTCCTCGGTCCGTGCGATACGACCTTCGCCGACTCGCAGATAAGCGGCGTCCGCTTCGGGATCATAAGTCGCGGACATGTCGCGCCTCATGGTGTGCGTGGTCCCTGGTTTCGGTCTGGTGTGACCGTGATCACGCGGATCACATGTCCATTCTCAGCATAGACGATCCGCAGCATGCGGTCACCAAATTCGCTCGCACGGCCCCAGCAGCACCGCCGGCCATCGCCGGCGGGATCGGCCTGATCGATCAAGGGAGCATCGAGGATGGCTTCGACCCAGCCATATGCAATGCCTCGCTCATGAAGTCTTTCGCGTGTATGGCGCGTGTAGACAACCTGGCTGCCCGCGCGCATCGGCGGTTCTCACGCCGCCGGCTGGTCGAATTCGTCGGCGCGAAAATCGCGGGCCATCCTGTCGAGCACGGCGTTGACCATGCCGATCTCCTCGCCCTCGTAGAAGGCGCGCGTCACGGCCACGTATTCGGAGATCACGGCGCGGCCCGGCACATCCTTGCGGAAGGCCAGTTCATAGGCCCCGGCCCGCAGCACGGCGCGGACAACAGCCTCGACGCGCTTCAGCGGCCAGCCGGCGGCCAGCGTCTCGTCCACCGAGCGGTCGATCAGGCGCTGCTCGCGCACCACGCCGCCGAGCAGATCGCGGAAGAAGGCGATCTCGGCCTTCGGCAGTTCGATGTCCTCGACCTCCTTGCCGATCCAGAACGCCTCGAACTCGGCCATCGCCTCGACGACGCCGCGCCCGCCGATCTCCATCTCGTAGAGCGCCTGCACGACGGAAAGCCGCGCCCCGCGCCGCATTTCGGCCCGGCTCATTTGGATTGCTCCCCGAGCGAACGCTTGTAGCGCAGCACGGCCAGCGCCGCTTCCGCCGCGCCGCCGCCCTTGTCCATTTCGGAGCGGTTGGCGCGCGCCCAGGCCTGCGCCTCGGTCTCGACCGTCAGGATGCCGTTGCCGAGCGGCAGCGCGAAGGCGACCGACAGGTCCATCAGCGCGCGTGAGCTTTCGCCTGCGACGATGTCGTAATGGCCGGTCTCGCCACGGATGACGGTCCCGAGCGCGACGACCGCCTCATAGGGATCGACGGCCTCGTCGGCGGCGCGCAGGCCGATGACGATGGCCGAGGGGATTTCGAGCGCGCCCGGAACGGTGACGACGTCGACACGGCAGTCCGCCTTGTCGAGCACGGCGAGCGCGCCTTCGAGCAGTTCGTCCGCGAGCTTGTCGTAGAAGCGCGCCTCGACGACGAGCACGCGCGCGCCATCGAGCGAGACGAGAGGTTTGGCGGCGTCTTTCGCCGAAGTTTGCCGGGGTCCGGCCATCATCATGTTCCCTTGAATCGCGGAGCCTGTCCGAACAAGGCCGAAAAGACTCACAGCCCTCATCCTGAGGAGCCATTTCGTCAGAAATGGCGTCTCGAAGGATGCTCCAGAGAGTGCTGGACGATCCTTCGAGACGCCGCTTCGCGGCTCCTCAGGATGAGGGCTGAGGTCGGACGGGCTCTTACCCCTGCGCGCGCGCCTCCGCAAGCCGCGCGGCGTAGCGCGCCATCAGATCAACCTCGAGATGGATGCCGTCGCCGACCTTCCGCGCGCCCCAGGTGGTGACGCTGAAGGAATGCGGGATCAGCAGCACGGTGAAGACATCGTCCGCGACGCCGTTGACGGTCAGCGAGGTTCCATCGAGGCAGATCGAGCCCTTGGTCGCGATGAAGGCTGCAAGCGTCTTCGGCGCGCGGATGTGAAAGCGGGCGGTCGCGCCCCAGGGCTGGTCGGGATCGGCTGAGATCGCCTCGATCGTCTCGATGATCGCGACGCCGTCGACATGGCCGGTGACCAGATGGCCGCCGAGTTCGTCACCGACCTTGAGCGAGCGCTCGAGATTGACCGCCGTGCCGGGCGCCCAGTCTCCCACAAGGGTCTTGGCCAGCGTCTCGGCCGCTGCCTCGACCTGGAAGACGCAGCCGGGCTGACCGTCCTCGCGCGGGCGCAGCGCCGTCACGGTGAGGCAGACACCGGCGCAGGCGATCGACGCGCCGATCTCGATGCCGGCGGCCTCCCATGGACAGGCGATGGCGAGCCGCTTCAGGCTCGGCCCCTTGGCGTGGGCTTCCACGACCGTGCCGATGGCGGTGACGATGCCGGTGAACATCAGGCGATCCTCGAAAAATGCTCGAAATGGTCATGGCCGATCAGGCCGGTTTCGACACGCTGGTAGATGTCGGGGTCGGCCAGCAGAGCCGCAAGGCCCGGCCGCACGGCGACGACGCCAGCATGGCCCAGCGCGTTCGGCGAGGTCGAGACGATGACCTCGTCGGCGAGACCGGCCTGCGCGAGCTTTTCGCCCACGGTCGGGCCGCCTTCCGAGAAGACGCGGGTGATGCCGCGCGCGCCGAGCAGCCGCAGCGCCTCCTTGAGATCGAGATGACCGTCCGGCCCCGTCCCGACGCGCATGACCGTGACGCCGGCGGCGACCAGCGCGGTCTCGTTGGCGATGGGCGCAGATTCGGTCGCGATCACCCAGACCGGAACCTCGGCCGCAGTCGCCACAAGCTGTCCGCCGAGCGGCAGGCGCAGATGGGAATCGAGGATGACGCGGATCGGCGAGCGGCCGGCCATGCCCGGCAGCCGCACCGTCAGCAGCGGGTCGTCGGCCAGCACCGAGCCGATGCCCAGCATGATCGCGTCGTGACGGGCGCGCTGGAGATGCACCCAGGCCGACGCCGCCGGGCAGGAGACGGCGAGGCGCGCGCCCCCTGCCCCGCCGGCATAGCCGTCTGCCGTGCGCGCGACCTTGAAGGTCACCATCGGCCGCCCTTGGGTCACTCGCAGCACATGGCCGCGATGGGCGGCCTGCGCCTGCCTCTCCAGAACACCGGTCGTCACCTTGAGACCCGCCGTGCGCAGGAGCGCGAAGCCCAGTCCGCGAAACAGCGGGTTGGGATCGGCCATCGCCGCCACCACGCGTGTGACGCCGGCAAGGATCGTGCGCTCGACGCAAGGGGTGGCGCCCCGGATCGTGCGGTGCGAGCAGGGTTCCAGCGTGACGTAGAGCGTGCCGCCGGCCGCATGGACGCCCGCGCGATCGAAGGCGTTCGCCTCGCCATGGGGCCTTCCGCCCGGCTGCGTGTGTCCGCGCGCAACGATGACGGGGCCGCCGGACGTTCCTTGCGTGACGATCGCCCCGACGCAGGGGTTCGGCCAGGTCGTCCCCTGCCCGCGCGCGCCGAAATCCAGCGCCTGTCGCATGAAGGCGCGGTCGATCGCGGCCTGCGCGGGATCGGCCTCAGTCATCGTTGCGGATGGGCGGGGCTGCGTCCGCGTCGTCCTCGTCGGCGCTGAGCTGGCCCAGAATCTCCTCGAAATCGCGGGCCTCGCGGAAATTCTTGTAGACCGAGGCGAAGCGGACATAGGCGACGTCGTCGAGCGCCTTCAGTCCTTCCATGACCAGTTCGCCGATGGCGGAACTCGCGATCTCGCCTTCGCCCGCGCTTTCGAGCTGGCGAACGATGCCGTTGACCATGCGCTCGATGCGCTCGGGCGCGACCGGGCGCTTGCGCAGCGCGTGCTCGATGGAGGTCTGCAGCTTGTCGCGGTCGAAGGCGGTGCGCCGGCCCGAGCGCTTGATCACGACGAGTTCGCGCAGCTGCACCCGCTCGAAGGTGGTGAAGCGGCCGCCGCAGTCGGGGCAGACGCGCCGGCGGCGGATTGAGGCATGGTCGTCGGTGGGGCGGGAATCCTTCACCTGCGTGTCGAGTGAGCCGCAATAGGGACAGCGCATGGGGCGGCTTTCAGGATTGGGCGGCGGAGGCTTCTGCCTCCTCGCTCAGCGCGGCGGCTAGATTGGCGCTCGACCAGGAGGGCCAGCCGGTGCCGGCGAAATCGCGGTCATGGGACCAGATGTCGGCATCATAGGTCCAGGCCAGCGCGAGGATGTGGGCGTCGCTGAGGCTGCCGTTTCGAGAGGCGACCGCATGCTGGAGGCTCTGCTCGGCCGAGGGCAGGTTAGCGTCATAGCGGATCGTCTCCACCACCTCTATTGATTCCAGAATATCCTCGGCGATCTCGAACAGGAGCGGACTGTCAGGATCGAGCCGAGCAAGCACGTGCCGCACTTCCAGCGACGCCTCCAGGGAGATGACCAGCGCGCGCCGGGCGCTGATCGTCTCCAGCAGTGGCCGCGACCGGAAACCGAGCACCGCGCTCAGAACGATGTTAGCATCGACTATGATCGTTTCCGACGGTCCGCGCGATCGCATCAATCGTCACGTTCGCCGAGAAAGCGTTCGAGCCGCAGCTTCGTCTCAAGCGAAAGTCCGGCGTGATAAGCATCGCTGCGCTTCAACGCGGCGGAAATCCTTTCGGTATCCGGTTTTCTGACCGGCACCAGCAACCCGACCGTGGCCGAACCGCTTTTGATCGTAACGGAATGCGGCAGCGCCTGGATGGCCCCCGCCGACATCTTCTGAAGTTCGCGCATCGTGACGCTCTGACGGCTCATGTCGGCCTCCTTCGCCGACATGTATGTAACCCCGTAGTGCGGCATTCTCAAGCCGCGCACGATATCCGGCGGACCTCAATAGATCGGGAACCGCCCGGTCAGCTCCTTGGCCTTGGCCTTCACCGCCGCCTCGACGGCCGCGTTGCCCTCCTCGCCGTTGACGCTGAGGCCGTCCAGCACCTCGGCGATCAGCTCGCCCACCCGCTTGAACTCCGCGACGCCGAAGCCGCGCGAGGTCGCGGCGGGCGTGCCGAGCCGGATGCCGGAGGTGACCATCGGCTTTTCGGGATCGAAGGGGATGCCGTTCTTGTTGCAGGTGATGTGGGCGCGGCCGAGCGCGGCTTCCGCCGCCTTGCCGGTGACCTTCTTGGAACGCAGGTCGACCAGCATGAGGTGGTTGTCGGTGCCGCCGGTGACGAGGTCGAAGCCCTTGGTCTTCAGTGTCTCGGCCAGCGCTTTGGCGTTCTCGACCACGGCGCGGGCGTAAAGCTTGAACTCCGGCTGCAGCGCCTCCTGGAACGAGACCGCCTTGGCGGCGATGACATGCATCAGCGGCCCGCCCTGGATGCCCGGGAAGATCGCCGAGTTGAACTTCTTCGCCAGCGCCTCGTCATTGGTCAGGATCATGCCGCCGCGCGGTCCGCGCAGGGTCTTGTGCGTCGTCGTGGTCGCGACATGGGCGTGCGGAAACGGCGAGGGATGCGCGCCGCCCGCGACCAGCCCGGCGAAATGCGCCATGTCGACGACGAGATACGCGCCGACCGCGTCGGCGATGGCGCGGAAGCGGGCGAAATCCCAGTGGCGCGCATAGGCCGAGCCGCCGGCCACGATGACCTTCGGCTTGTTCTCGACGGCGAGACGCTCCAGCGCGTCGTAGTCGATGGTCTGGTCGACGACGCAGACGCCATATGAGACGACGTTGAACCATTTGCCGGACTGGTTGACCGGCGCGCCATGGGTCAAATGTCCGCCGGCGGCGAGATCGAGCCCCATGAAGGTGTCGCCGGGCTGCATCAGCGCCATGAACACGGCCTGGTTGGCCTGGCTGCCCGAATTCGGCTGGACATTGGCGAAGCCGCAGCCGAACAGCCGGGTGGCGCGCTCGATCGCCAGCTTCTCGGCGATGTCGACGAACTGGCAGCCGCCATAGTAGCGCCGGCCGGGATAGCCTTCCGCGTATTTGTTGGTCATCACCGAGCCCTGCGCTTCGAGCACGGCGCGCGAGACGATGTTCTCGGACGCGATGAGCTCGATCTCGTCGCGCTGGCGGCCGAGTTCGAGTTCGATGGCGCGGGCGATCTCGGGATCGGCGTCGGCGAGACCGGCGGCGAAGAAGGAATTGGAGAGAGTGGCCTTTGCGGCAACGTCCTGACTCATGATGCTCTCCTGCGTCCGCGCGGACCCGGCCCGGCGCGGCAGCCCTAGCACAGCCCGAAGGACCGAATAAAGAGGCGCGCCGACGGATTGGAACGTTCGGTTTTTGCGGGTGCGCTCAGCCCGTATTCGCGCTTCCGGCTTCATCGCGCCTCGTCGATCCTCGCGCGATCATCGCAAAGACCAGCCCTCCGACGAGGCCGGTCGTCGCCATCGCCGCTTGTCCGCCCAGGCCCCTGACGGCGGCGATGAGTGTCGGCATCGGGGTAAAGAACCCCATCGCCCAGAAGGCCGTCCAGAGCCCCGCAAAGCCCGCCGCGGCGTAGATCACCCCACGCCCGAGCCCGATGAACCGCCCCGCCAGCCAGGCCGCGCCAAAGGCCGGAATGAAGGCGACGGCGGCGATCCCGGCCATGACGGGCGCAAACCCCGCCAAATCCTGCGCGGTGACAGCGACACGCAACGCCGATGGCACCGACGCGCCGAGACCGACGATCGCAGCCAGGTTGATCTGCGTCTGGATGATGCTGCCGAGAACCGCCGTGACGCCGACCGCGACGAAGAATGCGACCGCTCGCCGCAGGACGCTTTTTGCTGTCATCGGCGTTTCTCTTTTTTCCGATCCGAACGATCAATCGAAACTAGGGGGCGTGTCCGTGCCGCACAAGCAGACGATGCCGACTGCGGCAGCCGCTGCGCTCGCCTTCGCACTTGCCTCGACGATCTCAAGCGTCCCTGCGAGCGCGGAAAGCGGCATCGTTCGCGTCGATGCCGCCTCTTATCGCGTCGAGACGGTGACCAGCGGTCTGGAGAAGCCCTGGTCGATCGCCTTCCTGCCAGACGGCCGCCGTCTGGTGACAGAACTGCCCGGTCGCCTTCGCATCATCGACGCCGACGGCGCGCTCAGACCACGGCCGGTCACAGGCGTTCCCCCGGTCTACGGCGCCGGTCAATCCGGTCTCATGGAAGTCGCTGTCGATCCCGATTTCGTCGACACAGGGCTGATTTTTCTCACTTTCGCGCATGGGACGCGTGATGCCAACAACACGCGTCTCGTCAGCGCCAGACTCGTCGGCGAGGCGCTGACGGACGTACGAATCCTGTTCAGCGCGACGCCAAAAGCGGGGTCGTCGCATTATGGCGGACGGATTGCCTTCCTGTCCGACAAGACACTCGCGCTGACCCTGGGAGATGGCTTCGATCGCCGGGAAGACGCGCAGAACCCCGCCAACACGCTGGGCAAGATCGTCAGGATAAACCGCGACGGCAGCGTCCCGGCCGACAACCCATTCGTCGGCAAAAGCGGAGTCCCGCCGGAAATCTACAGTCTCGGCCATCGCAACGTTCAAGGTATCGCGCTGGATCGCGCGGACGGCTCGCTGCTGGTGAGCGAGCACGGGCCACGGGGAGGTGACGAACTCAATCAAGTCGTCGCCGGAAAAAACTATGGCTGGCCGGTGGTCAGCGGCGGGATCGACTACAGCTACGCGCGCGTGACGCCCTTCACGAGTCTGCCGGGGTACGAGGCCGCCCTGCTCGAATGGACGCCGTCGATCGCGCCGTCAGGACTTGCGATCTACGATGGCGCGCTGTTTCCCGGTTGGCGCGGCGACCTGCTTGTCCCCGCGCTGGTCGAGCGCGGCATAAGGAGAATCAAGCGCGAGAATGGACGCATCGTCGGGCAGGAGCTGATGCTTGCGGAACTCAATGAACGCATCCGCGACGTCAGGATGGCCGCGGACGGGTCGCTCACGATTCTGACCGACGGAGCGCGCAGCAGGCTGCTGCGCGTCACGCCGACGAAATAAGACAGCGCGCCGCATCGGTCCCGACCGTCGTCCTTCGCGGTCGGCCGCCGGCAGCGGCTCCTCAAATATCCTGCTCACCCTCGAGCGCGGCCACCGGCGCGGGGCCGATCCCGTCCTTGCCGTAGATGTCGTCGCGGAACTGGACGCCGCCCTCCGGCGTCGCCCAGGCGGTGACGTAGACCCAGTAGCACGGCACGGGGTTGGCGATGCGCGCATTGATGCGCTCGCCTGACTGGATCGTGGCGTCGATCTTGGCGCGGTCCCAGCCGGGCGTGTCCTTGAGCAGCCAGGCGATGTAGTCGCGCACGTTCTGGACGCGGATGCAGCCCGAGGAGACGAAACGGAAATCGTCGCCGAAAATGCCCTTGGCGGGCGTGTCGTGCATATAGACGCCGTGCGGGCTCGGGATGTTGATGCGCACGAAGCCGAGCGAATTGAACTCGCCGCCGGGATCTTGCCGGAAGGTGTAGCGGGTCGCCTCGTCGGAATTCCAGTTGACGCGCTCCGGCGCGATCTCACCGCTCGGACCGATGATGCGGATCCTGTTCTCGGTCAGGTAGCTCGGCTCCTTACGCATCTTCGGGATCAGATCCTTGCGGATGATCGAGGCTGGAACCGTCCAGGTCGGATTGAAATTGACCTCGGGGATTTTCGTCGAGAGCAGCGGCGACTGCCGGTCGGTCTTGCCGACGCCGGCGGCGTGGCGCGTCGCGACGACGCCGTTCTCGACCGTCTCGACCATGGCGGCGGGGATGTTGGCGACGACGTAGCGGCCGCCGAGATTGCCCGACCAGGTCCGCAGGCGCACGACATTGGTCTCGAGCTGGCGGATGCGGCGGTCGATCGGCACGTTCAGCGCGGCCACCGTGGCGCGGTTGATCGCGCCCGTGGTCGAGAGTCCCATGCGCGACTGGAAGCGGCGCACGCCGGCCTCGACATAAGAATCATAGACGTTGCTGCCGCCGGCATTGGGGTCGAGATCGCCGGTCAGGATCAGGCGCTGGCGCAGGGCGACGACGCCGGGGCCGCGCGAACCGACGGCGAGCCGGCCGTTGAGCTGCACGGCCGGCCAGCCGCCACGCGCGGCGAGATCGCGATAGGCGGCGATGGCCTGTTCGGTCGCGGCCAGCGATTCGGGCGAGAGCATCGGGGTCGAGGAGCGCACCATGGCATTGCGCGAGCCCGCATCGTAGTTCTGGCGCCACTCGGCCTGCTGGGCCAGGGCCGGCGCGGCGGCCGTCGCGGCCGCTCCCGACAGCAGGGCCAGCAGCGTTTCGCGGCGGGACAGACTCAGATTCGACATTTTGGTCCTCATCATCGACGGCGACGTGCGAAGCCTCGCCACGGGCCGAACGCTGACCCGCGCAAGCGCGCACCGAATTTGCGCCCGCTCCCTGAGCCTCGCGGTCAGGCGCGGACAGCGATCGATGCGACGATCCTCTAACACGATTAACGACGCGTGATGAGCGCGGCGATTTTAGGGCGGGTGCGACAGCAATGCGCCCTGGGCCGCCTCGCCATGCCGTAACGCCGACACCGTGGCGCATCGGCCACGGTGCGGACGGTCGGTGGGCGGCGGAATCCCGAGGCCGATCACGCCCGCAGGCGCGATTGCGGCACGTTTTCAGAGCTTGTAGCGGATCTGGTCGGTCCAGAAGCGCTCCAGGCGCAGCAGCGCGTTGTTCATGCGCTCGAAGTCGTCGGAGGCGATGCCCCCGATCTGCTCCACCGTGCGGACATGCTTGTCGTAGACGCCCTTCACGAGATTGTGCACGTCCTTGCCCTTCTCGGTCAGGCTGATGCGGACCGAGCGGCGGTCGATCCGCGAACGCGCATGATGGAGATAGCCGAGCTCGACCAGCTTCTTGACGTTGTAGGAGACGTTGGAGCCCAGATAGTAGCCCCGGGTCCGCAACTCGCTGGCGCTGAGCTCGGCGTCGCCGATGTTGTAGAGCAGCAGCGCCTGGACGCTGTTGACGTCGTCGCGGCTGCGACGCTCGAATTCGTCCTTGATGACGTCGAGCAGGCGGCGATGCAGCCGCTCCACGAGCGTCAGGGATTCGAGATAGAGAGGCTTGACCTTAAGATCAGCATCGTCTGCCGCGGCCGGGGCCGCAGTCTTTACGCTCGCTTTCATGGTATATCCCGCCTGTTGGATATCGGCCAGGATTTGTCTCCCGGTCCGCTTCTGAGAAACACCATAGGAAGGCCGGATGAAAACGAGTTTAAATATCAGGATGAATCAGAGATTTAGCCGTTTCAGTGAATCCAAAATGAAGTCGGAATTGCTTAAGCTAAAGCCTTTGTTACCGTGACCCGGCGGGTTGGAGACGCCGCCGGCGGCTACGACGCCTCGTTCTCGGCCGCCCAGGTGGCGACGAAATAGGCCAGGATCAGCGTGGCGTAGCCGCCCGCCAGCAGCGTGGTCATCGGCAGCAGGCGGGGGAAGAAGAAGCCGAGCAGGAGATGGCTGATCGTCGCCAGCAGCCAGAGCACGCCGCCCCAGGTCGAGACCAGCCACAGGCCGACGGCGGCGACGAGGTCGATCACGGCGAAGTAGACCGTGATCGCCTGGAAGCTGAGCAGCCGCGCCTCGAAGACCGGCTGGTTCTGCTCGCCAATCCCGAAGATCACGGCCCAGGCCATCAGGCCCTTGACGAGCCAGACCACCGACAGCAGCCGCAGCAGCCAGACGAGAAAGCGCCGGAAGCGCATCTGACGCGCAGCGCCGTCGGCGCTCGTCATCTCCATGCCGATGGGGATAGCCATGTCGTTGCGGTCGGGGTCCGGACTCATCGCCCGAGCACCAGTTCGTCGGCATCCAGCGGAGCGAAATACGACGCGATGGCGGCGGGATCGAGATCCTCGATGGTGGCCGGCTGCCAGCGCGGCGCGTTGTCCTTGTCGATCACCACCGCACGCACGCCCTCGTAGAATTCGCGACCCGCGATGACGCGGGAGACGATGCGGAACTCCAGCGCCATCGCCTGGGCGAAGTCGAGGCCGCTGCCCCGGCGCATCTGCTCGAAGGCGATGGCGACGCTCGTCGGGGATTTCGCGCGGATCGTCTGCAGGGCCTTGGCGGCAAAGCCGCTGCCGCCGGCGGCCTCCTGCCCGAGCGCGGCCAGCACCCCGGCGAGGCTCGGCTGGCCGAAGCAGCGCGCGATGACGGCGCGCTCGCCCTGCAGCTTCCGCGGGCCAGGGTCGTGGGTGAAGCCGGCGAGAATGTCCTCGAGCGCCGTACGCCCGGTCAGGGCGTCGGCGAGCTCGGCCATGCGGCCGCTGGGCACGGCATGAGTCGCGAGCCCGAGCGCCAGCGCGTCGGCCGCGCCGACCCGGTCACCGGTCAGCGCGAGAAACGTGCCTGCCGCATCGGGCAGGCGCGGCAGGGCATGGGTCGCGCCGACATCGGGGAAGAAGCCGATGCCGACCTCCGGCATGGCGAAGAGATAGCGCTCGCCGGCGATGCGGTGGCTGCCATGGAGCGAGATGCCGACGCCGCCGCCCATGACGATGCCGTCGATCAGCGCGATATAGGGTTTCGGGTAGCTCTTGATGCGGGCGTTGAGCGCATATTCCTCGCGCCAGAAGGCGAGCATCTCGGCCTGGCGGCCGGCGCGGCCGAGATCGTGCAGAGCGCGGATGTCGCCGCCGGCCGAGAACGCCTTTTCGCTCGCGCTCGTGACGACGACGCGCGTGACCTGTGGATCGTGCTCCCAGGCATCGAGCGCGCGCGCCAGTTCGCGCACCATGCCGAAGGAGAGCGCGTTCAGCGCCTTGACCCGGTCGAGCACGACGACGCCGGCGGCGCCGCGGCGCTCGCAGATGATCTCGACGTCGTTGCCGTCGGCGCCTTGTGCCATCGCGAGCTTCAATCCTTCCCGAACCCGGCCGGTTCTGGTCGGCAGGGCTGCGCTTGTCAACGCGGGCACAATGCCGAGGCGCAAGGCTCGTGGACGCGTGTTGCGACGACGGACCCTGTTTTGGAACCGTTCCGATGTGCTAAGCATCGCCAACGGGTCGAAACGTCGCCAGACGAGCGACAAGAGGCGGGGCGGAGACAAGCAATGGCATCTCGGGTGGTACAGCCCTTCCCTCAATCCCTGTCGACGCCGCAGGCACGGCAGGAGGAGGCCGTGCGCACGGCGGTCGACTCGCTCGGGCTGACGCGGCGGATGCGCCGCAACCGCAAGGCCGACTGGTCGCGCCGGCTGGTGCGCGAGACGGTGCTGACCACCGCCGACTTGATCTGGCCGCTGTTCCTGGTCGATTCGAGCGAGGCGCGCAGCCCCGTCGCCTGGATGCCGGGCGTCGACCGGCTCAACATCGAGGAGGCGGTGCGCCAGGCCGCCCATGCCGCGGAACTCGGCATTCCGGCGATCGCGCCCTTCCCCTTCGTCGAGAAATCGCTGCGCGACGCGACCGGCTCGGAGGCGCTGAACGCGCGCAACCTGATGTGCCGGGCGGTGCGGGCGATCAAGGCCGAGGTTCCGCAGATCGGCGTCATCTGCGACGCGGCGCTCGACCCCTACACCTCGCACGGCCATGACGGCGTGATGCAGGGCGAGCGCATCCTCAACGACGCCAGCGTGCGCATCCTCACCCAGCAGGCCCTCGCATTGGCCGATGCCGGGGCCGACGTCATCGCCCCGTCGGACATGATGGACGGGCGCGTCGGGGCGATCCGCGCCGCGCTCGACGTCGCCGGCCATGAGGACGTGCAGATCATGGCCTATGCGGCGAAATATGCGTCCGCCTTCTACGGCCCGTTCCGCGACGCGATCGGCACCAACGCGACGCTGATCGGCGACAAGCGCACCTACCAGATGGACCCGGGCAATTCCGACGAGGCGATCGCCGAGGTCGCGCTCGATCTGGAGGAAGGCGCCGACATGGTGATGATCAAGCCCGGCCTGCCCTATCTCGACATCGTGGCGCGGGTGAAGGACCATTTCCGCGTGCCGACCTTCGCCTACCAGGTCTCCGGCGAATACGCGATGATCATGGCCGCGGCCCAGAATGGCTGGCTCGACGGCGACAAGGCGATGGTCGAGAGTCTGACGGCCTTCAAGCGCGCCGGCGCGGACGGGGTGCTGAGCTATTTCGCGCCGAAGGTGGCATTGAGGCTCAAGGCGGGCTGAGCGCTGTCATCCCGCACGCGCTGCGGCATGCAATGCCGCTGCGCAGATGCGGGACCGTGATCCGAATGGCGCGCCTTCTCGTCGCGTTGGACAAGGCGCTGTTCTCGACGCGGTCCCGTGTCTGCGCAGCAGCGCTGCGCGCTGCGGCGCGCACGGGATGACACCGTCTCTTCGCCCGCGCTAGCGTCTCTTCAATGCGTCTCCTCCTGCCGATTCTGCTGGTCCTGTCCCTCGCCTCCTGCGGCGAGCGCTTCGACACCGACCAGCAGCGGCTCTGCCGTCAGGCGATCGTGCCGTTCAATCCGCCCGAGGCGCGTATCGTGGTCGAGCCGCCCGAGGCCGGGCCTTCGCCGAACACGCTGCGCATTCCCTACCGGATCGAGCGCTGGGGCGGCACGCCGCAGCGGCGGGTGATCGACTGCCTCTTCGCCGGAGAAGGCCAGAGCCTGCGGCGCGGCGAGATGATCGGCGTGGCGTCGGACGGTCAACCGATGCCCGACGCCAGCTTCTACCTGATGCGGCGCTTCTATCTGGAAAACCGCGAAGAGCCGCCGCCGGACCCCGGCGCGGCAAGGGTCGAAACCCTGCCGACGCTCCCGCCCGGCCTCGCCTACGGCCTGCAGCAGGGCCTGGCCGCCCTGCCCTCGGCCGCGATCTACGCCCTTCTCGCTTCGGCTTACGCGCTCGTATACGGGCTGACCGGGCGGATCGTCCTGAGCTTCGGCGAGTTCGCGGCGCTCGGCGCGCTCGCCAGCGTGGTCGGCGTGGCGCTGATGCTCTCGCTGGCGGCCTCGACGCCGGCGTCCGGCCTCGTCCTCGCCTTTCTCGTCGCTGTTTTCGTCTGCGCCCTGCATGGCTTCGCCATGAGCCGCTTCGTGCTGCGCCCGCTCGGCCAGGCAAGCGGGCAGCAGGTGCTGATCGCCACGATCGGGCTTTCCATCGCATTGTCGGAGTATCTGCGGCTGGCGCAGGGACATGACCTGCGCTGGCTGCCGCCGGTCTTCAACCGGCCCTGGGAACTGGCGAAGGCCGACAGCTTCGTCGTCACCGCGACGCCGCTGGGATTGTCGCTGGCCGCGGCCGGGCTTTGCGTCACGCTCGGCATCGTGTTGCTGATTCGCCGCTCCGCTTATGGCCGGGCCTGGCGCGCGGTCTCCGACGACGCCCGCACCGCAGCGCTGTTCGGCGTCGATCCCCGCGCCGTGCGCGACAAGGCCGTGATCCTCGCCTGCGCCGCCTGCGGCGTGGCCGGCGTCATCGTCACCGCGATCTATGGCGGCATGGGTTTCGCCGGCGGTTTCTCGCTGGGCCTGAAGGCGCTCGTCGCCGCCGTGCTGGGCGGCATCGGCTCGGTTCCGGGGGCTGCGCTGGGCGGGCTTTGCATCGCGCTGTTCGAAGTGGTCTGGTCGTCGACCATGCCGCTCGAACAGCGCGACATCGCCGTGTATGCCTTGCTGGCGGTCGTGCTGGTCCTGCGGCCGGGCGGGTTCTTCGGCGACGGCG
>JAESGM010000470.1_pt1 | contig 30801 bp, 24 predicted proteins | sample 9269721 | NCBI WGS metagenome assembly JAESGM01 (sample SAMN15720920, study PRJNA650825) | algae metagenome | isolation source: Komarekiella atlantica HA4396-MV6 and co-occurring heterotrophs from... | place: USA: Theobald House, Kauai, HI | collected 2009-07-29
GGGTGCTATGTCGAAACCCTCGCGGCGCGGAGCATCAGGTTGTGGGCGAGTACCTTCAGGAGGATCTCGGTCTTCTGGTTCGCCCACTTGACGGCGGCGACCGACGCCCCGAGCCGGCGCTTGACCCGGCTGAAGGCGCTCTCGATCTGCCACCGCTGGCCGTACACCCGCTTGGACCGGCTCCCGCGAGGTTTCTTGCGGAACCGGCGGACCATCTGCCGGCGGTACCTCGTGGGCGGCCACCGGCGGGTGCCCCGCCAGTTCAGCGCGATCACGGTCGAGCGGATGCCCAGCTCGCCGCGGCAGGTGGCGTGGTTGGCCTCGGAGTCGTACCCGGCGTCGGCCAGCAGGGTGTCGATCCGGCGGGTCGCGACCGCCCGGCGGACGGCCGGGACGAGGTGCGGGGCGTCCTGGGCCGGGCCGCGGGTGACCGCGGCCGCCAGGAGGTGGTGGGTCCGGGTGTCGGCGACGGCGGTCAGCTTCGGCCACCGCCGCTGGCGGCCCCGGCGGCCGGCCCGGCGGACGTAGTAGCGGCTGACCGGGCGGGCGTCGTACCCGGTGGAGTCGACCGCCGCCCGGACCGGCGGGGGGGCGGGGGCGGCCCCCGGGGCGGGTGCCGGGGGCAGGGCCGCGGTCAGCAGGGCGCCGAGGTCTTTTTTTTGAGCCGGGCGGCGACCTTCTGGAGGGTGGTGAAGTGGGGCACCTTCCCCAGCCCCAGCTCGGCCCGCAGGTCGGACCAGTCGGCCAGGTGGGCGGCGACCCCCCGGTAGTCGGTCCGGAGGAACTGCTTCAGGGCCAGGATGGCGAGGTGCTGGTGCCGGGTGAAGTCCTTGCGGCTGTACTTCGAGGCGTAGGCCGGCACCGCGGCCCGGGCGGCCGCCAGGGCCTCCCGGGTGAAGGCCAGCGGGGACTTGGTCATGGCTCGTTCGGTGCTCATACCCCGCGAGAGGGCCCCGACCGGCCGAAGGATTTCGACACAGCACCCAGCGGGGAGAGGTGAAGACCCCGGCCCGGACCGGGCGTCACCCCGGGACCCCGAGTACCACCCGGCCCAACTCCTCCGGGCCGCCGGCCCGGGCCTTCGCGTCCATCTCGTACATCCGCTGCAGGGTCCGGAGCCGGGCCCGCTGGAACGTCGTCAGCGGCAGCGGGTCGCCCTTCCCGCCGGGCGCGCACCACTCCCGCAAGGTGTCCTGCTCGACCAACAGCACCCGGATCTTGATCGTCCGCATCCCCTCCTCGTACCGCTCGCACGTCACCGCGAACAGGAACGTCCCGGTCTTCACCGGCGCCCCGACGGCCGCCGCCACGAACGCCCCCGAGCACAGCTGCGACACCGCGTTCTTCACCGCCCGGTGCATGTACTCCCGGTCGTCCGGGTGGGTGAGCTTGAGGAACGGGTCCTCGTTCGTCGTGTACCGGCACGCCGACCCGATCAGCCGCAGCCCGTGGGCGTTCGGCCAGACCGCCGACGTCTCCACCTCCAGCAGCGTCCGCATCGCCAGCGTCACCCCGTCGAACACGTTCAGGGAGAAGTTCACCCGGCTGAGGAACTCGCGGTTCCGCCACTGCGACCGGGTCCGCCACCAGGCGAACAGCAGCCCGGCCCAGGTCAGGGCGAGGACGACCGCGCTGAGGTTCCGCTTCAGGAAGTCGAGGACGGCGTTGAGGGTTTCCACGCGGGGGCCTCGCCGGGGTTTGGGGTGCAGGGGGAAAATATCCGCCGCCGGTTGCCCGTCTACCGGGTGCGGGCTACAGATGACGCGCACGCAGTTCCCAACGGGGGTTCCCATGAAGACGTGGCAGGCGGCGGCCGCGGCCCTGGCCCTGGCCGGGTGCGCCGGGGCCGGCACCGGGGAGGACAAGAAGGTGGGCGGTCCGCTCGAGCACACCCTGAAAGACATCGACGGCAAGGACTACGACCTGGCCAAGCTGAAGGGCAAGGTGGTCCTGTTCGTGAACGTCGCCACCAACTGCGGGTACACCGGCCAGTACGAGGGGCTGCAAGCCCTGTACGCCAAGCACGAGAAGGACGGGCTGGTGGTGGTCGGCGTCCCGGCGAACGAGTTCGGCGCCCAGGAGCCGGGCACCGACGACGAGATCAAGAAGTTCTGCACCACCAAGTACAAGGTCACGTTCCCGATGATGTCGAAGGTGGTGGTGAAGGGGAACGGGCAGGTGCCGCTGTACAAGGCGCTGGTCGACGCCACCCCGTCGGCCGCCGGCAAGACCGAGCAGGTCGGGTGGAACTTCGAGAAGTTCCTGGTCGGCAGGGACGGGAAGGTGGCCGGGCGGTTCAAGTCGGCCGTCGCCCCGGACTCGGACGAGCTGACCAAGGCGGTCAAGGCCGAGCTGGACAAGCCCGCCCCGGGGAAGTGACGGCCGCGGGCGAGCGGGGGGCGTGAGCCCCCTGATGCATCAGGGGGCTCACGCCCCCCGCTCGCCGTGCGGTGCCGTTTTCCGTTCACTGACCGCATGGCCCCCCTCCGCTGGCACCTCCGCGACCGCCCCCTCGACTTCGGCCGCCGCCCGCTGGTCATGGGCATCGTCAACGTCACCCCGGACAGCTTCTCCGACGGCGGGCGGTTCCTCGACCCGTCCGCCGCCGTCGCCCACGGCCTGAAGCTCGCCGCCGACGGCGCCGACATGTTGGACGTCGGCGGCGAGTCGACGCGCCCCGGCGCAGAGCCGGTCCCGGTTGACGAGGAGTTGCGACGGGTCGTCCCGGTCGTCGCGGACCTGGCCCGCCGCCTCCCCGTTCCGATCTCTGTCGACACGATGAAGGCCGAGGTCGCCCGGGCGTGCCTGGAGGCCGGCGCCGCGGTCGTGAACGACGTGGCAGGGTTCCGCGACCCGGGGATGGCCGCGGCGGCGGCGGAATACCGGGCCGGGGTCGTCGTCATGCACATGCAGGGCGACCCGCAGACGATGCAGCACGACCCGCGGTACGCCGACGTGGTCCGCGAGGTCGGCGAGTTCCTGGAAGAGCGGTTGCGGGCGCTCGCGGCATCGGGTATCCCGCCGGAAAGGGTGTGCCTCGACCCCGGGATCGGGTTCGGCAAGACGATGGACCACAACTTCGAGTTGCTGGCGAACCTCGGGGCGTTCGCCCGGCTCGGCCGGCCGGTCTGCCTGGGCGTCTCCCGGAAGGGGGTGATCGGGCAGGTGTGCGGGCGGCCGCGGCACGAGCGGCTGGCCGGGTCGCTGGCGGTGGCGTGCTTCGCGGCCGCCCGGGGCGAGGCCCAGGTGCTGCGGGTCCACGACGTGGCCGAGACGCGGGACGCGGCGGTGCTGCTCGACGCGATCGACCGGTATCGCCGCTGACCGCCCGCCGGTGCTACAATCCGGTGTTTCCGTCCCGTCCCTGGGGCGCGGCCGTCCCGGCCGCTTCCTCCGGGCGGCTCAAGACAGCGGCCGGGACGGCCGCGCTCCAGGAACCGCCGTGCCCGCCGCCGCACCCCACGCCCCGCCCGCCGAACCGCTCGACCGGCAGTGCCGCGCGATGGCCGAGCGCGCCCGGGCCGCCGCCGACCTGCTCGCCGCGGCGCCCACCGCCGACAAGAACCGCTGGCTGCTGGCGTGCGCCGACGCCCTGACCGCCCGGGCCGCGGAGGTGCTGAGCGCGAACGCCCGGGACGTGGCCGCCGCCCCGGGCTTCGGCCTGAACCCCGCCGCGGTCGACCGCCTGACCCTCACCCCCGCCCGCCTCCGGACCGCCGCCGACGGCCTCCGGCAGGTCGCGGCGCTGCCCGACCCGGTCGGCGAGGTGCGCGACGGCGGGGTGCGGCCGAACGGCCTTCAAGTCCTGAAGGTCGGGGTGCCGATCGGGGTCGTGCTGTTCATCTACGAGTCCCGGCCGAACGTCACCCTCGACGCGGCCGCCCTGTGCGTGAAGAGCGGGAACGCGGTGATCCTCCGCGGCGGCAAGGAGGCCCTGCACTCGAACGCCGCCCTGCACCGGTTGCTGGCGGACGAGCTCGCTCGGTGCGGGCTGCCGCCGGCCGCGGTGCAGCTGGTGAACACCCCCGACCGGGCGGCCGTCGGCCACCTGCTCGGGCTCGGCGGGCTGATCGACCTGGCGATCCCGCGCGGCGGGAAGGGGCTGATCGAGCGGGTCGCGGCCGAGGCCCGGATGCCGGTGCTGAAGCACTACGACGGGAACTGCCACGTGTACGTGGACGCGGCCGCCGACCTCGGGATGGCCGAGCGGATCGTGGTGAACGCGAAGTGCCAGCGACCGGGGGTGTGCAACGCGGCCGAGAGCCTGCTGGTCCACGCCGCCGTCGCCGACGCGTTCCTGCCGAAGATCGGGGCGGCGCTGGCCGCCCGCGGGGTGGAGGTGCGGGGCTGCGACGAGACGCGCAAGCGGCTCCCGACCGCAATCCCGGCCACGGACGCCGACCACCGGGCGGAGTTCCTCGACCTCGTGATCTCCGTAAAAGTGGTTGAGTCGTTGGACGCGGCGGTGCACCATATCAACGAGTACGGCTCGCGGCACACGGACGCGATCGTGACCGGCGACCTGGCCGCGGCGCGGGCGTTCGCGCGGCGGGTGGACTCGGCGGCGGTGGTGGTGAACGCGAGCACCCGGTTCAACGACGGGTTCGAGCTGGGGCTCGGGGCGGAGATCGGGATCAGCACCGACAAGTTCCACGCCCGCGGCCCGTGCGGGCTGCGGGAGCTGACGACGTACAAGTACGTCGTCACCGGGGACGGGCAGGTCCGGGAGTAACCACGGGCGGGGCGCGGCCCCGGTTCCCCATGCTCTGGGTGTTCCTCGCCGTCGCCGCCGGGGGGCTGTTCTGGCTCCGGTACCGGCGGCCGCGCCGCCGCCGGTGGCTCCTGCCGCGGCGGCCCGTGCCGCAGCCGGCGGCCCCGTCGGCGGTGGACCGGCAGCACCGCCACCTGCAGGCCGGCGGGCGGGTCGGGCCGGCGGCGGTCGAGAGCGCGGCCGGGCGGTTCGAGGCGCTCTTGAAGGCCGGGCGGTGGGCCGACGTCGAACGTGAGCTGTCCCCCGGGGTCGGGTACGCGGTGCAGGTGCGGGCGCTGGCGGCGGTCGGGTCGGCCGAGGCCGCGCGGGTGCTGGAGCGGCAACTGGTCCGCCGGCTGTCGGACGACCCGGTCGAGGAGGCGTGGTACTGGGCGGACGTGGCGGCCGGGCTGCGGCACCTCGGGCTGGCGACCGCCCTGCCGGCGGTCCTCAAGTGCGCGGACGCGGCCGCCGGGCTTCCGGCCGGCCCGGTGCTGGCCGCCGAGGCCCTCGCCTTCCCGTCCTTCGCCGCCGCCCTCACCTCCCCGGCCGACCCGCTCCGCCGGCCGGCCCTGCGGGCGCTGGTGGCGGTATCCGCGGCGTGCCGGGCCGGCGACGTCCCCCCGGCGGCCGCCCTCCGGGCCGGCCTCGGCGACCTGCTCGCGGCGGCCACCGAGGCGGCCGCCCCGGCCGCCGACCCGTGGCTCGCCCTCGCCCTGCTGGAAGCCCACCGCCTCGGCCGGCGCGTCGGGCACTGGGAACGGCTCCTCCCGCCCGAAGTCCGCCCGCTCGCGCAAGCCCAAGGCGCCCGCCTGCGGGCGTCGGCCGGCCCCCGGGCGGCCGCCCTGCGCGACCTGCCCGGCCGGCTGTTCGCCCGGTTTCCGGTCGCCCCGTCGGACGAGCAGCGGGCGACCCTGCGGTTCGCGTTCGAGGCCCGGGCCGACGTCGCCCCGCTGTTCCCGCACCTGCCGGACCCGCGGTCCCCGTGGTGGGCGGAGGCGGCCCGCGGCCTGACGTGGTGCCGGTCGCCGGCGCTCGGGGCGCTCCTGGCCGGGCGGGCCGCCCGGTGGCTCGTCTCCCCGCGCCGCCGTGGCCGGGCGCCGGTGCTCCTGCCGGTCCTCCGCGGGCACCCCGGCCCGGACGCCGAGCGGGTGCTGGTCCGGGCCGCCGCCGCCGGCGACCCGTGCGCCCGCCGGGCCGCCGCGTCCGCCCTCGGGTGGTGGCCGCCGGTCCGCCCGGACGAGGTGCTGGCGGTGCTGCGCGACCTGCGGGCGGCGGCCGACGAGCCGGCCCGCCCGGCGGCGGTTGCGGCGCTGGCCCGGCTCGGCGAGCGGGCGGCGCTGGCGGAGGTGCAGCGGGGCCTCCGGGCCGACGACCGGGAGATCCGGGTCGCCACTGCCCGGCGGGTCGCCGCCGAGGGGCTGAGCTGGCTGTGGCCGGAGCTGCAGGAGCTAGCCGAGGCGGGCGACCCGGAGGTGGCGCTGGCCGCGGCGGAGGCGGCCGAGGTGCTCCGCGAGCACGCCCTCGGGCCGACCGGATAAGTCGACTCAACTCGCCCCGCCGGCCCGGCCGATACCACCTATCGTCCCGAACGTCCGGCGGGTGGGCACATGGGCCGGGCCGCGCGGTGGGCGTTGCTCCTGGCGGTCGCGGCGGCGCAGGGGTGCGCGGCGAAGCGCCCCTACGCCGGCCACCCCCTCTTGCGCGACGGCCGGGGCGTGTGGGGCGACCCCGAGCGCGGCCGCTCGCCGCCCCCGCCACCCGCCGCCCCGGAACCACCCCCGCCCCCGGCCGTACCCGACTCCCGCCCGTCTACGGCTTGAGATACCGGTCGAAGAACGCGGCCACCTCGCGGGGGCGTCGACCGCCTCCGGGCCGGGTTCCCCGCCCCGGTCGTCGGCGCGGGACATCCCCTCGCAGAGAGGCCGCCGGCGCGTGACAGCCGGGCGCCGGCCGCGTACTCTGGGCGTGACCCCGACCCCCGCCCGGGCCGCCCATGACCGACGCCAAGCCGCTGTTCCACCCGGACGCCCTCCGCCCCGGCCTCGCAGCCCTGACCCTCCCGCCGGCCGCCGTCGCGGCCCGCGGCAAGCTCGCCGACTGGGCGAAGATGCTCGGGTCGGGGGCGGCGGACCGGAAGAAGGAGACCGAACTCCTCCCGGGGTTCGTCTCCGACGTGTTCGAGGGCGCCCTCGGGTACACCCGCCCGCCGGCCGCCCCGTACACCCTCAAGCGCGAAGCCCTGATCCAGGTCGACGGGAAGTTCGCCGACGCCGGGCTCGGCCGGTTCGGGGCCGGCCCGGACGCCTTCGCCGCGGTGCTCGAGGGGAAGGGGCCGAAGGACCCGCTCGACCGCCCGTTCGCCGGCCGCAAGCGGTCGGCCGTCGAGCAGGCGATGCTGTACGCCGTTCAGCTCCGGGTGGACTGGTACCTGGTCACCAACCTGCGCGAGACCCGGCTGTACTGCAAGCGGCAGGACACCGCCCACTACGAGCGGTTCGACACCGCCCGGCTGGCGGCCGACGACGCCGAGTTCCGCCGGTTCGTCTTCCTCCTCGGGGCCGACCGGGTGGCCCCGGCCGCCGGCCCGAACCACCTCGACGCCCTCCTCGCCGACTCCCGCCGGATCGGCCGGGAACTGACCGCCGACTACTACGCCGAGTACCGCGACCTCCGCCGCCGGACGTTCGCCGCCGTCCGCGAGCACAACCCCGGCCGCGACCCGCGGGAACTCCTCGCCGCCACCCAGAAGGTGCTCGACCGGGTCCTGTTCGTCGCCTTCTGCGAGGACCGCGGGCTGCTCCCGGCGGAGATCGTCGCCCGGGCGTACACCCACGCCGACCCGTTCCGCCCCCGCCCGGTCTGGGACAACTTCAAGGGGCTGTTCGAGGCGGTGGACCGCGGGCGGGACGCCCTGAGCATCCCGGGGTACAACGGCGGGCTGTTCGCCCGGGACCCCGCGGTCGATTCGCTCACCGTCCCGGACGACGTGTGCGCCGGGTTCAAGCGGCTGGCGGACTACGAGTACGGGCCGACCGCCGGCCCGGACCGGAAGGTGATCGACGTCGAGATCCTGGGCCACATCTTCGAGCAGTCCATCTCCGACCTGGAGGAGATGCAGCGGGAACTCGCGGCCGCCCCGGCCGGGCCGTCGAAGCGGAAGCGGGAGGGGGCGTTCTACACCCCGGCGTTCGTCACCCGGTACCTGGTCGCGGAAACGCTCGGGCCGGTGCTGGCGGAGCGGTTCGAGGCGCTGCGGGCGCGGCACGAGGCGGCCGCCCCGAAGTCCGGGAAGGGGGCGCGGGCGGGGGCGGCGCTCAAAGACCCCCGCGTGTTCGAGAAGGCGAAGCTGGCCGAGACGCAGGGGGACGCCCTCGTCCGGTTCTGGAACGACCGCCTCGCCGACCTCGAGACCGTCCGGGTGGTGGACCCGTCGTGCGGCAGCGGGGCGTTCCTGATCGAGGCGTTCGACCAACTGTTCGCCGCGTACACCGAGGCCCAGGGCTTCCTCACCGAGCTGACCGGCGGCCCCGGCCTGCTCGACGTCCAGCGGTCGATCCTGACCCACAACCTGTTCGGCATGGACCTGAACGGGGAGGCGGTCGGGGTGGCCCGGCTGGCGTGCTGGATCAAGACGGCCGAGCGCGGGAAGAAGCTCACCGCCCTGGACGCGAACATCGTCCAGGGGAACAGCGTGGTCGCCGACCCGTCCCCGGCGGAGGCGTGGCGGCGGCGGTTCCCGGACGCGGCCGCGGCCGGCGGGTTCGACGTGGCGGTCGGGAACCCGCCGTACGTCCGGCAGGAGTGGATCGCCGCCGACAAGCCGTTCCTGCAGCGGCACTACCGGGCCTACGACGGGGCGGCCGACCTGTACGTGTACTTCTACGAGCTGGGGCTGACCCTCTTGCGGCCCGGCGGGCGGCTCGGGTACGTGGTCACGAACAAGTGGATGCGGGCCGGGTACGGCGGGCCGCTGCGGCGGCTGCTCGGGGCCGAGGCGTGGGTCGAGTCGGTGGTCGACCTCGGGCACAACAAGGAGGTGTTCCCGGACGCCGACGTGTTCCCGTGCGTCCTGACCGCCCGGAAGCCGGACGGCGGCCCGGCCCCGGAGGCGGCCCGGGTGTGCGTCCTGCCGCGGGAGCAGACCCGGGTGGACGACCTGTCCGAGCAGATCCGGGCGGCCGGGGTGGCGGTCCCGCGGGCCCGGTTCGGGGCCGACCCGTGGACCCTCGACCCCCCGGCCGTGGCGGCGCTGCTGGACAAGCTGAAGCGGACCGGCGTGCCGCTGAAGGAGTTCATCGGCGGGGTACCGTACCGCGGCATCATGACGGGGTTTAACGAGGCGTTCCTGATCGACACCGCGGCGAAGGACCGGCTGGTCGCGGCGGACCCGTCGTCGGCCCCGCTGTTCCGGCCGTACCTCCGCGGGCAGGACGTGGACCGGTGGCGGGCCGGGTGGTCCGGGCTGTGGATGGTAGCCCTGAAGTCGAGCGCGAACCGGGACTGGCCGTGGGCCAAGGCCGGCGACGAGGCCGCGGCGGAGGCGGTGTTCGCCCGCACCCACCCGGCGCTGCACGCCCACATGTTCGGCCACCGGGCCGAGTTGACAGCGCGCACGGACAAGGGGCAGTTCTGGTGGGAGCTGCGGGCGTGCGCGTACTGGGACAAGTTCGACGCCCCGAAGGTGATATACCAGGAGATCCAGTTCCACCCGAGCTACACCCTCGACGCGGCCGGGATGCTGGCGAACAACAAGGTGTTTTTCCTCCCCACCGCGGACCGGTACCTGCTCGGTGTGCTGAACTCCTCGCTCATGTGGTGGCACAACTGGCGGTACCTGCCGCACATGAAGGACGAGGCGCTCTCCCCCGCCGGGTTCCTGATGGAATGCTTACCCATCCCGCGGCCGACCGACGCGCAGCGGGAGGAGGTGGAGCGGCTGGTGTCGAGGCTGATCGACCTGAAGGGCGGGAGCACGGACGGGCTGCGGGCGCTGCTGGACTGGCTGCAGAGCGAGATGGGGGCCGGGAAGGTGAGCCAGCGGCTGAGCAACCTCGTCGACCTGACCGCGGACGAGCTGGTCGCGGAGGTGAAGAAGCTCCGGGCGAAGCGGACCGGGTTGGGCGTCGCCGACCTGAAGCGGCTGCGGGAGGAGTACGCGGCGTCGGTGGTGCCGCTGCAGGCGCTGGCCCGGGAGGCGGGGGAGCTGGAGCGGCGGGTGTCGGCGGTGGTGGACGCGGCGTTCGGGCTGACGGCGGACGAGGTGAAGCTGGTGTGGGACACGGCCCCGCCGCGGATGCCGACCCCGCGGCCGCCCGGGGTGTGACTGTTGGGGGAAGAGGCACGCCCGGATCCGAACCGGGGGTGACGGGGTTTTAAACCGCCGCCTGGCCGCTCGGCGACGAGACCGTCGCGAGCCGCCCAGTCGGGTCCGACAGGTCGGCGCGGCCGAGAGCCGGTTCCGGTGCGGTGGGATAACGCTCGGGGAGCCGAGGGTTCACCTCGGCCCCCCGCCGGACGCCCGGAAGGCCGTCCCGAAACCGCGTTCCGCGGCGGTGTGGCGGCCGGGACTCCAGCCGCGGCCGCCACTCCATCCCGAAGAGCGCGCTAACGTCCCGGCACCGCCCCGGCGGCGCCCCGGCGCCGGGAGGTCAGGCGCTCGCCCAGACCTCGCGGTGGAGTTCGGCCAGGAGCTTCTCCGGGTCGAGCGGCTTCCGGAACCACCGGTCGACCCCGGCCGGCCCGTCCGCGATCCCGAACCGCTCCGGCGGGTGCCCGCTCACCCCGATGATCTTCAGCCCGGCGTACGCCGGGTCGTCCCGCAGCGCCCGGACCGTGGTCGGCCCGTCGCACCGGGGCAGGAGCATGTCGAGCAGGACCGCGTCCGGCCGGGGGTGCGCCTTCAGGTACTCCAGCGCCTCCGCCCCGTCCCCGGCCGGGGCCACCTCCACCCCGGCCATCCGCAGGAACCCGGCCAGCAGCTCCCGCTCGTTGTGGTCGTCCTCGACCAGGAGGGCCCGCCGCGCCGGCCCGGGCCGGGGGGCCGGGGCCGCGAACGCCCCGGTCACCGCCCGCAGCTCCTCGTCCACCCGGGCCAGCGTCCCCGCCGCGTCCTCGGCCAGCCCGGCCGCCAACTGCCGGCGGAGCAGGGCCAGCCCGACCGCGGCCGCGCTCAGCCGGTTCCGGACGTGGTGGCGGGCCTCGGCCGCCGACGGGCCGGCCGCCTCGGCCTGCTCGCCCAGCCGGGCCAGGACCTCGGCCCGGTGGACGACCACCTCGGCCGGGGCCTCCACCCCGAGGCGGACGACCGCCCCCTTGACCCCCACCACCTGGACGGTCGCATCGATGCCGGGGAAGACGATCTTCTCGCCCGGCCGGCGGGACATGACGAGCACGGTGCGGACTCCTTCCGGCGAACGAACGGGATCGGAGCGCCCCACTCCGGGGCGGACTCGGGTTGCAAAACTGATCGGCGGGAGGTTATCTGAGGACGCGGGAACCGGCGGTCGGATGCGACGGGTGTCCGGGCCTCCTTCCCACACACCTCGCGGCAGGCAAATGTACCCGCGACCGGCCCGGCCGTGCAAGACGAATTTTTCGGTCGCCGCAAGTCGTTGCCTGCGCTCAGGCCCGGGCCGCCTGCCGGCCGAGGGTCGGGGCGTCCCGGGCGATCCGCTCGACCACGTCCAGGTCCACCGGCTTGACCAGGTGCAGGTCGAACCCGGCCGCCCGGGACTGCCGCCGGTGGTGCTCCTGGTCGTACCCGGTGACCGCCACCAGGACGGTGTCGGCCGTGCCCGGGCTGGCCCGCAGCCGGCGGGCCACCTCGTACCCGTCCATGCCCGGCAGCCCGATGTCCAGGAGCACCACGTCCGGGCGGGCGGCGGCCGCCTCCGCCAGGGCGGCCGGGCCGTCGTGGGCGACCGCGACCGCGAACCCGCCCAGCTCCAGGAACATCGCCAGCGTCGCCGCCGCGTCCGCGTTGTCGTCCACCACCAGCACCCGCCCGGCCGGGGCGGGCGGGGCCGGGGCGGGCGGGGCGGCCGCGGCGGCCGGGGCGCCGGCCTGCAGCGGCAGCCGGACGACGAACTCGCTCCCGGCCCCGGGCCCGTCGCTCCGGGCCTCGACCGTCCCGCCGTGCAGCTCGGCCAGGTTCTTCACCAGGGTGAGCCCGATCCCCAGCCCGCCCTCCGACCGGGCCAGGGTCCGGGCCCCCTGGACGAACAGGTCGAACACCTTCGGGAGGAGTTCGGGGGGGATGCCGATCCCGGTGTCCCGGACCCGGAACACCGCGTCCGCCCCGTCCCGCCCGACGGCCAGCTCGACCCGCCCGCCGGGCCCGGTGTACTTGGCCGCGTTCGTCAACAGGTTCCCGAGGATCTGCTGCACCCGGATGTCGTCCGCCTCCACCCACACCGGGCCCGGCGGGGCGGAGAGGACGAGCGCGTGCCGCCGCTCGGCGAAGTGGTGGTGCTTGGTCTCGGCCGCCCGGCGGGCGGCGGCGACCGCGTCCACCGGCCCGCGGCGGAGCTCGATCGCCCCGCGGGTCACCCGGGACACGTCCAGCAGGTCGTCGACGATCCGGGCCATGTGCCGGACCTGGTTCTCGACCATCCCGCAGGTCGCCTCCAGGGCCGGGTTCCCCCGCCCCTGGACGGACAGCACCCGCATCGCGTTGCGGATCGGGGCGAGCGGGTTCCGGAGCTCGTGGGCGAGCATCGCCAGGAACTCGTCCTTCCGCCGGTTCGCCTCGGCCAGCTCGTCCGCCCGGGCCCGGGCGTCGGCCTCCAGCCGCTCCAGCTCCCGCACCCGCCGCCGCTCCTCGGCCCGCCGGGCGGCCGCCTTCTCGACCGCCTGGTCGACCGCCCGGCGGAGGGCGTCCGGGGTGAACCGGCCCTTCACCAGGTAGTCGGTCGCCCCGTGCTTCAGGGACCGGACCGCGACCGCCTCGTCCCCCCGCCCGGTCAGCATCAGCACCGGGAACGGGGCCACCCCGGTCCCCCCGGTCAGGTCCTGGAGGAACTCCACCCCGTCGGTGTCCGGGAGGGAGTAGTCCAGGAGCAGGCAGTCGAGCCCGGCCGACCGGCAGACGGCCAGCCCGTCCGCCCCGGTCCCCTCCTCCAGGAGCCGGTACGCCGTCCCCGGGTCGGCCGACAGGTACCGGCGGGTCGCCTCCCGGTCCTCCGGGCTGTCGTCCACGACCAGCACCAGCCGCTCCCGCCGGCCGGCGTCCCGGTACTCCCCCTCGGCCTCCGCCCGCCGCCGCTCCAGCCCGGCCCGGGCGGCGAACTTCCCGACCGCGTCGGCCACCGCCCGGCGGAGCCCGTCGGCGTCGAACTGGCCCTTCACCAGGTAGTCGGACGCCCCGCGCTTCAGGGCCTGGACGGCCACCGCCTCGCTCCCCTTCCCGGTCAGCATCACCACCGGGAACGGGGCCTGCCCGGTCCCCCCGGTCAGCTTGTCCAGGAACTCCAGCCCGGTCTCGTCCGCCAGGTCGTAGTCGAGGAGCAGGCAGGCCGGGGGCGCGGCCCGGCAGGCGGCCCGGGCCCCCTCCCCGCTCCCCTCCCCGGCGACCCGGTACCCGGCCGGGTCCGGGAGCAGCTGCCGGCGGGCCGCCTCCCGGTCCTCCGGGCTGTCGTCGACGATCAGGATCAGCGGCCCCTGGTCGGTCATCTCCGGCCTCCGTCCCGGGCGGGTCGCACCGCAGACCGCGTGCCGCCGGGCCCTACTCGCCCGGCAGGGATACTGTCTCGAACCAGTACTGTTTCAGGTTCTGGACCGTCGTCAGGAAGTCGTCGAACCGGATCGGCTTGACGATGTAGCTGGCCGCCCCGCCCTGGTAGCACAGGCGGATGTCGGCCGGGTTGGACGAGGTGGTGAGGACCACCACCGGGATCTCCCGCAGGGCCGGGTCGGCCTTCATCCGCTCCAGCACCTCCCGCCCGTCCGTCCCCGGCAAGTTCAGGTCGAGCAGGACCACCGCCGGGCGGGGGGCGGCGCCCGGGCCGGCGAACCGTCCGCGGCGGGACAGGTAGTCGAGGGCCTCGTCCCCGTCCGGGCACCGGACCACCGGGTTGGTGACCGCGCTCCGGGCGAACGCCCGGAGGACGGACTCGAAGTGCTCGTCACTGTCCTCGACGACGAGGATCGTCTGGCGACTGTCCATGTCCGCCCTGTGTCTAGAACCTGGTAGGAATGAGGAACCGCCCGCGGCCGCGGGGCCGGCCGCCTGGCCGCCGCCCGGCCACCGCGAGTGCCCGGCGGCCACCCGTCACCCGCCGAGGGTGAAGTGGAACGTCGACCCCCGGCCGACCTCGGACTCGACCCAGATGGTCCCGCCGTGCCGCTCGACCACCTTCTTGGCGAACGCCAGCCCGGCCCCGGTCCCGCCCCCGAACTTGTCCCGCCCGTGGAGCCGCTTGAACATCCGGAAGACCGCCGCCCAGTGCTTCTCCGGGATCCCGATCCCGTTGTCCCGGACGTGGAACACCGGCGGCCGGGGCCGGCCTTGGTCGTCGGCCGCCGGGACCGGCTCGGTATACCCGACCTCGACCCACTTGTCCTGCTTGTCGGTGTACTTGGCGGCGTTGGCCAGGAGGTTGCTCAGCAGCAACTCGACCTGCACCCGGTCGCACCGGGCCACCGGGAGCGGCCGCGGCACCCGGACCTCCACCCCGGCGGCCGACAGGGTCGGGCCGAGCAGGTCGAGCACCCCGCGGAGCACCTCGTCCAGGTCGGCCGGGGCGGCCGCCAGGTCGTCCCGGCCGAGCCGGGAGTACCGGAGCAGGGACTCGATCAGGTCCTCCAGCCGGTGGGACAGGCGGGCCAGGGTGCGGAGCTTGGCCACCCCGTCGGCGTCCAGCTTGTCGGCGTAGTCCTCGATCAGGAAGGTGGCGTAGTTGTGGATCCCGCGGAGCGGCTCCTTCAGGTCGTGGGAGGTGACGAAGGCGAACGCGTCCAGGTCGCTGTTGCTCCGCTCCAGCTCGGCGTTCAGCCGGGTCAGCTCCTCGGCCCGGCGGACGACGACCGCGACGATCGCGTCCCGCAGCCCGGCCGCCGCCTCCACCTCGCACCCCTTCCACGGCAGGGACCTCAGCCGGACCGTCTCCTGCCACAGGGCGAACGACGTCCGCGGGGACAGCGGCGCCCCCCCGGCGGCCGCCCCGGCCGGCTTGGTCGGGTCCCCGCCCCAGTCCACCGTCCGGACCACCTCCGGGCGGAACCACAGGACGTAGTGCCCCTGGGCCTTCGAGGTGGTGACCGCCACCAGCCCGCTGGCCACGTCCTTGTACGCCTCCGCCTCCGGGAACAGCCGGGGCAGGCTGTCGGTCGAGAACACGTCCCCGCCGGCGTGCGCCCGGAGCCACCCGACCAGCCGCTTCACCTGGTCCTCGCCCGGGGTCGCCCCGACCAGGGCGCAGGTCCCGTCGTACGCCACCGCCGCCCCGCGGGCGGACGTCAGGTCCAGCAGGGACGGGTCCCCGCGGGTCAGCCCGTCGGCCAGGCTCGGGGCCTCCGCCAGCCGCCGCAGGAACGTCTCCCGGACCGCCCGCAGCCGGTCCCGGTACTCCCCGTCCTCCCCGTCCTCCTTGACCGCCAGCTGGAGCGACACCAGCACCCCGAGGAAGGCGCACGCCGCCCGGGCGTCCGGCGGGACGTACCGCGGGCCGGCGTGGTGGACGCACGAGACCAGCCCCCACAGCCGCCCGTCCCGCATCAGCGAGACCGACATGGACGCCCCCGCGCCCATGTTCTTCAGGTACTGGACGTGGACCGGGGACACGCTCCGCAGGACCGAGTAGCTGAGGTCCAGCGGCCGCCCGGTGGCCGGGTTGTCGGCCGGGACCAGCTCGGCCGGCTCGTACCCGGCGTCGGCGATGTGCCGGACCGGGTTCAGGGCGTACAGGTGGCGGGCCTGGGCCGGGATGTCGCTGGCCGGGTAGTGCAGCCCGAGGAACGACTCCAGCCCGTCGCGCTTGTCCTCCCCGACCACCTCCCCGTTCCAGTCCGCGTCGAACCGGTACACCGACGCCCGGTCGAACCCGGACACCGCCCGCACCTCGGCCGCCGCCACCCGCCAGAACTCCCGCAGGGTGCGGGTCGCCTGGAGCCGGGCCGTCGCCTCCCGGATCGACCGGCTGAAGTCCCGCGGCGGCCCGCCGGCGTCCTCCAGCTCCAGGACCAGCACCCCGCCGTGCCGGTGGGCCGACCCGTCGAACGCCCGCCGCCGGTCCCCGACCCCGGCCGCCACCCGGAACGGGCTGCCGGCCTTCGGGTCGGGGGACGCGAGCACCGCCCGCAGCTCCTCCCACCCGGCCGGGTCGATCAGCGGCCGGAGCGGCCGGCCGAGCAACTCGGCCGGGTCGGCCCCGAGTTCGCGGCCGGCGTTGTCGCTGACCTGGGCGACCGCCAGGTCCGGCTCGGACAGGGCGAGGAGCACCCCGTGCGGCTGCACCCGGCCGGGGATGTGGATCGGCTCCCGGTCGCAGTTCGACAGGTCGACGGCGTGCCCGGCGGCGTCCCGGCTGTCGCGCATGCTAGCCTCCCCCCGGGGCCGGCCGGCCCCGGGCCACCAGGGCGAGCACGTCGTCCAGGTCGACCGGCTTGACCCGGTGCAGGTCGAACCCGGCCCGCCGGGCCCGGTCCCGGACCTCCTCCCCGGCGTACCCGGTGACGGCGACGATCAGGGCGTCCTGCAACCCGTCCAGCTTACGGAGTTCGGCCGCCACCCGGTACCCGTCCAGGTCCGGCAGCCCGATGTCGAGCAGGACGACCTCCGGGGGGTCGGCCCGGGCCGCCTCGACCGCCGCCCGCCCGGTGTGGACCGCCCGGGCGTCGTGCCCGGACAGCCGCAGCACCTCGGCCAGAGAGTCCGACGAGTCGACGTTGTCGTCCACCACCAGGACCCGTTTCGGGGACCGGGGGCTGGGGGCCGGGGGCCGGGGGTCCGCGGCCGGGGGCGCGAGGGCGGGCCCCCGGCCGTGCTCCGCGTCGACCGGGAGGCGGAGGGTGAACTCGCTCCCCTTGCCCGCCCCGTCGCTGGCGGCGGTGACCGTGCCGCCGTGCAGCTCGGCCAGCTTCCGGGCGAGCGTCAGCCCGATCCCGAGCCCGCCCTTGGCCAGGTCGAGGGTGCGGTCCGCCTGGGTGAACAGGTCGAACAGTTCGGGGAGCAGGTCGGCCGGGATGCCGACCCCGGTGTCCCGCACCCGAACCACCGCCCCGTCCCCGTCCCGGCCGGCGGCCACCGCGACCGCCCCGCCCTCGGGGGTGTACTTGGCGGCGTTGGTCAGCAGGTTCACCAGGATCTGCTGCAGGCGGGTCGGGTCGGCCCGGACGCGGACCGGGGCGTCCGGGACCGACACGGCCAGCTCGTGCCGCCGCTCCGAGGCGAGCGGGCGGACCACCTCGACCGCCCGGCGGACGGCGTCGCCGAGGTCGACCGGCTCCGGGGCGAGGCGGATCTTCCCGCGGGTCGCCCGGGACACGTCCAGCAGGTCCTCGATCAGCCGGGAGAAGTACCCGACCTGCTGGCCGATCACCCGCTTCGCCCAGTCCTGGTGGTCCGGGCGGGGGGACCGGCCGGCCAGGGCCAGGGCGTTGGTGATGACCCCGAGCGGGTTCCGCAGCTCGTGGGCCAGGACGGCGACGAACTCGTCCTTCCGCCGGGCCGCGTGCCGCAGCTCCGCCACCTGCCGGAGGGCGGCCGCCGCCACCCCCTCCCGGAGCTTCCGGGCGGCGCCCGCCTCGCACTCCTCCCACGGCTCGGACTTCCCCCGCTGCACCTCCTGCCACAGGGCGAACGACCCCCGCGGGGACAGCCGCGGGCCGTTCGGCCCGACCGCGTACGCCTTCCGCGGGTCCCCGGCCCAGTCCACCGTCCGCACCGCCTCCGGGCGGAACCACAGCAGCCAGTCCGCCCGGTCGGCCGAGAGCGGGACCGCCAGCACCCCGGCGGCGGTGTCGGCGGACCCGGCCGCCGGCGGGAACGCGGCCGGCAGGGCGTGGGTGGCGAACAGGTCGCCGCCGGGGGCCGCCCGCAGCCAGCCGGCGACCGCCCGCACCTCGTCGGCCGCCGGCGTCCGCCCGGCGAGCAGGCACTTCCCGTCGTGGACGACCGCCGCCCCGCCCGCCCGGGTGAGGCCGAGCAGGTCGTCCCCGGCCGCGGTCAGGGCGGCCGCCCAGTCCCCGCCGGCGGACATCCGGTTCAAGAGCCGGGCGTGCCGCTCCTGCGTCTCGACCCGGCACCGCAGTTCCTCGCTGTCCAGCCGGGCGGACAGTTGGAGGGAGGTGATCAGGCCGAGGAACTCGCACGCCGCCCGGACCCGGTACGGGACGTGGCGCGGGGCGTAGTGGTGGCAGGCGATCAGGCCCCACAGCTCCCCGCCCTTCAGGATCGAGATCGACAGCGACGCCGCCACCCCCATGTTCTTCAAGTATTCGACGTGGATCGGGCTGACGCTCCGCAGCACCGCGAAGCTCAGGTCCAGCGGCCGGCCGTCGGGGCGGGCGGCCGGGACGACGGCGGCGGCCCGGTAGGTGACGTCGGCGATGTGCCGGACCGGGTTGGCGGTGTACAGCCGGCGGGCCTGGGCGGGGATGTCGGACGCCGGGTAGTGCAGCCCGAGGAACGGCTCCAGGTCGGCCCGCTTCTCCTCGGCGATCACCTCCCCGTTCCACTCGTGGTCGAACCGGTACACCAGGACCCGGTCGAACCCGGTGATGGTGCGGGCCTCGGCCGCCAGCGCCCGGCAGTAGTCCCGGACCCGCAGCTCGCCCTGGAGCCGGGCGACCGCGAACCGGACGAGCCGGTCCGAGTCCCCGAGCGGGGCCGACTGCTCCGGCTCCAGTTCCAGGAACAGCAGGCCGTCGTGCCGGTGGGCGATGCCGTCGAACCGGCGGCCGCGGACGGCCACCGGGAGCGGGTTGGCGGGCCGCAGGTCGGGGGCGGCGAGGGCGGCCCGGGCGCCCGGGCCGAGGAGGGCGTCGAGGCCCCGCCCGAGGAGGTCGTGGTGGCCGACGCCGAGGACCGCGGCGGCGTTGTCGGACGCGTGCCGGACGACCAGGTCCGGCTCGGACAGGGCGAGCAGGACGCCGTGCGGTTGCACGCACCCGGGGGTGTGGATCGGCTCCCGGTCGCAGTTGGACAGGTCGACCCCGTTCATCCGTCCGCGTCCCCGGCCTCGACCCACCGGCCGAGCGTGGTGAAGGTGACCTTGGCGGCCCGGACGACGGCGTCCGCGTCCCCGCCGGCCGCCGCGAACGCCGCGAGGGCGGCCCCGAACTCCGCCCACATCGCCCCGACCCGGTCGCGGTAGCTGGCGAAGAACGAGCACCCGGCCCCGGGGCGGAGGCCGAGGGTTTGCCCGACGTGGCGTGTGATGACCCGGCCGCCGAGGGTGGCCCCTTCGAGGACGTACAGGCACCCGAGGGCGTCGCCCAACCCGTCGACCGCCGGGAGGTCGGGGCACCGCGGCAGGTCGCGGACGGCCCCGGCCGCCAGCCCGAGGGCGAGGAGGTCGTGTTCCAGGAGGGCCGCCTTCCGCCGCGCGCCGAAGTCGAGGCCGACCGGGGCGAGGTCGGCGCGGCCGAGCCGGTCCTCGAGCGGGGCGTAGTACCCGTGGAAGCGGGCGAGGAGGTGGCGGTAGCGGGCGGGGGTGAGCGGCCGGTCGGGGATGCCGACGGCCCGCTCCACCGCGTCGTGGAGCGGCCGGGTCTCGTCCTTGAGGCGGGCGGCGATCATGCGGGCGGTTCACCCCGGCGGCGCCGGCGGCGGTCCGCCGGCGGGCGCTACTCTACGCCCCGGGCCGGTCCGTTCAAGTGCCGACCTGCCACGGCCACGTCCGCGGCGGACGACCGGAACCCACGGTACGGGGTTTCGTTCTTCCCGAACCTTGCGGGTCGCGGCTGCTGGTCCCGGACTTCTTCGACCTCGACGCCTCCCCGCCGGCGGTCACCTACCCCTCGGTCCTGACCAAGAACAAGGGGGGGCCGTCCGGTCGGTCCCGGCGGCGCTGGCGGCCGACCTGCGCGGCTACCTGTCGGGGCGCCCGGGCCGGGAACCCGTCTGGCCCGGGTCGTGGGTGCGGAAGGCGGCCGACGTGATCCGTGCCGACCTGGAAGCCGCCGGGGTGCCGGTCGCCCCGGAGCCGGTCGCGCTCCGGCTCACTGGGACCGACGGCCGGGCCGGTCGGGGATCAGTAGGGAGCAGCACCGGGAGCAGCAGCAGGCGGTGACGGGCGGGGGCGATCAGGGACGGGTGGGGACCTGAGCACGCCGGAGGCCGACGGACCCGCCCCGCCGAAACCCTTAGTTCTGAGGGGGATCGAGGACGATCGGGGGCGGGAGAGGACGGGAGGGGGAAGAGGCCTCGCCCGGATTCGAACCGGGGGTGACGGTTTTGCAAACCGTTGCCTTACCACTTGGCGACGAGGCCGTCACGAGCCGTCCGGAAGGTTATCGGCACCGGACGGGGGCGTCGATCAGCCCGGTCCGGTCAGGGGTTCCGCGTCGGAGAGCCCGGCGACGACACGGAGTCGTCGCCGGGGGCTCCTGAGTCGGGCCGGCGGGATTTGAACCCACGACCTCTTGCACCCCAAGCAAGCGCGCTAGCCAAGCTGCGCTACGGCCCGATCCTCGACATACGCTTTCTAACCGAACCGACCCCCGCCGGCAACGCCGGTTCCGCCGCCCGCCCGGCCGCCCGGTCCCTTGAACTCCGCCCGCCGGCACGGTAGCCTCAACGTGTCGCTCCGACGCCGCCCGGCACGCCAACGGCCCGCCCGCCGGCCGCGTTGGACCCTGACACGACACGTCGCCCGCCGGGGACCCCGATGACCGCCTCCCGCCTCGCCCGCTGGACACTCCTGCTCGCCGCCGGGTTCGCCCTCCGCCCGGCCCCGGCCGCCGCCCAGGACGGGCCGCTCCCGGCCCGCCCCCCGACCGACCTGGTCGTCGCCGCCCGGGACGGCCGCGGGATCCCCAAGGAGGAGCTGGACGCCACCCGCAAGCAGATGGCCGCCCTCGCCAAGTACTACGCCGACTGGGTCGCCCACCCCCTGGTCCACCGGGCCGCCGCAGACCCCACCAAGATCCCGGCCGGCGTCTACCAGACCATGGACCAGTTGATCGAGGGCCTGAACCGGTTCCTCCTCGAGCCGAACCCGGCCAACACGTCCGGCGGCGCCCCCAAGGTGACCGCCGACAAACTCGACTACATCCGCGAGCTCGGGGCGGCCCTCGACGCCGCCCTCAAGCCCCTGGTCGAGACCCACCCCGAGCGGGTCGTCCGGGTGAACGCCGCCCGGGTCCACGCCGCCGCCTGCAAGACCGGGGCGGCCGCCCACTGGCCGACCGTCACCGGGTGGCTCGCGAACCCGAACACCCCGACCGAGATCAAGCAGTACGCCCTCCAGGCCGCCGCCAACCTGCTGGCCGCCTACAACGTGAACAGCTACTCCACCCGCCGGCACGCGATCCCCGACCTGAACTGGGCCGCGGCGGACAAGGTGATCGGCGGCCTGGTCGCCGCCGTCGAGCAGTGCGTCCTGAACCCGGCCGCCCTCGGCCCCGGGGCCGCCGGCAACCCCGGCGTCGTCGAGTTCGTCCGCCGGCAGGCGATCAAGGCGCTGGCCCAGGTCCGGTTCGTCTCCCTCCCCGGGGAGGACGGCAAGACCCCGCTGTACCCGGCCCACACCCTCGCCCGGGTCTGCCTGGCCGACCCCGCCCTCGCCCCGGCCCCCGGCCCGGCCGACTGCGCCGAGGCGGTGATCGGGCTGTGCAACATGGCCCCGATGGTCCAGGCCAAGGCCGGCACCGCCTACGTCGGGCTCAAGGGGTACCGGCAGGACGCGGCCGCCGAGGCGGTCGCCACCGGGCTGGTGGCCTTCGCCACCCCCCGGACCGACCCGACCAACAAGTCCCTCCCGTGGAAGGGGTACTCGGCCCGCCTCGGGGACGCCCTCCGCGGGTGGCGGCCGCTGTTCGACGAGGCGTTCGATGCCACCCGGCCGGCCGCGTACAAGCCCGAGCCGACCGAGAAGGGGCCGATCCCGGAGCTGGTCAAGCGGGCCCAGGACCTGATCCTCGCCCCGATCGACAACGCCAACCTCGCCGCCCGGGTGGACATCGAGGGGGTGCGGGCACTCCTCCGCCCGCTCCAGGCCAACCCGAAGCGGCCGGCCGAGCTGATCGACGGCGTCCCGGCCACCAAGCTCCCGCCCCCGAAGAAGTGACCCCCGACGGCCCGACCGGCAACGGACAACCCGAGGTGCATCGATGAGGCGGTTCCTGCTCGCGACCGCGTTCGCCGCCCTGGCGGTCGCCGTCGCCACCCCGGCGAACGCCGGGTACCTGGTCGTCCGGGTGATCCTCGACGCCACCGACGCCGTCCCGGGCGTCGGCGACCCCGGGTCCGGGCCGGTCATCGAGGGCGGGTTCAACCCGAAGGGCGGCCGGTTCGGCGTCGGGTCCGGGCCCGTCTCCGGGGGCGGCTTCCAGGGCATCCCGGGGCGCGAGGGCCCCATCGGTCCGATCGGGCCGATGGGTCCGGCCGCCCCCGCCGGGCCGGCGCCGCACGACCCGACCCGGTCGATCGTGGTCGTCCTGCCGGTGACCGAGGACCTGACCAAGAAGCACCCGTTCAACCCGGCCAACCCGGCCAACGCGTTCAACCCGCTCCGCGACGCCCAGCTCCGCCTCACCCACCGCGGGGAGAAGTTCGTCACCAACCTGTTCGCCGACAACACCTCGGTCCAGTGGTACGACACCCTGAAGCTGAGCCCGGCCTTCCTGCGGACCCACGCCGGCGAGCTGAAGACCCGGTACGAGACCTGGGCGCGGAACGCCAAGGCCGGCAAGGCCGACCCGAAGGGGGCGTTCGACCTCACCCTCGACGCCCTCCGGATGGGGCTGGCGGACGAGGCCGTGACCTACGCCGACGCGGCCCTGGCGGCCGCCGGCAAGCCGGACGGGCTCCCGCCGGAGGTGGCCGGGTTCGTCCGGGCGTACGGGGCGGTGCAGAAGGCGGTCAAGGCCCCGGCCGCGAAGCCGCGGGCCGACGTCGAGGGGTGGAAGGTCCGGCTGGAGGCGGCCCGGGTGGACACCAGCCCGCACTACGTCCTCTTGTCGTGGGACGCGACCGACGAGGAGGTGAAGCGGCGGCTCGACCTGCTGGAGGAGAACTACAAGGCGTTCTTCCTGGTCCACGCGACCCGGGGGGTGGAGGTCCGCCCGCCGGACGCCCCGCTGGTCGCCGTCCTGGCGAAGCAGGCCCGGGACGCGGTCGTCCTGTCCCGCGCCCTCGACGGCCCGGCCCGGCTCCCGGCCGACGGGTTCTACAGCCCCGAGCACGACGTCCTGGTGCTGTCCCCGGACCGGGTCGACTCGCTCGGCCAGTCGTTCGACGCGATGGCCCAGCAGGTCTACCGGGACGGGCTGGCGAAGAAGGACCTGCTCGCCGGCCGGGCCCCGAAGGTCGAGGCGAACGGGCAGAACGGGCTCCGCCGGCCGGACGAGGGGGCCCGGCTCCAGACCATCGCCCTGGTCGACCGGCTGGCCGAGGAGGCGTCGGCGGTCGCCGCCGTCAGCCGGGAGGGGACGTTGCAGCTCTTGTACGCCACCGGCCGGCTCCCCCGGCACGTGTCCCTGCCGGGGTGGCTGACCGACGGGGCGGCCGCCACCTTCACCCGCCCGCGGGACCCGGCGTTCACCACCGACGGCGAGGGGAAGTGGTGGATGACGGTCAGCACCGGGGCCGGGTACGGCGGGCCGAACTACGTCCAGCACCGGTACCTCCGGGACCTGCTGGACAAGAAGGAGCTGGACCCGGACCGGGCGGCGCTGCTCCGGAACGTCCTCACCGACGCCTACTTCCTCGGGCTCCGCGACCCGAGGAACGTCCTCGACCCGGACCCGCCGGTCGTCGGCAAGGTGGGCGTCGAGGTGGGGGGCAAGGAGGTCGTGCCGCCGGCGAAGGGGCCGTTCGGGGTCCCGATGGACGTCGGCCCGCCGGCCGCCCCCGTCCCGCCGGCCGAGGACCTGGTGGCGCTGCAGCGGAAGAAGCGGGAGCGGCTGGCGGTGAAGGCCCACGCTACGGCCTGGGGGCTGTACTACTACCTGTCCCGGGACAAGCCGGCCGAGCTGGCGAAGTTCACCGCCGAGCTGTCCGGGTACCCGCGCGACCTGCCGCTGGACGGCCCGACGGTGACGGCGGCGTTCTGCCGGGCGTTCGGGCTGGACGGCAGCCCGAAGTCGCTGAAGGAGTTCGCCGACGGGTGGCTGGAGTACATGAGCGTGGCCCAGGTCGGGCACGACATCCCGCTGGTGGAGCCGAAGCCGCCGATGCCGGCGGTCGACCCGATGAACCCGATGGGGATCCCGCCGCGGCCGGGGGTCCAGCCCAACCCTCGCCCCTGAGCCGTGCCGCTTGACGCCCGCCCCGCGGCGCTTAAGATACTCGGACCATCGGGCCGCGGTGGCGGAACTGGCAGACGCGCTAGATTCAGGTTCTAGTGACCGTAAGGTCGTGGAGGTTCAAGTCCTCTCCGCGGCACCTGAAGGACGTGACAAGCCCGCGGGTCACCCCCGCGGGCTTTCTTTTTTGTCCTGTGGCACAGGTCTCCGACCTGTGCTGTCTTCACAGGTCGGAGACCTGTGCCACAGGACCACTCCGCGTCACGGCCGGCTCACCACCGCCTTGCCGGCCGGCTTCGCCCCCGGGTAGGTCGCCAGTACGTAGGTGTTCCGCCCGTCCGCGACCGTCACCGGGACCACCTCCGGCGCCCCCAGCAACGACCCGCCCGCGCCGGCCGGCTGGAGCGTGAGCTGGTGCTCGCCGGCCGGCAGCTCCAGCCGGAACACCTGGATCTTGTCCGGCAGCAGGCCCCAGCAGCGGGTGTCGGCGGCCTCGGTCGCCTCCCACGCCACCCCGGCGACGTCTAGGGCGATGCTCGCCCACCCGTTCTTGGCCGCCCCGGCCACCTCCTTCGCCCCGTACACCACCCCCTTCTTCACCACCCGTCGGGCGACCGCCCGGCCGAGCACCTCCGGCAGCACCGCCTTCCCCTGCTCACTGGCCATCAGCCCGACGTCGGTCAGCGTCGCCGTGCGGCCCGCGAACCGGCCGCCGACCCCGACCTCGACCGTCCCGGCCGTGCTCACCGTTCGGACCACCACCGGCACCTTGACCGGGGCGAGGGTCGGCGGGAGGGTGTGCTTGCCGACGGCCGACAGGACGCGGTCGGCGACCAGCAACCCGGCCTGGGTCACGACCTCCGCCCGCTCCTCCTTGTACGGCCCGCGGCCGACCATCGCGAACACGTACACCGCCCCGTGCCCCGGCTGCGAGTGCCGGCCGGTCTTCGCCCGCTCCAGGTCGGCCTTGGCCGGGGCGAACTCGGGCTGCCACTTCGCCACCTGCTCGAACGACCGGGCCGCGTCGTCGTAGTCGGTATGGGTCGCCTCGCGGAGGGCGGCGTGGAGGTACGCCCCGGCGGCGACCAGCTTGTACCCGTCCTTCGGCCCCGCCCCCTCCGCCGCCCCCTTCCGGGCGGCGTCGATGATCGCCTGCTGCTTCTGGTTCACCTGCAGGGCGTAGGCGGTCGCGTCGGACCCGTCGTGGAGGAGGTTGCACAGGGCGAGGTAGAACCGGACGAGCACCTTCTCGTGGTCCTCGCCGGGGTAGGCGAGCCGCTGATCGTCGGTGACCGCCGCCAGCGCCACCTCGCGGAGGTCGCGGCCCTCCTTCTCCTCGAACTTGTCCCGGACCTCGCGGAACAGGGCCTCGGCCTCCTTCGGCCGGCCCTCGGTGAGCAGGGCGGTGGCCTTGTCGAGCTTGAGGACGTCGGCGTCGCGGTCGTTCTTGGCGAGCGCGGCGTCGAGCCGGGCCCGGGTCTCGGGGGCGTTCCCGGCGTGGTACGCGGAGCGGATCTCGCCCAACCGGTCGGCGTGGGTGGCGCACCCGGCGGCCAGCGGCACCAGCAGGACGAAGCGGCGCATGTGGGACCTCCATATAGCGGCCGGTTCACCGGCCGTCTGCGTGGGGCGAGACGGCGGGCAAGCCCGCCGCTATATGCCGGTCACCGCAGCCCGTGGGTCTTGCGGTACCCTTTGCGGAGGGACGCCGACTCCTTGTCCGGCCGGCCGGTCTGGACGTCGACCAGCTCGAGCGTGAGGAGGTAGTCCTTCTGGGTGCGGTCGTTGTCGCGGGTGGTGCCGGAGGTGACGGTGGCGAACAGGAGGTACTGGAACGGGGCGCCCTGAGACTCCATCGCCGCCTGGAAGTCCCGCAGGTTCCTGCCCTGGAGCAGGTCGTCCGGGCGGAGCCGGAGGTCCCGCAGCCCGACCTCGACGTACCGCCGGCTGACCTGCTCGAACGCCCCGGACGTGTTGATCTTGGTGTCGATGATCTCGACGATCTGGGCCTTGAAGTCGCCCAGGTCCTCGGACGACTTGTTCTCCAGCCCGACGAAACAGATGCTCTTGGCCGCCGGCACCGCCCCCGCGGCGCCGGCCGGGTGGATGGCGGCGCTCTGGCGGGCGAGGAGCTTGCCGAGGGCCTCGTCGATCAGCGGCTTGTACGTCTCCGCCCCGGCGGCGTGACTCCCGACCGTGTCCTTCCGGTCGGCGGTCATCACCTCGCCGGTCTGGGTACCCCGGCAGCCGGCGGCGTGCGCGGCGAGGAAGCTGCCGCAGCCCGCGGCGAGAAAGCGGCGACGGTCCATGTCGTCCCCCTGACCCGACCCCGGCCGCGCGATCCCCCTGCGGCCGGTGTCGGAAACGGGGGTATGGCCAGGACCCGCGCCGCGGTCAAGGGCAGACGCGCGACAGGATCTGCGGCCTCATTGCCCGGTGCCGTGGCAGAGCGTCCGACGTGTGAACGGTGAGCGAATTTTTCATGTTTTCTTCGTGTATACCAGTCATTCACTTACGGCGATAACTCCCTGCAACGTGTTACGGGCACTCGGTCTGCGGGTATGGTTAACATTGGCCCGCTCGCACGGGTCTCGCTCATCGATCGTTCCCAGCCCATCGCCCCTCGCCCGTGGTCGCCTTTCGGCGGCCCTGCGGTCGTTCGTCCCCGCATCATCCGAAGGGTCACTCCCGATGAAACGCGCTGCCCCCTCACGCCCCGGGTTCACGCTGATCGAGCTGCTGGTGGTGATCGCCATCATCGCGGTGCTCGTCGGCCTGCTCCTGCCCGCCGTGCAGAAGACCCGCGAGTCCGCCGCCCGCACCAAGTGTGCGAACAACCTGCACCAGATCGGGATCGCCCTGCACGCCTACGAGTCGACGTACCAGAAGTTCCCGGCCGGGAACACGGCGATCTTCATGGAGCTGATGCCGTACCTGGAGCAGCAGAACGTGATCGACGCCCGGGCCGCGAGCGTGGCGACCGGGAGCCAGGCCAAGGTCGCCATCCTCGCCTGCCCGTCGAACGAGCGGGGCCAGGGCACGGTGGTGGTCACCGGGGCGGCCGAGAGCTCGTACAGCAGCTCGTCGGCGTCGGTCTCGTACGGGCGGGTGGACTACGCCGGGGTCGGGGGCGCGCCGTCGCTAATCAACGGGGTGGACTACGCCGGCCCGTTCCGGAGCACCCTGACCCTGCTCCGCCCGTCCGACGTCCCGGACGGGCTGTCGAACACCCTCGGGTTCGGGGAGTTGGGGATGAAGAACTGCCACACCACCGCCAACTCGGCCCCGTGCTACATGGCCTGGGCCGCCCGGCCGGTGGTGAAGGGGACGCACTACACCCCGCAGCCGACCAACACCCCGACCTGGACGTCGCTGATGAACTTCGCGTTCTCCAGCCCGCACCCGACGGTCATCAACTTCGCCAACATGGACGGGTCGGTCCGGCCGCTCCGGCTGATCGGGTGGTTCACCTCGGCCACCACCGGCGGGGAGGAGTACCTGACGCTGCAGCGGCTCGCCGGCCGCCGGGACGGCGAGACCCCGGGCCCCGGCCTGAACTGACCGCCGCCCCCGGCGCGGGCCGCCGGGGGTTCACCCTCTTCCCACGGGCGCCATGAGACTCGCCGTCCTCGTTGTTGGGCTCCTCCTGTCGTCCGCCGGCTGCGGCTCCAAGCCGGACCCGGCGGACACCGACCCGGGGCCGCAGCCGGAGCCGAAGACCACGATCAAGAAGTCCGCCGACGGGACCGAGCAGACCGTCACCTCGATCCCGGACTGACCCCGGCCGTCGCTACTCGACGAGCCGGGCGTCGGCCCAGTTCACGTCCGCCCGGACGCCGCCGGCCGGGCCGAAGTCGACCTCCAGCGCCAGCTCCTTCGCCCCGGTCACGTCGGCCCGCACCGCCACCGGCTTCCCGGCCGCCAGCGCCGCCAGCCCGGGGACGGCGACCTCCTTTCCGTCCACCCGGACCCGCACCGCCGCCCGCCCGCGGTCCCCGGTCGCCGGGTCCAGCCCGACGGTCGCCTCGAACCGCCGGTACTTCCCGCCGAGGTCGTAGGTCAGCACGGTCCGCGGGTGGGTGCCGAGTCCCTTGTCGAAGGAGGAGTCGCCGAGCCGCAGCGGGGCGCCGCGGACGGACCGGTCGGCGGCCCACGGCCACGCCGGCCCGAGGAACCCGGCCTGCTCCGCCTTCGCCGGCTTCAGGTCCGACAGGTACGCGGCCTTCCCGCCGAGCACGTCCAGGGCCACGACCGCGTCGAGCGGGACGGACACCTTCGCGCCGAACACCGCCTCGCCGGAGAGGACGTTGTCGGCGACGGCGGCGGTGGCCATGACGAGGCGCGACCCGTCGGCGAGGACGGCCCGGACGACCGGCCCTTTCGGCTTCTTCACCCGGACGAGCGTGGGGTTGAACGCGACGGCGGCGACGTCCTTGGCGGCGACGGTGCGGGCCTCGCCGCCGTCGGGGCGGAACCGGAAGGCGGGCCCGTCGGCGAGGCCGGCGAGGATGCCGCGGGCGGTGTCGCCGTTGCGGGACCGCAGGAGGTCGCGGTTCCGGTTGCCGTCGGCCCACGGGTACCGGGCCGGGTCGGGCGGGGTGTCGGCGGGCGTGTCGGTGAGCCAGAGGGCGGCCGCCGCCGACAGCGGGACGGGCCACGGCTCGGCGGCCTTCACGCCGCCCGGGGCGAACCGCAACACCGACCCGTCGCCGCCGACGAGAGCGCCGGCGAGGCGGTCGCCGGCGGCGGTGACGAGGTGCGGGCCGGTGGGGAACGGCGGGAGCGGCCGGCCGGCGCGGCGGAGGCTGACGACGTCCTTCACGGTCGTTTCGCCGACGGTGGCGGTGAGGTCGGGGGTGAGGCGGACGAGCTTGCCGGCCGGGCGGTCGGCGGCGGGGCTGACCACCTCGAACGCGCCGGGGGTGGGGTCGGCGGCGGTGGCGAGGGCGAGGAGCACGGCGAGCACGGCGGCCTCCCGCGAACGACCAAGTTCAGCATCGGGGCGGCACGCGGCGAGCGACACGATCCCTGGACCGGACCGTGCCGCCACGTCCGCGACAGCGCCAGGTTTGGCGTGCCTCTGTCCCTGGGCCGCTCACCGCGGCGACCCGCCGGCGGCCTCCAAGAGCGTGATCTCGTCCTCGTAGATACCCGGCTGGAGGTCGCTGTACCCGTCCCGCCCGATCTCGATCAGGTAATCGACCTGGCCGTCGGCGACGAACGTGATGCCGAACACCGTGCCCTCGCCCGTACACCGCATCAACTGGGAGTCGAAGCGGACGCGGTCGCCGAAGGTGAACCGGGTCCGGACCGTGTGCGTGTGCATCCGCCGCCACCTCTCCGCCGCCGAACTTCCCGTTGGTCGGGCGTGTCCGGTGCGGTATAAGGATACGGTGAATGCCCTCGTAGCTCAGGGGATAGAGCACTGGTTTCCTAAACCGGGGGTCGCGCGTTCAAATCGCGCCGAGGGTACTTCCTCCCACCGCTCTCCTACCCCCGAACCCAGGCCGTTGGCCTGGGCTGAGGGAGGCCGCCCCTTCGGGGCTTTATGTTTGCTGAGGGCCGAAGGCCCGCCCTCCCTCAGCCCAGGCCAACGGCCTGGGTTCGGTTGGGTCACCCGGCCGCACCCATGACCGCCCCGTCCTACGCCCACGGCGCGTCGGACGTCCCGCTGCTCGGCGAGACGATCGGCGCCAACCTCCGCCGCACCGCCGAACGGCACCCCGACCGCGACGCCCTCGTCGTCCGGCACCAGAACCACCGCGCCACCTACCGCGAACTCTGGGAGCAGGTCGGCCTCGCGGCCCGCGGCCTCCTCGCCCGCGGGGTGAAGACCGGCGACCGCGTCGGGGTGTGGGCGCCGAACCGGTTCGAGTGGGTCGTCCTCCAGTTCGCCACCGCCCGCGTCGGGGCGATCCTCGTCACCGTGAACCCGGCGTACAAGGCGCTCGAACTCGAGTACGCCCTGAACTGCAGCGGCGTGAGCCTGCTCGCCCTCGCCCGCGGCTTCCGACAGACCGACTACCTCGCCGTCCTCGCCGACGTCCGGCCGCGCTGCCCGCAGCTCCGCGACACCCTCGTCCTCGACGCCGACTGGGACACGTTCCTCGCCGCCGGCCGCGACGTCCCCGAGGCCGACCTCGCCGCGGTCGAGGGGCGGTTGCAGTTCGACGACCCAGTCAACATCCAGTACACGTCCGGCACGACCGGCGCCCCGAAGGGCGCGACCCTGTCCCACCACAACATCCTCAACAACGCCTACTCCGCCGGCCGGCTCCTCGGGTACACCGACCGCGACCGGGTCTGCGTCCCGGTCCCGTTCTACCACTGCTTCGGCATGGTCCTCGGGAACCTCGCGTGCGCCGCCCACGGGGCGTGCGTCGTCGTCCCGGCCGAGTCGTTCGACCCGGGCGCCGTCCTCGAAGCGGTCCAGGCCGAGCACTGCACCTCGCTGTACGGCGTGCCGACGATGTTCGTCGCGGAACTCGGCCACCCGCGGTTCGCCGAGTTCGACCTAGAGCCAGTTATGCACTATTGAGTCCGAGTCGTGGCAGCAGCAGCGTGAGGAAGGCGAGCCAGTGCCAACCCGCGAGTGTTTCGGTCAGGCGTTCGTAGTCTCGGGCCAACCGTCGGAACCGGCC
>JAESGM010000471.1_pt1 | contig 30755 bp, 32 predicted proteins | sample 9269721 | NCBI WGS metagenome assembly JAESGM01 (sample SAMN15720920, study PRJNA650825) | algae metagenome | isolation source: Komarekiella atlantica HA4396-MV6 and co-occurring heterotrophs from... | place: USA: Theobald House, Kauai, HI | collected 2009-07-29
CACCACTCGGTCGAGGATGCCGGCATCGCGCTCGGCGAGGCCTTGAAGCAGGCGCTCGGCGACAAGAAGGGCATCCGCCGCTATGCCGATGTCCACCTGCCGATGGACGAGACGCTGACCCGCGTCGCGGTCGATGTCTCCGGCCGGCCTTTCCTGGTCTTCCGGACGGAGTTCAAGGCGCAGAAGATCGGCAGCTTCGACACCGAGCTGGTGCGCGAGTTCTTCCAAGCCTTCGCCATGAACGCAGGCATCACGCTGCACGTCGAGACGCTTTATGGCGACAATGCCCACCATATCGCCGAGAGCTGCTTCAAGGGCCTGGCGCGTGCGCTGCGCGGGGCGCTCGAGGTCGATCCGCGCGAGGGCGGCCGCGTGCCCTCGACCAAGGGCGCTTTGTAAGGGATCGCTGCGATGGCGTTCTATCAGGCTCTGATCCCGCCGCCGGGCGCCGGCGGCCTGCGCGAGGAAGTCGAGCAGGCTCGGCTCCTGCCGGAAAGCTTCACCTTTTCGGCCCTGGTCTTCGGCGGCGTCTGGCTGCTGTTCAAACGGCTCTGGCTCGCCTTCATCCTCTATGCGCTGGTCTGGGGCGGGCTGATTTATCTGCAGCGCCAGATCGGCTTCTCCTTTCTCGCGGTGATGCTGTCGCATACCGCCCTTGCGGTCTTCCTCGGCTTCGAGGGCCAGAACCTGATCGCGCGCAAGCTGCTGCGAAAGGGCTGGCGGTTGGTCGACGTGATCGAGGCGCCGGACCTCTCCAGCGCCGAGCGCCGCTTCTTCGAGCGGGCCCTGCCGGCCGGCGCGCCGCCACGTGTCGTCGAGGCCGCGCCGGCCTCCGCGCGCTTCGCGCCGAGCTCCGCGCCGGTGATCGGCCTCTTCCCCGAGGCGAACGGGCGATGAGCCAGACCGTCACTATCGTCGATTACGGCTCGGGCAATCTCCACTCGGCCGCCAAGGCCTTCGAACGCGCCGCCACCGAGGCCGGCATTGCGGCGACCATCCGCGTCACCAGCGATCCCGCCGAGGTCCGTGCCGCCGACCGCATCGTGCTGCCCGGCGTCGGCGCCTTCGCCGATTGCCGGCGCGGGCTCGACGCCGTCCCCGGCATGGTCGAGGCGCTGGAAGAGACCGTCCGCGGCAAGGGCCGGCCCTTCCTCGGCATCTGCGTCGGCATGCAATTGATGGCGAGCCGCGGCCTCGAATACGTCACCACCGAAGGCCTCGGCTGGATCGCCGGCGACGTCGCGTTGATCCGCCCGCAGGACGATGCCCTGAAGATCCCGCATATGGGCTGGAACACTCTGCATCCGCAGGACGAGCACCTGCTGCTCGCCGGTATCGAGACCGGCCCCTCCGGCTGGCACGCCTATTTCGTCCATTCTTATGCGCTGACGGCGGCAAAGCCGCAGGAGGTGCTGGCGCTGACCGATTATGGCGGCCCGGTCACCGCGATCGTCGCGCAGGGCAACATTGCCGGCACGCAGTTCCACCCCGAGAAGAGCCAGAGGCTCGGTCTCAAGCTGATCGGCAATTTCCTGAGGTGGGCGCCGTGATCCTATTCCCAGCCATCGACCTCAAGGAAGGCCGCTGCGTCCGCCTGAAGCAGGGCGACATGGATCAGGCGACGATCTTCAACGACGATCCCGCTGCCCAGGCCGCGACCTTCGAGGCGCAGGGCTTCCAGTGGCTGCACGTCGTCGATCTCGACGGCGCCTTCGCCGGCAAGCCGATGAATGCGGCGGCCGTCGAAGCGATCCTCGAGCGCGTCCGCTTCCCGGTGCAGCTCGGCGGCGGTATCCGCGACATGAAGACGGTCGAAGGCTGGCTCCAAAAGGGCATCGCCCGCGTCATCATCGGCACCGCCGCCGTGCGCGATCCCGGCTTCGTGCGCGAGGCGGCAAAAGCCTTTCCGGGCAAGGTCGCTGTCGGCATCGACGCGCGCGACGGCTTCGTCGCCGTCGAAGGCTGGGCCGAGACCTCTGCGCTCGCCGCCGACGATCTCGGCCGCCGCTTCGAGGACGCCGGCGTCGCTGCGATCGTCTACACCGACATCGCTCGCGACGGCATGCTGCAGGGCATCAACTGGGACGGCACGATCGCGCTGGCGCATGCGCTGACGATCCCGGTGATTGCCTCGGGCGGGCTCGCCTCGATGGCCGATATCGAGCGGCTCTGCGCGCCCGATGCCGCGATCCTCGAAGGCGCGATCACCGGCCGCGCCCTCTATGACGGCCGGATCGATCCGGCTGCGGCGCTGGCGCGGCTGGCGGCGGCCTGAGCGAGGCCGTTTAAACCAGCTCGACCTTGCCGGTCGCCAGATCGTAGACGCCGCCGACCACGGAAAGCTGCTTCTGCGCGAGGCGCTGCGACAGGATCGGCGCCGCCTTCTTCAGCTTGGCGACGTTGAGCCTGACATTGGCGATGGTGGCCGCCTTCAGCAGGTCGGCCGCGCCTTCTTTTTGCGCCGCGAGCACGGCCGGCCTGATCGCGTTGATCAGCGAGGGCAGCTGCCCCGGTAGCTTGGTTTTCTCCTTGACGACGTTGATTGTGGCCGAGACGGCGCCGCAATTGCTGTGGCCGAGCACCAGGATGAGCTGCGAGCCCAGCACCTGCGCGCCATATTCGAGGCTCGCCAGCACGTCGGCATTGACGAAATTGCCGGCGACGCGCGTGACGAAAAGCTGGCCCGGCCCCTGGTCGAAGGCGAGCTCCGGCGCGACGCGCGAATCGGCGCAGCTCAGGATCGAAGCGAAAGGCGCCTGCGAGGCGGCGCGCGCTGCCCGCCCGGCCGAGAAATCGCGCTCGTTCAGATTGCCGGCGACATAGCGGGCATTGCCGTCGACCAGCCGCTTCAGGGCTTCGTCGGGGCCGACTGCCGCCGATTGCGCCCGCAGGGGCGCTGGCAGCACGCCTGCCAAGGCGAGGCCGGCGCCGGCCGCAAACAGTCCGCGGCGCGTAAGCTTGCTGGCGGCCGAGACACAATGATCGCACATCGTCGCAATCCTCGTATGGGTAGGATGCGCTTCGGCACGCTCGGGGATCGGCGCGCGGCGCAGGCTTTGTCAGCGCTGCCGATGCTAGGCTTCCCCAACGGCAACCGACAGTGCAAATCGTGCAATGATCGATCCGGTTGGAACGAGCGTAAACGGCGGGTGAACGCGGCCGGCTCGCAGTCTTTCGACTGCCGGCAAGGACGCCTCTGCCCCGCGCCACCCGAGTATCAGCGCAGATACTGCTCGTAATAGCGCTGGTACTCGCCGGTCGCCTTGGCGATGTGCAGCCACTGGTCGACGAAGGCCTTGAAGATCACGTCGCCGCGCGGCAGCAGATAGCCGATCTCGATGAAGGTCAGCGGCTTGTCGGGGTTGATCGCGCACAGGCCGGGTTTCAGCTTCTGCTGCACAGTCGCTTCGATCGCCTCGGTGACGAAGACGTCGGCGCGCCCGGCCAGGATCTCGTCGAAGATGCCGACATTGTCCTGGTGCAGCGTGATCTTCGCCTGCTTGAAGTTGCTCTTGGCGAAGCGCTCATTGGTGCCGCCGGGATTGGCGATCGCGGTGACGCCGGGCTTGTCGATATCGGCAACGCTCTGGAACTTGTCCTTGTCGGCGCAGCGCGCCAGCGGGATCTTGCCGGTCCGCAGCGCCGGATCCGAATAGAAGACGCGCTTCTGCCGCTCCAGCGTCACGCCGATACCGCCCATGGCGACGTCGCATTTGCCGCCGGTGAAATCGGCCATCAGCTCGGCCCATTTCGTCCGCACGAACTTGGGCTCGACGCCGATCGCCTTAGCGAGCGACTTCGCCATCTCGATGTCGATGCCCTCATAGCCGTCGCCGACGGCATTGGTGAACGGCTTGTAGTCGCCGGTGGTGCAGATCCGCAGCGTACCGGCGCTCTGGATCGTATCGAGCGCACTTGCGGGCGCCTGCGCCTGGGCGGCGCCGATGCAGAACAGCCCAGCATAGGCGGCGAAAGCGCCGCGCATGATCGTCAACAGCATGAAAGCCTTCGTCCCCTCTCTTGTCGTTGCCGCAAGGAGAGCAGCGCGCGAGAGCAGGTTCAACCGCCGCGCAGGCGAGGGGCCCGTGCCCGGCACGCATTGCTTGCCTAACCGGCGCTGCATTTCCACTTTGCCGGAACATGCTCTAGGTTGCGCCGCCTTGCGGCCTGGAGCCGCCACCAAGACTTGCACCGATGACCCTGAAGACCCGCATCATCCCCTGCCTCGACGTCAAGGACGGCCGCGTAGTCAAGGGCGTAAAATTCGTCGATCTCATCGATGCCGGCGATCCCGTCGAGGCGGCCAAGGCCTATGACGCGGCCGGGGCCGACGAGCTCTGCTTCCTCGACATCACCGCGAGCCATGAGGCGCGCGGCACCCTGCTCGACGTCGTCACCCGCACGGCCGAGGCTTGCTTCATGCCGCTGACCGTCGGCGGCGGCGTGCGCAAGGTCGAGGACATCCGCGCTTTGCTGCTGGCCGGCGCCGACAAGGTCGCGATCAACACCGCGGCGGTGACCAATCGCCCCTTCGTCAAGGAAGCCGCGGAAAAATTTGGCGACCAGTGCATCGTCGTCGCCATCGACGCCAAGCAGGTCACGCCCGGCCGCTGGGAGATCTTCACCCATGGCGGGCGCAATGCCACCGGCATCGACGCCATCGCCTTCGCCCGCGAGGTCGTCTCGCTCGGCGCCGGTGAATTGCTGGTGACCTCGATGGATCGCGACGGCACCAAGTCGGGCTACGATATCGGCCTGACCCAGCGCATCGCCGATGCGGTCTCGGTGCCGGTGATCGCCTCGGGGGGCGTCGGCGACCTCGACGATCTCGTCGCCGGCGTACGCGATGGCCACGCCTCGGCCGTGCTCGCCGCCTCGATCTTCCATTTCGGCACCTACAGCATCCCGCAGGCCAAGGCGCACATGGCCGCCGCCGGGCTGGCGATGCGGTTGGATTGACGCAGTCGCGTGTCGGCATTTGAGGATATTGACGAACCGAGCCAACGAGTGCTTCGGCGGCTGCGAGCGGACAAGCCCGAGTGGCTCCGCTTTGCGTCCGTAGATGTAGTATCGCCTGACTACAAAACACTACGAGTATCGATACCTGCGGTATCTTCTATGGATTCAATCGGCCTGACGGTGGATGGGGACGAGCTGACGGTCTGGGCTAGCGCGCATCATGTGCATATTGGGATCCGCGAGATCACCGATGAGGATATTTCCAATGCGTTTGGACTTCTCGATGAAATAATTGCCGATAAGACGCTGGTTGTATCGGTTTGGAAGGGCGATCGATTGCGCCTAAGCTCTTTTGAAGACGCCAACAAACCGAGCCACTGGCATAGCGAACAGCCCGGCGATCATCGACTAGTAGTGCATTCTTGGACCGGCCAGGGCGACGCCGAAAGGGCGATCAGCTGGCCGGGCTGGATTCGATCGATAAGAAGGGCGTTTACGGGATGACTGCCTTCACCCTCGCCGATCTCGAACGCATCGTCGCCGAGCGGGCCAGTGCCGCGCCGGAGGAATCCTGGACGGCCAAGCTTTTGGCCGCCGGTCCCGAACGCGCCGCCAAGAAGCTCGGCGAGGAGGCGGTCGAGACCGTCATCGCCGCCGTGAAAGGCGATCGCGACGAGCTGATCGCCGAGAGCGCCGATCTGCTTTATCATCTTTTGGTCGTGCTCAAGTCCCGCGATGTTGCATTGCGGGACGTCTTGAGCCAGCTTGAGGCCCGTACCGCACGCTCCGGCTTGGCCGAAAAAGCGGCGCGGCCCCGTTAGAAGTCGAGGCGAGTGTCGCGTTGAACCTCGAAGCCTGGAAGACGGGGGGCATTATGGACCAGCGTCCGCTTGCGGCGCCATCCGCCCCTGATCTGGTCTCGCCCTATCGCACGTTCTCGCGTGACGAATGGGCGCATCTGCGCGCCGACACGCCGCTGACGCTCTCGGTCGACGACCTGACCAGGCTGCAATCGATCAACGACCCGATCTCGCTCGACGAGATCGTCGCGATCTACCTGCCGCTCTCGCGCCTGCTCTCGCTCTACGTCGCCGCGACGCAAGGGCTGTTCAAGGCGACCCAGCGCTTCCTGATGGCCGAGGCCGAGGCCAAGGTGCCCTATGTCATCGGCGTCGCCGGCTCGGTCGCGGTCGGCAAGTCGACCACGGCGCGCGTGCTCCAGGCCTTGCTCTCGCGCTGGCCGAACACGCCCAAGGTCGAGCTCGTCACCACCGACGGCTTCCTCCTGCCCAATGCCGAGCTCGAGCGCCGCGGCCTGATGCAGCGCAAGGGGTTTCCGGAGAGCTATGACAGCGCTGCGATCCTGCGTTTCCTCTCCGATGTGAAGGCCGGCAAGCGCGCCGTCAGCGCCCCCGTCTATTCGCATCTTGTCTACGACGTCGTACCGGGCGAGCAGGTCACGGTCGAGCGCCCGGACATCCTGATCCTCGAAGGGCTGAACGTATTGCAGGCGAGCCGCCTGCCGCGGGACGGCACGATCATCCCCTTCGTCTCGGATTTCTTCGATTTCTCGGTCTATCTCGACGCCGACGAGAACGACCTGCACCGCTGGTACGTCAACCGCTTCATGACGCTGCGCCAGACCGCCTTCCGCGATCCGCGCTCCTTCTTCCGGAAATACGCCGAGATCGGCGAGGATGAGGCGCTCTCGATCGCCGAGAAGCTCTGGACCGGCATCAACCTGCCGAACCTGCGCGAGAACATCGTGCCGACCCGCCAGCGCGCCAGTCTTATCCTGACCAAGGGCGCCAGCCACCGCATCCAGCAGGTCTCGCTGCGGCGGCTATAGGGTGCTGGGTTCTCACCGAACCACCCCCGTCATCCTGGGCGAGCGCAGCTCGTCCCGGGATCCATCGGAGGGCTCCGGAGCTTTACGATGGATCCCGGAGCTGCGCGGCTTCGCCGCTTGTCCAGCATGACGGTGTGGTTCCGCATAAAATCTAGATGTGCTGGCGCCGGCCCGAAACCACGATGACGACTTATGTCGCCCTGCTGCACTCGATCGTGCTCGGCCCCGGCAAGCGCGTGCTGATGGCGGATCTGAAGGCCATGGCAACGGAGCTCGGCTTTCGTGATTCCCGCACCTGGGTCGCCACCGGCAACCTGATCTTCGATGCCGATGATGCGCCGCTCGCCGTAGTCGAGGAGCGGTTGGAAGCGGCTTTCAGCACGAGTTTCGGCAAGCATGTCGACATCATCCTGCGCAAGGCCGAGGGCTGGCGGAGGCTTGCCGCCCAGAACCCCTTCCCCGGAGGGAACGGCGCCGATATCGGCATCCGCGTCATGAGGAAGCCGCTCAGCCCCGACGCCTTGTCCATGCTGCACGGGATCGCCGCGCCCGGCATTACGCTTGCGCTCGTGGATGGTGATCTCTGGATCGATTTTGGCGGCAAACCGGAGGAGACCAGACTGCTCTCGTATCTGACGACGAAGAAACTCGGCATCGGCACGCTGCGCAACGCCAATACCGTCAAGGCGCTCGCCGCGATGCTGGCCTGATGCCGCTCGATCTTGCCTCCCTCGGCCTGATGGCCGGCGCGGCCTTCGTCGCCGCGACGCTGCTGCCGGCGCAGTCGGAGGCCGTCTTTGTCGGTCTGCTGGCGGCGAAATCAGTCGACCCGACCGTGCTCTTCATCGTCGCCTCGATCGCCAATACGGCGGGCTCGGTCGTCAACTGGTGGCTCGGCCGGCTGATCGCGAGAGGCGGCATCGAGCGGCTGCCGGCGCGGCTGCGGCCCGATCCCGCCCGTTTCGCCAAGGCGCAGGGCTGGTTCGCCCGTTTCGGCTGGCCCTCGCTGCTCTTCGCCTGGCTGCCGATCGGCGGCGATCCGCTGACCTTCGTCGCGGGATCGCTGAACTATCCCCTTTTGCGCTTCGTCGTGCTGGTGTTCATCGGCAAGGCGGCGCGCTATGCCTTGCTCTGGGCGGGCTGGGCGGCAGCTGCATAAGCATTTGCGCCTGTTCCGGTCTCGGGCTACCAGCGAGGCCCCTTTTGATGGAGACCAGATCATGAGCATCAAGCGCATCGCCCCCGGTCCGCGCATGTCGAAGGCCGTCGTGCATGGCAACACGGTCTATCTCGCCGGTCAGGTCGCTGGCGCGGCAGCCGGCAAGAGCGTCGGCGAGCAGACCAAGGACATCCTCTCGATCATCGACGGGCTCCTCGCCGAGGCTGGCACCGACAAGTCGAAGTTGCTGATGGTCAATATCTGGCTTTCGGACATGTCGACCTTCGCCGAGATGAACGCCGTCTGGGATGGCTGGGTCTCGGCCGGCAACACGCCGGGCCGCGCCACCGTCGAGGCCAAGCTTGCCGGCCCGCAATTCACCGTCGAGATCGCGGTCATCGCCGCGATCTGATCGCGCTCGCACCAGAGCAGGACGCGAAAAGTGGGAACCGGTTTTTCGCAGGAGTCTTGCTCTAGACTCTCGGAATCGATCGCGGTTTATGATTTTGGATCGATAGGATCCAAAATCATCGTGATCTAGGGTGGCGGGAAACGTGAATCCGGAACTCGCCACCATCCTGGCTCGTGTCTCGCAGCGCGAGGGTGTTCCCCCCGCGCTGCTGCTCGGCGTGCTCGCCTCGATGGGCGAGGCCTCCGGCAAGCCCGATTTCACCCGCATCGAGAACAACCTCGCCCGCCGGGCCGGGGATTTCCGCAGCCTGCAGGCTCGGCTGGAGAAGCCGTCGGGGAACGATCCCGAGCGCGACAGGCTGCAGGCCCAGACGGTGCGGGCCCTGGCCGATGGCCGGCTCGCCGAGGCCGACAGGCTGCTCGCCCAGGCCGAGCAGCGCAATCTCGATGGCGCGGCCGCACCCGATGCGCTGTCGCGCGATCGTTTGCTCGCCGCCGCCGCCGGCCGCGCCGATCGCGGTGCGGTCGCGATGCTGCACCTCAATCCGCAAGCCTACCGCGATGCGGCCGAGCGCTATGCCGAGGCGGCGCTGATCGCCGATTCGGCCGAAGCTGGCAGCGGGCTGACCTATGCCTGGATGCAAGCCGATGCGCTGGCCCGGCGTGGTGCCGATTTCGCCGACAAGACGGCCTTCGTCGCCTCGGTCGGCCAATTGCGGGCCATGCTCGGCAAGCTCGACAATTTCGACCAGACCGTGCCCTGGGCCGAGACCCAGCTCCGGCTGGCGCGGTCGCTTACCGGCCTGTCGCATTTCGACGGCGGGGGCGCCCTCCTGCGCCAGGCCGTCGAGATCTACCGCACCGTCCTGGAGGATCTCGCCCGCGCCAAGGCGCCGCGCCTCTGGACCGCGGTGCAGACCAGGCTCGGCGAGGCGCTCGCCCGTCTCGGCGAGGTCGAGGACGATGCCGGCCTGCTCGAGGACGGCGTCGCCGCCTTCCGCGCCGGGCTATCCGGGATGACGCAGGCCGACATGCCGCGCGAATGGGGCCGGCTGCAATGGGAACTCGGCAAGGCGCATGTCGCGCTCGGCCAGCGCGCCAGCGGCGTGTCCGCCTTCGAAGCGGCGGTGAACTGCTTCAAGCTCGTGCTCGACGAACGGCCGCGCGAGAGTGTTCCGCTCGAATGGGCCGAGGTGCAGGACCGCATCGGGGCCGCGCTGGTCGGCCTCGCCACCTATTATAGCGAGCCGGTGGTGCTGGAGGAGGCGATCGCCGCCTATGATGCAGCGCTGGAGGTCAGGCGCCGGGAGATCGTGCCGTCGCTCTGGGCCGAGAGCGCTGCGAACCGGGCCGAGGCGCGGCTCGAGCTAGCCGAGCGCATCCGCGAGCGCACCGCAGCCGAGAAGGCGACCGCGGAGCTCGTCATGGCGATCGAGACGCTGCGTGGCCTAGGCTTCGCGGCCGAGGCCAAGCGGCGCGAGCCGAAGCTGCTCAAGGCCGCGGCTCTGGTCGAAGCCCTTCGTAAGGGCTGATCACCCCTTGATGCGCAGCGCGGCGAGCCGTTCCAGTGCCTTGTCCAGCGTTGCATCATGCTTGGCGAAGCAGAAGCGCACGACATTGCGCACCGCTCCTTCGGCATAGAAGGCACTGACCGGGATCGCGGCGACGCCATGCTCGGCGACCAGCCGCTGGCAGAAGGCGATGTCGTCGCTCTCGCCGAGCGGGCCGATGTCGACATTGAGGAAATAGGTGCCGGCGCTCGGCAGCACGCTGAAGCCGAGATCGCGCAGGCCATTGGCGAAGCGGTCGCGCGAGCGCTGGAAATCGGCGCGCATCCCCTCGAAATAGCCGTCGTCCTTGCCGAGGCCGTAGGCGACGGCCGCTTGCAGGTTCGGCGGCGTGGTGAAGGTGATGTACTGGTGCGCCTTGGCGAGGACGCGCATCAGCTCCGGCGCGGCCATAACCATGCCGACCTTCCATCCGGTCAGCGAGAAGATCTTGCCGGCCGAGGAGATCTTCACGGTGCGCTCGCGCATGCCGGGCCGGCTCATCAGTGGCTTGTGGCGGTGACCGTCGAAAACGACATGCTCCCAGACGTCGTCGCAGATGGCGACCGCATCGTGCTTGACGCAGAAGGACGCCAGCAGGTCGAGATCGGCCTCGCTGAAATTGGTCGCGGTCGGGTTGAGCGGGTTGTTGAACAGCACCGCCCTGGTCTTCGGCGAGAAGGCCTTCGCCAGCGCCTCTTCGCTCAGCCCGAAGGCCGGCGGCGTCAGCGTCACGAACTTCGGGATGGCGCCGGCCCGGCGCACCAGCGGCAGATAGGCGTCGTACATCGGCTCGAACAGCACGACCTCGTCGCCGGGCGAGATAACCGCCATCAGCGCGCCGGCGATCGCCTCGGTCGCGCCGGAGGTGATCATCACCTCGGCCTCTGGATCGAGCTCGAGGCCTTGCCAATGCCGGAAATGCGTGGCCGTCGCCTGGCGTAGTTCCGGCAGCCCCATCATCGGCGGATACTGGTTCCAGCCATCGACCACCGCCTCGGCCGCCTTGCGCCTGACGTCCTCCGGGCCAGGATCGTCGGGAAAGCCCTGGCCGAGATTGACGGCCTGGTGCTCGCGCGCGAGCCGCGACATGGTTTCGAAGATCGTCGTCGGGAGGGCGGAGAAGATCGGATTCATCGCGGCTGGCTTGCGTCGGTGAGATCGGGATGCCGGCCATAGCATGCGCAACGCCCGCGCGCATCGCCTCTCAAAAGCGGCAGATTCTGCGGAGTGATGAATATTGACATTCGTCAGTAGTCAGTGTCTTCTACCTCTCAGCCGGTTCACGCCAGCACTTCCGCGGTTTCTTCGCCCCTTTGGAGCCGTGGGACGCTGACGTGGATCGGTGAGCTTTTTCTGGGGCAGGAAGCGAGCTAGGCAGGCTCCATGCATCCCTCCCGTCGAACCTCTGCCCTGATGGTGCTCGGCACCGGCTCCAATGTCGGCAAGTCCCTGCTCGTCGCCGGCCTCTGCCGCCTCTTCGCCGATCGCGGGCTGAAAGTGCGTCCGTTCAAGCCACAGAACATGTCGAACAACGCCGCCGCTACCGCGCAGGGCGAAATCGGCCGGGCCCAGGCGCTGCAGGCCCGCGCAGCCCGGATCGCCCCGCATGTCGACATGAACCCGGTGCTGCTTAAGCCCGAGAGCGAACGCGGCAGCCAGATCATCCTGCAGGGCCGCGTCGCCGGCCATCTGTCTTCGGGCGATTTCAGCCGTCGCGGCGATTTCCTGCCCAGGGTGCTGGAGAGCTTCGAACGTCTGAGCGAGGGGGCCGACCTTATCTTGGTCGAGGGGGCGGGCTCGCCGGCCGAGACCAATCTGCGCGCCCGCGACATCGCTAATCTCGGCTTTGCCCGCGCGGCCGGCGTCCCGGCTGTGCTGATCGGCGATATCGACCGCGGCGGCGTCATCGCCAGCCTGGTCGGCAGCCATGCCGTGCTCGACGCCGAGGACCGGGCCATGATCCGCGGCTTCGCCATCAATCGCTTTCGCGGCGATGTCGGCCTGTTCACGCCGGCGCTCGACACCATCACGCGGGCAACGGGCTGGCCGAGCCTCGGCGTCGTGCCCTGGTTCGCCGAGGCCGCGCGCCTGCCGGCCGAGGACGCGCTCGATCTGGCACGCGCTGCGCCGGCTCGTGCGGGTGCGCTGAAGGTGGTCGTTCCGGTCCTGCCCGGCATCGCCAATTTCGACGATCTCGATCCGCTCAAGCTCGAACCCGGCATCGAGCTTGTCTTCGTCGGCCCCGGCACGCCGCTGCCGGGCGATGCCGCGCTGGTGATCCTGCCGGGCTCGAAGACGACATTGCGTGATCTCGCCCGTTTGCGAGAAGAAGGCTGGGACATCGACATCCTCGCCCATCGTCGCCGCGGCGGCCATGTGCTCGGCCTCTGCGGCGGCTACCAGATGCTCGGCAGGAGCGTGCGCGATTCACTTGGCCTCGAAGGCCCGGCCGGAGCGGCTCCTGGCCTTGGCTTGCTTGACATCGAGACCGAGCTGACGCCGGACAAGGCCGTCAGGGAGGTCGCGGTCGAGCATCCCGAAAGCGGCACTGCCGGCCGCGCCTACGAGATCCATCTCGGCGTCAGTGACGGGCCCGACCGGGCGCGCGCGCCGTTCCGGGTCGGCGGCCAGCCGGAAGGGGCTCGCAGCGCCGATGGACGGGTGGTCGGGACCTATCTCCACGGCGTCCTGACCTCGGATCCGCTGCGCCGGGCCTGGCTTGAAACGCTGGCGGGAGAACCGCTCGCGATCGGGGAGGCCTATGAGCCCGCCGTGGAAGCGACGCTCGATCGGTTGGCCGCGCATCTGGAGCGCCATCTCGACATTGCAACGCTCCTGGAACTGGCGCGATCGCGCTCCTGACATTGGAGGCCACCTGGCGAAAAACTGTCAGGAGAGAACAAATAAAGCTTTGCCGATCAATTTGTTGACGACTGACGAAATTCGTCATACTCAACGATGGCGTCCGCAGACGGCCTATGGGAACAAGTCATCAGACCGGGAAGTTGCTGTGGCATGAGCACAGTAGAACGCGATACACGACACGACATCATTGACGTCGCCGAGCGGTTCTTCCGCCAGATCGGCTACCAGAAGACCACTGTCGCCGATATCGCCAAGTCGCTGCGCATGAGTCCGGCGAATGTCTACCGTTTCTTCGACTCCAAGAAAGCGATCAACGAGGCCGTCGCCGAGCGTTCGATGAGCGAACTCGAGGCGACCGTCGCTGCGATCGCCGCCGAGAAGCGGCCCGCCGCCGAGCGCCTGCGCGATATCTTGGCTGCGACCTGTCGGATCAACTCGGCCCGCTATCTCGACAATCACCGCCTGCACGAGATGGTCGCCTGCGCCATGGAGGAGAGCTGGGACGTCGTCCGCGGCCATGTCGAGCGCTATGATGCGATCCTGCGCGCCGTCGTCGCCGATGGCATCGCCAAGGGCGAGTTCAGCGCCCGCGATCCGATCACCGCGACTCATTGCGTGCGCATGGCCATGCTGCGCTTCTGTCATCCGCTCCTGCTCGGCCAGTGTGCCGAATTGCCCGGCCCGAGCATCGAGGAGATGATCGACTTCATCCTCGCCGGGTTGGGGGCCGCTCGCCCTTCCGCTTGACCGGCAAGCTCCGGCCTGCGTTGACAAGGCGCTGGCGGAGCGGGATACCCCGCCGCGCATGCTGAATCTCTCCAAACAGAACGCCAAGAAGCTCGCGGTCATCGCGCATGACCTGGCGATGACCGCGCTCGCGATCGTCTTCGTCTTCGCCGTGCGCTTCGATGGCTGGCTGTTCGACGAGCGGATGCGGCAATTGCCGAGGATCCTGCCCCTCTTCGTCGCCTATGCCGGCATAGTCTACTGGTTCTTCCAGCTCTATCGCTCGAAATGGCGCTTCGCCTCGCTGCCCGACCTCTCGAACATCGTCCGGGCGGTCACCGTCCTGACCCTGACCCTGCTGGTCGTCGATTATGTGATCGTCGCGCCGAACCTCTATGGCAACTTCTTCTTCGGCAAGATCACCATCGTCCTCTACTGGCTGGTGCAGATCGCGCTGCTCGGCGGCCCGCGTCTCGCTTATCGCTATTTCAAGTACTCGCGCTCCAAGCACCTGGCGGCCCGCGAGGCGACCTTGCCGGCCCTGCTGCTCGGCCGCGGCGTCGAGATCGAGATGGTGATCCGCGCCATGGAATCCGGGACGATGGGCAAGATGCGCCCCGCCGGCATCCTGACGCCGCGCCCGGACGATCTCGGCCAGTCCATCCGCGGCGTGCCCGTGCTCGGCCTGCTTTCGCAGATGGAGACGATCGCGACCGATGCCAGCGAGCGCGGCGAACCCTTCCGGCGCATCGTCGCGACGCCGAGCGCGCTGGCGCCGGAGGCCGAGCCCGACAAATGGCTGGCCAGGACGCGCAAGCTCGCCATCCCGATCTCGCGGCTCGACACGCTCGGCGAAGGCATGCGCGGCAACGAGCTGGCGCCGCTGGAGATCGAGGACCTCTTGGTGCGCCCCTCGATCAAGATCGATCGTCCGCGGCTCGAAGGCTTCCTCAAGGGCAAGCGCGTCATCGTCACTGGCGGTGGCGGCTCGATCGGTTCCGAGATCTGCCTGCGTTGCGCCGCCTTCGGCGCGGTGGAACTGCTGGTCGTCGAGAACTCCGAGCCGGCGCTGTTCCACGTCACCGAGGCGCTCGCGGCGCAGGACCTGCCGATGCGGGTCACCGGCGCGCTCGCCGATGTCCGCGACGAAGCCCGCCTCGGCCCGCTGTTCAAGGCGTTTGCGCCCGATATCGTCATCCATGCCGCCGCGCTGAAGCATGTGCCCTATCTCGAGGCTGATTGGGGCGAGGGTATCAAGACCAATATCTTCGGCTCGGTCGTCGCCATCGAGGCGGCGATCGCCGCCGGCGCCGGCATCTTCGTGATGATCTCGACAGACAAGGCGATCGAGCCGGTCTCGATGCTCGGCGCGACCAAGCGTTTCGCCGAGATGTACGCGCAGGCCCGTGATGCCGAATTCGCTTCCGGCAACCGCGGCACCCGCCTCGTCGCTGTCCGTTTCGGCAATGTGCTCGGCTCCGTCGGCTCGGTCGTGCCGAAGTTCAAGGCGCAGATCGAGCGCGGCGGGCCGGTCACCGTGACCAGCCCGGACATGATCCGCTATTTCATGACCATCCGCGAGGCCTGCGACCTCGTGCTGACCGCCGCCTCGCATGCCCCCGAGCACGAGGCGCGGGAGGATCGCGCCGCCGTCTACGTGCTGAAGATGGGCCAGCCGCTCAAGATCATCGACCTCGCCGAGCGCATGATCCGCCTCGCCGGCTACGAGCCGGGCGTCGATATCGAGATCGCCGTCACCGGCGTCAGGCCGGGCGAGCGCCTGAACGAGATCCTCTTCGCCAAGGACGAGCCCATGGCCGAGACCGGGCTCGATGGCGTCATGGCGGCCAAGCCGATCTTCGCCGGCCGTGTCCGCATGCAGGGCTGGCTCGACGAGCTCGAGCGGGCGTTGGTGGCGCAGGACAGGCTGGGTGCCGAGGCGGTGCTCGAGGCGGCGATCCCCGATTTCAGCCGGCGTCAGCCCGGTGCGCCGCCAGCCGCGCCAGCGCAGCTTTCGTCTCCACAGGCGGCCGCCAGCCCGCGCTGATCAGCGCGGCAGGCGAGGCGACGAGGCCGTTCGCCAGGCGCTCATAGGCGCCGCCACGTCCGGCGAGCCGCGCCGCGAGCGCCAGCAGGGCTACGGGAACCGGAATCAGCCCGGGCTCGCGCCCGAGACCGGCCCGCATCGCGGCAAGCATGTCGGCGACCGACAAGGGTTCCGGATCCGAAACGATGTAGCTGCGCCGCGCGGGACAGGCTTTGCTCAGCGCGAAGGCGGCGGCCTCGGCGAGATTCTCGATCGCCAGCAGCGACCGCCTGGCCGAGAGCGCTCCGAGCGGCAGCGGCACGGGCAGGCGCGCCAGCTTCAGCAGCGCCGCCATATTGGCCTTCACGCCCGGCCCGTAGACCAGCACCGGCCGCAACGCGATCCAGTCGAGATCGAGCCCGGCGAGCCCCTGTTCGGCCGCCAGCTTGGAGCGGCCATAGGCATCGGTCGGCGCCGGCGTGTCGGCTTCGCTCAAAGATCTGTCGCTGACCGGCCCGCTCTGCGCCCGGATCGATGACAGGTAGATGAAGCGCCGGGCGCCCGCCGCCTGTGCGGCGCGTGCCAGCGCCAAAGTCGCTTCGGTGTTGACCTGACGATAGCGTCCTTCCGGGATATCGCCATCCGCATGGGCGAGGCCGGCGCTGTGGACGACGTGTCCGACGCCGTCGAGCAGCGGCCGCCAGTCGATCGGCGCGGCGAGATCGCCGATCGTGACATGCTCGATGCCCGGCATCACGGGCGCCGTGCCCCGGCCTGCCGTCCGCACGCGATAGCCACGCGCGGCGAGATCATGCAGCAAGTACCGGCCGACGAAACCGCTTGCGCCGGTGAGCAGGACGCGTGCGTCGCTCACTGCTGCGCCCGCTTGCGCGAGAAGCGGCGGAGCAGCGCGCTGACCAGCGCCAGTGCCGCCAGCAGGCAGGCGAGCTGAACCCAGGCCGGCCGACCGATGCTGAGCGCCGCGAGTGCGATCAGGCCAAGATTGAGCAGGGCGACCTCAGTGACGATCTCGATGACCTTGAAGCCGTTATCGGTCGCCTGCTGATAGAAATGCGAGCGATGCGCCTGCCAGACCTTTTCGCCGCGCGCCAGGCGGCGCAGCAGCGTGATCGTCGAATCCATGACGTGATAGAGCGGCAGGATCAGCGCCGCGGTCAGCGCGCCGGTGCCAGCAAGGCGGTAGAGCAGATAGGCGACGAGCAGGCCGAGCGGCAGCGAGCCGACATCCCCCAGGAATATCCGGGCCACCGGCTTGTTGAACGGCGCGAAGCCGAGCAGCCCGCCGAGCAGCGCTGCGGCGAGGAGGCCGGTGGCGGGGTCGACGATGCCATGGCCAGCGGCCAGCGCGATCGCGCCGGCCAGCGGCGCCAGCCCGGCGAGAGTGATCCAGTCGATCCCGTCGATGAAGTTGACGAGGTTGACGAACCAGACGCCGGCGATCAGGGCAAGGCCACGCTCGGCCCAGAGTGGCAGCGCCTCCGGCAGCAGCCGTATATCCGGTGCGGCGTAGAACACGACGATGCCGACGCAGAAGAATTGCAGCGGCAGGCGCAGGGCCGGCGAGAGCGGCCTGATGTCGTCCCAGGCACCGACCAAAGCGAGCAGCGCGGAAGCGGCCATGACCAGGACGAGGCTCTGCCGGGCGCTGACATCTACGGGGACGAAGGCCAGCGCGAGCCCCAGCGCCAGGAAGGCACCGGCCAGCACCGCGATGCCGCCGCCCTGCGGCGTCGGCGTGCGGTGGCTGGAGCGCGCATTGGGCCGCGCCAGCGCATAGCGCATCATCAGGGGCCGCAAAGCCAGGCACAGCACGAAGGCAAGGCCGGCGGCGAGCGCGATCAGCAGGAGGGGGGCGAAGCGTTCCAAGGCGCGCGGACCATAGCCATGCCGGCGAACACCGCAAGCGGCTCTTGCATTGGCGAGCACAAAAGCAGAACATATCGGGCATGGCCATCGCCGATTCCGTCCTCAATCCGCCGCCTGCGCGGCCGGACATCACCCGCGCCGTCTGCCGTGGCGCCTCGCGCCATTTGCGGGCGCGCGGCTACGCCATTGTCAAGGAGATGACCTTCGCCAATGGTAGGCGTGGCGATATCGTCGCGCTCTCGCCCTCGGGCGAATTGCTGGTGGTCGAGGTCAAGTCGGGCATCGAGGATTACCGGGTCGACGGCAAATGGCCGGATTATCGCGATTATTGCGACGGGTTCCTCTTCGCGGTCGCGCCGGAATTCCCGCTGGAGATCCTGCCCGACGACGTCGGCTTGATCGTTGCGGATGCCTTCGGCGGCGAATTGCTGCGCGAGCCGCCGCGCCATCAATTGGCGCCGGCGCGTCGCAAGATGCTGACCATCGCCTTCGCCAGGCTCGCGGCCGGGCGTCTGGCGCTGCTGGAGGATCCTGAGCCCTAGCCCGCCGCCCGCTCCGGCAGCTTGAGCGCCTTCGGGCCGATGTTCAGGCTGATCTGCAGACTCTCGGCAATGCGATGGGCGCGGTCGATGAACAGGAACCGCGCCGGGCCGGTGCAGAGCTCGGAGACGGTTTGCTCGAACAGCGAAAGCCAGCGCTCGAAATGCGGCATCTCGAGCGGGAGCGGCATGTGGATCTGCTGAGGCTTGCCGCGATAGCGCCCGCTCATCAGCGTCACCGACGACCAGAAATCGCGCAGCTTGGCGAGATGGGCGTCCCAATCATCGCCGAGTTTTTCAAGGAAGATCGGGCCGATCAGCGGGTCCTGGCGCACGCGGCCATAGAAGGTATCGACCAGCTCGGCGATCAGCTCTTCCGTGATCCGCTCCGGGAGCGGAGCCCCACTCATCGTGGGGCGCGCTTGGCGAGAATGCGCTGCAACGTGCGCCGGTGCATGCCGAGCCGGCGTGCCGTCTCCGAGACATTGCGGCTGCACAGTTCATAGACGCGCTGGATGTGCTCCCAGCGGACGCGGTCTGCCGACATCGGATTCTCCGGCGGCACCGGGCGCGCATTCGGGCCAGCGGCCAGCGCCGAATGGATCTCGTCGGCATCGGCAGGCTTGGCCAGGAAGTCGAAGGCTCCGAGCTTCACCGCGCTCACGGCCGTCGCGATATTGCCGTAGCCGGTCAGGACGACGCCGCGCGCATCGGGACGCTTCTCCTTGAGGCGGGCGATCACATCGAGCCCGTTGCCGTCGCCGAGACGCAGGTCGATCACCGCGAAGGCCGGCGCGGCTTCCTCGACCGCCGCCAGCCCCGCCTCGACGGACTCGGCGATCCGCACCGAATAGCCACGGCCCTCCATGGCGCGGGCCAGGCGGTTCAGAAACGGCTTGTCATCGTCGACGAGCAGGAGCGACATGTCCCTGCCGGCATTGTCGGTGACTAGGCCTGTGGTAGGCGCCGTGTCCATCGCCATCATCTCCTGCCTGGCTTCAGCTGCCCGGCTCAACATCCATTTTATCGATTGCGCGACGCGATCAAACGCCGCAACGCCTCATTCTGTCGCATATGGGGCCAAAAGCTCCGGGTTTGAAGGCCCGGCGGGCCGGTCGTCGCGTTCGAACACGGTGCGCGGCCAGGTGATTCGGATGCTGGCGCCGGTGGCAGGCAGGGGCAGATTGGAGAACTCCAGCGTCGCGCCGCTGCGCTCCAGCAGCGTCTTGGCGATGAACAGGCCGAGGCCAAGGCCGCCGCCGGCGCGCGATTCCTTGGCATGCGAGCGCGAGAGATAAGGGTCGCCCGCCCGCATCAGAACCTCGGGCGTGAAGCCCGGCCCGTCATCGGCAATGGTCAGGATGACGGTGCTTTCCGTCCACAGCGCGGTGATTGTCACCTTGGAGCGGGCGAAATCGACGGCGTTGTCGACGATGTTGCCGAGCCCGTAGTTCATGCCGGGATTGCGTCGGCAGACCGGCTCCGGCTTGTCGCCGATGAGCGCGATCTCGAAGGGCACGCCGAAGGGCCGCTGCGGCCCCGCTGCCTCCTCGATCAGCAGGCTGAGCGAGAGCTGGTCGAGCGGCCCGGCATCGTCATCCTGGAGCGAGGTGAGCTTGCCGAGGATGCCACGGCAGCGCTGGACCTGTTCGCGCAGCAAGGTGATGTCCTCTGCCATCTCGCCCTCGGCCGGTGCGAGGCGCGAGAGCTCGCGGGCGACCAGTGCGATCGTCGCGAGCGGCGTGCCGAGCTCGTGCGCGGCCGCAGCGGCGAGGCCGTCGAGCTGCGAGAGATGCTGCTCGCGCGCCAGCACCAATTCGGTCGCGGCCAGCGCCTCCGAAAGATCGCGCGCTTCCTTGGCGACACGCCAGGCATAGATGCCGGTGAAGCCGAGTCCGAGCAGCAGGGCGATCCAGTTGCCGAGCTGGTATTGCGGCGGCAGCACCGGCCGCCCTGTCCCGGCCCAAGGCAGGGGCCAATGCAGGACGGTGAGTAGCGTCGCGAGCCCGGCGGCGAGCAGGCCCAGCGCCAGTGTATGGCGCGGCGGCAGCGCCGTCGCCGAGATCATCACCGGCGCCAGGAACAGGATCGCGAACGGGTTCTGCAACCCGCCTGTGAGATAGAGCAGCGCTGCGAGCTGCAGAATGTCGAAGCCGAGCAGGGCGGTCGCCGCGCCCTCGCCCAGGCGGTGGCTGAGCGGGAAGCGGATGCGCAGGGCGATGTTGAGCCAGGCCGAGACCGCGATGGCCAGGAAGCACCAGCCGAAGGGCAGGGAGAAGCCGAGCCCGAAATGCACGCCGGCGACGGCGATGCTCTGGCCGGCGATCGCTAGCCAGCGCAGGCGCACCAGCGTATCGAGCCGCAAATGGCGCGGCGTGCCCCCCGGAGCGGATGGAACGAGGTCGGTGATCGTCACGGCGCGCAATCTTCGCGAAGCGCCCGGCGATTCGGGAGTAACAAATTGTGGCTAATCGGCATCACAAGGAAATCTTAGCCCTTTGGACGATTGAATGAGAACAAATTCTACTTAGGCTGCGTTCTCTGTTGCGGTGCATCGTGAATGCGGCACTGCGAAAGAGCGAAAGGGCCGCCATGTCGTTCGCCTACCACGCCTATGAGGCGGTTCATATGATGGTCAGCCCGGCGCGGGCCATGTCCGACGCCATGCAGCTCGCCTTCAAGAACCCGGCGAACCCGCTGACCTATACCCCGTTCGGCCGCACGATCGCCGCCTCCTGCGAATTGTTCGAGCGCACCACGCGCCGCTACGGCAAGCCGGCCTTCGGCCTCGACACGACGACGATGAACGGCGTCAAGGTGGCGGTGGAGGAGCGGATCGTCTGGCAGCGCCCCTTCTGCAACCTGATCTATTTCGACCGGCAGGTCGGTACGCGCCGCAAGCCGCAGCCCAAAATCCTGCTGGTCGCGCCGATGTCCGGCCACTACGCCACGCTGCTGCGCGGCACGGTCGAGACCCTGCTGCCCGATCACGAGGTCTACATCACCGACTGGATCGATGCCCGCCTGGTGCCGCTCGCGGCCGGCAGCTTCGGCCTCGACGACTACATCGACTACGTCATCGCCATGCTGCAGAAACTCGGTCCCGACACCCATGTCATGGCCGTCTGCCAGCCTTCCGTGCCGGTGCTCGCCGCGATCGCGCGTATGGAGGCCGAGGGCGATCCGGCGTCGCCGCGTTCGATGACGCTGATGGGCGGGCCGATCGATACCCGCCGCTCGCCGACCGCGGTCAACCAGCTCGCCATGGAGCGCGGCACCGACTGGTTCCGCCGCAACTGTATCACCCGCGTGCCCTTCCCGCATCTTGGCGCCTTCCGCGAGGTCTATCCCGGCTTCATGCAGCTCTCCGGTTTCATGGCGATGAATTTCGACCGCCATCTCACCGCGCATTACGACATGTACAAGCACCTCATCGAAGGTGACGGCGATTCGGTCGAGAAGCATCGCGACTTCTACGACGAGTACATGGCGGTGATGGACCTGACCGCCGAGTTCTACCTGCAGACCGTCGACACCGTCTTCGTCAAGCACGCCTTGCCGAAGGGCGAGATGCTGCATCGCGGCAAGCCGGTCGACCTCAAGGCGATCCGCAGCGTCGCGCTGATGACGGTCGAAGGCGAGAACGACGACATCTCCGGCGTCGGCCAGACCAAGGCGGCGCATGACCTGTGCGTCAACATCCCTGCCGATATGCGCGTCGAGTACCTGCAGAAGGGCGTCGGCCATTACGGCGTCTTCAACGGTTCGCGCTTCCGCTCGGAAATCGCGCCGCGTATCGCCGACTTCATGCTCTCCCTCGACATGAAGGCCGCCAAGGAGCGCCGCAACGAGACCGCCGAGACGGCGCGCAAGGCTCTGAAGGTCGCGGGTTGAGCTAAGCCGGCCCCTTCCGCTTCCGCTGCGAATCCCGCACAATCGCCGGGATGCGGTTCTCCCTGTTCAGGCGTCAGCCCGATCCCGACCGGATCGAGGTCGCCCATGCCGGCACGCTCTACCCGGTCGCCGTCAAACGGCGCTCGACGGCGCGCAGGCTGACTCTGCGCGTTTCGCAGGCGACCGGCGAGATCACTCTGACCCTGCCCGAGCGCGTCGATTTCACCACCGGACGCGTCTTTGCCGAGAAGCATGGCGGCTGGATCGCGGCGCGCCTCGCCAAGCGCCCGCAGGGCGTGCCCTTCGAGCCCGGTGCCGTCGTGCCGCTGCGCGGCGTGCCGCATCGCATCGTGCATTGGACCAGGGTGCGCGGACTGACCCGCGCCACGCTCTCGGCCGAGGGCGAGCCGATCATCGCCGTCAGCGGCGAGGCCGGCCATGTCGCCCGCCGGGTCAAGGATTTCCTGCGGCGCGAGGCCCTCGGCGATCTCGAAAGGTCGGTTCGCACGCACACGGCCGTGCTCGGCATCCCCGCCCGCAAGATCACGCTGCGCGACACCACCAGCCGCTGGGGATCATGCTCCTCGAAGGGGCATCTCAGCTTCTCCTGGCGGCTGATCCTCGCCCCGGCGCTGGTGCTCGACTATCTCGCCGCCCATGAGGTCGCGCATCTCAAGGAGATGAACCATTCGCATCGCTTCTGGGCGCTGACGCACAAGCTCTGCCCGCGCACCGAGGAGGCGGAGGCCTGGCTCAAGCGCCATGGCGCGAGCCTGCACGGCTATGGCTGAGCGCTCGGCACGCCCTCGCGGATCAGCCGTGAGAAATCGGGGCTGTCGAGCGATATCGTCCTCGCCCGCTCGCTGATCCGGCCGCGCCGGACGAGCTCGTCGAGCGGCAGGTCTTGCCTGACCGCGCCGATGTCCTTGAGATAGCCCGGCAGATAGCCGGACAGCACGACGCGTGGATCGAGAGGTAGCGTGAAGCTCCAGCCAGGCGCGACCGAGCCGACGAGCCGGTAGACCACCGTCGTGCAGTTGGTGGCGATTGTGTTGTACCAGCGCGGCTGCGCGGCCAGCCGGTTCACATCCGCGACATAGGCGAGCAGCACCTCGCGCGCCTGCTCGGGCGAGATGCGCAGGCGGAACATCCTGACGTCCTCGCCGCGCGCATGGGTTCGCAGGCCGACCACGTCGCGCTCGTCGGTCGCGACATAGGCCATCTCGTAGACCCGGAAGAAGCCGGCGAGCGACGACCATTCCTCGCCTTTCTCGCGCCGGACCTCGATCGAGAAGGTGAGCGGTGGCGATTCCTTGAAGGTGAAGCTGACGAGCAGATGGGCGATCGCCTCGCCCGACCAGTAGGACAGGAAGAGGTCGGCGCCCTCGATCTTGGTCAGGTCGTAGCTGCGCGTTTCCCAGCGCTGATCATAGTCGGCCTCGGTGCGCCAACGGAAATTGCGCAGATTGGCGACGGTGAGCCGGTCGCCCTCGCGCGCTATCTCGGGAAGCCGGGCGAGTTCGGGAATCCAGTCGCGGTCATGCGAGGGCTTCAGGCTGCTCCACCAGCCGAGCAGGCTGATGAACAGCACAGCGAAGGCGAGCGGCAGGCGCGGCGCGCCGCTCCAGATGCCGATCGCGCCGGCGAGCGCGGCGAGGCCGAAGCCGACCGCGGCGGCGATGCCGATCGCACCGGGCAGGCGGAAAATAAGAAGCCCGACGCCCCAGGCGGCCGTGCCGAGGACCACAAGCGTCAGCAGAATCTGCAGGAGAACGAAAAAGAGGCGGCTCATCGCCGCCTCTCATAGCATGACCGAGGGTCGACTACTCAAGCCGCGAGGGAGCTCGTCGGTGCAGCCGCCTTCACGGCGTCGTCGACATGGGGTTCGAACTTCGCGAAGTTCTCGGCGAACATGCCGATCAGCTTCTTCGCGGTGTCGGCGAAGGCGGCCTTATCCTGCCAGGTCTTGACGGGATAGAGGATGTGCGGCTCGACGCCGGGCACAGACGTCGGAACGGCGAAACCGAAATAAGGATCCCGCCGGAAATCGGCGCGGTTGAGCGAGCCGTCGAGCGCCGCGGTCAAAAGGCGGCGCGTCACGCGGATCGGCATGCGCCGGCCGGTGCCGTAGCCGCCGCCGGTCCAGCCGGTGTTGACCAGCCAGCAATCGACATGGTGCTTGGCGATGAAGTCGCGCAGCAGATTGGCGTATTCCGACGGGTGGCGCGGCAGGAAGGGCGAGCCGAAGCAGGTTGAGAACTCCGGCTGGACGCCGACGAGCCCGCGCTCGGTGCCGGCGACCTTGGCGGTGTAGCCGGAGAGGAAGTGATACATCGCCTCGGCCGGGGTCAGCTTGGCGATCGGCGGCATCACGCCGAAGGCGTCGGCGGTCAGCATCACGATGTTCTTCGGCGTGCCTGCCCGGCCCGTGCGCGAGGCGTTCGGGATGGCATCGAGCGGATAGGCCGAGCGGGTATTCTCGGTCTTGCTCTCATCGTCGAAATCGACCTCGCGCGAGATCGGATCCATCACGATGTTCTCGAGCACGGTGCCGAAGCGCTGCGAGGCCGCATAGATCTGCGGCTCGGCCTCGGCCGAGAGGCGGATCGTCTTGGCGTAGCAGCCGCCCTCGAAATTGAAGATGCCGTCCTTCGACCAGCCATGTTCGTCATCGCCGATCAGGGTGCGGTCGGGATCGGCCGAGAGGGTGGTCTTGCCGGTGCCGGAGAGGCCGAAGAAGATCGCCGGGTCGTCCTTGGAGCCGACATTGGCCGAGCAGTGCATCGGCACCACGCCCTTGGCCGGCAGCGTGTAGTTCAGATAGGTGAAGACCGATTTCTTCATCTCGCCGGCATAGGCGGAGCCGCCGATCAGCACGATCTTGCGCGAGAAATCGATCGCGATCACCGTCTCGCTGCGGCAGCCATGGCGTTTCGGATCGGCCTTGAAGCTCGGCAGGTCGACGATCGTCATTTCGGGCACGTAACCTGCGATCTCGCCGGCCTCGGGCCGGATCAGCAGGTTGCGGATGAACAGCGAGTGCCAGGCGAGCTCGGTGAAGACCCGCGCCTTGACCCGGTGCGCCGGATCGGCGCCGCCATAGAGGTCCTGCGCGAACAGTTCCTTGCCCTCGGCGTGCTTGATGAAGTCGCCCAGCAGGGTCTCGAATTGCTCCGAGGAGATCGCGCCATTGTTCTCCCACCAGACCGTCTTCTCGGTCAGCGCGTCCTTGACGACGAACTTGTCCTTGGGCGAGCGGCCGGTATGGGTGCCGGTGTCGGCGCAGAGCGCGCCGCCGCGGGCGAGCTGGGATTCACCGCGCCGCAGCGATTCCTCATAGAGGCGCGCTGCCTCGAAGTTCCAGTAGACCGCCTTGAGCCCACGGAAGCCGAAAGAGTCGGCGCCGTTGGCCGGGTTGACGTGACCGATGGTCTCCACTGGCAATTCCTCCTGCCGAGAAGCCGCCGCCTGACGAAGCCGGCGTCGTGATTGGAGCGGGGGCGGACCCCACTATGGGCCCGATGGGCCGGTACGGTGAGGGCTCTTTAGGCGGATGACGACTTCGGCTCAAGTCACGCGGGTGGCTCGTGAATGGCCCCAACGGATTTAAATCGTTTAAAAACTCAGCTGTGGTGAATCGCCGCGTTCAGGCCGCTTCGCGGGCCTTGCTGGCGAGGGCGACGAGGATTTTGCGAAGCGCGTCCGGCGTCGTCACCGGCTCGTCGAAAGGCAGGCGCAGGGCCTTGTCGCCGAGCATCAGGTCGGCGCCGTCTGGGTCGACGCCGGAGAGGCGCCAGGCGCCTTCCTCGCCGCCGAGCAGCCTGGTGGCGTAGAGCCCGATCGCGTCGGCATGGTCCTCGTTCATGTGTTCGACCGCGCCTTCCTCCGCCTCGATCAGCGCCTGTGCCTGCGAGCAGTCGCTGAGCACATCGCCGGCCTCAAGCTCATAGGCCCGGCCGAAGCCGCCATTCAGGCTGGCGCGGGCGAGCTTCAGCGCGAAGAAGGAGAAATCGGGAAAATCGACATAGAGCGACGCCTTCGGCTGGCGCGCCAGGAAGCGCCGACGCACGCGCAGGCCGAAATCGCTGTCGCGCTCGACCTTCTCGGCCGTGGCGATCAGCGTGATCCTGGCATGGGCGAGCGGATCGCCCTTGCCGCCCGGCGCGATCAGCAGCGAGCAGCGCGGATCGGCGACGAGGTTGCCGGTATGGCCGGAGAGCGAGGAGACTAGGATCAGCGGCGTGCCGTCGATATCGGTCGCCAGGCTGGTCAGGCTGGCGAAGGGGTGTCCTTCCGGCGTCAGCGTCGCCAGGGAAGCCGAACGCGCGCTGCGCAGGAGGCCGCGCGCAAGTCCGCGCGCGCTGGCATCGGTCGGCCTGATCGGATCGGTCGCCATGGCACTTTTCGCCGTCTTAAGAGTTTTCGACGGCAGACGTAGCGAAACCGCCTTGGCTTGGCTAGATTGCAGCCTTGCTTTGGCCGTTCTCGCGCGAGAGTGGACCTCTTTGATTGCAACGCCAAGAAACAAAGAGCCGGAACAGCTTATGCCAACCATTGCGCTGGTCGACGACGACCGCAACATCCTGACCTCGGTTTCGATCGCATTGGAGGCCGAGGGCTATCGCATCCAGACCTACACAGACGGCGCCTCGGCCCTCGACGGGCTGAAGCAGAATCCGCCCGACCTCGCCATCTTCGACATCAAGATGCCTCGCATGGACGGGATGGAGCTGCTGCGCCGCCTGCGCCAGAAATCCGATCTGCCGGTGATCTTCCTGACCTCCAAGGACGAGGAGATCGACGAGCTCTTCGGCCTGAAGATGGGCGCCGACGATTTCATCCGCAAACCGTTCTCGCAGCGCCTGCTGGTCGAGCGCGTCAAGGCGATCCTGCGCCGGGCTGGCGCCAAGGACGCGAGCGCGGCGCCGCGCACCGAGGACGCCAAGGCGCTGGAGCGCGGCCTGCTGCGGATGGATCCGGAGCGCCACACCTGCACCTGGAAGGGCGAGCCGGTGACGCTCACCGTCACCGAGTTCCTGATTCTGCAGTCGCTGGCGCAGCGTCCGGGCGTGGTCAAGAGCCGCAACGCCCTGATGGATGCGGCCTATGACGACGAGGTCTATGTCGACGACCGCACCATCGACAGCCACATCAAGCGCCTGCGCAAGAAGTTCAATCAGGTCGATGTCGAGTTCGACATGATCGAAACGCTCTACGGCGTCGGCTACCGCTTCAAGGAGACCTGAGAAGCAGCCCGGCGCGGCTCAGAACCGCGTTTGCGTGCGCGCCGGGACAGGGTAAGAGCCGCTCATGGCGACGATCGAACAGGAAGGGGCCCGTCCAAGCGGGCCGCGGACGGGGCTGACGCTGCGCCGCCGCGCCGCCTTGTTCGGCCGGCGTCTGGCGCGTGCGGTCTCGGGACGGGCTGCGTCCAGCCTGACCCGGCGCATCGTCGTCCTCAACCTCGCCGGCCTCGTCGCGCTGCTCGTCGGCTTCCTCTACCTCAACCAGTTCCGCGAGGGGCTGATCGAGGCGCGGGTGCAGAGCCTTTTGACCCAGGGCGAGATCATCGCCGGCGCGATCGCCGCCTCGGCCACGGTCGAGACCGACACGATCGCGATCGATCCGGACAAGCTCCTGCAGATGCAGGCGGGCGAGAGCGGCGCCATCGCCGAGGATCCGCTCGACTTCTCGATCAACCCGGAAAAGGTCGCGCCGCTGCTGCGCCGGCTGGTGACGCCGACCAAGACGCGCGCCCGCATCTACGACCGGGACGGGATGCTGACGCTCGATTCGCGCAATCTCTATTCGCGCGGCGACATCCTGCGACTCGACCTGCCGCGCATCGGCGAGAGCGACGAGCCGCCGCTGTTCGAGCGCACCTGGAACCTGCTGCGCAACCGGCTCGGCCGCGCCGATGTGCCGGCCTATGACGATTTCGCCAATGCCAACGGCAAGTCCTATACCGAGGTCGCCCGGGCGCTGGCCGGCTCGCCGGCGAGCGTGGTGCGGGTCAACACCCGCGGCGAGACCATCGTCTCGGTGGCGGTGCCGGTGCAGCGCTTCCGGGCGGTGCGCGGCGCGCTGCTGCTCTCGACGCAAGGCGGCGACATCGATGCCGTCATCGCCTCCGAGCGCTACGCCATCTTCCAGGTCTTCGCGGTCGCGGCCGCGGTGATGATCATCCTGTCAGTGCTGCTGGCCGGCACCATCGCCGAGCCGATCCGCAAGCTCGCCGACGCGGCCCAGCGCGTGCGGCGCGGCGTCAAGGCCCGCGAGGAGATCCCCGACTTCTCCAGCCGCCATGACGAGATCGGCCATCTCTCCGGTTCGTTCCGCGAGATGACCCAGGCGCTCTATAATCGCATGGAGGCGATCGAGCGTTTCGCCGCCGACGTCGCCCATGAGCTCAAGAACCCGCTGACCTCGCTGCGCAGCGCGGTGGAAACCTTGCCGCTGGCGAAGAACGAGGAGTCGCGCGGCCGCCTGCTCGCGGTGATCCGTCATGACGTGAAGCGGCTGGACCGGCTGATCACCGATATCTCCGACGCCTCGCGCCTCGATGCCGAGCTCGCTCGCGACGACGCCGTCCCGCTCGACGTCGCCCAGCTCGTCGAAGCGGTCGTCTCGGTCCAGAACCAGATCCGCCGCGAGGGCCAGCCCGTCGTCGAGCTTACGGTCGAGCGGCGCGGCCAGCGCCCGGGCGCCGACCCCTTCCGCGTGCTCGGCCACGATTCCCGCCTCGGCCAGGTCTTCGTCAACCTGATCGAGAATGCTCGCTCCTTCTCGCCGGCCGACAAGCCGGTCAGGGTCAAGCTCTCGCGCGTCGCCGGCGATGTGCTGATCACCATCGAGGATGACGGCCCCGGCATTCCGCCGCATGCGCTGGAGCGGATCTTCGAGCGCTTCTACACCGATCGGCCCGAGAGTGGCTTCGGCCAGAACTCGGGTCTCGGCCTCTCGATCTCGCGCCAGATCGTCGAAGCCCATCGCGGCACGATCCGGGCCGAGAACCGCTATGCCTCCGAGCAGTCGGAAGGCGAGGACACGCGGCTCGGCGCGCGCTTCGTCGTGCGCCTGCCGGCCGCAGTGCAGCCGGCATGACCGCAACGCCTCCGCTTCGCCTGCATGCCAGCGCCGTCGTGATCGGTGAGGCCGGCATCCTGATCCGCGGTCCGTCCGGCGTCGGCAAGTCGAGCCTGGCGCTGGCGCTGATTGCCCTCGCGCACTCGCAAGGCCGCTTCGGCCGCCTGGTCGCCGACGATCGCGCCGAGGTCACCGCTCGCGCCGGCCGCCTCCTCGCCGCGCCGGTACCGCCGATCGAGGGGGTGATCGAGCGCCGCGGCCTCGGCCTGACCCCCGAGCCCCATCTCGCAACCGCGGTGATCCGCATGGTGATCGATTGCGGCGCCGAGCCCGAGCGCATGCCGGAACCGGAAGCGCTGGTCGAGACCATCGCCGGCGTCACGCTGCCGCGATTGTCCTTGCTCCCAAGGGCGGGCGACGAACGTCTTATACTGACGGCGCTTGCGCTCTTTGCGGGCTCTGATTGAATTGCCTTCGACGAGTTCGAGACAAGCGCCTTGCCTATCTTTCGCACCTGCCGCATAAACCGCGACCTTGTCCGGGCGCCGATGGGCGCTCTTCGGTGGGACTGAATGATCGGACTCGTGCTTGTCACGCATGGGCACCTGGCGACGGAATTCCGCGCCGCGCTCGAGCATGTCGTTGGCCCGCAAGCCAACCTGGCCACCATCGCCATCGCCCCCGATGACGATATGGAGGGCCGTCGGCGCGACATCATCGCGGCGGTCGAGCAGGTCGAGACCGGCAAGGGCGTCATCGTCCTGACCGACATGTTCGGCGGCACGCCCTCCAACCTCGCCATCTCCGTGATGGAGCCGGGCCGGATCGACGTCGTCGCCGGCATCAACCTGCCGATGCTGATCAAGCTCGCCAGCGTGCGCGAGGAGAAGACCCTCGACGAAGCGGTCAGCAGCGCGCAGGATGCCGGCCGGAAGTACATCACCGTCGCCAGCCGGGTGCTCGCAGGCAAGTGAGGGGCCAGGAGAGGGGCACCGTGCAAGAGATGCGCGAAGAGGACATCGGCGACGAGGATTGCGGCTGCAACGAGGTCGAAATTCCGGCCGGCGCCGTCTATGGCGAGTTCCAGATCATCAACAAGAAGGGCCTGCACGCCCGCGCCACCGCGAAATTCGTGCAATGCGCCAGCCAGTTCGATGCCGACATCACCGTCTCCCGCTGTGGCGAGACGGTCGGCGCCACCTCGATCATGGGCATCCTGACGCTGGGCGCCGGCATCGGCTCGACCATCACCGTGGTCGCCAAGGGCGCCGACGCCAATGACGCACTCCAGGCGCTGGGCGCGCTCGTTGCCGACAGATTCGGCGAAGGCGAATAGCTCTCGCATTCGACAGGCTGGCGCCGGCCTCGGCTTTGACGCTGACGGCAAAACTGCCGCGCTAGAAATCCTCGACGCACCGAGCATCTCGCGAGCGGCGCGCATTAGACGAAGCTGGTGGCAGCCCAGCCCAATCGAAGAACGCAGCAGTAGACGCGCCACATGGCTGCGCCACAGGCGCTCCGATCCCCTTACGGGGTAGATATAAAGACATCTTTATATCTTTGATTGCCTTCCGGTGGCGGCCCTGCTAGAGAACGCGCCATCATTCAGAGCACGATCGATTGGAGCGCCCCGTGTCGAAGCAGGATTACGTCGTCAAGGACATCAGCCTCGCGGATTACGGCCGCAAGGAAATCAACATGGCCCAGGACGAGATGCCGGGCCTGATGGCGATCCGCGCCGAGCACAAGGGCAAGGCCCCGCTCAAGGGCGCCCGCATCGCCGGCTGCCTGCACATGACCATCC
>JAESGM010000472.1_pt1 | contig 30704 bp, 31 predicted proteins | sample 9269721 | NCBI WGS metagenome assembly JAESGM01 (sample SAMN15720920, study PRJNA650825) | algae metagenome | isolation source: Komarekiella atlantica HA4396-MV6 and co-occurring heterotrophs from... | place: USA: Theobald House, Kauai, HI | collected 2009-07-29
AAGAAGCCGTGCATCGCCTTCATCTTCACGTCGTAGTCGTGCTTGTCGATGCCAGGGCGAAGCTTGATTTCCTTGATCTCGATGGTGCGCTGCTTCTTGCGCGCCTCGGACGCCTTCTTCTGCTCGAGAAAGCGGAAGCGGCCGTAATCGAGAATCTTGCAGACCGGAGGCACAGAATTGGGGGCGATCTCGACCAGGTCGAGTCCGGCATCCTCGGCAATCTTGAGTGCCTCGAAAAACGAGACCACGCCACGGTTGGCGCCGGTATCGTCGATGAGCTGGACGTCGCGGACGCCACGAATGTCACGGTTGGCGCGGGGACCGTCCTTGACGGGGGCTGGTGCGGCTCGGAAGGGACGACGAATGGCTGTATTCTCCTGTGAATGGCGCGCATCGCGCCGTTGGTGAGACACATTGCACAACGCGAAGCGTTGTCAATGGATCAAGCGGGGTTAGCGCCCGAGCAGGGCGCAATAGACATCGAGTGTGTCGTTGACCATCGAGGCCAGCGAGAAATGGCGCTCGACATGCAAGCGGGCGCGCCGCGCCAGCGCGTCGCGGGCGGAAGGCCGCAGCGCCAGCGCCTCACGCAGGGCTTCGGCGAGCCCGGCCGCATCGTCGGGCGGGACATGCCAGCCGCTACGCTCCTGCGGCGCGACCTGCGGCGGCGCCAGCACCGTCTCCGGCACGGCGCCAAGATTGGAAACGACGACCGGCGTGCCCATGGCCTGCGCCTCGACGGCGACACGACCGAAGGCCTCCGGCTCGGTCGACGGCACGGCGACCACAGCTGCAGCGAGGAAGGCGGCCGGCATGTCCGAACAATGGCCAACGCGCCGGACCCGGCCCTCGAGTCCGGCCTTGGCGATGGCGTCGTCGAGTTCGCGGACATAGCCGTCACGCCCCTGCGCGTCGCCGGCGAGGATGAAGGCCGTGTCGGTATCGCCGGCGTCGCGCAATTGGCGCGCCGCCTCGATCAGCACCTTCTGCCCCTTCCAGCCGGTAAGCCGGCCGGGCAGCAGCACGATGCGCTGATGCGGCTCGACGCCCCAAGCGCTGCGCAGGGCACTGATCCGCTCAGGGCTCACGGCCGATGGCGCGAAGGCAGAGAAATCGGTGCCGCGGTGGACGACGCGAATCCGATCCCGGGCAAAACCATGCCGGGCCCGGATCAGATCGGCGGTATAGCCGGAATTGGCGATGACGACGTCGCTACGCGCCATCACCGAATTGTAGAGGTTCTTCACCGACGAACGGGCGTTGTAGGAACCATGATAAGTGGTGACGAAGGGCAGCTTCAGCGCCCGGGTCGCCGCCAGTGCCACCCAGGCCGGCGCCCGCGAGCGGGCATGGACGAGATCGACGCGCTCGCGCTTGCAGAGCAGTGCGAAGGTCCGCACGTTGAGCAGCATCGAGACCGGGTTCTTGGCCGCCGCCGGGAATGGCAGCCAGATGCCACCCTTGGCCTGCAGTTCGGCGACGAGCCGCCCGCCCTCCGTCGCGACCAGCGCCCGCGCGCCGACCTCGGTCAGCCCGGCGGCAATGTCGACCGCGGTGCGCTCCGCCCCGCCAGCCTCGAGCTCCGGGATGATCTGCAGCACGGTGCGCCCGGCCAGCGGATGCGTCTCGGTCGACGGCAGGGAGAGTTGCGCGCCGGAACGCAGGGAGGTGTTCACTGCTCGAAAGGGCCTTCTGCTTGGCGACTCGCCGATGCTATCGGGTTCTGATGATCACAAAATCGGGCGGGAATGCAGCATGAGATGGCTGCGTCCACCCGGTTCATCACAGGAGAGAATAGGGTGATGAGGTCTGAGCCGCAATTTCTGAGCGTCGGAGCCGGTAGCGAACGCCGCGATATCGCGGTGCTGACGCAAGCCGGCAAGGGCCCGCCGGTGGTCTGGCTCGGCGGCTTGCGCTCGGACATGCGCGCCACCAAGGCCGAAGCGCTCGCCGCCTGGGCGGAGCGCGCGGGGCGTGCCTTCATCCGCTTCGATTATGCCGGCCATGGCGAATCGAGCGGCGACTTCGCTGACTGGACGATGTCGCACTGGATCGAGGATGCGCAGGCGGTTCTCTCTGCCCATGCGCAAGGCCCCGCCGTCCTTGTCGGCTCGTCGATGGGCGGCTGGGTCACGCTGCTGACGACGCTGATGCTGCGCAAGACCGCGCCGCAGCTGCAACCCACCGGCCTCGTGCTGATCGCACCGGCCATCGATTTCACCGAAGAGCTGATGTGGGCGCAGATGCCGGAGGCGGTCCGCGCGTCGATCATCCGGGACGGCGTCTGGCAGCGGCCTTCCGAATACTCGCCGGAGCCAATGCCGATCACGCGGGCGCTGATCGAGGACGGTCGGCGCCATCTCCTGTTCGGGCACCCGCTCGAAACCGGGTGCCCCATCCATATCCTGCAAGGAATGAAGGATCCCGACGTGCCCTATGGCCAAGCGCTGAAGCTGGTCGAACACCTGCCGCACGATCCGGTCGTGCTGACACTGATCAAGGATGGCGACCACCGCCTGTCGACGCCGGACGACATCGCCCGCCTCGTCGCGGCCGTCGAGGGCATCGCGCCCGCGACGGCATAGACAGTTCGGGTCAGTGCAGGCTGACCATCCGGAGATCGTGCTCCCAGGCGTTGGCCGTCGCGGCCTCGCGGGAATCCGTTACCAGGATCGGCGCGCCATCCGCCGCCAGCAGCGCGAAGAGCTGCAGGCCGGGCTCGATCTCGGGCGCCTGCGGAAAGATGCGGGCCAGCTCATCCGACATGATCGGCTTGAGATAGGCGACCTGGCCGTTGCCGAGGGCGGCAAATTCAGCCGTGGTCAGAGGGTTGTTTCTGGTCTCAGTCATCGCGCCCTCCTTCAGAGCAGTGCGAGGCGGTTTGATTGTTGACTCCTGATCATGAACGGAAAGCAAACCGCATGCCCTCACGTACCGACCTTCTGTAGCCCTCAGGGGCCTAGTCGCGGCTCATGATATCGATACGCCGGACGAGCCGTTCCGGTTCCGGACGAGCCAGATCGATGGCGAGCAGCCCGTTCGAGAGATCAGCACCCAGGACCTGCATGCCGTCGGCGAGCAGGAAGGAGCGCTGGAACTGCCGCGCAGCGATGCCGCGATGCAGGAAATGCCGCGTCTTGTCGTCGATCTGCCGGCCGCGGATGGTCAGCTGGTTCTCTTCCAGCGTGATCTCGAGCTGGTCGCGCGAGAACCCGGCCACCGCGAGCGTGATCCTGAGCTTGTCGGGCTCATCCTCCGTGCGCGGCATGCGCTCGATATTGTAGGGCGGATAGCCATCGCCGGCGCCTTTGGCGACACGGTCGAGTGCCCGCTCGATATCGTCGAAGCCGAGCAGGAAGGGATGCGACAGGCTAGGCGGACGCGTCATCACGAAGCCCTTTGAAAGGCGCCTCTGGAACTATCGGAGCCCGCTTGCGCAGCACCCCGCACGCGAAAGGCGAACCCAACCGCGTGAATGAGATATGGCGAGTGGCTTACCCGGCCGCAAGTCCTGCGGACCGGCGCCTCAGTCGAGCGCCGCGATCGCCTCGATCTCGATCAACAGGCGCGGATCGACCAGCGCGGTGACGCCGACCATGGTGCTCGCCGGAAAGGGGCCGTCGCCAAGATACTTCATCCGCACCTTGCGCACGGCGACCGCCTTCTCGGTCGAGAGGTCGACGACATAGGTCACCAGCTTGAACACCTTGGTGAAGTCCGTCCCGGCGGCAGCGAGGGCCGCGGCGAGATTGGCGTAGACCTGCTCGGCCTGGGCGGCGATGTCGCCCTCGCCGACCACCTTGCCCATCGGGTCGTAAGCGACCTGGCCGGAGACATGAACCTGCCGCTCCGCCTTGACGATGGCGAGATGCGAATAGCCGGTCGGCGGCGAGAGCGAGGCCGGATTGAGGAGATCGATCTTGCTGGGCATGGAATACTCCCGAGGCTTGCGGCTCGAAGCCGCGCGGCAAGCTAGGCCGGCGCAGGGCAGGCACGCAATCTCGGGAAGGATCGGTATGGAAGAGAAAGATGGTACAGCCACCCCGGCTTGAACGGGGGACCTCTAGATCCACAATCTAGCGCTCTAACCAACTGAGCTATGGCTGCACGGCTTGCGCCTGATGTCGCGGCGCTTGGAAGCAGTCCGGCGACGGCGCGGAACCTAGTGCCACGCCCCGCCGAATGCAACGGGCAAATGCAAGCCGGCGCGTGGAAAACCGCGCCGGCTCCAAAATCAGCGGCGCGGCAGCTCCTGGCGCGCCGTCGCGGCGAGGTCGCCGAGATGGGCGGCGAAGGATTCGTAGCTGCGGCGGAAGGCCTTGGCCTGGAGCGCGACCGCATCGGCGGTGCTCTGCGTGCGCGCCAGGGTCTCGACCTCGCCCAGCGTCGCCTTCAGCTCGGCGCAGGCATGGTCCAGCACCTTGGCCTGGACGGCGCCAAAGGCGCGCGTCAGCGCCAGGGTCGGCTCCAGCCAGGTGGCGGCGGAGAAGGTGGGGACGACAAACGGCTTCGGCGCATCGACCGGCTTGGCGGCAACGGGCGCAGCGACCGGCTTGGGAGCCTCGACGAACTTGACCGGGGCTTGCGCGGGCTTGGCCACGACAGGAGCCACAGGCTTCGCCGCAACCGGCTCGACCTTGGCGGGAGCGGGCTGCGCTTTGACCGTCTCGACAGCAAGCTTGGCCGGCGCCGGCACGGACACCGGTTTGGCGGGCACAGGCTTCGCAGCCGCGGCCTTGGCATCTTGAATCTTCATAACGGGAGCGGCGACCTTGGCGGCCGGCTTGGCGACCTTGGTCTTCTGCGGGACGACGCGCTTGGCGGGCTCGGCAGCGGGCTTCGACGCGGGTGCAGCGGCAACGACAGGCTTCACTACCGGCTGGGCGACAGGCTGCGGGGCAGCCGGCACGGGGGCGGCGGGCTTGGGAGCGGCGGCTACGACAGCAGCCGGCTTGGCCTCGACCTTGGCGACCGGCGCAACCACCATCGGCGCGACGACGGGCTTCACCTCGACGACAGGCTTGGCTCCCACGGGCTTCACCTCGGGAGCTTTCACCGGCACGGCCACTGCGGTCGGGATCGGCTCGCTCAGCGCCTTGACCGGCGCGAGGCTGATCGGCGCCTTGCCAGGGGTAGTCTGCTTAGCCATCGGATCTCTCCTTCACGGTTCCGGCAGGGCTCTCCTGCGCGATCGACGAAACCGGGCCTGGACACGCCCCGGCGGGATATCTCACCCCGCCCAGCACTCATGCACCAGCGCCCGGCCGCTTCGTCGTGAAAGCCCGCTCCGCGCCTGCGGCGCTCAAGGCTTCACTTCAGCTTGGTCGCCTTGGCGGCGGTCTCGGCAGCCTTCTTGGCGGCGTCCTGCACGCTGGTGCCGACATCCTTGAGCTGCGACTGCAGCGCGGCCATCTGGGCCTTCAGGAACTCGGACTGGTGCTGGAGCACCTCGTTCATGTCCTTCGACTTGACGAGCTTGTCGGCGAGGTCGAAGGCGGCGGCGATGTTGTTCTCGGCGTAGGACATCGCCTTCTTGGTCATGTCCTGGACGTTGACGCGGGCCGACTCGGCCGAGCCATGGGCGCTGTCGACAGCCTTCTGGGCGGCGCCGATGAAACCGTCGAAAGCCTTGCGAGCCTGATCGACGCTCTTCTCGGCGAATTCGCGCATTTCGGTGGGGACTTCGTAGGGGTTCTTGCCGTCCATGGTGGTCCTCCTGCGACCGAGCCCAGCGCCTTCGCCGTCGCCGACGTCACGCCGCTATTGTGCACTGCAATATCATTATTGCAGTGCAATGACAACGCCGCCCCCTGCACAGGCGGCGCGCGCCATATTAACGCTGTTTCGAAACGTCAGGGGAGAGGCAGGGTTCCCGCATGGATTCGCCCTGCTCGCGCGGTTATTAAAGATTTGTTAGGCATATTCGCGCGGGCTGGAGTCGCCAGCAAGTTGAGCGGAGCGGGATGAGCGAATCCGGACAGGATTGGAACGGCGTTGCCGGCGCGCTGGCGCAGGATCCCGCACTTGCGGGCTTCGCCGGCGAAGGCGCGCTGCTGCTCTGGCCGGCCGGCGGCGATGCGCCGGCCTTCACCAATGCCGGCGGCCGCGCTCTGCTCGCCGCCTTCGGCGGCGCGGCGAAGCTGCCCATGGCGACACGCGAGCGCCTGCGCCTGCTCGCCGGCGGGCTGGCTTCGCCGACCGCGCTCAGGCTCGAGAGATTGCGGCTCGGCGCCTCCCTGACCGGGCTCGTGACCTGCGGCTGCAAACGCGTCGAGACTGAGGCTGGCCCGGCACTGGCCGTTGGCGTCACCGCCTCCGAGCTGCGGCGTCTCGGCATCACCGTGCCGAAGGAAGAGCTGCGCGCTCCCGTGGTGCAGGCGGTTGCGCCCTCGCCCGCCGCCGCTGCGGATGCGGATAACCAGACCGAATCAGCCCAGCGACCGCGCCGCGCCAATCTGCGCTTCCTCTGGGAGAGCGATCTCGGCGGCACGCTGATCAGCCTGTCGCAGGATTTTTCCGAGCTTGTCGGCCGGGAAGCGGCAGGCGCGACGCAGGGGCGCGACTGGTCCGCTTTGCTTGCAAGCGATGTGGTCGATCTCGAAGGGGACCTGGCGACGCGTCTCGCGACCTCTTCGACCTGGAGCGGCCGCGCCGTGCTCTGGCGTGTCCGCGCCGGCGAAGGCGCCCGGATCGAGCTCTCGGGCTTCCCGCTGTTCGACGGCGAGCGCAATCCGGCGGGCTTCCGGGGTTTCGGCCTCGCCCGCTCGCCCGCCAACGAGGCTTTTCCGGAACGAGAGGCCCCCGAGGAAGAGGCGGTTTCGGTCGTTCCGGAGGTCAATGCCCCCGAGGCGCCCCCTGCAGAGGCAGCGGTCGCGGAAGAGCAGCCTGAGCCCGCACTGAACGATCTTGCCGAGCCCGGGTCGGTTGAACCGACCGAGGCACGCTCGGAAGACGACGACGCGGAGGCGGATGCGCCGAACGAGGCACCTGCGCCGGTAGAGGTCCCGGACGCTGAAGCCAAACTCATAGCTTCGGACGACGAGGCTCCGACAGCGCGAGCCGACGACAGCGACGCTGCGCCGGAGGCCAGCGAGCCGCAGCAGCCTGCTGCCACGCCGCCGCCGGCCAATGTCGTGCCGCTGCGCAACGGCCATCTGACCGCCGTGCGCCCGGTGCTGGAGCCCTCAAAGACGCTGCTCTCCTCGGCCGAGCGCAACGCCTTCCGTGAGATCGCCAAGGCGCTCGGCGCCCGCATCGCCGGCGAAGAGGACGAGACCGGCGAACCGCGCCTGCCTGCCGCCGCTCCTTTGCGTGTGCGCGACAAGGATGCGGGAAGCGCCAGGGAAGAGGTTTCAACCCCGGCAACCGCCGCAGCCCCTGAACCACGCCCGCGCGTCGCCAACGCCCATGCAGATATTCTCGACCGGCTGCCGATCGCGGTACTGGTCAATCGTGACGAGGCGGCGCTCTACGCCAACCGCACGCTGCTCGATCTGCTCGACTATGCCGATCTCGACGATCTCACCGCAGCCGGCGGCGTCAGCACCTTGATCAGGGGCCTGAGCCCCAGCAGCGACGGCGCGATGATCCTGGTCGACCGCAAGGGTGGGCTGATCAGTGTCGACGGCCGGCTCTCCAGCGTGAACTGGCAGGGCGAACCTGCGACGCTGATGGCCTTCCGCAACAGCGTTCCGGGGGGCGATCTCAAGCTGCTGACGTCCGAGGAGGCGGAGGAACAGGAGCTCGCCGCGGAGTTCGAGGCCGAGGAAGAGGAAACCGCCGCCCGGGTGGCGCAGCTCCGGCTGGAGGGGCAGGCGAACGATGCTCGCGTCTCCGAGCTTTCGGCGATGCTCGACACCGCGACGGACGGCGTCGTCACCGTCGACGGGCGCGGGCGTATCCTCGCGCTCAACAAGAGCGCCGAAGCTTTGTTCGGCTACGACCAGCGCGAGGTCGCCGGAGAGCTCTTCACCCTGCTCTTCGCGCCGGAAAGCCATTCGCCGGCACTCGACTATCTCGACGGGCTGATCGGCGGCGGCGTCGCCTCGCTGATGAACGATGGCCGCGAGGTCATCGGCCGCGTGCGCCAGGGCGGGCGCATCCCGCTGTTCATGACCATGGGCCGCATCGCCGAGAAGCCGGACAGCAAATTCTGCGCGGTCCTGCGCGACATCACCGCCTGGAAGAAGACCGAGGGCGAACTGGTCGAGGCCCGCAAGAGCGCCGAGAAGGCGAGCGCGCAGAAATCCGACGTGCTCGCCAAGATCAGCCACGAGATCAGGACGCCGCTCAACGCCATCATCGGCTTTGCCGAGGTGATGGCCGAGGAGCGCTTCGGGCCAATCGAGAACGAGCGCTACAAGGAATACCTGCGCGACATCCACCAGTCGGGCGGCTATGTCATCAGCCTGGTCAACGACCTGCTCGACCTCGCCAAGATCGAGGCCGGCAAGCTCGATCTCGACTTCGGCAGCGTCAACCTCAACGACATCGCGCTGTCCGCCGTGAACCTGCTGCAACCGGAAGCACAGCGCGGCCGCGTCGTGCTGCGCTCCGGCCTCGCGCCGAAGCTGCCGCCGGTCGTCGCCGACGAGCGCTCGCTGCGCCAAATCGTGATCAACCTGCTCTCCAATGCGGTGAAGTTCACCGATGCCGGCGGGCAGGTGATCGTCTCGACCGCGCTGGGCGACCAGGGCGAGGCGATCCTCAGGGTCCGCGACACCGGCATCGGCATGGACGATGACGAGATCAAGCTGGCGCTGGAGCCGTTCCGGCAGGTGCCGACGACCCGCAAATCGGGCGGCACGGGCCTCGGCCTGCCGCTGACCAAGGCGCTGGTCGAAGCCAACCGGGCCGCGCTGACCATCACCAGCGCCAAGAAGGAAGGCACGCTGGTCGAGGTCACCTTCCCGCCGCAGCGCGTGCTGGCAAGCTGAGAGCAGACCAGCACCGCACCTCGCCTTCAACGCCGTCATGCTCGCCTTCGAAGCGAGCATCTACGTCTTGAGCTATATGTTCTAAGACCGATGACGTGGATGGTCGGGACAGACCTGACCATCTCGCAGTCGACTAGAGCAGCGTGCCGCTCAGGATCAGCAGGGCGATGCTGAAATAGATCGCCAGGCCGGAGACATCGACCAGCGTCGCGACGAAAGGCGCCGAGGCGCTGGCCGGGTCGAAACCGAGCCGCGTCATGATAAAGGGCAGCATCGAGCCGGTCAGTGAGCCGAAGGTGACGATGCCGAGCAGGGCCGCGCCGACCGTCGCCGCCACCAGCGGCCAATGCTCCCCGTAGTCGTAGAAGCCGAGCTTCTGCCAGGCCACGATGCGGACGAAGCCGATCGCTCCAAGGATGGCACCAAGTGTCAGTCCGGTCGGCAATTCGCGCAGCGCCACACGCCACCAGTCGCGCAAAGCGAGTTCACGCAGGGCGAGTGCGCGAATGATCAGCGACGTCGCCTGCGAGCCGGAATTGCCGCCCGAGCTCATGATCAGCGGGATGAACAGGGTCAGCACGATCGCCTTCTCGAGCGCCCCCTCGTAGTGCTGCAGGACGGACGCGGTCAGCATCTCGCCGATGAGCAGGATGCTGAGCCAGCCGGCCCGCTTCCTGATCATCTTGAAGAAGCCGATCTGCGTGTAGGGCTCGCCGAGCGCCTCCATGCCGCCGAGCTTCTGGACGTCCTCCGTGGTCTCGTCGACCATGGCGTCGATGACGTCGTCGACGGTGACGATGCCGAGGATGCGCCTGCCGTCGTCGACCACCGGCACGGCAAGCAGGTTGTACTTGGCGATCAGCCGGGCGACCTCTTCGCGATCGGCTGATGGCGAGACCCTGATCGGTTCGCGTCGGCCGGCCGCCGAGCCGACGAGCGCTTCGAGATCGCCCGAGATCAGCCGGCGCAGCCCGACCGCCTGCTGCAGGGCCTGCGTGACAGGATCGAGCACATAGATCGCATAGACCGTCTCGCGGGTACGCTCGACGGTGCGGACATGATCGAGCGTCTGCGCCACCGTCCAATCGGCCGGCACGCTGACGAACTCGGTCGTCATGATCGCGCCGGCGCTGTGCTCGGGATAGGCGAGCAGCGAGGCGAGCGCCGCCTTGGTCTCGCGGTCGAGCCGCGCGACGAAGCGATGCCGTTCCGGTTCGGAGAGGTCGTTGCGGAAGATGTCGGCGATCCGGTCGGACGACATCCCCTGGATGAAGCCGACGGCGCGGTCGAGCGGCAGCGCCTTCAGGATGGCGCCGGGTTCATGCAGCTCGGGCTGATCGAGGACGTCGACCGCCCGCCCCTTGGACAGGCTGAGCAGGACCTGCGCGACATAGGCTGGCTCATGTTCGTTCAGCGCATCGACGATATCGGCGACATGAGCACGGCCGAGCGTGACGGCGAGATCCGGCGCTGCAAGGCCGGCAACAGGCAAGGTTTCGGTGACAGAGGCGTTCATGGCTCGCTTCCTTCTCGGTTTGGCCGTCATGCGGCCAAACCGGGGCGAGCCTGCCGGTTAAGGATCAGGCGCCCGGGCGAGCCGAGGACGGCAAGGACTGTCGACTGGGACTGTCGCTTGGCATGGGGTTCACGGGTTCCTGTGGAGTCGCCGGCCGGGCCGCAGCGCGGATCGGCGAACGAAGACGCACATGCGCCCGGTCGCTGCACCCGTCAACCCCTTCTTGCCTCGCATCTGCACGACGCAACGGGCGAAGCCGCGCATTGGCGCTCGGCGCGGCTCGCTCTACAGTTCGAGCCCCTGCCCTCCACCGGCGAGCATCCGCATGCAGTTCGCGCTGAGCGAAGAAGAAGAACTCATCCGCGACAGCGCCCGCAAGCTCGCGGCGGACCGGCTGGCGCCGCTGGCCGAGCGACTCGACCGTGGCGAGGGCCGCGCCGAGTTCCTGGCCAATCTCAAGCTGCTCGCCGAGAACGGCTTCATGGCGCTCAACGTCAAGGGGCTGTTCGGCGGGACAGAAGCTGGCACCGTCGCCTTCGCCTTGGCGCTGGAGGAGCTCGCCGCCGCCTGCGCCTCGACGGCGGTGACGACCTCGGTGACCAACATGGTCGGCGAAGTCATCCAGGCCGTCGGCAGCGAGACGCAGAAGGCGACCTATCTGCCGAAGCTGGCGGATGGAACCTATCCGGCCGGCGCCTTCTGCCTGACCGAAGCCGGGGCGGGTTCCGACCCGGCCGGCATGAAGCTGCGCGCCCGGCGCGACGGCGATGACTATGTTCTCGACGGCCAGAAGATCTTCATCACCTCCGGTGAATATGCCGGGCTCTTCGTGGTCTGGGGCGTGACCAATCCAGAAGCAGCGAAAGGCAAGGGCATCTCGGTCTTCCTGGTGCCGGCGGACACGCCTGGCGTCGGTATCGGCAAGGCCGAGACAAAGATGGGCCAGACCGGCTCGGCGACCAACACCATCCATTTCGACGGTGCGCGCATCCCGGCCACCAACCTGATGGGCAAGGAGAATGACGGCTTCCGCGTCGCGGTCGGCGAACTCGCCGGCGGGCGCATCGGCGTCGCCTCGGTCTCGCTCGGCATCGCCCGCGCCGCGATGGACGCCGCCAAGTCCTATGCCCGCGAGCGCAAGCAGTTCGGCCATGCGATCTCGGAGTTCCAGGGCCTGCAGTGGATGATCGCCGATCGCGAGCTCGACCTGCACGCGGCGCGGCTGCTCATCCTCGATGCCGCTGCGAAGAAGGATCGCAGCGAGCCCTTCGCCAGGGAAGCCTCGATGGCGAAGCTCTTCGCCTCCGAGGCAGCGCATCGCTGCACCGATGCGGCGATCCAGATCCATGGCGGCGCCGGCTATTGCCGCGACTTCCCGGTCGAGCGCTATGCGCGCGATGCCCGCATCACCCGGATCTACGAGGGAACCTCCGAGATCCAGAGACTCATCATCGCTCGCGAGACCTTGCGTCAGTTCGGCTGAGCTTCCTAGATCAGCGCGTCTGAACGGATGCGGTCACGATGATCTAGCACATTGTTATCGCATCGGATTTGTCCGAAAAGTGGACTCCACTTTTCGGTCCGATGCTATAGAATTTTCTTCTCCGCGTCCTCCGGATTCGGAGTCCCTTCCCGCTCGCCGGAATCCTGCTCATGTCACTGACCATCTATGGCTGCTATCGCTCGCGCGCGACACGCAATGTCTGGCTCGCCAACGAGCTCGGCATCACATTCAAGCATGTGCCGGTGATCCAGGCCTATCGCCTGCCCGATCCGAAGGCGGCCGATGCGCCGGTGCACACCCGCAGTGCCGAATTCCTCGAGGTCAACCCGAACGGGCATATCCCGTCGATCGACGATGACGGCTTCGTCCTGCACGAGTCGCTGGCGATCAACCTCTACCTCGCCCGCAAGCATGGCGGTCCGGTTGCGCCTAAGGATGTGCAGGAGGAAGGCCTCGCCGCGATGTGGGCGCTCTGGGCGGCGACCGAATGCGAGACCAACGCGCTCAACCTGACCTACCATCTCGCCGCCTATCCGCCGGAGAAGCGCGACCCGGCCATCGTCAGCAAGGCGCTCGAGGCGCTGGTCACCCCGTTCGCCGTGCTCGACAAGGCGCTGGCGGAAGGGGGCGGCTATGTGATGGGCGGGCGCTTCACCGTCGCCGACATCAATGTCGCCGAGGTCATCCGCTACGCCAAGCCGGCGACGCAGCTCTTCGACGCTGCGCCGAACGTCAAGGCCTGGCTCGACAAGCTGCATCAGCGACCGGCCTTCAAGGCGATGTGGGCGGCGCGCGAGGCGGAGCCCGCCTGAGCAGCGTCACGGAAATCGGGTGGCCGGGCATTGCCCGGCTGCCTACTGACGCAGGATGACCCGGCCCGGGAGGACAGATCCTGCCATGACACAGTCGACTTCCGCCCCCTCGCTGCGCATGGGCCCAACCGAGTGGCTTCTGCTTATCGTCTTATCGATCCTGTGGGGCGGCTCGTTCTTCTTCAACAAGCTCACCGTGGCGGAATGGCCGCCCTTCGCCGTCGTGCAGGTCCGCGTCGGGCTGGCGGCGTTGGCGCTGCTGCTCGTGGTCCGGATCACCGGGCAGTCCATGCGAGTGGGGCGCAGCATCTGGCTCGCCTTCTTCGGCATGGGCATCCTCAACAATCTGATCCCGTTCAGCCTGTTCCTCTGGGGCCAGCAGCAGATCGCCAGCGGCCTCGCCTCGATCCTGAACGCGACCACACCGATCTTCGCCGTTCTAGTGATGCATTGCTTCGGCAATGAGAGGGCGACCGGGCTGAAGCTCGGCGGCGTGCTCGCCGGCCTCGTCGGCGTCGGCATCCTGATGGGCCCCGATGCGCTGAGCGGCCTCGGCACGAACCTCGCGGCGCAGCTCGCCTGCATCCTCGCGGCGATCTCCTATGCGTTCTCCGGCCTGTTCGGACGGCGCTTCCGTGGTCTGCCGCCGCTCGTCGCCGCCACCGGCCAGCTGTCCGCCTCGACGGTGATGATCGTCCCGATCGTCTTCTTCCTGCATCCGCCCTGGACGCTGCCGATCCCTTCGCAGCAGGCAGTCCTCGCGGCGATCGGCCTGGCGCTGATCTCGACGGCGCTGGCCTACATCATCTTCTTCCGGATCATGCGCACCGCCGGGCCCAGCAATGTCATGCTGGTGACCTTCCTGATTCCGGTCAGCGCCATCCTGCTCGGCTCCGGCCTGCTTGGTGAAGAGCTGCTGCCGCGCCATTTCGCCGGCATGGCCGCGATCTTCGTCGGGCTCGCCCTGATCGACGGCCGCGTCGCTGGATTGTGGAGCACGCGGCGAGCCGACGCGCCGACGGCTTGACGGGGCTCGGCCCCGCTCTCACAACCTTAGAAGAATCAAGCCATTACGGCATTGCCCCACCGCAGAAGCGGCGTTCATTCTGTGGACGCCGCTTCTGCGGTGGCGAGCTTTGTTGCCAATAAATTATGAATTGCTCTAGGGTCGCAAAACTGGCGACAGGCGCTAAAGGGCATAACCGAAACAACTGGCAGATATCACAAAAAGCGATACGCCAGAGGGGAGCGCGACAACCATGGACCTGCGGCAACTGCGATGTTTCATCGCGGTGGCGGAAGAGCTGCACTTCGGCCGGGCGGCCGAGCGGCTCGGCCTCGCGCCACCAGCCCTTTCACGCCAGATCAGCGCGCTCGAGGACGAGCTCGGCGTCAGCCTTTTGACCCGCACCACGCGCCAGGTCGCGCTTACCCGCGCCGGGCTGATCATGTTGGAAGAGGCCAAGGCGATCCTGGTCCGGATGGAGCGGGCCTCGCGCTCTGTACGAGAGGCTTCGCTGGCCTCGAGCAAGGTGCTGCGCGTCGGCGCGATCGACGCGGCCTCGTCGAGCTTCGTACCCGAGGCACTCGTCACCTTCCGCTCGCGCCATCCCGGCATCGAGATCAAGTTCGTCGAGGCGATGACCGCGCCGCTGGTGCAGATGCTGGAGGCCGGCAAGCTCGACCTCGCTCTGCTGCGCCCGCCGCGCAAGCCGACCGACTGCGCCTTCGAGATCCTGCGCGTCGAGCGGCCGATCGTGGTGCTGAGCGAGAACCATCCGCTCGCCGCCCGCGAACACCTGACCATGCAGGACCTGGTCGGCGAGCCCTTCGTGGTGCCCTCGAAGCGCATCCGCCCCTTCGCCTACGACCTGGTCATGGCCTATTTCGAGAGCGTCGGCGCGGTCCCCAACGTCACCATCGAGGCGACCGAGAAGCCGGCGATGATGTCGGCCGTCGCCGCCGGCCTCGGCATGGCGTTGGCGCCGGACTGGGTCTCGCGGCTGAGCTTCCCGGGCGTGACCATGCGGCGCCTGCGCGGGGCACTGCTCGATCCGCCGCCCCCCGGCGCCCTCGTCGGTGTCGCCTGGCGCCCGCACCAGAAGCTCGCGGCCCGCGACGATTTCCTCGCCATCCTGCGCGAGAGCGTGACCCTGATCGACGACGGCAACGTCCTGCCGTTCAGCGTAACCGGGCGCGGCAGAAAGCCTGCAGCGCGCACAGCAACCACTCGAGCCGGAGGACATTGATGAGTCTGAACAAGATCGAGGCCGCGCGGGGTTGGCGCGTCCGCTCGACACAGGACCTGGCCGCCGGCCTGTTCATGATCGCTCTGGCCTTGCTGGCCCTGTTCCTGTCGAGCGACCTGCCGACCGGGACACTGCGTCAGATCGGCCCGGGCATGCTGCCGAAGAGCTTTGCGGTGATCTGCGCCGGGCTCGGCGCGCTGCTCGCCTTCAACTCGCTGCGCTACAATGGCGAGAAGCTGTCCGGCTGGTCCTGGCGCGGCGTCCTCTTCGTGCTCGGCGCGGCTGTGGTCTTCGGCCTGACCATCCGCGGCTTCGAGATCGGCCCGCTCAAAGTGCCGCAGCTCGGCATGCTCGTCTCCGGCCCGCTCGTCGTGATCATCTCCGGCCTCGCGGCAACCGATGTGAAGATCAAGGAACTCCTGATCTTCGCCGCAGCCATGACGATCGGCTGCGCACTCCTGTTCAAATACGCGCTGGGTCTGCCGATCCCGCTGGCGCCCTGGCTGCTGGGAATCTGAACCATGAGTGAAATGCTCGCCCATCTCTCGCTGGGCTTCGGCGTCGCGCTGACGCTGAAGAACATCGCACTCTGCTTCGCCGGCTGCCTCGTCGGCACGCTGATCGGCGTCCTGCCCGGCGTCGGCCCGGTCGCAACCATCGCCATGCTCCTGCCGATCACCTTCGGGCTCGATCCGGTCGGCGCGCTGATCATGCTCGCCGGCATCTATTACGGTGCCCAGTATGGCGGCTCGACCACCGCGATCCTGGTCAACATCCCCGGCGAGGCGACCGCCGTCGTCACCACGCTCGACGGCCACCAGATGGCCAAGCAGGGCCGCGCCGGCGTCGCACTCGGCACCGCCGCCATCGGCTCCTTCGTCGCCGGCTGCGCCGCGACCCTGATCATCGCCGCGCTTGGCGCGCCGCTGACCCGGCTCGCGCTGCTGTTCGGACCGGCCGAATACTTCTCGCTGATGGTGATGGGCCTGTGCTTCGCCGTCGTGCTCGCGCGCGGCTCGATCCTCAAGGCCTTCTGCATGATCATGCTGGGCCTCTTGCTCTCGACCGTCGGCACCGACCTGGAGACCGGCCAGGAGCGCATGACCTTCGGCTTCCCGCCGCTCTCCGACGGCATCGACTTCGCCGTACTGGCGATGGGCGTGTTCGGCTTCGCCGAGGTTCTGCGCAACCTCGAGAACCCGGAAGCACGCGACGTGGTCAAGTCGAAGATCGGCCGCCTGCTGCCCGACTGGAACGACCTCAAGCAATCGGCCGCGCCATGCCTGCGCGGCACGCTGATCGGCGGAACGCTCGGCATCCTGCCTGGCAATGGCGCGGTGCTCGGCCCCTTCGCCAGCTACACGCTGGAGAAGAAGATCGCCAAGGATCCGTCCCGCTTCGGCAAGGGCGCTATCGAGGGCGTTGCCGGACCGGAATCGGCCAACAATGCCGGCGCCCAGACCGCCTTCATCCCGCTGCTCACCCTCGGCATCCCGCCGAATGCGGTGATGGCGCTGATGGTCGGCGCGATGACGATTCACGGCATCATCCCCGGCCCGCAGGTCATGACCAAGAACCCCGACCTGTTCTGGGGCATGATCGCCTCGATGTGGATCGGCAACCTGATGCTGCTGATCATCAACCTGCCGCTGGTCGGCGTCTGGGTGAAGCTGCTCCAGGTGCCCTACCGGCTGATGTTCCCGGCGATCCTGATCTTCTGCTCGATCGGCATCTACTCGGTGAACAACCAGCCCGTCGACGTCGCCTTCACCGCGCTGTTCGGCCTGTTCGGCTACCTCCTGATCAAGCTCGGCTTCGAGCCGGCCCCGATGCTGCTCGGCTTCGTGCTCGGCAAGCTGATGGAAGAGAAGCTGCGCCAGGCGCTGATCATCTCGCGTGGCTCGTTCATGACCTTCCTCGAGCGGCCGATCTCGGCCGGGCTGCTGCTGGTCGCCGTCGCCATCCTCGTCATCGCGCTGCTGCCGTCGATGTCGAAGAAGCGCGACGAGGTCTTCACCGAATGACGGGGTTGTCCCCCAACCCCGTTCCACCATCTTCAGTGTATTGCGTCAGGGAGGATTACCCATGAAGACACTCGCCCTTAGTCTCGCCGCAGCGCTCGCCTTGGCGCTGCCGGCGCAGGCCCAATCCAAATATCCGGAGCGGCCGATCACCATGATCGTCCCCTTCGCTGCCGGCGGCCCGACCGACATCATCGCCCGCATCGTCAGCGAGAACATGTCGAAGACGCTCGGCCAGCAGATCGTAGTCGAGAACGTCGCCGGCGCCGGCGGCACCACCGGCATCACCCGCGCAGTAACGGCTGCGCCGGATGGCTACACCATCGCGATGGGGCATCTGGGTACTTTCTCGGCTGCCCCGGCCACCTATCCCGGCCTGAAATACGATCCGATCAACGGCATGCAGACGATCGGCCTCGCCGGCGGCACGCCGATCCTGATCGTCGCCAAGAAAGCCTTCGCACCGAAGGACCTCAAGGAGTTCGTCACCTATGTGAAGGCGAACACCGACAAGGTGAACGAGGCCCATGCCGGCGTCGGCTCGGTGTCGTGGACGACTTGCACCCTGCTCAAGGGCCAGCTCGGCGTGCCGAAGCTGAACTCCGTCGCCTATCGCGGCACCGGCCCGGCGCTGAACGACCTCGTTTCCGGCCAGGTCGACTTCATGTGCGACCAGATCGTCAGCGTCGCCGAGCAGATCAAGGCCGGCACGATCAAGGCCTATGCGGTCGCCTCGGCGGAGCGTTCGCCTGCCCTGCCTGACGTCCCCACCACCAAGGAAGCGGGGCTGCCCGAGTACCAGATCGAGGCCTGGAACGGCATCGCCGCGCCGAAGGGCCTGCCGAAGGAGGCCGTCGACAAGCTGGTCGACGCGCTCGACAAGGCGCTGAACGACGAGACCGTCAAGAAGCGCCTGCTCGACCTCGGCACCGTGCTGCCGACCAAGGAAGAGCGCACCCCGGCCGGCTTCGCCGCACTCATCAAGCGCGACGCCGACAAGCTCTCGCCGGTACTGTCGGCCGCGCCGAAGCAGTAAGCCTCTGATCCGGGCATCAATGGACGGCGGGCCGCAAGGCCCGCCGTTTTCTTTTGACCATAACGCATTACGATGCCGGCATGCGCCGCATTACCCTGCCCGTCTCGCCGCTCTCGACTGAGGCCTTCGCTCCCTACGGCCGCGTCCTGTCTCCTTCGGGAGGACGCGACACCGGCCGCGAGGGCTACGACATCTGGATCCAGCCTTTCGCCGCGGAAACCCGGCCGCGGCTGCAAATCGTACGCTACCATGCGCGGCCTTTCATCGTCGCGCTGGTCGAACGGCATCTGCACGTCACCGAGGCGCGTCAGCCGCTGGGCGGACCGCCGGCCATCATCGTCGTCGCCGAACCATCCGACACACCGCCCGCTCCTGAGGCGCTGCGGGCCTTCCGGCTCGACGGCGAGGGCGTGCTGTTCCACCGCGGCACCTGGCACGCGATCGACGCTTATCCAGAGCGCGACAGCCATGCCGATTTCCTCTTCTTGTCGGAGGAAGCGACGGTCAACGAGCTGTTCGATCACCCAGGAAAGACGCCCACACGTACACAGGTCCACGATTTTCATGCTGCCGGCATCGAGATCGTGATCGAAGCCAACACCCTGTTTGATAAGCCTAATTCGCGATAGCCAGTCACGATCGTACACAGCACGTGACCGAGCCGGCGGAACTACAAGCCGAGCTTCCCGTTCCTTCTGCCGAAGTTTCTATTCTGGAAGGAGAACGATCATGTTCAAGAAGCTTGCTCTTGTTACGGCCCTTGCCATCGTTCCGGCTGCGGCCTTCGCCCAGAATCCGGACGGCGCCCAGGGCGGCGCGGCCAGCGGCATCGTCGGCGGCGCGACTGCCGGTGCTGTCGGCGGCGCCGTGGTCGGCGGGCCGGTCGGTGCAGTGGTCGGCGGCGTCGGCGGTGCGGTGGTCGGTGGCTTCACCGGCGCCGTAATCGGTGACAACGCCCCGCGCTTCCGCACCTATGTGGTCGAGCAGCGCGTGCCGTCCTACGCCTACGCCGAGCCGGTGGCGGTCGGTACCGTGCTGCCGCAGCAGGGCGTAGTTTATCGCGAGGTCCCGGCCGAGTTTGGCGAGCGCGCCAGCGGCTATCGCTACACGGTGGTGAACAACCGCGCCGTGCTCGTCGAGCCGCAGACCCGCCGCGTGGTCCAGATCATCGAGTAATCCCAGCTGATCCGCTTGCTGCTCGCGCCATCACGGCCTGAGTGACCATCCGGATCGCAAGGCCCGCCCCGGCAACGGGGCGGGTTTTTCGTGTTGTCAGCGCGTCCCGAACATGCGGTCACCGGCGTCGCCGAGACCGGGCACGATGTAACCGTGATCGTTGAGGCGCTCGTCGATCGCCGCCGTCCAGATACGCACGTCGGGATGGGCGTCGCGCATGCGGGCGATGCCTTCGGGCGCCGCCAGCAGGCAGACGAAGCGCAGATCCTTGGCGCCGCGCTCCTTCAGCCGATCGACCGCCGCCACCGCCGAGTTCGCCGTCGCCAGCATCGGGTCCATCACCACGATCATGCGGTCGGCGATGTCGGAGGGCGCCTTGAAGTAGTACTCGACCGCCTGCAGCGTCTGCGGATCGCGGTAGAGGCCGATATGGGCGACGCGGGCGGCGGGCACGAGCTCCAGCATACCGTCGAGGAAGCCGACGCCGGCGCGCAGGATCGGAGCGAAGACCAGCTTCTTGCCGGAGATCACCGGCTGCATCGATTTCTGCAACGGCGTCTCGATCTCGATCATCTCGGTCGGCAGGTCGCGCGTGACCTCGTAGCAGAGGAGCATGCCGATCTCGTTCAGGAGCTGGCGGAAGCTCTTGGTCGAGCGGTCCTTCTCGCGCATCAGCGTCAGCTTGTGCTGCACCAGCGGATGGTCGACGACGGTGACGCCGTTAGCGCTCGTGGCCATGCAGTCCTGATCCCCTTCGTCTTTTTCTGGTCCTAGAATACCGTGCCATCGCTGACGATGGTCAAGGGCGGACCGCCACCTTCGCGCTTTTCGCGGGCGATGCGGCGGCCGGCGGCCCAGGTGCCGCCCTCCAGTACCTTGGCCAGCGGCAATTGCTCGGCGCTCAGGCCGAGCTCGGCCCGCACCAATTCGCCGATCCTGTCGAGCAGCGCAACCGTCAGCGCCCGCCATTCCACGACGAGCTGCGAGCCGACCTCGTGGGCCCGCTCTGCATCGCCTGCGTCCTTCAGTTCGAGCACGCCGAGGTCGAGCAGGAGCCCGCCATTGCGATACTCCGGCAGGCCAGTGAGATCATCGATGTCGACGACCTGGATGCCGGCCCATTGCAGCGGCTCGATCAGCGAATAGCTCAGCCATTGCGAGAGCTTGTGGAAGGGCACGATGCCCTTGGTGACCTCATCCGGCGCAATCAGCGGATGCTTCCAGCTATCGCCGAGCGCGATGCCGGCATAGGCCAGGCGCGAGGGCCAGATGCCTCCCAGCACCTCCAGTACCTGCGAGAGGATGTAGCCGGCGCGGATCGAGCGCCCCTCGGCCGCCTCGACCAGCCGGTCGAACAGATCGCCAGGCCGGGTCAGCCCATGCTTCTCCAGCTCCTCGCCGAGGCGGTTCAGCAGCGCGGCGCGCCCCTCCAGACCGACCAGCGGATTGGCCTCGGAGACCTGGAAACCAGCGGCCAGCGCTGCAGCGTCGAGATGTCTGAGCGCCTCGCTGTCGACCCGCAGCTTCTCGGCAGGATCGCTGGAAAAGGCACCGGCGGCGAACATATCGAGCGAAGCCAGCGCCAAGCCTTCCGAGCGGCCGATGCTCTGGCCGCTCACCGCGTCGCGATAGCGCCAATTTGCACCCGCGCCGGCATCGAGCAGGACGCTGACTACCGCGAGATCATAGGCCGCTCGGCCCCGCGATTGGGCGTCGGCGAACTGGGCCCCGGCATCCAGCACCGTCCAGCGATCCATGCCGGCGATGACGAAATGGCGCCAGCGGGCGTGGAAGGGGATGTCGAGCGCCGGATAGTTCTGGCGGATCGTCTCAAGCACATAGGCGGCGCAGGCCGGCAGCCGCTCGGGATGCACGCTGAAATGCGTCAGCCGGCCTTCGAGGCCGAGCCGCAGCATCTCATGGGCGCGCTCGCGGACGGCGGCCGGCTTGAGCAGCAGGCGGACGGCTTCGGGATTGGAGTCAGGCATAAGGAACTAGAACTTCTCGAGGTCGCGGCCGACGGTGGCCTTGAGTGCATTGTCGCCGGGCGTGCCATCAGGCGAGTAATAGCCCGCCGCCTTCTTGGCCTCGATCTCGACCGAGGCATCCGGCGGGACCAGCTCGGGCGGGATGGCGACGCGCTCGCCGATCTCGATGCCGCTCTCGACCATGGCGTCGTATTTCATGTTCGACATCGACATCAGCCGGTCGATCTTCTTCACCCCCAGCCAGTGCAGCACGTCCGGCATCAATTGCTGGAAGCGGGCGTCCTGCACGCCGGCGACGCATTCGGTGCGCTCGAAATAGGTCGCGGCGGAATCGCCGCCCTCCTGGCGCTTGCGGGCGTTGTAGACGAGGAACTTGGTGACCTCGCCGAGCGCCCTGCCCTCCTTGCGGTTGTAGACGATCAGGCCGACGCCACCTCCTTGCGCCTCCTTCACCGCTTCCTCGATGCCATGCACAAGATAGGGCCGGCAGGTGCAGATATCGGAGCCGAAGACGTCCGAGCCATTGCACTCGTCATGGACGCGGCAGGCGAGCGTCTTCCTGGGATCGCAGATGGCCGAGACCTCGCCGATGACATAGGCCGTGATCGAGCCGATCGGCGGCAGGAAGACCTTAAGGTCGGGCCGCGTCACCAGCTCGGGATACATGCCGCCGGTCTGCTCGAACAAGGTACGGCGAAGTTCGTTCTCGGTGGTGCCGAAGCGATCGGCGATCCCCGGCAGGTGCCAGACCGGATCGACCGCGATCTTGGTGACGCTGATGTCGCCCGAGCCGTGCAGGATGGCGCCATCCGCGGCGAGCCGATGGCCGGCCATGGCGGCGAGGATCTCGGGAAGGTTGAGGCGCGCCTTGGTGACCGCGATGGTCGGGCGGATGTCGATGCCCTCGCCGATCCATTTGCCGAAATCCTGGGCGACGCGGTGGCCAAACGGATCGAGCGAGACGATCCGGCCGGGCTCGAACCATTGCGGCTGCGGCAGGATGTCTGAGGTCGGATGGGTGTTGGTCAGGTCCGGCCGCTGCGCCGGGTTCATGGCGCGGGCGGAGATGGCGAGGGCGCGATAGACCGAATAGGAACCGCCATGGGCGCCGATGACGTTGCGGTCGGCCGGATTGGTCGTCGAGGCGATGACCGGTCCTCGCTCCTCCGGCGTTCCGGCGCCCCATTGGATCGGGAAGCGGGCGGCGGCGCTGCCGGGCTCGGGATGCGAGGTCAGGCGGATATGGCTGGTGCGGTTCTGCGAAGTCATCGCGGCGATCGCTCGGTCTCGAACGGGAAAGGGCCCCGGGACGGGTCACGTCCGGGGCCCTCTGGACCAATGAGAGTCTGGATCAGCGCGGCATTTTCGTCAATTGCCGGTTGAAAGCGTCACCACCGCCATGGCCGGGCCTTGTCCCGGCCACCCATGTGCTCGCCGGTCACAGGCGATGTTCGCATGGACGCCCGCCACGGGGCGGGCATGACGGCGGCCCCTTTGGCCTAGAAGACCGCGAGATAACGCAGCAGCGAGAGGATACCGATGATGATGACGATGATCTGGATGATGTTCTTGACGTTGCTGTCGACCGGCAACATCCGCACCAGATAAAGCACCAGAACGATCACCAGAACGGTGATCAGCAGCGAAATCAAAAGGCCCATGGCTCAAATCCTCTTATCGCGGCCGAAAGCCGGCCCCCCGAGGCACCGCTGCGACGCGTTCGCAAGCGGCGATCTCGGGAAAGAGAACGTGGGGCGGTGGGGAAAGGTTCCGAAAGGGTAGCTGGCTGAGGGATTGGGGGGCGAGTTGGAGTGAAGGGCGCGGTGAACCCTTCTCCCGTGTGGGAGAAGGGCAGGAATGAGGGCCTGCCTTATCCGGAGAAGACGCAACAGCTCCGTCGCACCCTGACGATCAGGGGCGGTCCCTCACCCCTGCCCCTCTCCCATCCGGGAGAGGGGTTCTATGTCGCGCTTCCTGTGCCTCAGCCCGCAATCCGCCCGAAATCCGCCACCGCGCGGGTCGCCTCGCGCAGCTGGTTCAGCAGCTTGAGGCGGTTGGCGCGCAGGGCCGGGTCGGGATCGTTGACCGTGACCTTGTCGAAGAAGGCGTCGACCGCCGGCCGAAGCTCGGCGAGCGCAGCCATGGCGCCCTCATAGTCCTCAGCGGCGATGGCGGCCTCGGCCTTCGGCGTCGCCTGGGCGAGCGCAACCGCGAGCGCCTTCTCCTCGATCAGCCCGGCATCGGCGATGAGCTGGAGATCGGCTCGCTCCGCAAAGGCGCCTTCGCCGTCCTTCTTCTCCTCGGCCTTGAGGATGTTGGCGGCACGCTTGTAGCCGGCCAGCAGGCTCTTACCGTCTTCCGTCTCGAGGAAGCGGCCGAGCGCGGCAACGCGACGGGTGATCAGCAGGAGGTCGTCATTGGCGGACGCGCCCTCGCCCAGCACCGCATCGACCAGATCATGCCGCGCACCCTGGTCGCGCAGCATCACCTTCAGACGGTCGTGGAAGAAGGAGAGGAGGTCCACGGCCTGCTGCATCATCAGATTCGAGATAGCATCAGCTTCGCTGATCTGCCGGTCTCGAAATAGGCGAGCCAATTCTGAGACTGCTGCACGCACATCAATGGGCGCCGATAAAGCAACTGCCTCGACCGCACCTTTGGCCCGAATAAACTCGGCAAAGAGTTCGTCGCGAGCAGAGCGAGCAAACGGCTTTGCCAGATAGTCGAGTAATGGCAGACGGTGTCCGTTCTCGACCACCAGTCGGATCACACCCAGCGCAGCCCTTCGCAGCGCATAGGGGTCCTTGCTGCCGGTCGGCTTCTCGTCGATCGCCCAGAAGCCGACGAGCGTGTCGAGCTTGTCGGCGAGCGCCACCGCAACTGAGACCGGATCGGTCGGGACGCGGTCGGAGGGGCCGAGCGGCTTGTAGTGCTCCTCGATCGCGGCGGCGACGGAGGCGTTCTCACCCTGCAGCTCCGCGTATTTGCGGCCCATCAGCCCCTGCAATTCAGGGAACTCGCCGACCATCTCGGTCGGCAGATCGGCCTTGGCGAGCCTAGCGGCGCGCTCGGCCAGCACCGGATCGGCGCCGACGATCGGGGCCAGCTCCCTGGCCAACGCGGCGATGCGCTGGATGCGCTCGCCTTGCGTGCCGAGCTTGGCATGGAAGACGACGCCGAGCCTGTCGAGCTTGGCCATGCGCTGGTCGAGCGGCTTGGCGAGGTCGAGGCCGAGCTTGTCGGCGCTGTCCTTCAGCATGTCGAGATCGGGCAGCGGGCCGCGATCGGTCTGCCAGAAATAGGCGGCGTCGGAGAGCCGGGCGCGCACGACGCGGCCATTGCCAGCGGTGATCGCCTGCCCGCCATCGCTGGCGATCAGGTTCGAGACCGGGATGAACCGGTTGGCCAGCTCGCCTGTCGCGGGATCGCGCAGCACGAAGCATTTCTGGTTGGCGCGGATGGTAGCGCGGATCGCCTCGCCGGGGATGTCGAGGAAGCGCTCCTCGAAATCGCCCATCAGCACGACCGGCCATTCGACGAGGCCAGCGACCTCCTCCAGCAACCCCTCGTCCTCGACCAGCTCGAGGCCGGCGGCGAAGGCGAGATTCTTGGCGTCGGCGAGGATGATTTCCTTGCGGCGGTCGGCGTCGAGCACGACCTTGGCCCGCTCCAGGTTCGGGACGTAATCGTCGAAGCGCTTCACCGTGATCGAGCCGGGCGCATGGAAGCGATGGCCATAGGTGACGTTGCCCGACTTGATGCCGTCGACCTCGAAGGGCACGACCTCGGGATCCTCGGTCTCGGCACCGAATGTGCAGAGGATCGAGTGCAGCGGGCGGACCCAGCGCAGCGAGCCGCTCTCGGCGGAAGCCTTGCCCCAGCGCATCGATTTCGGCCACGGGAAGGCGCGGATCACCGCCGGCACGATCTCGGCGATGGCCGCGACCGTCTCCTGACCGGGCTTTTCGATCACCGCAACGTAGGAATCGCCCTTCTTGGGATCGCTGACGATAGTCGCCTGGTCGAGCGAGGTCAGCCCCGCAGCCTTGAGGAAGCCCTGCACGGCAGCGTCCGGCGCGCCGACGCGCGGCCCCTTGCGCTCCTCGCGGACGTCGCGGCCGCGCACGGGCAAGCCGGCGATGGTCAACGCGAGCCGGCGCGGCGTCGCGAAGGCCTTGGCGCCCTCGTAGGTCAGGCCGCGCTCTACCAGCGCATCGGTGACGAGCTTCTTCAGGTCCTCCGCCGCCTTGCGCTGCATGCGGGCGGGGATTTCCTCGGAGAAGAGTTCAAGCAGGAGATCAGGCATCAGTTCGCTCCCCCGCCGGCGGTCTTCAGCCAGGCGGCGCCGCAGGCCTTGGCGAGCTCGCGCACGCGCAGGATGTAGCTCTGGCGCTCGGTGACCGAGATCACCCCGCGCGCATCGAGCAGGTTGAAGACATGGCTCGCCTTGATGCACTGGTCATAGGCCGGCAGAGCGAGCTTGTGGCCTTGGTCATTGCTGGCGGCATCGGGCTCGCCAGCGGCGAGCAGCGCCTTGCACTCGGCCTCGGCGTCGCTGAAGTGCCGGAACAAAGTCTCAGTGTTGGCGTGCTCGAAATTATGCCGCGAGAACTCCTGCTCGGCCTGCAGGAAGACGTCGCCATAGGAGATGCGATCCTCGCCTTCGAGGCCGTTGAAGTTGAGGTCGTAGACGTTCTCGACGCCCTGGACATACATGGCGAGGCGTTCGAGCCCGTAGGTCAACTCGCCCGCGACCGGAGCGCATTCGACGCCGGCGACCTGCTGGAAATAGGTGAACTGGCTGACTTCCATGCCGTCGCACCAGCATTCCCAGCCGAGGCCCCAGGCGCCAAGCGTCGGGCTCTCCCAATCGTCCTCGACGAAACGGACATCGTGCAGGGCAAGGTCGACGCCGATCGCCTTGAGCGAGTCGAGATAGAGCTGCTGCAGGTCCGGCGGCGACGGCTTCAGGATCACCTGAAACTGGTAATAGTGCTGCAGCCGGTTGGGGTTCTCGCCATAGCGGCCGTCCTTGGGCCGGCGCGAAGGCTGGACATAGGCCGCCTTCCAGGGCTTGGGGCCCAGAGCACGAAGAGTCGTCGCCGGATGGAAGGTGCCGGCGCCGACCTCCATGTCGTATGGCTGGAGGATGACGCAGCCGCGCTCGGCCCAAAAGCGCTGCAAGGTCAGCAGCAGTCCCTGGAAGGAGCGGGTCGGGTTCAGCGGATCGGAGGACGCGGCCAAGGGCATCAGCCTTTTAAACTGTCGAAAAACATGCGGCGTGATTAGGGGCTGGCGACGCTCATGGTCAAGCGCTGGGCCATGAACGGCGCGTGAACCCTTCGGCAAGGATCGCATTCATATAGCGGCGGCTATCGTCGCTTTATCGAACGGGCCGCGGCATTCGGGGCGAGTGCTTGAGACGGGCCGACGCGACACGCAGGAGTATGCACATGCTGTCGAACCGTATCGCCGCCGCCCTGTTCGGCGCCGGCGCCCTCCTCTTCACCGGCCTCGCCGTCGCCCCGGCCAACGCCGCACCGATTGCCGCCGCTGCGCCTGCCGCATCGGCCGGCGCCGGGATGGTCGAGCAGGTCCAGTATTACGGCCGGCCCTATTACGGCCCGCGCCGCTATTATGGCCGCCCGGTCTACCGTCCGCGCTGCTATTTCGTCGATCGCCGCGTCTGGAACGGCTGGCGCTGGGTGATCCGCCCGGTACGCGTCTGCCGCTGAGGCAGCCCTAGGCGAGCAGAGCCTCGCCGCGATGGAGCGCCTCGCTGAAGGCAGTGAAGCGCCCATCGGCGCCATTGAGAACGAGAGCCGGCAGCAAGGCTGCCGGCTTTTTGCTGCCAAGGCGAGCCGAGACGATCACCCGGATCGCCGGCCGCTCCGCCTGGCCATGAACCGGACGAATCTCGACTGCGCCGAACCCAGTCTCCAGACCGACGAGAATCGCCCCCAGCGCCTCGGCGCGATGGATGATGCTGACGCCGCCGCCCGGCTTCAGCACGCGACGAGCCTCCTTCAGCCAATCGCCGAGCGATTGTCCCGCGACATGCGCCACGCGCCGGTTAGCGACCGGGGAGGCGCGCACCTCGCCCGCCTCGAAGAAGGGCGGGTTCATCGCAACCCAGGCGACGGAGGCTGATGGCAGCGCATCCCTGGCCCCGCCCCGCTCGCCGATCGTGCCGATCACGGCGCGCACTCGCCCTTCAAGGCCATTGAGCCCGGCATTGCGGACCGCGAGCGCGACGAGTTCGGGATCGCGCTCGACCAGGACAACATCGAGCATCGGCTGCCGCAATGCGACGGTGAGCCCGACCGTGCCGACGCCGGCGCCAAAATCGGCGAGCGAGCCTTCGCCAAGCTCGGGAATCGCTGCGGCGAGCAGTACTGCGTCGGAGCCGGCGCGATGCCCCTTCATCGGCTGCAGCAGGCGCAGGCGCCCGCCAAACAGCCGGTCCTCGCCGATTTCGCCGAGACCAGGCCGCGCTTCAGTCGCGGGCGTGTCGCTCATGACGAAGCTTCGGGGCGCAATTCGCCACCATAGCCCGCCTCGACCAGCAAAGCACGAGCGCGCTTGCTGTCTTGCTCGCGCACCAGCAAGCGGCGCGGAAAGGCGCCGATCATGCCTTCGAGCGCGCTGATGTGCTGATCGGCGATCAGGCAGTCGAGATTGGCTGAGGCCAGCAACGCCTCGATGGCGCCGAGCAGGATGAGGTCGTTGGAGCGGACGAGTTCGTGCATGCCGCCATGGAGCCCACGAGGCCCGGCGGGCGCAACTGGAAAGATCGCCTCGTCACGGGCCAGAACGGCAGCGCAGCGTCAATCTGCTGCGTCGCGAAAGGATTGCCGGGGCTGGCCACGCATGCCAGCTTTGTGGCAAGGGCATAGCGCGCGGGTGCGCGAAAACAGGGCCGGAGTTTGCGCGTGGGCGTCGTCGTAGCTTTCGAAGACAAGGACACCGGCCAGGGCGGAATCGAACCGCTGGTCGGGTTGACGCGTGCCGACATGGAGCGGGTCAACGCGATGATCCTGTCGCGCACTGGTTCCGAAGTGACGATGATCCCGGAGGTCGCGAACCACCTGATCTCTTCCGGCGGCAAGCGCCTGCGGCCGATGCTGACCCTGGCGACGGCAGCGCTCTGTGGCTATCGCGGCGAAGGCCATGTCAAACTCGCCGCAAGCGTCGAGTTCATGCACACGGCGACGCTGCTGCATGACGACGTCGTCGACGAGAGCGACATGCGCCGAGGCAAGGCCGCCGCCCGCATGCTTTGGGGCAACGAGGCAAGCGTGCTGGTCGGCGATTTCCTGCTCGGCCAGGCCTTCAAAATGATGGTCGAGGTCGGCTCGCTGCGCGCGCTCGACATCCTCTCCACAGCCGCGGCGGTGATCGCCGAGGGCGAGGTGATGCAGCTCGCCGCCGCCAAGAACACCGAGACCACCGAGGACGAGTACCTCGCCGTGATCCGCGGCAAGACGGCCGAGCTGTTCGCCGCCGCCTGTGAGGTCGGGCCGGTGATCGCTGGCTCATCCAAGGGCGAGGCAGCCGCCTGCCGCAGCTATGGGCTCAATCTCGGCATCGCCTTCCAGCTCGTCGACGACGCGCTCGACTATGGCGGCTCCTCGGGCCAGCTCGGCAAGAATGTCGGCGACGATTTCCGCGAGGGCAAGATCACGCTGCCGGTGGTGCTCTCCTTCCGCCGCGGCAATGAGGAAGAGCGCGCCTTCTGGCGCCGCACCCTGCAGCAGGGCGAGGTCCGCGATGGCGATCTCGAAGAGGCCCAGGCGCTGATGCGCAAGCATGGCACGCTCGCCGACACGATCGAGCGCGCGCGCCATTACGCCAAGATGGCGAAGGATGCGCTCGGCCTGTTCCCGTCATCGCCGATGAAGCAGGCGCTCAACGACGCCGTCGACTTCTGCGTGGCGCGGGCGCACTGAGGCGACCGTCGCGTGACATCCGATCCCAGGGCGGAGATCAGAACGCTATCGTCGCGGCTCGTCTACGAGAACCGCTGGATGAAGATCCGGGAAGACGAGATCCTTCGCCAGGATGGCTCGAAGGGCATCTACGGGGTCGTCGAGAAGACCGATTTCGTGGCGATCGCCGCGATCGAGGACAATGGCGACTTCCACCTCGTCGAGCAGTATCGCTACCCGGTCGACGGGCGCTTCTGGGAGCTGCCGCAGGGCTCCTGGGAAACCGCGCCGGGAGCCGATCCGCTCGACGTCGCCCGGGGCGAGCTGCGCGAAGAGACCGGGCTCGAGGCCGGCGAGATCATCCGCGTCGGCTACCTCTACGAATGCTACGGCTATTCGAACCAGGGCTGCCACGTCTTCCTGGCACGGCAGCTCAGCGCGCAGGCGCAGCGGCTAGACCATGAAGAGCAAGGGCTCGTGACCCGCCTTTTCTCTGCCGCCGAGGTGGTCGCGATGATCGAGAGTGGCGCCATTCGGGATGCAACGACCGTCGCGACGATCGGGCTGTTGATGCTGAAGGGCCTGCTGCCGCAGATCGGCTCGTCCGATCCATAGCCTTCATCGAGGCGTGGAAACGGCAGCGCCTTGCGACTGGTGGTAAAGCTTACTACCATCGCCTCGTCGGAGGGCATGGCATGGCGCAGGTCGAGAAGGTCAGCATAGCAGTCACACCCGAAATGGCGGCCATGCTGCGTCGCGCCGTCGCCAGCGGCGAATACGCGTCCTCCAGCGAAGTGGTCCGCGAAGCGTTGCGCGACTGGAAGGAACGCCGAACGCTCCGCAACGAAGCCGTCTCCGAGTTGCGCAGGCTCTGGGATGAAGGGCTCGCCAGCGGAGAGCCGGTCGATGGCGAGGACGCCTTTGCCCGGATCAAGGCCAAGATCGACGCTGCGGCGACGCGATGAGCTTTCGGCTTCTTCCGCAAGCCGAAACCGATATCGCCGAGATCTCCGTTTATATCGCTCATGACAGCAAGGCGGCGGCGCATCGCTGGGTGGAAGCGGTCTTTGCGCGATGCGAGCGGCTTGCAGACATGTCGGAACTCGGTGTCGCGAGAGACGAAATCCGACCCGGCCTGCGCATGATGCCTACCGGCAACTACCTCATCCTCTATCGCAAAAGCAGCGGCAGCATCGAGATCGTGCGTGTGCTGGACAGCCGCCGCAAATGGCGGGATCTGCTCTGAGTGTCGTCAACGCTGCTCGGCCGCGATCCTCACGCCCAGCGCCAGCAGGAGCCCGCCTGTCACCGCCTCGATGACACGCCGAACCCGCGAGCGCCGCAGCACGTCGCCGGCCTTGGCGACGACGAGCGCATAGGCCGAGAGCCAGAGCAGGGTCATCACCGCAAAGACCAGCCCGAGCAGGAACAGCGTGCTGAAGCTGCCGCCGCCGGCAGCGAACTGCGGCAGCAGACTCGCGAAGAAGACCGCGATCTTGGGATTGCCGAGATTGCTGATCAACCCCTGCCGATAGGCG
>JAESGM010000473.1_pt1 | contig 30684 bp, 31 predicted proteins | sample 9269721 | NCBI WGS metagenome assembly JAESGM01 (sample SAMN15720920, study PRJNA650825) | algae metagenome | isolation source: Komarekiella atlantica HA4396-MV6 and co-occurring heterotrophs from... | place: USA: Theobald House, Kauai, HI | collected 2009-07-29
TGGAACTTCCGCCCTGCACCACGCCCCCCGCGCGCGCATTGGTGAGCAGGGCGCGGAAGGTGCCCGGCACGTCGATGCCGAAATGCTCGTAGAAGCGGCGATCCTCGGTGGCGAGCGTCGCCTTGATCAGGTGATCGGGGAAATCCTCCAGCGGGATCGAGTCGTTGTGCTTGATGCCGCGCGCGCCGACCTCGTTGCCGTAGCGGTCGAGGAAGACCACCGCGAGTTCCGACTTCTTCAGCCAGTCCTCATCTGACGTTTCATAGAAGGCCGGCAGCGCCAGCGCCAGCGCGAGGATCAGCCCGCCCATGCCCCAGGTCGCGCCTTCCGACAAAGGCTCGACCACGCACCAGCGCTTCCAGCCGGCGACATGGAAGCGGTCCATGAAGGTGGTGAAGCGCTCCCACAATTCGCGGAACCAGCGCCCGGCGAAATAGAGCCCCGAGTCGATGCGCGCGTCGAGGTCGAGCAAGAAGCGCTTCAGGCGCTCGAGGAAATCGGGGGTCTGCTCGCGCAAGGTCGGGCTCTCTCTTCAGTCACATCGTGGCGCGATCGGACGGAAAACCGGTCCCTCTGTTCCTGATCGCGCTGCGGACCGGGGACGGGGGCGCGTGACCCCGGCCGCGCCGGGGCGCCAGCCGAGTCATAGTCCTTCTATCCGATCCGCCGTTCCGCGGCCAAGCATGGTGCGGACCGCAGGCCCACACTTTCGTGACATTTGCGGCGAAATGTGGGGGTTCCCGCCTGATTTTACCCGCCTGGGCGGCGCGGGAGCCTGCCACCGGCGGCCGAGTCACTATAAGTAACCCGCACATGCCCAAAGCCGCCCGCACACGCCCCGACCAAGCCCGCGCCACGGCGCCCGCAAAGCCCCTGCTGCGCGCAGCCGCGCCGGAGGCGCTTCCCTTCTGGAAGACGAAGACGCTGGACCAGATGACCCCGGCGCAATGGGAGAGCCTGTGCGACGGCTGCGGCCGCTGCTGCCTCAACAAGCTGGTGGAGGAGGGCTCGGACAAGACGCTGTTCACGGATGTCGCCTGCAAGCTGCTCGACCACGACACCTGCCGCTGCAAGGACTACGACAACCGGCTCAAGACGGTGGAAGACTGCGTGCTGCTCACGCCGGAGAGCTTGCGCGAGATCACCTGGCTGCCGCCGAGCTGCGCCTATGTGCTGCTGGCGAAAGGGCGCGACCTTTACTGGTGGCATCCCCTCGTCTCCGGCGACCCCGAGACCGTGCACACAGCCGGCGTCTCGGTGAAAGGCCGCGTCGGCGCCTGCGAGACCCAGGTGCCGGACGAGGAACTGGAGAAGTGGATCGTGGGCTGGCCGGGGAAGGTGCCGCGGGGGGCGAAGACTCCCAAAGCCTAAGGCTGCATTCTATGCTTTGCTAAATTGAGATTGCTTGATGACGAAAGCGATTTTCACAGTCAAAGCCGGTTCAGGATACGACGATAGGCCGGAAGAATATTATCACTTCCCACGTACCTATCTGAATCAGGCGCGCAATGCGATTGGCGACCACATCATCTATTATGAACCGCGCAGGTCCGATGGCGGCGCCATTGGTCGGCAAGCATATATTTCCACTGCTCGTGTCACAGACGTTGTCGAAGACAAAAAACTTGCAGATCACTACTACGCTTTGATTTCTGATTATTTGGATTTCGATCGACCGGTTCCGTTTGTCGAGAACGATTTTTATTATGAGAGCGCTCTTCAGCGAGATGATGGCGGAACTAATAGGGGCGCGTTTGGTCGAGCAGTGAGAGTAATTCCTGATCAGGAGTTCGATTTAATCCTGAAGACTGGATTTGCCGCAGAACTGCGGTCTACGAATGCGCCTACCAATGCTAGCTATGGCGGCTTTGATGACCCCGCGGTCGACTTTGTCCGCCCAATTGTTGAGATGACGGTGTCCCGACCGTTCCGAGATCGGGCGTTCATGAAAGCTGTCAGGTCCGCTTACGAAAATAGATGTGCTGTAACGGGGCTATGCCTGATCAACGGAGGTGGACGACCGGAGGTTCAGGCGGCGCACATCAAGCCGGTTGCGGAAAATGGACCGGATAGTGTTCGAAACGGCTTAGCGCTGTCTGGAACATTTCATTGGCTTTTCGATCGTGGGCTGATTTCCGTTTCGGACGACTACCGAATTTTAGTCAACGAAAAGAAGGTTCCTGAGCAGGCACGAATGATGCTCAATCAGAGTGGGCGACTAGTTCTGCCAAGTGACAGTGGGGCGCACCCAAATCCATATTATTTGAAGTTTCACAGAGAGAATGTCTTCAAGGCTTAGATTTGGTTTCATGTTAGCCCTGGTCTGACATTGTTGTTAAGTCGTATTTTTCTCCAAACCAGTCGACAAACTTTTCAGGCGATTGCTCCCAGCTCCAATAATCGCGCAATTGATTATCATCCAGCCCAGCATCTGTTGTATCGATCGCGAATTTTTTTCGCATCATTCGATCTACATCGTGTACCCACGATCTAAACTTGCGCATGTCAGAGGGTTCATCATTTGACATCGCCTAGCCTCGCCAAATAGGTCTCGTGTTCACGCCCGTTTCCGTTTCGCCTTCACAAAGCTCTTGAGCACCGCGCCCATGCGCGACTGATAGCCTTTGCCCGTCGCCTTGAACCAGCGGATGACGTCGGGATCGAGTCGCAATGTGATCTGCTGCTTGTTTTCCGGCATCCGTACCTGCGCCTTGTCCCAGAAGCCGGGCGGGATTGTGCCAGCGTCGGGATCGGCTGCCGCACGACGCTCGACTTCTTCGTCGCTCATGTCGCGAAACGCCTTGCTGAGCGGGCGAGGGGGCGGCATGTCGTCGAGGCTCTTATACCTCACGATCTTTGTGCGCTTGCGTGTACGTTTCACGGTCATCTCTGTTCGCTTTCCAAGCCGAAATGATACGGATCTCGCTGTCGCGTTCCGTGAACACAACCCGTATGACTTCGCCGTCATAAATACCGAGCGCAATGAAACGCCGCTCTCCGTAGTCGCGCCGTGTATCTTCAGACACCAAAATAAACCCACGGAAGATTTCAGCCGCCTCTCGAAAGCCGATGCCGTGCTTCACACGGTTGGCGGCATCCTTAGTTTGGTCCCACTGAAATCCCATAAAATGTAACTACAAAAAGGAGTTCCATCAAGGGAACAAAATAGGAACATAAATTGCCAAAGCTAGGTGTGTCAATGCGTTATGGGTGAAGGAAAATAATCCTTTACAAGAGTGAGCCTGCTCGCCTAGGCTCGCGGCATTCTCCCGACATTTGCCCGGCGCGCCTGAACAGGCGCGCTTTTTTCGTTTGCATCTGACCCCCACCCGCCCGCCTTCGCTAAAGCTTCGGCGGGCGACCTCCCACATTTTGACTTGGCCGATATCGGGCAAGCCCGACATCGGCGCAGGGGGAGGTATCGCGTCTGCGCGCGCCTCAAGGATTTTGCTATGCCACTCACCGACCACATCCGCCCCGAGCCCAATCCGCCGCTGACGGTCGAGCGCGTCGAGCTGGCGCGCGACATGTATCGCGAGGGCTTCACCGTCTCGCGCATCTGTTCGCAATGCCTCATCTCGCTCGGCACGCTCTACACATGTCTCGACGGCGTGCCGTTCGGAGCGGACGGCCTGCGCTTTGAACCGATCCCGCGCCGGCGCAACATTCTCGGCAAGCGCACGCGCGCCTTGCGCGCCGATCCGCTCTCGCTGCGCAACCGGCTGATCCGCACCACTGAACGCCAGGTGCGCGAGATCGAATTGCGGCTGGCGCTGCCCGGCCGCTCCGGGGCGGAGCGCGAGCGCGACATCCGCATGCTCGCCCTGACGGTGAAGAGCCTGCGCGAGCTGGCGCGTCTTAATGTCGGCGACCTCGCGCCGGGCGGCGACAGCGACGCCGACGACGAGATGAAGATTGCGGAAGACCTGGACGCGCTGCGGCGGGAGCTCAACCGGCGGCTCGATGGAATGACGGACGCGGAGAAGGAGCGGCGGGACGGGGCGACGGGGGTGGGGGCGGGTGTTGGCCCGTCATCCTGAGGTGCGAGCGAAGGCGAGCCTCGAAGGATGGCGGCCGTCGCCCTTCGAGGCTTGCGCTGCGCGCAAGCGCCTCAGGGTGACGGAGGGAGTCAGTGCCCGGAAGCGAAAGGCGCTACTGCTTCTTCTCCGGCGGCTTCTGCATCGCCGCCTGCTGCGCCGCCGCGGCGCTCGCTTTCCGCGAAAACATCGCGGCTTCCTTCAGGCGATAGAAACGCACCAGCTCCTGCGCGGTGGCGGCTTTCAGGCGCTCGAAGCTCGCCAGATTCTGCTCGAGATCGGCGGCGGAGAGGCCGTTGCCGTTCGCGCGCAGCAACAGGATCGCGCGCGCCGACGCCCAGGACAGGCCCGCCGCCTTGACGAAGACCAGAATGGTCTCGGCCTGCTCATGCGCCATCGCGCGCTCGACCACGCCGAGATCGAGATCGCAGAGCAAAGCCAGCGCCACCACGGTCTGCTCGAAATTCTTCGCCTTGGCGAAACCTTCGATGTCGGCGTCGCGCAGGCGGCCGGCATCGTGCAACGCCTCGACGGTCGCCTGCGCCACCGCGAAGCGCGCGTTCTCCTGGCGCGCGGCGTTCTGCAGGCGCTTGGTGGCGTCGTCGATGGCTGAGTCCACCGCCTCGGCCTTGTCGGGATGCGCGGCGCGCAGCTTCGCGCGCGCGACTTCGGAGGCGCGCGACAAGAGCTTGAGAAAGAGCGGGCGCGGAATGTCGGCGCGGCTGCCCAGCCGCACGATCAGGTCCTGGTCGCCGTTGATCTTCTCGGCGATGGTGGCATAGCCCTCGCTGGAGAAGGCGGCGCCGGTGTTGCTGGCGAGGCCCGCCAATACCGGCCGCTCGCCGCGCGCGATCAGGACGTCGGTGACGCCGGGCGAGAGCGATTTTCTCCGCGCGATGGCCAGAAGATGCTGCTGGCTCTTGCCGGCGGCCAGCTCGATCAAGGCCGCCTCGTCGAGGCGCGGAGAATGCGCCAGCACCGGCCATGCGACATCGATGCTGTCGTCCGAAGCGAGCGTTTTGATCGCCTTCGCGGGTGCATTGGGAATGGGGGCAAGACGCGAGGCGAGGAGGACGCGCGCGGAGGTCTCGATCTCCACCGCGAGCAGGGTGATGACCTCGTCGAACACCTCGATCTCGCTGTCCGAATATTGCGGGTGCTGGTCGACGAACATGTCGGTCACCGCGCGCAGGATCTCCGCGCGGCGGGCAAAGGAGCCCTGCGCAATGGCGGATTGCACGTCCTGCAGGAAGGCAATAGGCGGTGGCATCGGCGTTCTGCCGTCGGGACAGAGGTTAACGGGGATTAGGAGTCTAAAGCGGAGTGGTTTAGGAAGTGCTTAATCCCGAAGCGGTCCGTGAAATTGTCACATGAGCAAGGCGCAGAAATCCAAAAAACCCGAAGCGGCGAAAGTTCCGGCCAAAGTCCCGGCCCTGAGCCATGCCGAGATCCGCGCCATCGTGATCGGCATCATGCTGGCGATGTTTCTGGGCGCGCTCGACCAGACCATCGTCGCCACCGCCTTGCCGACCATCGGCCGCGCCTTCCAGGACGTGGAGAACCTGTCCTGGGTGGTGACCGCGTATCTGTTGACCGCGACCGCCTCGACGCCACTCTATGGCAAGTTTTCCGACATCTATGGCCGCCGCGCCGTCATGCTGGCCGGGATCGCGATCTTCGTTGCCGGTTCGGTCGCCTGCGCGCTGGCGCACAACATGACGACGCTGATCCTCGCGCGCGGCCTGCAGGGGCTGGGGGGCGGGGGGCTGATGTCGCTCACCCAGACCATCATCGCCGACATCGTCTCGCCGAAGGAGCGAGGCCGCTATCAGGGCTATATCGGCGCGGTGTTCGCCTCGTCCTCCATCGGCGGGCCGGTGCTGGGCGGCTTCCTCACCGAGCATCTGCACTGGTCGCTGATCTTCTGGATCAACGTGCCGCTCGGCATCGTGGCGTTGTGGATGACCAATTCCGTGCTCAAACGCGTGCCGTTCCAGCCGCGCAAGCATGCGCTCGACCTTCTCGGCGCCGCTCTGATGATGGCGGCGGCGATCTCGCTTTTGCTGGCGCTGACCTGGGGCGGCACACGTTTCCCCTGGCTGTCGGCGCCGATCGGATTGCTGCTGCTCGGCTCGGCGTTGCTGTGGGGGTTGTTCGCCTGGCGCCTGATGCGGGCGAAGGAGCCGTTCCTGCCGCTGGCGGTGCTCGGCAACCCGGTGGTGCGCTGCGCGACACTGGCGGGCACCTGTGCGATGGGCACGCTCGTCGGCATGACGATCTTCATCCCGCTCTATTTCGAGGTGGTGCTGCATCTCTCCGCCAGCCAGTCCGGGCTCGCGCTGATCCCGCTGATGGGCGCGACGGTGGTGTCGTCGACGCTCACCGGCCGCGCGATGGGCAAGGTGGAGAATTACAAGATCATGGCTGCCGGCGGCATCCTGCTGGCCATGCTCGGGCTGGCCGTCCTGTCGGTCTGGCCGCATCTGCCGATCCCGCTGATCGTTCTGGTGCTGACCTTCATCGGTTTTGGCATCGGCTGCGTGTTTCCGGTCTCCACCGTGAGCATGCAGAACGCGGCGCCGCGGCACCTGATGGGAGTCGCGACGGGGGCGATGAACTTCTTCCGCTCGCTCGGTGCGGCGCTGGTCGTCGCCATTCTCGGCGCCATCGTGCTCGGCGGCATCGGCGGGGCGACCGGCGTGTCGGTGGAGATGCTGGCGCGCACGGCCTCGGAAGCCGACCTGACGGTCGCCTTCCGCTTCGTGTTTCTCGCGGTCTGCCTGGTGCTCGCCTTCGGGCTCGCCTTCATCATCGGCATGGAGCAGAAGCCGCTGCGCGGTCCGGCCGCCGCGCAGCCGCCGCAGCCGGAAGCGCCGGCGACGCCGGTGCCCGAGCCGATCGCCGAGGTCGACGACAAGCGCAAGGGCGATAAGAAGCCGGACGGCGGCAAGACGAAGTGACGACCTGACGCCGCCGTTGCCAGGAATACAGGCAATCTAAACAAAATCTTAACCGTCACCGACTACAAGTTGCGCGGCTTCGCGGGCGGGTTTGCGCCACGCGGCGCATGGTGCGTTGTCGAATGCAATTCGTCTTGCCCACGCATTTCCAGGCTCGGCTCAAGCTCTACGGGCTGGATGAGGGCGCCTGCGCGCAACTCGCGAAATTGTGGCCGGTGATCGAGCCGGGCATCGCCCGCGCGGTCGATGATTTCATCGAAGCCGAAAAGCAGATGCCGACCGTCGCCGCGATTTTCAGGCAGCACGACGACTTCATCCGCGAGCTGACGCTGAAGCACCTGCGTCTGCTTCTCTCCGGCAGCCTCGACCAGCGTTATGCCGAGTCCAGCCAATACGTGTCGGAGCAGCAATACAGGATCGGGCTGACGCCACGCACGCAGATGATCGCCAGCAACATGGTGCAGCGTGCGGCCTTCGATGCGCTGGGGCGAAAGTTCCGGTTTTCTCCGGGCAAGATCGTGCGGGGCGGGCAGGTGGTGTCGCAGGCGCTCGCCTTCGACATCGCGATCACGCTGACGCTCTATCAGGATGCGGCGCTCAACGCCTCGCAGGCGCGCAGCCAGCAGGTCGACCGGGCGATCGCCGATTTCCGTGCGACCATCAACGACACCATCGGCGCGGTGAAGGGCGTCTCCGACGCGCTCACACGCGGCTCCGCCGACATGCGGCAGGCCGCGGAGGACACTTCGCGCAGCATGAAATCCACCGCCGAGGCCTCGAGCGCGACGACATCGGTGATGAAGCAGAGCGCGGCGGCGGCCGAACAGCTTTCGCAGTCGATCGAGGAGATCGGCGTGCAGAGTTCGGGCAGCCTGCAGCTTGCCTCCAATGCCGCCCGCGACGCGGAAACGTCTCTGCAGAATCTTGCGGCTTTGTCGGATGCGGTGGAGAAAATCCAGTCGGTGGCCGGCATGATTTCCGATATCGCCGGCCAGACCAATCTGCTCGCGCTCAATGCGACCATCGAAGCCGCGCGTGCAGGCGACGCCGGCAAGGGCTTTGCGGTGGTCGCGGGCGAGGTGAAGGCACTCGCCAACCAGACCGAAAAGGCGACAGAGTCGATCTCGCGCCAGATCGCGGCGATCCGGACCGCCTCGCAGGATGTCTCCGCGCAACTCGGCTCGGCCGCACAGGCGGTGAAGGACATCGCGGCCATGGCGGTGCGCATCGCGAGTTCCGTTCAGGAGCAGACCGCGGCGACGCGCGACATCGCAAGCTCGGTTCAGGCTGCCGCGCAATATACGGTGCAGGCGAGCGAGAATGTGCGCACCGTCGAAGGCTCGACCAGCCGTTCGCTCGACATTGTGCAGGACGTCGTCACCCTGAGCGAAAGCCTGTCCTCGCGCGCCGCCGACCTCGAGCAGAAGGTCGCGGCGTTCTTCGAGAGCGTGCGCGCCGCATAATTCTCGGGCCGGTCATTCCGCGCCATCACGTGTCGAATCCGGCCAATCGACGCCTGCGCCGCGTCACCGGACGGACATATTGTATATGCACACCGGCAGCGTGCCTTAAGGATGACATACCGTTTCACGCTTTCACGGTTGCCCCGGATTGCGATGTGAATTCAAACTGATAAGCCGTATTCCTGCCGTTCTGAATGACCGTTCAGGCCAGATGATGATGCCAAAGTCGGGACGTCTCGCCATTGCGGACCGCAGAGGCGCGCACTAACTTTCGCTGGGGAGTTCACTGCTCCCGTTGGAGGAACGAATGCTGAAGAAAGCCTATGCCGCCGCGGCGCTGGGTCTGCTCGTTCTCGCGAGTGTCACCTCGGCTTCCGCGCAGACGCGTCCGGAGAATCCGCCCGGAATGCGTCCGGAAAATCCGCCCGGTGCACGTCCGGAGAATCCGCCCGGCGCCCGCCCGGAGAATCCTCCGGGAGCCCGCCCGGAAAATCCTCCGGGAGCCCGTCCGGAGAATCCGCCCGGAGCCCGTCCGGCAAATCCGCCCGGCGCACGTCCTGAGAATCCTCCGGGCAAGAAGTGAAATTGAACGGTGCGCTGTCAGCCATGTGATTCTGGCAGCACAGCGTGAAGTCGAAACGGGAGCGGCCGGAGATCATCCGGCCGCTTTCTTTTTGGCGCAGGCCGCAGGCCTCGCAAACAGCAGGTCGCTCTTGTGTGAAGCACAGACCTTATTGATGAAGATCAAGGGCAACGCAGCGCCTCGCACCTAGATTTTCTGTGGCGCTGCAGGCCGACGCCTTCTATTCTGACGTCATAATTTGCAGGTCTGGGAGGACATGATGGCGAAAACCCGCAAGAAGAAGACGCGCGGCAAAAAGGCCGCTGCGAGGAAGAGTACTGCGCGCCGCAAGACGCGTTCGGCCGCGAAGACGAAGAAGCGCAGCAAGGTCCGCGCCAAGACAAAAGCCCGCAGCAAGGCAAAGACCAGCCGCAAGACCGCGCGCAAAGCGGCAAAGCCGGCGCGCAGGTCAGCCCGGAAGACTGCACGCAAGCCGAAGGGCATTGTGTCCAGCGCGGTCGAGACGGTGGTGGAGACGATCAGGGAAACCGGCGAATTGCGCGACAAGATGGAGCCGCGCGGGGTGTCTGAAACAGCATAGCGGCATCTGGCAGAAATCGCTCGGCGCCCCGGCAGGTCAGGAGTCAGGCCGCTGACCTGGCCATGAGAGCGGTGCGCCGCTGAGCGACGAGATATTCCAGGCGGTGTGTCGCAAGCCCGAGCGCTGCGACTTCGCCTGAATCCGCGTCGCCCTTGGCGTATTTTTCCAGTTCCGCCCTCAGGATTTCGTCGATGCTGCGCTCGATGTCCGAAAGTTCGGTGTCGGTCTGGGCATCGCGGATGCGGTCGGCGAATGCGTAGAGGCGATGCAGCGGGCGCTTTTCCGGTTGATTGGGGCCGATCCCCATGAACTTCCAGACGCCCGCAAGAATGGACGTCAGAAAGCCCGCAAAGATCGAACCATAGAATATGGTGTCGCCATATTTGTCGAAGACGGTTTTCTGCTCGCCGTCGAAATAGGCCTGCGCGCCGGGATGGATCGGAATATGGGCGTCCTTGTCGCTGTCTGGCGCGGCGATCTGTGCCATCACAGGATATTCGCCGGTCAGGCTGCGGCGGTTCTCGATGATTGCCTTCGCGAGCGCTCCCGCGGTGTCCTCGCTCAGAGTCTTGCGGGCCACCAGATAGAAGGGGACCCGCAGGGTTGTCAGATCGTCGTCCGGAATGGGCGGTGAGCCGCGCAGCGTGCCCTTCGGCAGATCGAAGCTCTCGTAATATTTTGCCAGTTCGGCGATTGCCCCGGCGGATTCGATCGCGAGCAGGGCGGGCTTCTGTTTGGCGTTCGCCGGCAGCATGCTGCGCAGCATTCCGAGATATCGCTCAGAGAGCGGGACCACCACGAGCAGGGCTTGAATTTTCCTCGATTGAACGGCGCTCGCCGCGTCTGTGGGCGCGAGGTCCTGAAAACGCACCTTCAGGCGGGTGAGATCGTATTCCCGCGTCAGCACCTCGACGATCCGATGGTTGGCGCTGCCGCCGATCACGCCGACGGTCTTGCCCTTGAGGCCGCCGATATCCTCGATCGCGCCGCCCTGCGGCACGATCAGCAGCACGACGCCATGACTGACCAGCACGATTGTGCGCGCGGCCGACAGGTCTCCGATGTCGCTGCGCACGACGGCGAGATCGGTTTCTCCCGCGGTGAAGGCCTTGGTTGCCTCGATGACATTGCCCTTGTCGACGATCTTGAGACGGACCGGCGCATTGGACGAGGCGAGATGGCTGGCGAGGGCGGACATGACGCGCGCCGCGTCGCCATCGGACGAGCCGGCCGCAAGCGTCAGCGTGACGGGCATATTCGCATAGCGATAGACATAGAGGCCGGCAGCGCCCGTAAACAAAAGAGCTGCAAGCACCAGCAAGACGCGCAGCCAGCGCGGCAATTCCCCGCTGGAGAGCGCGGCCACGGTCGCGGCCAGACTGCCGGTCAGTCCCAGGCCGAGCCATTGCATGGTGCGGTCCTCACTTGGCATTACGACACACGGCAAGTCTGGCCTTTGCCGCGTCGGGCCGCAATCATTCGCAGGTATGGCCATCTGCCCTGTTTCAGGGGCGCCCGACCATTCCTGGTGCAGTTTGAATCAGCGGGGGAGCAGCATCGGAAGGCGCAGCCGACATTTCCGCGCCTCCGTTGATGGCTTTGGCGGGTTCGCCAAAGTGGAACCAGGCCCGTGCCATGACTTTCTGCTTGAGCTCCTCGTCGATATAGGGGGCGACCAGGGTTTGGAAGGCATGTGCGTTGGTCTGATATTCGTAGCGGCAATGCTTCGCCCGGTTTTCCGGCAGCCCGCCGACGCTGATCGCATCCGCGAACAAGACCGGATCGGCGCCGTAGGCCATGCACAGCCGGTTGAAGTAGCGCTGGCCGGGCAACGAATGCGGGTCTGCGACCATCTGCATTTTCATCGCTCTCATTTCCCGCTCGCTGGCACTCGTGTGCCGCTCCATCGATTCGGTATCTCCGAGAAACGAGGTGCCCAGAACGAGCCGCCTAGCGTCCGCCTTGGAGAATTGGAGCAACAGATAACTCGCGAAATAGTCGGCGGCATCCTCTTCCCGTCCGAAGAAGGGGATGTCGAGATCCTCCAGAACCGCGTGCCCGGCTTCGTGCAGGAAGACGTCGACAACAAGCGCGATCATCGAATCATCGGCAGTCAGTCCCCATTTCTGCGCCTTGGGCGCCTGGCCGCGGAGGTATTCGATATATTCGTAACAGACCTTGATTGCGCTATCCCAAAAGGTGGCGTTGGCCACGCCGTCACAGCCTTCGAGTTTCAATGTGATGCGAACGGGCAGGCGGATGGGGGAGAGGAATTCCTGAAAGCTTTCGAGAACGCGCTTTTCCTTCATCGTCTCGTAGATATGACGATGCGCCGGATTCTTCGGCTCCACATATTCGTAGTCGAACTGATTGGAACTCAGCCCTGTCTTCAATTGGTACGCCGTGGCCGGCACTGCCGACAGGAAGAACGCGGCGGCGAGGCACGTCTGGGCAATCTGGACAATTCTTGCCGGTACCGTTTCTGAGAGCGTTCTCATGACACGCCTTGCATCGGCACATCGGCGCCAATATGCGCCTTTCGCCCGTCCATTGTCTCCGGCAAAATTGCGGCCGGACGCAAGGCCCGGCCGCGATGTCGCGGATGACTTGCTTCGCGCAGTATCACTTCTTTCCGGGCGGGTTTTCCGGCCGGGCTCCCGGCGGAAGCTCCGGGCGCGCTCCGGGCGGAAGTTCCGGCCGTGCGCCGGGCGGATTTTCAGGCCGCGCTCCCGGAGGATTTTCCGGACGCGCGCCGGGCGGAAGTTCCGGCCGTGCACCCGGCGGGTTCTCAGGCCGTGCTCCCGGGGGATTCTCGGGTCGTGTCTGCGCCGACACCGAGACGGCGCTCGTTATGACGAGCAGTCCCGTGGCCGCGGCGAGCCATGCTTTCCTGGACATGCGTTTTGTCCTCCAATGCATCTGTTCGCCAGGATGACGGACAGCAATATTTTGGAAGAATAGCCAATCGAGGCACGCCGCTCTTGATCTAGATCATCAGGGCAGTCGAGGCCGGCGGCCACAGATCTTCACGTTTCCGGGAGCGGAATGAACTCGGTTTCGCCCGGCACCGGGGTGAAGCGGCCGGTCTTCCAGTCGTCCTTCGCCTGCTCGATGCGTTCCTTGCGCGAAGAGACGAAATTCCACCAGATGTAGCGCGGGCCTTCGAGTGCCGTGCCGCCGAGGAACATCATGCGTGCTTTTGTGCGCGCGCGGACGGTGATTCTGTCGCCGGGGCGGAAGATGAGCAGGCGCGGACCCTCGAACACGTCGCCGGCGATCTCGACCTCGCCCTCGACGACATAGATCGCGCGCTCCTCGGTGTCGGGATCGAGCGGCGCCTGCGCGCCGGGCTCGAGCAGCACCTCGGCATAGAGCCAGTCCGACACCATGCCGACCGGCGAGGTCTTGCCGAAGGCTTTGCCCGCGATCACGCGGGCGGCGAGGCCGGTGTCGGTGATGGCCGGCAGATCCTTCGCGGAAAAATGCTGGAAGGAGGGATCGATCTCCTCATGCGTCGCGGGCAGCGCGATCCAACTCTGGATGCCGTACATCTTCGTCTGCGGATTGCGCGCGTCGGCGGGCGAGCGCTCGGAATGCGCGATGCCGCGCCCGGCGGTCATCAGGTTCATCTCGCCAGGCACGATCTCCAGCGCGTTGCCTTCGGAATCGCGATGCATGATGCGGCCGTCGAAGAGATAGGTGACGGTGGCGAGCCCGATATGCGGATGCGGGCGCACGTCCATGCCCTGGCCGTCCATGAACTGCACCGGGCCCATCTGGTCGAAGAAGATGAAGGGGCCGACCATCTGCCGCTTGCCGTGCGGCAGCGCGCGCCGCACCTGGAAGCCGTCGCCGAGATCGCGCACACGCGGCACGATGACGAGGTCGAGCGCATCGCAGGAACGCTTGTCGCCGAGAATGGGATCGGAGGCGGGATGCCAGGACATGGGGGGCTCCGGGAAGCGGGTCAGGGATATCACTTACATAAAGGCCGGGCGGAAGCGACGGAACTGCGCGTTGTCACGCACCGGTAAAATAATTGTCAAATTGATCTGATCAGGTGCGCCACGTCGAAAGCGACTCCCGCTGTTTTCGACGGTTGAGTCGTTTTGTCCCCGCCGATCCTCGTCAGAGGAAGTTCAGCTTACCCGCCTTTCTCTCGTTAGCCGCCGTCCACGCTTTTCATCAACCGTGCGGAGCCCTCGGGTTCCCGCGCACGCATTTTTGCATTCTGGAGAATTCCCCATGGCTCTCGCCGCCGGTTCCATCGCCTTCACTGGTTTCAATGCTGACGGTCACGACAATCTGGCCTTTGTCGTGCTTGAAAACATTGCGGCCGGCACGGTGATCAATTTCACCGACAACGAATGGACGGGCTCGGCCTTCAACACGGGTGAGAGCATCTGGAGCTGGACGGCCACCAGCGACATCGCCGCCGGCATGGTCGTGACCATGGACGGCCTCGCCGCCGGCCAGACTGCGACCAGCAATCTCGGCACGATCGCGTTCAGCAATGAAACACAGCGCGATATCGCCAATGCCAACGAGACCGTCTACGCCTATGTCGGCGAGGCCAGCGCGCCGGCATTCGTCGCGGCAATTTCCAACGATAATTTCACCAGCGCCAACGGCTTGCTGACCAATACGGGCCTGGTTCAAGGGCAGACCGCGCTGTCACTGACCAGCCTTGATGCCGACGCCGATATCGCCGTCTATGCCGGCGTCCGCGGCGCCTCCAGCTTCGCCGCGCTGCTTCCGATGATCAACAATCCCGCGAACTGGATCTCGCAGGACACCGCCTCGAGCGACGAAAACGACGGCACGCCGCCGGATCTGCCGCTTCCGACCAGTCCTTTCGTTGGCGAGCCGAACTTCCAGACCATCAGTTTTACCGGTCCGCTGACGGTTTCGCAGGCTGAGGGCGACAGCGGGGTGATCGTATTCACGTTCGCGGTGGAGCGTTCGGGAGGCACCGTCGGGGCCATCGACTTCTCCGGCACGATCGGCGGCAAGACGAATGGCGCGGATTTCGGCGGCACCAAGCCGCTGACCTTCAGCGGCGTCATTGCGGACGGTGCGACCTCGGCGACGGTGACGATCCAAATCTCGGGCGACACGATGCTCGAGCCGACCGAAACCGCCGTGCTGACGCTGACCGACGTGCACAATGACAGCGCCAGCATCGCCCTTGGATCGAGCGCGATCAGGACGGCGATCGTCACCGATGAAGACCCCTATGTGGTCGTTGATGGGCAGGTCTATACGGGCGTTGTTACCGTGCCGGCCGGCGAGGCGCTGACGGTCGAGCATGGCGGCACGATTCAGGGCGACGTGATTCTGAACAACCCCGGCATTTTGCCTTCACTCACCAATTCCGGAACGATCAGGTCGGCCGCGCAGGCCATCGTCGCGGGCACGTCGACGGCCCAGGATTTCACGGGTGGCATCACTATCGTCAACAACGCCGGCGGCCTGATCGAGGGCACCACGCGGGCCGTCCGGGTCACCGCGGACCTGCACGGCTCCACGTTCACACTCGTCAACGCGGGCACCATCAGGTCCTTGACCACGGAGGTCGTACGCCTGGACGACGCCATCAACGGTCATTTCGTCGTCGAAAACCTCGCCGGCGGTTTGATCCAGGGTCTCAGCCAGCAGAACGACGTTCTGCGCGTCGGCAACAACACGACGATCATCAACGCCGGCACGATCGAAAACGTGCCCGACGTCCCCGGTGCGGGTCGTGGCGGTGACGGCGTCGACTTCAAGAGCGGAACGGGAAGCTCCCTGCACAACCTCGCCGGCGGTCACATCGAGGCGTCGCGCCATGGCGTGACGGGCGAAAGGGGTGTGTCCGTGGTCAACGATGCGGGTGGCCTCATCGTCGGCCGCAACGGGTCGGCGGTGAATTTCGACAACGATGCCACCGTGGCGAACACGGTCTACGTGACCAATCACGGCATCATGCTCGGCAAGTCGGCGAACTACTCCGACAGCGACGGCGATGCCGTCGATGTCGACGGTCTGGCTGTCATCGAGAACTATGGCTCCATCCGCGGTCTCGGCCATAATGGCTATCATAATGGCGAGCCGAATGTGTCCGAAGGAATCGCGATCGGAGGCGGTACGGTTACAAACCATGCCGGCGGCGAAATACACGGCTATGGCCGCGCCATCCAGTTCGACGATTCCGGAAATGCAGGCGCGTTCGCCGCGGCAACAATTGTCAATGCCGGCCTGATCCAGGGCGATGGCAATTTGCCGACCGATGTCACGCCGGAAGAAGTTGCGCTGTTCGCGGAACGCATCAAGGGCGGCGAAGCCGTCAACATTGTCGGCAACTGGGCCGACACGCTGACCAACACCGGCCAGATCATCGGCGGCGTGAAGATGGACGGCGGCAATGACACGCTGACCAACTCCGGTGTCATGACCGCGACCGGCGGCTCGGCCATCGACATGGGCGCGGGCGACGACACCGTGACCCTGACCGGCGGCTCGGTCGTGATCGGCAAGATTCTGCTGGGAGACGGCGAAGATCGCTTCACAGGCGCGGCGGGTGCCGAAGTCGTGGACGGCGGTTCCGGCGACGATCTGCTGATCGCGGGTGCCGGCAATGACGTCGTCGACGGCGGTGCCGACGACGACGTGATCTACGGCGATGCCGGCGACGACATCCTCATCGGCGGTCTCGGTAACGACGTGATCAAGGGCAATGCCGACAACGACACCTTCGTCATCCAGGCGACCGGCGACGGCCGCGACAGCTATGACGGCGGCGCCGGCATCGACACGCTCGACTACAGTGCGCTGTCGACGGCGGTGAACCTGACCCTGAAGGACGGCGTCACCACCTACCAGACCGACACCATCGAGAATATCGAGAACGTCATCGGCGGCTCGGTGGACGACAAGCTGACCGGCAACGCGCTCGACAACGTTCTCACCGGCAATGCCGGCGACGACACGCTGAAGGGTGGAGCGGGCAACGACACGCTGGATGGCGGCGAGGGCAACGACAATCTCGACGGCGGCGCCGACAACGACACCCTCCTGGGTGACGCCGGCGACGACGTCCTGAAGGGCGGGGCCGGCAATGATGTGCTCAAGGGCGGCGAGGGTGACGATACGCTGACAGGCGGGGCAGGCTTCGACACCTATGCGTTCGACAGCCTCTCCGACGGCATCGACACCATCACCGACTTCAGGACATCGGGCACCTCGATGGACCAGATCCAGTTCTCGGCGGGAATGTTCCAGAATTTCGCCGGCGACGATGCCTTCGACCTGATCGGCGGCGGCTTCCTGAAGGCGGTGTCTTCCGGCGGCGTGACGCAATTGCAGATCGACGTGGATGGCGGCGGCGACAGCTTCGTCACGCTGGCCAATCTCACCGGCAGCTTCAGCAACGGCATCATCGCCGATCATCTCGTCGTGGTACAGGACCCGATCGCATAAGCGAGGGAACCTCCACGCAGCGAAACGCGGCCGCGCAGCATTGCGCGGCCGCAGCCATGCCGGCGCGCGAGGTGCTCGGGCGCGTCGCAGGCGCGAAATCCTGGGGGGCAGGCCTGCGGCAGAGGTAAATGCTTACATAGGCCATGCGGCGCGCGGGACCGCATTACTGGTACCATGCGGCTCCTGCGCCGCGCATTGGCAGCGGTTTGACATATGCCACATGGACCGCCGCGCGGAATAGGCTAGGCTTCCCGCCGCTGACATTCCGGTCGGCCGAGGGAGGACAATATGCGTTTGTTGTTTGTAAGGCGTTTCTTCCTGATTGCGCTTCTGGGATTTGCATTCGTTGCGATGGCCTCGCCGGCCGATGCGCGGACGGGTTATGTTCGCATCAGCATCGTCAAGGGCGGCTGGTTCATCGGCGCCGAGGCGGGCGGCGGTGAACTGAAATTCGGAAACCGCAATTATCCTCTCAGCATCGGCGGCCTGAGCGCGGGCCTCGTGTTCGGCGGCTCCGCAACCGACTTTGTCGGAAGGGCTCTGTATCTGCGCCATCCAGCGGACATCCAGGGCGTCTATACGGCGGTCGGCGCCGGGATCGCGGTCGCCGGCGGCCCGCGCATCATCGAGATGCGCAATGCCCGCGGCGTGGTGCTGCAACTGCGCGGCCGCCAGATCGGCCTCATGGCCAATCTCGATCTCAGCGGGATGACCGTTTCGCTGCGCTAATACCTGCTCACGCGGAACTTCAATCCGTTCGCACCATCGTCCAGGAATGCGCATGAACGGCCTGGCCGTTCATGGCATTCCGGGGTTGAAAAAGAGCCGCGGGCGTCCGCCAAATCCGTCGGCGGCGGCGTCTCCGCCCATCTCGGTTTGCAACCTGTCGTGCCGCTGCTGTCTGGCGGCCTTCACGCGCCGCTGCCTTTCGGCTGACTTCCGCGCGGCCTCCACCGCGCGTTTGGCAATCGGCGGCGTCGGCAAATCGTATTTCGGCGTCGGTGCGATCCAGGCAGGCGGCGCGTCCGCCGCGCGTGACTCGAACTCGAACTCTGCCGGAGCGGCGCCAGTGGTCGCGAGGCGCATTGTGCTGCCGGAAGATGGAGACCCGTCGGCTTCGATGAGCATCGACAGGCCGATCCCGCTCGCTGCGATAAGCGCGGACGCGCAGCCCAGATAGAGCAGCAAAGTGACGACAAGCGGCATCGCGGCCACCACGACAAGCGCATGATCAAACGCGCCAAGCAGGCTTCGTTCCTCCGCTGCGTGACGGGGGGCATCACGAACTCGCGACACAACGGGTCGTGTGTCGCGCAGGCGGCACACACGAATGAGCCGCGCCGCAGGAACCGAATCCCGAATGCCGGGGTTGATATGCATCGCACAGGGAGGGTGACGGAGGACGCAGCAATGCCGTTACTGTTCTGGTTGCCCTATATTTTCGTCAGCGCCATGTTCGATCTTGCCGCGCAGCCCTGTCCGGTCACGGCGCGCACGCCGCGCAAGGAGCTTCGCGGCTGAGACATTGCGGCGGCTCAGCGCCTGAGCCCAAACGCAGATCGCATCATGGAAATCGGCAGCCGCGCGAAATCCGGCGGCACAAGGCGCTCGCGCCGTATGCCGGCCGCGCGCTTGCGCAGCGAACCAATCTGCGCCTTGCGCGCCTTGGTATCGGCTTTCGCGTCTTCCTTGCCGATGGTTGTGGCGAGCGCGGCGGTGGGCGGCGCGCGCATTTCCAGTGCGGCGATTTCCTCCTTCTTGAGGTCGTGCCGGCGCAATGTCTGCGCGATGTCGGCGTCGATCTCCGCATAGAGCGCGGCGCTGCGCTGCTGCGACCAGTTGTGCGTGGTCACAGCGGTTCCCGCGATCACGCCGATCGCGACGGCGGCGGAGACGAGGGGCGCAACAAGGGGCATGGCCGGGAAACGCCGGCGCGTTGCGGAAGTTCCGCGATTGCGAGAGCGGCGGCTGCAACCGGGTGCGGGATTTCACAGGCGATTATAGGAATAAAAGCCTTGACAGGGTGATCCTGCGCGGGTAGGGTTTGCGTATTCTCCATACATGCATCCAGGGCGCGGCGCGGCCGGTTTACCGGCGGCGATCGTTCGCGCGCATCCAGAATTCCGGCGAGCACAGCATGACCGATATCCCCGAGGCCGCGCTGCGGGCGCGGCAGATGTATCTCGACGGCCGCAAGACCGACGACATCCAGAAGGACACCGGGCTGAATCTTCACAGGCTCTATCTCTGGCTTGCTGGAGGACCGGAAAGGAATGGCGTGCGGCCCTTGCCGCCAATTCCCCAGCGCCGCGTCAATGTGTTCAGCGGCCGGCACCAGAATGCGCGAGCGGCGCTCATTGTCCGCATGATGAATGCCGCCGAGCAGCAGGTGCAGGACATCGAAAGCAGGCTCTCGGTCACGCCGGAGGAACTGGACAGCCGCGAACGCAGCGCGCGCGTGCTGGCGGTGCTGGTCAAGACGCTGCGTGAATTGTCGGCGGTGGATAGCCGCACGCCGCGCACGCGCAAGCCGAAGGATCAGGACGATGACGATCTCCCCCGAAACCTTGACGATCTACGACGAGAACTTTCGCGCCGACTGGATGCGGTGGACACCGGAGATTCAGCAGGAATATCTGATCAAGGCAGGAGCGAGGGGACGTAGCTACATCTACGGGCGTTTCGGAATTTACGCCCATGCACATCAGTTGCCGCCGCTCGCCGGCAACAACGGCGAACCCTGGACCACATGGCTGCTGATCGGCGGGCGCGGCGCCGGCAAGACGCGCGCCGGCGCCGAATGGGTGCGCGCGCTCGCGAACGAGCCGAAGCGGGACGGCGAGGGCGCCCGACGCATCGCGCTGATCGGCGAGAGCGAACTGGAAATCCGCAATGTGATGGTGGAGGGCGTCTCCGGCCTGCTCGCGGTGCATCCGCAGGCAGCGCGCCCGCAATGGCACGCCTCGCTGCGCAAGCTGGAATGGCCGAACGGCGCGATCGCGCAGGTCTTCTCCGCCGAAGACCCCGAAAGCCTGCGCGGGCCGCAATTCCACGCGGCCTGGCTCGACGAACTCGCCAAGTGGCGTCATGCCGAAGCAACCTTCGACATGCTGCAATTCGGACTGCGCCTTGGCGAGCGGCCGCGGCAGGTGATCACCACCACGCCGCGGCCGATCCCGCTTTTGAAGCGGCTGATCAAGGACCCTTTGAGCGCGGTGACGCGCGCCAGCACGCATGCCAATGCGCGAAATCTGGCGCCGGCTTTCGTCGACACGGTGCTGAGGCGCTATCAGGGCACGCGGCTGGGGCGGCAGGAAATTGACGGCGAGATCATCGAGGACCGGCCGGACGCTTTGTGGTCACGGGTCATGATCGAGGGGAGCAGAGTGGATGCCGCGCCGGAGCTGGCGCGCATCGTGGTGGCGGTCGATCCGCCGGCCTCGAGCGCGAAAGGGGCGGACGCCTGCGGGCTGGTCGCGGCCGGGCGGGCGGAGAACGGCATTGTATATGTGATCGCCGACGAGAGCGCGGCGGGGCTGTCGCCCGCCTTGTGGGCGGCGAAGGCGATCGCGCTGTGGCGGCGCCTTGCCGCCGACGCGCTGGTGGTCGAGGTCAACCAGGGCGGCGAGATGGTGCGCGCGGTGATCGGCGAACAGGACCGCAATGTGCCGGTGATCGCGGTGCATGCGAAGCGCGGAAAATGGCTGCGCGCAGAACCTGTGGCCGCGCTCTACGAGCAGGGGCGCGTGAAGCACGCGGGCGGCTTTCCCGAACTGGAAGACGAGATGTGCGATTTCGGGCTCGATGGCCTGTCCTCGGGCCGCTCGCCAGACCGGCTCGACGCGCTGGTCTGGGCGGTGTCGCACCTGAGCTTTGGCGCGGCGCGCGGACCGCGGATCCGGATGCTGTGACGCGGCCGACGATGGGGGGGAAAGCCTATCGCTTCGTGAGGTTGCGCACGAGCGCGAGCGCGGCGGCGTCGGAGCCATCGCCTTGGGTATTGTAGCCGGTCTGCAGCGACAGCTCGTTCATGACCGCGAGGATTTGCGCGTCCGACTGGATAACGCCGGCCGCGTCGAAATCCTTGCGCAGCTTGCTCAGCACGTCGCTCTGCTCGGCGTCGAGCGTGCCAACCGCAAGGGCGTCGGAATAGGCCTCGGCCTCCGCGCCGGCGAGTCCCAGCTTCTCCGCCGCCCACAGGCCGAGCAGCTTGTTGCGGCGGATGGTCCTTTTCAGCTCGTCGAGGACGGTCATGGGCGTGTCCCGATTGCGGGGGCGTCGCGACCAATGCGGCTCAGATTGCACCCTCACATGGGACGATAACAAGGCGCCTCTGCAGTGCCAATGGCGGCGCTTCTTCAGTCAGCAGACGCGAAGCGCACGGACTCTGAACTTTTTCCAGTCGCGGACTCCACGGTGCGCCCCGCAATCCAAGAGATATCCGACATGTCACCTTTCAAGGACGAGTGGCTTGCGCACCGGCGCAAACGCTTTCTGCGTCACGACGCGCATCGTTTTGTGCGCCCTGACGCGCAGCGTTTCCTGCGTCCCGGCTACAAGCACCTGCTGCCGCCCGGTTTCGATCCGCAGGACTATTTCGCGCTGCTCGAAGGCAAGGCGAATTTCAACCCGAGCCAGCCGCGTGTGCCGAGCGGAAGTCCCGATGCCGGGCAATGGACGGCGGATGGCGGAGGCGGCGCCGACGTCATTTCGGATGCGTCCGGCGAATCCGATCTGCCCGTGCAACTCGCCTATCTCGGGCCAGCGATCAGGGCGGCCCAGGTTGTCCAGAAAGGTGTGGAAGCGGGGCTTGCGCTTTTCACCTGGCTGTCGGCCCGCAACGGCCCTGACGGCACCGCGATCCTCGCATTCCCGGCGGAGGAATTCAGGACGGGCGGCGACTCCGCCTCATCGCTGGTGCATGTTGGCCGGTTGACCGAGGATGATCTCGGACGCGCTTGTCCTCGCATAGGCGAAGTGCAGAGTCTGACCGACGGCGCTGCATCGTCGCTCAGGAGAGACGACTATTCGTCCCCGGCGAACTATGGCACCGCCGTGCATACAAGGCTGAGAGATGAAATTCGCACCTTGGATGATCCGGATTTGGTGACCGAAAAGTCTCTGCTCAAAACACTGCAGGAGACGGGGCGCACAGTTGAGGACGATGTCAGATACGGCCAGCGCAACTCAATTCGCATCGATGTTCTGGAGAATGCAGGTGCAGGCACCGTCTGCGTTTATGATATAAAGACGGGCAAGCGTGGACTTTCACGCAGCCGGATTACGGAAATCGCACGCAGCGTCTATTCGCACTATCCTGCCACGCAACGCATCATCGTGACGGAAACGAGACCACGCCGGTGACGACAGTCAGGGAGGTGAAGAAGCTTGCCGCGCCCTTGCTGGCGCGCAATCCCGACCTCGCGCTTGTCGGCAGGCTGATCGTTCTGACGCCTGTGCATCACGTCTTGCGCGGGGTTTTCATCGATGCCACCAGCCAGGCGAATCAATGTGAGCCCAGATGGCTGATGATGGATATGCTCATCAAGGCGGATGACATCATCTATGGGGTCGGAGGAAGCCTGTTCCGCAGCAAGCCGCGCACGCTCTGGTGGCTCGACGATCCGGAAATCTCGGCCGATCTCGTCTTCGTGGTGGAGCGGGATGTTCTGCCGAAGTTGCGGTTTACTCAGACATTGCAGGATTACTTTGAAGCCGCTGTGCCGAAGGATCCCGTCGCGTTGAAACGCGTGTGGGGCATGCTGTTGACTTTTGCCGTTGCAATGGGCGACCTGGATGCGGCGCGCGGCTTTCTCGCGAACGACCGTAAGGGCATCTACACGCGCCCGCTGAATGAGTTTCGGGAAGGATTGGCTGACCGTCTTCTCAAAGACGGCGCACAGGTGTCTGCGCAGGACCGTCAGGCGCTCGCGGACTATCTGCACGAGTGCGAGGAGTACACGGTCGGTAAACTGAAAATTGCCCATCTCTGGGAAAAGACGCCGTATCCGATCGAGCAGCAATAAGGGAGATAGGTGCGCTGCTTGACGTCACCCTGCGGAGCAACGTCTCTGTGTATGATATAAAGACCGGTGCACGGGGCCTTTCACGCAGCCGGATTACGGAAATCGCACGCAGCGTCTATTTGCATTATCCTTCTGCGCAACGCATCATCGTAACGGAAACGAGACCACGCCGGTGACGACGGTCAGGGAGGTGAAGAAGCTTGCCGCGCCCCTGCTGGAGCGCAATCCTGATCTTTCCCTGGTTGGGCATCTCATCGCTCTGAAGCCGGTACATCATATTCTCCGCGGCATCTACATTGATCGCACCGGGCAGGCGAAGCAATGTCAGCCGACATCAATGATGATGAGTTTGTTTTTCAAGCGGGATGATGTCGTATTCGGACCCGGAGAACGCTTGCGGCGCGACAAGCCTGGCATCCCCGGTCTGTGGTGGCTCGACGATCCGGAAATAGCGAGCGACCTCGTTACAGTGGTCGAGCGAGATGTTTTGCCCAAGCTGCGGTCTACCCAGACATTGCAGGACTACCTCGACGTCGTGCTCCCCAAGAATCCCAGAGAATTGAAGTTCGCTTGGGGCCTTCAGTTTTCTTTTGCGCTCGCAAGTGGCGATCTGGACGCGGCGCGCGGCTTTCTCGCAAGCGACAGGAAGATGTTTTATGCAGGTCAGCTGAACGGGTTTCGAGAAGGGTTAGGCGACCGTTTTCTGAAAGACGGCGCACAGGCGTCTGCGGAAGACCGTCAGGCGCTTGCGGATTATCTGCACGACTGCGAGGCCTACACGGTCGGTAAACTGAAAATTTCCCATCTCTGGGAAAAGACGCCGTTTCCGATTGAGCAACAATGCGGGAGATAGACGTGCTGCTTGACGTGTCCGCATGCGGGGCGCGACACTTCCCGTGTCTTTGAATTCCTTTTCAATTTAACCATACTCCGCTCGGGAGCGCGTTATGTCCGACACCACCCGCCGCATTTTTATGGCCGGCGCGACACTCACCGGCGCCGCCGCGCTCACGCCCGCCCAGGCGCAGACAGGACGCGACATGCATAACGGAATGAGCGCCGACGATGTGCGCAAGATTCTCGATCTGACGCCCAACGCGACCTGCGGCTATGTGCGGGTGACCTACATTGCCAAGAACGAGATCGCGAAAGGCGGCATGCAGCCGCCCTTCGCCGACAAAAGGCCGGTGGGCTCGGGCCTCTACTTCATGGTGACGCCGGACGAGCCGGTGAAGCTGCACCGCATCAGGAACGACCAGTTCTATCATTACTATATGGGCGATCCGCTCGAGGTGCTGCTGCTGCGCGGCGAGGGCGAGCGCATCGTCATGGGGCCGGACCTGCGCGCGGGCCAGCACGTGCAGTTTCTCATCCCCGGCAACACCTTTCACACCGCGCGCGTGATCGGCACGCGCAAATGGTTCCTCGGCGGCTCCACCGAATGGCCGGGCGTGCTGCCGGAAGATGTCGAACTCGGCAAGGCGGACGAACTCGCGGCGAAATTCCCGAAGGTTGCGGCCGACATCAAATCGTTCCCGCTGCCGGCCAAATAATTTTCCGGAACGCCTCGCGCCGACTTGCGTTGTCTTGCCGAGATGCGGTGGACAAGCAAGGAGGCGACCATGCCAATCATCCTTTGGCTGCTGGGCGTACCGCTCAGCGTTGTGATCATTCTGGCGCTGGTTGGCGTGATCTGACGCTCACGTGATCTGACGCTCAATTGTGTTGCAGCGTCATGTGACGACAGGACGTGACAGTGAAAAGCCCGCCATGAGGCGGGCTTTTCCTATGGTGCGTGGTTTCGCGGACGCGGCGGCCGCGGTCAACGGCGTGTTATTGCTGCTTCTGCCATTCCATGAACTTGCGAAACAACTGCTCTTCTTCGGCCGCGTTGCGCGGCCCGCCCTGCGTGCTGTTGAGCCGGCTGACAAAGGTCTCGAAGTCGCGGCGGGTGCGCTGATCGCTGCCGCTGCTCACGACCTTTTTCAGTTCGGCCTCCGCCACCGGGAAGCGGGTCCAGCCCGGCACCGTCGCCGACAGGTTGATCTCACGCCATTTCGGATGGAAGGGCGGATGCTGGAACTTGTCCCAGTTGGTGAACATCCGCTGCACAAAACGCTCGACCCGCCGGTAGCGATCGTTTCCGGTCGGCCAGTTGAACACCGCAAGCACCGCCGGCACCGCAATGGTGTCGACTCGCTGGCCCTGCGGAACCAGGTTCGGGTAATCCTTGTCGGTGAATTCGCCGAGCGAATAATAGTCGGCAAATGTCTTCGAGAACGGGATCGGCAGGAAATGCAGACCCGAATTGGCGGGAAGCTGCGTCACATAGCCGACCGGCTTGCCGACCACGCGCACCACGGCGTCGATCTCGCCGGTCTGCAGCTTGCGCATGGCGCCCGGATTGGTGTCCTCGACCTGCTGAACCTGGATGCCGAGGCGCTGGAACACGATGGCGCCGGTGAGGCTGCCGGCCGCGCCGGCCGAACCGAAATGCACCTTCTTGCCGCGCAGATCCTCGATCCTCTGGATTTCCGGCCGCGCGATCAGATGCAGCTCGGAGGCGGGCAGGCGCAGAATGTAGTTCACCCGCTTGTCGAGATTGGCGATCTTGCGGTGGGTGCGGAAATATTCAAAGACATCGGCTTGTGTCACCGCGACGTCGATGCCGCGCAGATAGAGCAGGTCGTCGAGATTCGACGCGGCGCCGAGCGACACGACCGGCAGCACGCGCATGTTTTCGCCGTCATTGAGCACCTTGGACATGTCATCGGCGAAGCGCATGAAGGTGCCCTCATAGAGGCCGCCGGCAATGCCAACCGTCCAGGCATTTCGCTGATCCCTGACACTCGCTTCAGGCGCGCTTTCCTGCAGCGAGTTCGGAACCGACTGCGCCAAAGCCAGCCCGCCCGCCAGCAACAGCGCGAACGAGACCATCGAGAGCAGCAACGCAAATCCGGCCAATCCCATACGCAACGCTACGCGACACATCTGCATTCCCCTTGCTTGCCCGGCACGCAACTCATGACGCATGCGCAACCGCGCGGCCTCGTCGGCTACGCGATTACCTTCGGCGAGGCGATGATCGACCGGTGCCGGCCGCTGCCGTTTTGCCGAAACGCGAGAATCACTCATGCGCGGGGCGAAGCGAAATCGCAACTGCAAATTCGCGTCACACGATTGCATTCGCGTTGTTTGCGCGCGGCGTGAGCATCGCAATACCGCAAGCGCCGTCAGGTGAGCCGAAACGAAACACAGAACGATGTTGTGTAATTCACGGCGCGCGCAATGGGACGTGATGTGCCGCGCGCTGCGGCGTGAGTATGCAGGGTATCGCGGTGTTGCCAGGATGGCGGAATGCGCGCGGCGCCCTCGTGATTTCGAATATAAGAAAATAATCCTTGACAGGGTGCGCCTGCTTCGATAGGGTTTGCGCATTCTCCACATCTGCGCCCTAAGGCGCCACGTTTTGAAAACGCTTTGCGCAGGCTGCGCCAAGCCGCGCGCGGCATTATTTGCGCGCGCCTTGCAGGAAGACACGCATGCTCGACCGACTGAAAAACCTCTTCCGCGCGCCGGAGCGCAAGGCCTCGCGCACCGCGCAGGTTGTCGCGCTGCAAAGCGCGGGGCGGGCGCGCTGGACGCCGCGCGACTATGCGGCGCTGGCGCGCGAAGGCTATATGAAGAACGCGATTGTGCATCGCGCGGTGCGGCTGGTGGCGGAGAATGTCGCGTCGGTGACGTGGCTCGCCTTCGAGGGCGAGGCGGAGCGCGACACGCATCCCTTGCTCGATCTGCTCGCGCGGCCGAATCCGCGCCAGGACGGCGCAGCGTTCTTCGAGAGCGTGACCGCGCATCTCTTGCTCGCCGGCAACGCCTATATCGAGCATGTTTCGCCCGACGGGAGGTTGCGCGAGCTGCATGCGCTGCGGCCCGACCGCATGACGCTGGTGCCGGGCAGCGACGGCTGGCCGGAGGCGTATGAATACAGTGTGGGCGGGCGGAGCTTGCGCTTCGAGCAAAACGTGCCGCTGCCACCGATTCTGCACCTGACGCAGTTTCATCCACTCGACGACCATTACGGTCTCGCCGCGACCGAACCCGCGGCGATCGCCATCGATGCGCTGGTCATGTTGAATGTGCTGGACCGCGATCTGTCGGCCCCGCCGCCGGCGCCTGTGGAGGGCGCGCGCTATCTGGTCGCGGCGCCGGGTGCAGGCGCCTTCACCGGCCGCGACAACCAGGTTGCGCACTATGCCGACGGCGGCTGGCTGTTCCACGCGCCGCAGGCGGGCTGGACCTGTTTCGTCGCCGATGAATCGGCGCTGCTGGCATTCGACGGCAAGGACTGGATGCCGGCCATCGACACGCTCGGCGGCGTCAGCGAATTGCAGAACCTGACACGGCTCGGCATCGGCACCGCGGCGGATGAGACGAATCCCTTCGCCGCGAAACTGAACAACGCGCTGTGGACCGCGCGCACCGGCGTGGAGAGCGGCGACGGCGACCTGCGCTACAAGCTGAACAAGGAGGCAGCGGCGAACACGCTGTCGCTCCTGATGCAGAGCGGATTTTCCGGCCGCGCCGAGATCGGCCTGACCGGCGACGACGACCTGCATGTCAAGGTGTCGCCGGACGGTTCAACCTGGATCGACACGCTGCTGTTCGACCGCGCCAGCGGAGCGGCGAAGATCAACGCGGGCGTTTTCCTCACCGCCGACATTGCGCCGGCGCAGATCACCGCCGACCAGAACGACTACAATCCCGCGGGGCTTGCCGGCGCGAGTGTGTTGCGGCTGACATCGGACGCCGCGCGCGACATTACCGGCCTGTCCGGCGGCGGTGCGGGACGGGTGATCGCGCTGCTGAATGTGGGCGAGCATGACCTCGTGCTCAAGCATGCACATGCGGGATCGGATGCCGGCAATCGTTTTGCGCTGCCGGCCGACATGACAGTCGCGGCGGGCGCGGCCGTCCTGCTCTGGTATGACGCTGCCGACAGCCGCTGGAAACTCCTGGCCGGTGCGCAGGCAGGGGGCGGCGCTGCGCCCGGCATTCGTCCCAATCTTCTGATCAACGGCGAGTTCCGCATCGACCAGCGCGCCGGCGGTGCGGCCACCGCGCGCGCCGACGACACGTATTGTCTCGACCGCTGGTATGTGTTGACCGAGGCCGCCGCCATCACCGTGGCGCAGCAGAGCGACCAGGAGAACGGCACGCCGTTCAGCCTGCGCGGCACGCAGGGACAGGTTTCGGCGCAACGCTTCGGATTTGCGCAGATCGTCGAAGCGAAGGACTGCAAGCAATTGCGCGGGCAGCAGGTCACTTTGTCCGGACGCATCCGCTGCTCGGCGGCGCAGGCCGTGCGCTATGCCATCCTGGAATGGACCGGAACGGCCGACGCGGTGACGTCCGATATCGTGAACAACTGGGCGAGCGGCAGCTACACCGCCGGCAATTTCTTTCCCGGCGCGAACCTGACCGTGGCCGCCACCGGCGCGATCACGCCGGCAGGCGGAAGCTGGACCGAGCTGACGGCACTTGTCGCCACGCTCGGCAATGCGGTGAACAACATCATCGTCCTGGTCTGGACGCAGGATGCCGCGGCGCAGAATGTCAGCCTCGATCTCGCGCGCATGAAGCTGGAACAGGGGGCATCGGCGAGCGCATTGGTGCCGCGGCCCATGGCGGAGGAACTGGCATTGTGCCAGCGCTATTTCGAGGTCATTTCCTCGGCGGCGTCCCCCTACGCCACCTTCAGCGTCGGGCAGTGCGCCTCGACCAGCCGCGCCGTCGTGTTCGTGCCGCTGCTCGTCCCCAAGCGTGCGGCGCCCGCCGTTTCGGTCAGCGCCAATGCCGACTGGGCATTCGTGAATGCAAACATCACGAGCTTCGTGGCCTGGTCGTCGTTCGCGGCAACGGCGAGCGAAACCGGCGTGATCTTCGATGTGACGACAGCGAGCGCGGGACTCGGCGGAGCGGGGCAGGCGACGTTGCTGTCCGCAAATGGTACGTCTAATGCGCGCATGTACATGAACGCAGAGATGTAGAGTGCCTACTAAGCAAAGAGTCTCGCAATGCCGATCAGCATTGCACCTAAAGTGATAATTGGTGCGAGGGGATATTTGATGAGAATTTCTCGGATGTAAGGACTGTCCTTTGCTCGGCGGAAGCGATCTTCAATCAAGTGATAAGACAATTGAGCGTAGACAACGCAACAGGACAGTACTACGGCGTTGTATTGCAATACGCTTAGCTTTTCGGACAGCGAGCTGACTTGGTTGAGTACGAGCAGATGATACAAATATAATCCATAAGACATCTTTCCGAGATACACCATCAAGGGTCTTGTCAATAACCAGTAGAGGATTGACCAGTGTCCGGGCAAAATAGAGATCAGCAGCAGACCACACGCCAAAGCCGGCAGCGCATAGGAAATCGGCGCATACCATGGATACGGTGCAAACACCGATGATGCCCATATCCAAGCGGCGAGTGTCAGCAGTGCGGCGGCTATCCAAAAGCACCACACTTGGGAGGCAAGCGCAGGGCGCCAACCCTCTGTAAATCGCTTGGCGATCAACGCTCCGACAACGAACGTATCGGCATATGTAAACGTTAGATAGTAGAGCCCGCCGCGATAGCCTTGCACGGGGTCGGAAAAAACAATGTAAGCGGTGCGGCCGACATTCGAAAAAATCAGAACGCCGAATACAAACTGTCTCCAGTATGGAGAGCGGAGCGCCCAATACATGAATGGAGCAAGAACGTAAAACTGTTCTTCGACCGCAATTGTCCACAAATGGGGTAATGACGGCAGCGTCCACTGCTCGAATAGGCCCATGTCCTAATTCATGGTGAACGTGAAAAGCTGTAGAATATAAGTATGGGCGCGGGAGTAGTTGTCACCTGCGGCGTAGAACGCAACGGCAATCAGCACGAAATATGCTGGCCAGATTCGCAGCACTCGGCGTGAAAGATAATAATTGTAACTGATTTTGCCGAGCCGCTTCTCATCATTATGAAGGATGTAGTAGGCGAGAAAACCGCTCAGGCAGAAGAACGCGCTGACGCCGAGATTGCCGAGTGCCCAATTGGAAAACGCCTTGGCGTTGGTGTGATGAATAATGACCGCCGCTGCCGCAAGAGTTCTCAATCCATCAAATGAAGAGATCCAAGGGAGGCTAGATGGTTCAGTATTGCCGACACGCATTTCCATAGGTTGTATTTATGTATCTTTTGGATGCATTTTGCATCCAAAAAGAGCATAATACAACCATTGCATGTGGTTGGTGCTGCGCGGCCCTGCGGTGCTCGTCCGCATGATCGCAACACTGATCCTGCCGGCGGTGATCGCCGTATGGCGCCAGTCTGGTGTCGCCATTTTTTGCAAATACGTAATGCCCGCGCGGAAATCGCCGGTTTGACGCGCGAATACTATCTAGGTACTTTGCCCGCTCACGCCGACCGATGAACAGGGCGGGGGCCTTGCTGGTTGTCTTTTTTGTTTTCATCGGGGGCCTGGCAGTCGTCCTGGTGTTGCACGCCCTGTTCCTGAAGAGCGTTTTGCGGTCCGA
>JAESGM010000474.1_pt1 | contig 30664 bp, 29 predicted proteins | sample 9269721 | NCBI WGS metagenome assembly JAESGM01 (sample SAMN15720920, study PRJNA650825) | algae metagenome | isolation source: Komarekiella atlantica HA4396-MV6 and co-occurring heterotrophs from... | place: USA: Theobald House, Kauai, HI | collected 2009-07-29
ATAGCGCGTGAGAAATCCCTTGATATGCGGGGCGATGTGCAGGCGGCTGAAGGCGGTCGGCATCGACACCTTGAGCAGCCCGCGCGCCTCGCTGTTGCGTCGCGTGACGAAGTCTTCCGCCTCCTCGTAGAGGCTGAGGATATCGACGACCCGCTTGAAATAACCCGCGCCGGTCTCAGTGAGGGTCAGATGACGCGTCGTGCGCTGGAACAGGCGAGCGCCGAGATGATCTTCCAAGTGCCCGATGCGCTTCGACACTACGGCAGGGGACAGCCCCAGTTCCCGGCCCGCAGCCGACATATTGCCGGTGCGTGCAACGCGTGCGAAGATATCTAAGTCGCTTATTGTGGTCACTTATCCCCCGTTGGGAAGTGATCTCGGGCTGTCTTTGTGCCGGCAATCGTGAAACCAGATAATGTAGGACCCAGGCGACTTTAGGTTCCCGGCCCGTGAAATTGGAAGCTGTACAGTCGTACAATCCCTCCTGGTTAGCAGAAATAGACCGCACAAAGACAATCAAATCTCGTGTCTGCTGCCGCCGACTGGAGCGGGAAGCGGGGAGGCCCACATGACCTTGTCCATAATGCCCGATCCCGACCGCTCGGTACTGGACCGCGCTGCCGCCATCGTGCGTGAGCTGGAAGCGCTGATCGGAGCGGACGGTGTCATCTCCGACGACGAAGGCCGCCGCGCTTTCGAGTCAGACGCGCTGACCGCCTACCGCCAGGCGCCGCTTGCAGTCGTCCTCCCCCGCTCGACCGCGGACGTTTCCAAAGTCCTCAGGTACTGCCACGACAATCGCCTCAAGGTGGTGCCGCGCGGGTCCGGCACGTCGCTGTGCGGCGGAGCGCTGCCGGCAGAGGACTCGATCGTCATCGGCACCTCGCGCATGGGCCGCGTGCTCGACGCTGATTTTGTAAACCGTACCATCACGGTAGAGACCGGGATCACCAACCTCGCCATCACCGAAGCCGTGTCGGCCGAAGGCTTCTTCTATGCGCCCGACCCGTCGAGCCAGCTCGCCTGTACGCTGGGCGGCAATCTCGCCATGAACTCCGGCGGAGCGCATTGCCTCAAGTACGGCGTGACCACCAACAACGTGCTAGGCATCAAGATCGTCCTGATGGACGGCGAGATCGTCGAAATCGGCGGCGCGCAGCTCGATGCCGAGGGCTACGACTTTCTCGCCTTGATCATCGGCTCCGAAGGGCAGTTCGGCGTCGTCACCGAGGCCACCTTGAAGATCATACCGCGGCCGGAAGCTGCCCGGCCGGTGCTACTCGGCTTCAATTCCTGCGAGGCCGCCGGCCAGTGCGTCGCGGGGATCATCGGCTCCGGCATCATACCGGTCGCCATCGAATACATGGACAAACCCGCGATTGCCGTCTGCGAGGACTTCGCCCAGGCTGGTTATCCGCTCAACGTCGAAGCTCTGCTGATCGTCGAAGTCGAGGGTTTTGAGAGCGAAATCCCTGGATTGCTTAATGATATCGTGCAGATCGCCCGCACTTACGAACCGACGGTGATCGAGGTCAGCACCTCAACGGAGCACAGCGCCCGCATCTGGAAGGGGCGCAAAGCCGCCTTCGGCGCCATGGGCCGGATCTCCGACTATTACTGCATGGACGGCACTATTCCTCTGGCGCGGCTGCCCGAGGTGTTGAGCAGGATCGCGCAAATCTGCGCCGAACGGCGCCTCAAGGTCGCCAACGTCTTCCATGCCGGAGACGGCAACCTGCATCCCCTCATTCTGTTCAACGCCAACGACGCCGACGAGGCGCGACGGGCCGAGCAGGCGGGGGCGGAGATATTGAAGCTTTGCGTTGCCGTCGGCGGCTGCCTGACCGGCGAACATGGCATCGGCATCGAGAAGCGCGATCTCATGGACGTGCAATTCACGCCGACGGACCTTGCCGTGCAGATGCGCATCAAATCCATTTTCGATCCACAGTGGCTGCTCAATCCCGGCAAGGTCTTCCCGCTGACGGCCACAGGGCTCGGCGAGCGCAGCGAGCCCGAGGCAGCCTGAGGAGGCGCACGTGAACGACTTGCAGCGACCTGGCGCCGACTGGGAGCTTCAGTTCATCATTTCCGGCTGCGTCGAGAAACGGCTGCCGATCGAGATCGTGGGCTCCGGCACCAAGCGTGCGATCGGCCGTCCCGTCGACGGCGCGGTAACGGTCACCACGGCGTCGCTGCGCGGCATCTCGCTGTATGAGCCGAACGAACTCGTCATGTCCGCCCGCGCCGGAACTCTGCTCTCGCATGTCGAGGCGGAGCTTGCATCCCGCGGGCAGATGCTCCCCTTCGAGCCGATGGACCTCGGCCCGGCGACCGGCGGCCCGCAGGGAACGCAGACCATCGGAGCCGTATTTGCGACAAACCTGTCGGGCTCCCGGCGCATACTCTACGGCGCGGCGCGCGATCATCTCCTGGGTGTCAAAGGCGTCAACGGCCGCGCCGAGCTGTTCCAGGCCGGCGGCCGCGTCATGAAGAATGTGACGGGATACGATATTGCCCGCGGCCTCACCGGAAGCTGGGGGACCCTCGCGGTGATGACGGAGGTCACGTTCAAGGTCGTGCCCTGGCCGGAAACCGCGGCAACCATCATCTACCTCGGTCTGCCGGACGACTTGGCGATTGAGCTGCTTTCGACGGCGATGGCGATGCCTGTGGAAGTATCGGGCGCGGTGCATCTGCAGGCACCCGTTGCGGCGCGTCTTGCGCATCCGGGATTGCGCAGCACCAACAAGGCCATCACCGCCATCAGGCTGGAAAACTCGGCCAGCGCGGTGGCGGGGCGGAAGCAGCGGTTGCAGGAAGCGCTCAAGATCTACGGCAAGTCTCTCGAGCTGGACCACCGCGAGACGCTCGAATTCTGGGGCGAACTGCGCCGCCTGTCGGTCATGCCCAATAGGCAGACCCTGCTCTGGCGCATCTCGACGAAGCCGACGACCGCGCCGAAGCTGGTAGCCGCCATCAAGCGCTACATGCCCGCGGACGCCTTCTACGACTGGGCCGGCGGCCTGATCTGGCTCGAGGCTCCGGCCACCGCCGACGCCGGCACGGCCGACATCCGTCGCGTTACGGCAATCCACGGCGGGCACGCTACGCTTATCCGCGCCGAACCGCGCGTACGCGCCAGCGTCGAAGTATTTCAGCCGCCCAGCCCGGCGCTGGAGAAACTGACGCGCGGCCTGAAAAACGCATTCGATCCTGCCGGCATTCTCAATCCCGGCCGGATGTACGCCAACTTGTGAGGTCATCCTCAGCCCATGCAGACCAAGTTCACGCTTGAGCAACTGACCAATCCGCGCGTCGCCGAAGCCGACGCGATCTTGCGTCGCTGCGTGCATTGCGGGCTGTGCACGGCCACCTGCCCCACCTACGTCCTTCTCGGTGACGAGCGCGATAGTCCGCGCGGGCGCATCTACATGATCAAGGACATGCTGGAGCAGAATGCTCCGGCGAGCCCGGAGGTGCAGCTTCACCTCGATCGCTGCCTGTCCTGCCTGTCGTGCATGTCCACCTGCCCGAGCGGCGTCGACTACATGCACCTGATCGACATGGCGCGCGGATACGTGGAGCAGACCGCCCCGCGTCCCGTCGCCGAGCGTTTCACGCGTCAGCTTCTCGCCCACGTCCTTCCCTATCCGGAGCGATTCCGGCTGGCGTTGAAGCTGGTGCCGCTCGGCCGTCCCTGGGTCAAGGCAATGCGACGGTTCGGGTTCGGCCAGATCGCAGCGATGATCGATCTGGCCCCGTCCGTGCTGCCGCCGACACCGAAGTTCGAGGGCCCGGGAACCGCCGCAACCGAGGAAGAGCGCCGCGCGCGCGTCATCATGCTGGCCGGCTGCGCGCAACAGGTCCTGCGCCCCGGCATCAACGATTCCACCATCCGCCTGCTGGCCCGCCGCGGCGTCGACGTGACCGTCGCCAATGGCGCCGGCTGCTGCGGCGCGCTTACGTATCATCTCGGCGACGAAGCCTCGGCGATCGCCTTCGCCAAGCGCAACGTGGATGCCTGGTCGAAGGAGCTCGCCAAGGGTCCGATCGACGCCGTCGTCGTGAACGCCTCCGGCTGCGGCACGATGGTGAAGGACTACGGCCATCTGCTGAAGCGCGAACCCGATTACGCCGCACGCGCGGCGCGCATCGCCGAGCTGGCGATGGACGTTTCGGAGTTCATCGGCGAATACGATCTCGGACCGCCCAAGCGCTGGTCGGCATTGCGGGTTGCCTATCACCCAGCATGCTCGCTGCAGCATGGCCAGGGCATCAAGGAAGTGCCGCGCGAGATGCTGAGCAAAGCCGGCTACACCGTCGTCGACATTCCCGAATCGCACATCTGCTGCGGCTCGGCCGGAACGTACAACATCCTGCAGCCGGAAATTTCCGGACAGCTGCGCGAGCGCAAAACCAAGAACATCAAGCGCGTAAAGCCCGACGTCGTGGCCACCGGCAACATCGGCTGCATCTCCCAGCTTGCCGGCAATCTCGATGTTCCCGTCGTGCACACCGTCGAGTTGCTCGATTGGGCGTACGGCGGTCCGGTTCCAGCCGGCCTCGAGCCGCTCGCGCGCTACGTTTCCAACGTGCCGGAGCCGAAGCGGCGCGCCGAGGACTTCATCCACGCCTGAGGAAAGTGATGCAGATCGGCATGCGTACGTTGCCGCAAGCGCTCGGATGACCGCGACGACCGACTGGCGCGCCCAGCGCGGTCCGTTCGACATCATCGGTGATGTTCACGGATGTGCCGAGGAGTTGCAGGAGCTGCTTGCCCAGCTCGGCTATGCCGTACGGCTGGAAGGCGCCGGCGACGCCCGCCACGCTGTCACGTCGGCGCCTGCGGGACGGCGCGCATTTTTTGTCGGCGACCTCGTCGACCGCGGCCCCAACTCCCCGGACGTCCTGCGCATCGTCATGGATATGGTCGCGCAGGGCCACGCCCTCGCTGTTGCCGGCAATCACGACGACAAGTTCCTGCGCTGGCTCAAGGGACGTAACGTGAAGATCGCCCACGGGCTGGAAGGCACGATCTCCCAGCTCGACGGCGAGGGCGGCGAAGTCCGCGCACGTGCGCGCACGTTCCTCGATCCACTCCCCAGCCATGCCTGGCTCGATGACGGCAAGCTTGCAATTGCGCACGCGGGCATCCGCGAGAAAATGATCGGCCGCGACGGCCCTCGGGTGCGCGATTTCGGGCTGTATGGCGACAGCGATTCCCGGCCCGGCGGCGACGGCCTGCCGCAGCGCTACGACTGGTCCGCCGATTATTCCGGGCGCATTCCCGTGGTCTACGGGCACACGCCCGTCGAGACACCGGAGTGGGTCAGCAATACGCTGTGCATCGATACGGGGTGCGTGTACGGCGGCAAGCTCACCGCACTGCGCTGGCCGGAGCGCGAGATCGTGTCGGTCCCGGCAAAGCAAGCCTACGCGGAGCTGAAACGGGAGTTCGGCCTGCCGCCGCCGCGCCCGCCCGGTCAAGCCGGCCGCTAGCTCGGCCAAATTGCCGGCGCGTTGGCAGCGGCGCGCAGAGCGTGCCCCACGTTGCGCCAATCCATCGATCCGCTATAAGGCCGAGCTTGTCCCTCGCATCGACGCGCAAACCATTCGTATTTCCATGAGCAAGCAGAAGAAAGACGCGCGTCCCAGCCCGCGCCTGCCGCGCGGCCTCCGCGACATCGAAGCACCCGAGCTGCGCCAGCAGCAGCAGATGCTGACGAAGATCCGCGAGGTGTACGAACGTTACGGCTTCGAGCCGCTGGAAACGCCGGTGTTCGAATACACCGATGCGCTCGGCAAGTTCCTGCCCGATCAGGACCGCCCCAACGAGGGCGTGTTCTCGCTGCAGGACGAGGACGAGCAGTGGATGAGCCTGCGCTACGACCTGACCGCGCCGCTCGCCCGCTATGTGGCGCAGCACTTCCAGTTCCTGCCGAAGCCATACCGCCGCTATGCCGTCGGCAGCGTGTTCCGCAACGAGAAGCCGGGGCCGGGCCGCTTCCGCCAGTTCACGCAGTTCGACGCCGACACAGTGGGCACAGAAAGCGTCGCTGCGGACGCCGAGATGTGCATGCTCGCCGCCGACACGCTGGAAGCGCTCGGCATCAAGCGCGGCGACTACGTGATCAAAGTCAACAACCGAAAGGTCCTCGACGGCGTCCTTGAGAGCATCGAACTCGGGGGCGATGAAAATGCAGGGCGGAGGCTCACCGTCCTCCGTGCCATCGACAAGTTGGACAAATTCGGGTCAGAGGGTGTGCGCCTACTTCTCGGTCAGGGACGCAAAGATGAGAGCGGAGATTTCACAGAGGGAGCCGGTCTCACCGACAATCAAGCAGAATACGTACTGGCCGTGGTTCTTCATGAGCCGGGCATCCAAGTTGTTGACGGCGAAGGTGTACGCATCGAACGGTGGAACGAATTGATGCGCAACAGCGCAAGCATGAAGGCGGGGTTTGACGAACTGAACGAAATCAGAGGACTCGTTAGGTCATCCGGTTATGGCGAGGATCGCATTCGCATCGATCCCTCCGTCGTACGTGGGCTCGAATACTACACTGGCCCCGTGTTCGAGGCCGAACTCACCTTCGAGGTGAAGGACGAGAAGGGCAACCCGGTGCGCTTCGGCTCGGTCGGCGGCGGCGGTCGCTACGACGACCTCGTCGCGCGCTTCACCGGCCAGAAGGTGCCCGCCACCGGCTTCTCCATCGGCGTGTCGCGCCTGCAGGCAGCGCTCGCCTTCCTCGAAAAGGATGCGGGCTCCGCGGCCGACGGCCCCGTGATCGTCACGGTCATGGAGAAAGACCGCATCCCCGAGTACCAGAAGATGGTCCAGGCGCTGCGCACCGCGGGCATCCGTGCCGAGCTCTACCTCGGCAACCCCAAGAAGTTCGGCAAACAGCTCGAATACGCCGACAAGCGCAATTCCCCGTGTGTCGTCATCCAGGGCTCGGACGAGCGCGAGAACGGCCTCATCACGCTCAAGGACCTCGTCGAGGGGGCCAAGGCCGCCGCGGCGATCAAGGACCACGAGGAGTGGAAGGAGCAGCGCCCGGCTCAGGTCTCGGTCAAGGCCGACGATCTCGTCGCCGAGGTGAAGAAGATCATCGCCCGGCACGCTTCCTGAGTTCCTGAGCATTTTGGCCTATTTGCTCCGACCCGCGGCGAGGGCTACGTTCGGCCCCTTGCCGACCGGATCGAAACAACATGCACGCCAATCCCTCGACGGATCGCACCCCCCGGGTTGCAGACGCTCCCACGGACAATTGGGTGGACCGCTTCGCGCCTGAAGCCATGCGGCCCTACCTGCGCCTGGCGCGGCTCGACCGGCCCATAGGCTTCTGGCTGCTGCTGCTGCCCTGCTGGTGGTCCGTGGGCCTTGCCGAGGTCTCCCTGGGGCTTCCCTACCCCAACCCATGGCTGCTGACCCTCTTCGCCGTCGGGGCGCTGGTCATGCGCGCGGCCGGCTGCGCCTATAACGACTACGTGGACCGGGACTACGACGCCCGCGCCGTGCGCACCGCGAGCCGCCCTATCCCGTCCGGCCAGATCACGCCGGCCGAGGCGTTGGCCTTCGCGGCCATCTGCGCGCTCATCGGGCTGATAGTGCTCGTTCAGTTCAATAGCTACACGATCAAGCTCGGCGCCGCCTCGCTGCTGCTCGTCGCGGTTTATCCTTTCCTCAAGCGCTTCACCTACTGGCCCCAGGTCGTCCTCGGACTGGTGTTCAATTGGGGCGCGCTGGTCGGCTGGAGCGCCGTGATGGGCTCTGTCGGGCTGCCGGCGATCCTGCTCTACTTCGGCTCGGTTCTCTGGACCATCGGGTACGATACGATCTACGCCCACCAGGACCGAGAGGACGACGTTATGCTCGGATTGCGCTCCACCGCCATCCGCGTCGGCGATCACACCGTAACGTTCGTCGGGGCTCTCTACGCGGGCGCCATCGTTCTATGGCTGCTGGCTGGATTTCTCGCGGGGACGCATCTGATCTACTTCACGGCCGTGGTCCTCGCGTCCCTGCAGATGGCGTGGCAGGTGACGACGCTCGACACCACCGACGCCGCCAACTGCCTGCGCCGTTTCCGCTCCAACCGCGACGTCGGTATGGCGATATTCCTGGGACTGGCCGCCGACATGATCTTGTCGAAGATGGCCGGCCTTGCCTGAGCCGAAAAGCTTAACGGCTGCCGCGGCCTGGATCCCCACCAAGGATCCAAGCCGTGTCAGCGAGCCTCACCATTGCTTCAGAGCAGCCGTCTTCTGCGACCATGCGACCAGGATGCCACATTCGGCTTCCCGCGCGATTAAGGGATAGCGTAAATTCCGCGTAACAGGGCGACCCGAATATGTAATGCTCGGCCAGTCGCGGGGCGGCGAAATTCACAGACGAGGGACAGAATGAGCGACAAGACGATACCGCCGAAGCAATTACTTCATCTCGTATTCGGCGGCGAGCTGACGTCACTCGACAGCGTCGAGTTTCGCGATCTCAAGGAGCTCGATATCGTCGGCATCTACCCGAACTACGCCGAGGCCCACGCCGCTTGGAAGGCGGCCGCCCAGCGGACGGTGGACAACGCCATGATGCGCTATTTCGTCGTCCACATGCACCGCCTGCTCGAGCCAGACGACGTGTCAGCGAAGGCTTCGTCGTGAACGAAATCGCCCGGCCCACCCAGGAGGCGCCGGCGAAGGGTCTCAGGTTCGACGCGTATCGGCGCAGCCTCCTCAAGCGCTTTCTCGACGACTGGATCTTTCCCCGCTGGCGTGCGCTGGTCATCGCACTGGTGATCACCGCGTGTCTTGCCGCGGTGACGGGTGCGTACCCGATGATCATCAAGGCGTCGTTCGACATGCTGATGGGCGACCATCAGAGTGCGCTCGGCTATGTGATGGCCGCGATCATCTTGGCCACCGCACTGCGCAGCATTTTGCTTTATTCTCAGAACGTAAAAACCAATCAGATCGTCATCCGCACGACGACCGACATGCAGCGGGTCGGTTTCGCTCACTTGATGGCAGCCGACTTCTCGCGGCTGACGCGCGACACGCCCGGTCGCCTGGTTTCGAAGCTGACCAACGACATCAACTTCGTCCAGGCCGCCGTGCAAGCGGCCATCAACTCGGCGGTGCGCGACACGCTCACCATCATCGCGCTCGTCTTTTCGATGTTCTACCTCGACTGGGTCATGTCGCTGGTGGTGCTCTGCGTCTATCCGGTGGCGGCCATTCCCGTCGCCGTGCTGAGCAAACGCCTGCGCCGCGTCGCCAAGCGCACCCAGAACGAGCTGGGCGGCATGACCTCGCTGCTCACCGAGAAGCTGGCCGGAGCCCGCCTGATCAAATCCTTCCGCCTCGAGGAATACGCGACGGACCGTCTCAACAAGAGCTTCGAGGAAGTCTACGCGCTGCGCATCAAAGCGGTGAAAAACCGCGCGCGCATCGACCCGATCCTGGAAGCGCTCGGCGGCGTCGCCATCGCCGGGGTTATCGGCCTCGCGTATTGGCGCATTGCCAGCGGCATCTCCACGGTCGGCGATTTCATGGGCTTCACCACCGCCCTGCTCATGGCTTCACAGCCGATCCGCGCGCTCGGCAACCTTTCGGCTCGGATCAACGAAGGCATGGCGGCGGTCGAGAGCTTCTACCAGCTCGTCGACGAGAAGCCGCAGGTCAACGACCGGCCCGGCGCTCAACCCTTGAAAATCGATCGGGCCGCCATCCGCTTCGAAAATGTCTCCTTCGGATACGGCGGCGGCGCCGGAATGGCGATCACCGACTTCACGCTCGATATTCCGGGCGGCTCCACGGTGGCGCTAGTCGGACGGTCGGGCGCAGGTAAATCGACAGTCCTCAACCTCGTGCCGCGCATGTTCGACGTCGATGGGGGTCGTATTACCATCGATGGGCAGGACGTCCGCGACGTAACGCTGGCATCCTTGCGCGACGCCATTTCGATCGTGTCCCAGGATGTCACGCTGTTCGACGACACGATTGCCGCCAATATCGCCCTCGGCCGTCTCGGATCTCCGCAAGAGGCTATCGAGGCCGCCGCCGAAGCTGCCGCCGCGCACGCATTCATCCTTGAACAGCCGAACAGCTATGCGACCGCCATCGGCGACCGCGGACTGCGGCTTTCGGGCGGCCAGCGCCAGCGCCTCGCCCTGGCCCGCGCCATTCTCAAGGATGCACCGATCCTGCTGCTGGACGAGGCCACGAGCGCACTCGACACAGAATCGGAACGTCTTGTGCAGGAGGCGCTGGCGAAGTTCACGCGCAATCGCACCACGCTCGTCATCGCCCACCGGCTGTCGACAGTGCAGAATTCCGACCTCATCTGCGTGCTCGATGATGCGCGCATCGTGGAGGTCGGCACGCACGCCGACCTGCTGGCCCGCGATGGGCATTACGCGCGGCTCGTTCGCTCGCAGGCGCTGGTCGGGACGGAAGAGCCGGCCACGAGCTGAGGCGGGCCAGCCGCGGCGCGCCTATTCGCGGCGGAGCACGCTATCGACGAGACGATTGGCCCAGCCTTTGGAGCGGAAGGTGCGCTTCAGCTCCTGCGGATCGTACACGGTGTCGACCCACTCGAAGAAGGACATCGGCCGCTCGGCCGTATCGGCTAGGAAGCGCTCGAAGAAATAGTCGAGCACGCCGGTATGCGCCTGACGAAAATGCCCGTACCTCAGCGATAGCTGCTTCTGCGCCTCTTCGATCGGCTTTCCTTCGTGCAGATAGCAGTAGAGGGCGCTGACCATGCCGGCGCGATCCGCTCCAGACTTGCAGTGGATCAGGATCGGATATTCCAGTTCTTCAAAAAGGCGCTTGGCCGCGTGGATTTCCTCGCGCGATGGCGTCTCACGCGATAGCACCTTGAAGTTGACGAGCTTGATCCCGTGTTCGGCGCACGCGCGCTGCTCGAGAAAATAGGAACCGCATTCGCGGTCGCCACGCAGATTGACGATCGTGCGCACCCCGGCCTTGGCGAACCGCCGGATATGATGAGGCGCCGGCTGAGCCGAGCGCCAGGCTTTGTCCGACAGCCGGTGACCATTCACATAGAAAAATCGGAAAATCCCGTGATCGACGAATAGCATGTTGAGGTACAGTGCCGGTGTACCCATGCGCCGCCTGAGCCAGGACGGACTAGATGCTGCAATCTGTTCCAGGAGGGACCTCCCCGCGCGGCGCCAGCGGCGTTTTACGCGCTTCACCAATCCGGCCATTAACGTCCGCTGAAATTCGATGGTCGGGAGTGGGGCGAGAAGGCAACTAACCGTACGACTACGTGTGCCTGAACGTCCCAGTTTGCTATCGCTAAATATTCGCTATAGGAACCACCTGCAAGCGGTTCGTTCTCAACCACTTGTTTATAAGGCGATCTGGCGCCGAGGCACCCCTGAGGATGGCACGTTCGCCTGAAACTACCCGCAAGTTCAATCGCCTTGCCGGCGGTGTCCTGGCCCGCCTGATTTCCCTGGTCCAACGCACCTCCACGGTAACTTACGAGCCGGCCGACGCGCTGGAGCGCCTCGCGGCGAATCACCCTGTCACGCTCGCCGTATGGCACGGGCAGTTCATGATGACGGTTGGCCTGCGCCCGCGCGAGGACGTCAAGGTCGCAGCCATGGTCGCGCGTCACGGCGATGCCGAGTTCATCGGCGCCGCCATGGCCAAGTTCGGGATCGAGCTCATCCGCGGAGCCGGCGCGGGTGGGCGCCGCAAGGATCGCGGCGGTGCTTACGCTCTGCGGCAAGCGGTGCGTGCGCTCAGGGCCGGCAATTCGCTGGTGATGACCGCCGATGTCCCACCGGGGCCTGCGCGCCGCGCCGGCATCGGCATCGTGACGATCGCGAAAATGTCCGGCCGGCCCATCGTGCCGGCTGCTTCCGCGACCTCGCGCTTTCGCGCTCTGCAGACGTGGAGCCGGCTGACCATCAACCTGCCCGGTTCGAAGCTCGCTCATGTCGTCGGCGACCCGATCTGGGTGCCGGCCGACGCCGGCGAAGCTGAACTCGAGCATGCACGCCAGCGACTCGAGCATGCCCTCAACGTGGCCACCAAGCGTGCATACGAACTCGTGGGCGCGGACATCATGCGCATCACACCCAGCAACCTCCTCGACGCCAGCGCGCCACCATCGGATCCGGATTTCCGCTTGAGGACATACCGGGCCGGCATGAACCTTTTGCGTCCGCTGGCGCCGCTCTTGCTCAAGTACCGCGAGCGTTCCGGCAAGGAGGATCCGCGGCGGCGAAGCGAACGCCTGGGCCGTGCGACCATCGCCCGCCCGCAGGGTGTCGTCTGCTGGGTGCACGCTGCCAGCGTCGGCGAAACCAACGCCGTGCTTCCGGTCATCGAGGCGCTGTCGGCCGCGCGTCCCGATCTCAGTTTCGTGCTGACCACGGGAACAGTGACCTCCGCCGGGCTTGCCGAGCGCCGCCTGCCGCCACACGCGGTCCACCAGTACGTGCCGCTCGATGTGCCGAGCTATGCCGCACGCTTTCTGGAGCACTGGCGGCCGGACCTCGCGATCTTTACCGAATCCGAGATCTGGCCCTCACTCATTCTTGAGACCTCGGCTCGCTCTATTCCGATCGCGCTGGTCAACGCCCGGCTGTCGCAGCGCAGCCGCCGCCGCTGGCAACGCAACAAGTCGGCGGCCATCCCGCTGTTCGGGCGTTTCAGCGTCATCCTCGCGCAGAACGATCGCTTCGCGCTCGGCTTTTCCTCGCTTGGCGCGCGCAACGTCATCTCGGTCGGCAACCTCAAGATCGACGCGCCGCCGCCGCCCATCGATCATGTCGAGCTGGACCGCCTGAAGACGGCACTCGCCGGCCGTCCGATCTTCGCCGCCGCCAGCACGCACGAGGGCGAGGAGGAAACCATAGCCGCCGCGCACCGCGCGATGGCGCGCCAGTTCGACCGGCTGTGCACTATCATCGCGCCGCGTCACCCGGAGCGAGGCACCGCCATCGCCGAGATGCTGAAAGAGCTCGGCTTCAACGTTGCCCAGCGCTCTCTCGGCGTGCTGCCCAACGAGCGCACGGACATCTACATCGCCGACACGATCGGCGAACTGGGCACGCTGTACGCCCTCGCCCCGGTCGCCTTCATCGGCGGCTCGCTGGTAGACCGCGGCGGTCAGAATCCGATTGAAGCGGTTCGCCACGGCGTCGCCGTCCTCACCGGTCCGCATTGGCACAACTTCCGCGACGCCTATCGTACGCTGCTGCAGCACCAGGGTGCTCTCGAGGTGGACGGTGCCGCCGGCGTCGCCACAGCCGCCACGAGGCTGCTCGCCAATCCCGCCGAACTGCAACAGATGCTCGCCGGCGCGACGGAGGCACTGTCGACGCTGTCGGGCGCGCTCGACAAGACCGTCGACGCCTTGCTGCGTTACCTGCCTGACGAAAGGCTGAAGCGTGCGTCCTGACGAGCCGAGCTGGTGGTACGGCGATGCTGACGATTATCGCCGTCGAGCCCTCGCGCCGGTCGCCTCGCTTTACGGCTGGATCGCGGAGCGCCGCTACCGCCGGCGGCTCCCCTACCGCTCGCGCCTTCCCGTCATCTGCGTTGGCAACTTCGTCGCCGGAGGCACCGGCAAGACGCCGCTGTCGCTTCTCGTCAGCCGCCTCTTGCGCGAGCGCGGCGCCAAGCCCGCATTTTTATCTCGCGGCTATGGCGGCCAGGAGGCGGGACCGGTCTGGGTCGAGCCCGTAGGTGGCGAGCCGGCGCGACGCTTTGGCGATGAGCCGCTGCTTTTGGCCCGCGCCGCTCCGACCATGGTGGCGCGCGACCGGCGCGCCGGCATCATCGCCATAGAGACCGATCCGCGCGAGTTCACCATCGTGATCATGGACGATGGTTTGCAGAACGGCACGGTCGCTAAGGACCTGTCCGTTGCACTCGTCGACGGCACCCGCGGCCTCGGCAACGGTGATGTCATTCCGGCCGGTCCGCTGCGAGCGCCGCTGGGCTTCCAGCTCGGCATCGTCGACGCCATCGTAGTCCGTGATCCGCCGGGTACCGAAGCTGGAGGTGTGCATGAAGACTTGCGGCGCAGCTTTCCCGGGCCTGTGCTCGCTGCCCAGGTACAGCCGCACGATGGCGCGTCAGGCTTCGCAGGAAAGCGTCTGATCGCCTTTGCAGGCATCGCCAATCCTGCACGCTTCTATACCCTGCTCGAGAAGCTGGGAGCACAGGTTCTCGACCGGCATTCGTTTCCCGATCACCACAGCTTCACAGCCGCCGACGCCGAGCGGCTTACCGCGGCCGCCCGCACGGCAGAAGCCGAACTCATCACGACGGAGAAGGATTTCGTGCGTATCAGCGGCAATCCGCTTTTCGCGGATCTCATCGCCCAGACGCATACGCTGCCGATCGAGATGATCTTCGATGCGCGTGATGGCGAGCGTCTTGGATCGTTGCTGGACGCGGCGATTAACGCCACCAGACGGCGGCACGCGCCGCCGCTGCGCTAGCCTTCGCGGGAGTTCTCGCGCTCGCGCATTTCCAGGTAGCGCTGCATCGACGCGTCGGGAGTCGAGTAAGCCTCTTGCAACTCCACGCTCCAATAGCGCAGGTCGGGGAGCATGATCGTTTCGCCGGTCACCGCGCAGCGCACGAAATCGCCCGGGGAGATGACCTGGAACTCTCCGTTAAGGAACCTGACCTGGGCCTCACCGCGGAGCCCAAAGAACCTGTCGATACGATTCATTCGTTTCTCTAGCCGATTTCAGCCGCCCACATTGCCACTCGCGTATGGCGCGTCAAGGGCAGGATGCGTTGGATACCTTAAAACAGTGAGCCCTGCCCGCCCCCGCCGGTTCGCGTTCGGGCGCGCCGGATGCCGGGTTGTGGCGTAGCCTCCGTGGCTGCTGGTGTCGGCTTTTTGTCCGAGGTACGCACGCTGCGGGTCTCGGCGTCGATGCGGCCATCCTGTAGTTCCACCTCGAGCCGGTCGCCGGGATACACGCCTTCGACACTGCGCAACGTGCGGCCGTCGCTGTCGCGGACGATGGCAAACCCGCGCTGCAGTACGCTCTGGTAGCTGAGAGAGCCGAGCAGCTTGCTGCATCCTTCGAAATTGCGGCGGCGGGCCGTGATCCCATGACGCAGCGCCTGCACCGCGCGCGCGTTGAGCGCCTCGCAGCGCTCCCCGCCTATGGCGATACGCTGCATAATCGGCCCGGGCCGCAGGCGAGATGAAACGCGTGCAAAACGCGTATGGTGTACGCGGGCATTGGCAAGCAGCGCCCGCCCAAGGCGCTTCTCGCAGGCATCGAAGCGCTGGCGCGGCAGGGCCAAGAGATCTTCGAGGCGCGGCAGCCCGCGCTCGGCTGCACGCAGATGCGAGCGCGCATGCTGCAGCACGCGCCGCGCGGCCGTCCCGAGACGCAGGCCACACTTGCCGGTGCTCTCGGCAAGCTCGGCGAACTTGGGCACTGCCCATTCGGCCGCCTTGGTCGGCGTCGGCGCGCGCGCATCGGCGACGAGATCGATCAGCGTCCAGTCCGTTTCGTGACCGACGGCGGAAATGATCGGAATGCGGCTGGCCGCAACGGCGCGCACGACGACCTCGTCATTGAAGCCCCAGAGATCTTCGAGGCTGCCGCCGCCGCGCGCGACGATGATCACTTCCGGCGGCATGATCGGCCCTGCCAGCGTGATCGCGTTGAAGCCGTCGATGGCAGCCGCCACCTCGGCGGCACACGTCTCGCCTTGCACGCGCACCGGCCAGACGATGACCCGCGTCGGAAAGCGCTCGGTGAAGCCGTGCAGCATGTCGCGGATCACCGCGCCGGTCGGCGAGGTGACGATGCCGACGAGACGCGGCAAGAACGGCAGCGGCCGCTTGCGCTCGTCAGCGAACAGACCTTCGGCAGTGAAGCGCCGCTTACGCTCTTCCAGCAGAGCCATCAGTGCGCCGAGGCCGGCCGGCTCCAGGCTCTCGATGACGATCTGATATTTCGACGAGCCGGGATAACTCGTCACCCGGCCCTGAACGATGACCTCCATGCCTTCTTCGGGTTTCACCCGCAGGCGGCCGTAAGTCATCTTCCAGACGACGGCCTCGATCTTCGCCTTGTCGTCCTTCAAGGCGAAGTAGCAGTGGCCCGAAGCATGCGCACCGCGAAACCCGGAAATCTCCCCGCGTAGGCGCACGTAGCCGAAGCCTTCCTCGAGCGAGCGCTTGATGGCGCCGGAGAGCTCCGAAACCGTGTACTCGGCTGTATTGCCGCCGGCGCGTGCATTGGCTGCTGGCTGGTTCACGCGGTCATGCCCGTTTGTCTCAATTCGATTCGATGATACATGAGGCGGCGCTCGGCCGGCGCCCGGCGCAGCGCCAGTCCACTAGTGACTAGCTTTCGAGAGAAGCTCATCGATGAACGTTCTCCTCATCGGCTCCGGCGGGCGCGAGCATGCGCTCGCCTGGAAGCTTTCGCAAAGCCCTCTCCTGGATAAGCTCTACTGTGCTCCAGGTAACGGCGGAATTGCGGATGTCGCCGAATGTATCCCCATCGCAGTTGCCGACCACACCGCAGTCATCCGCTTCTGCAAGGATAACGACGTCGGATTGGTGGTCGTCGGCCCCGAAGCGCCGCTGGTCGCCGGACTGGTGGATGATCTCACGACGGCGGGGATCAAGTGCTTCGGCCCGACGCAGGCCGCCGCCCAGCTCGAAGGCTCGAAGGGCTTCACCAAGGATTTGTGTCGCGAATTCGGGATTCCAACCGCGGCCTATGGACGCTTTACCGATGCGGCGAGCGCCGCGGCTTATCTCGCCGGCCAGAAACTGCCGATCGTCATCAAGGCCGACGGCCTTGCGGCCGGCAAGGGCGTGACCATCGCGCAGACGCTCGGCGAAGCGGAAGCCGCAATCGACGCCTGCTTCGCCGGCGCTTTCGGCAAGGCCGGAAGCGAAGTGGTCATCGAGGAATATCTCGAAGGCGAGGAGGCGAGCTTTTTCGCGCTGGTGGACGGTTCTACGGCGCTGGCATTGGCGGCGGCGCAAGATCACAAGCGGGTCGGCGACGGCGATACGGGTCCGAACACCGGCGGCATGGGCGCCTACTCGCCGGCACCGGTCGTTACGCCCGAGGTATTCACGCGCGTTCTGGATGAAATCATCGGGCCGACCGTGGACGGAATGGCAGCGCGCGGCGCGCCGTTCAAAGGCGTGCTCTTCGCCGGTCTGATGATCACTGCCGATGGCCCCAAGCTGATCGAATACAACGTGCGCTTCGGCGATCCGGAAACGCAGGTGCTGATGATGCGCATGCAGTCGGATCTGCTGCCGCTTATGGTCGCCTGCGCAGATGGCACGTTGGATCAGATGGACGTCGATTGGCGCGACGATGCGGCGCTGACCCTGGTGATGGCCGCCAACGGCTATCCCGGCACGCCGCAGACCGGCACCGAGATCAAGGGTATCGACGCCGCGGCGACGGTCGAAGGCGTGCAGGTCTTCCACGCCGGGACGCGACGCGACGGCGATCGCGTGCTGGCGACGGGCGGCAGGGTCCTCAACATCACGGCGCTCGGCAGCACCGTGGCGGACGCGCAGACCCGCGCCTACGCCGCAGCCAAGCGGATCGACTGGCCCGGCGGATTTTACCGCCATGACATCGGATGGCGTGCCATCGCGCGAGAGAAGGCGAGCGCATAGGAGCTGCGAGTTGCGATGAGCCGCAATCCAATTCCGATACGTCCAAACCCGGTGCCGGCCCTGCCGTACAAGGGGCCGAGCATAGCGCTGGCGCTCGGCGGCGGCGGGGCCCGCGGGCTGGCCCACATCCCGGTGCTCGAGGCCTTCGACGAGCTTGGCGTACGCCCGAAAATCATCGCCGGAACTTCCATCGGTGCAATCTTCGCCGGCGCCTACGCCTCGGGCATGAGCGGCCGCCAGATCCGCGCCCACACCTACGAAGTGCTGCGCAAGCGGATGGACCTGGTGCGCGATCTCTACTCCGCGCGCGTGCGCTCCTCGCGTGGCTTCCTCAATGCGCTGGCGCCGCGGCCGGCGTTCCTCGAACCTGAAAAGCTGCTCGACATCATCCTGCCGCCGCGCATCGCCCGCGACTTCGCGCACCTGACGACGCCGCTGAAGATCGTCGCCTCGGATTTTTACGCGCAAGAGGCGGTGGTGTTCTCGTCCGGCCCGCTGCGTCGCGCCATCGCCGCGAGCATGGCGCTGCCGGTCATCTTCCAGCCCGTGGTTGCAGATAAGCGCGTGCTCATAGACGGCGGGCTCGTCAACCCGCTGCCGTTCGACATCGTCGCGGGCGAGGCCGACCTCACGGTGGCCGTCGACGCCAGCGGGGCCCCGGTGCGCCGCCCGGACCAGGAGATGCCGAAGGCGTGGGAAACGCTCTTTGCTTCGAACTTCATTTTCGAACGCAGCATCATTCGCGAGAAGCTGCGCACGCGGCAGCCGGACCTTTACATCGATGCCGGCACCAGCCGCTTCCAAATACTCGACTTCCTGAAGATCGACGAAATTCTCGCTGCCGCCGAGCCGGCCAAGGAGCGCGTGAAGGCGCAGCTTGCGCGTCTGCTCGAGGCAGAGACATTGGCCGTTGCCGAGCCGGTGCAGGCCGAGCAGCTGGCCGAGGTCCAACCCTCGGGCCGTCCGGCAAGGCGGCCGCTGCTGAAACGGCGCAAGAAAGAGCGCTAGCGCCGGTTCTGGAAGAACTCGCGCAGCAGCTCGGCGGATGCCGCATCGCCGATACCCGGATAGATCTCGGGCGCGTGGTGGCAGGTCGGTTGATTGAAAATTCGCGGACCATGCTCCACACCGCCGCCCTTGGGATCGGACGCTCCGTAGTACAGCCGGCGGATGCGGGCGAACGAGATGGCCGCTGCGCACATCGGACAGGGCTCCAGCGTCACGTAGAGATCGCAGCCCGTAAGCCGCTCGGCACCTAGCATCTTACCCCCGGCACGGATGACGAGGATTTCCGCATGGGCGGTAGGGTCCGACAGCTCGCGCGTGCGGTTGCCATCGGCCGAGATGACAGCGCCCCCCGGGCTAACTAGGACGGCGCCGATCGGCACCTCGCCGCGCACGGCCGCCGCTTCCGCTGCGGAGAGCGCGCGCAGCATGTGGCTCTCGTCGCGCTCCGGTGTCATAAGGGCTCCCGATCAACTGCTTCGATGGCTCCATGCGCCCCGACAAACCAGCAAAGCGCGACGACCGCAAGGGCGGACGCAAACCCGCCGCCAGGCCGGCAAAGCCCGCGGGACCGCCCAAGCGGCGCAAGCCGCAGGCGAAAGCCGATGCCAAGCCCGCCGCCGGGCCGGACGAGCCCCTGCGCATCGCCAAGGCGATGGCCCGGGCCGGACTGTGCTCGCGGCGCGAGGCGGAGCGCTGGATCGAGCAAGGCCGCGTCAACGTCAACGGCAAGCTGCTCAACACGCCCGCCTTCGAGGTGTCGTCCAAGGACAAGGTGCTCGTCGACGGCAGGCCGCTGCCGACTGCCGAGCCACCGCGCTTGTGGCGCTATTATAAGCCGCGCGGACTGGTGACGACGCACGCCGACCCACAGGGGCGGCCGACGGTGTTCGAGTCGCTGCCGGAGGACATGCCGCGGGTGGTGTCCGTAGGCCGTCTCGACTTCAACAGCGAAGGGTTGCTGCTGCTCACCAACGACGGCGCGCTCGCCCGCTACATGGAGCTGCCGTCGACCGGGTGGCTGCGGCGCTACCGGGTGCGTGCGCACGGCCGCGTGTCGCAGGCCGAGCTCGACGCATTGAAGGACGGCGTGGTGATCGAAGCCGTGCGCTACGGCGCGATCGAGGCAACCCTCGACAGCGTGCAGGGCGCCAATGCGTGGCTGACAATGGCATTGCGCGAGGGCAAGAACCGCGAGGTGCGGCGCATCCTAGCGCACCTGGGACTCGAGGTGAACCGCCTGATCCGCATCTCGTACGGACCCTTCCAGCTGCTCACCCTGCAGCCCGGAGAGGTGGAGCCGGTGAAGCGCCGTGTTCTCGCCGACCAGATGGGAACGCGGCTGGCGACCGAGTTGAACCTGCTCGACACGCTGGAGGACGCGCGCGCCGAGCGCAAGGCGCGATATACCAAGCGGGCCAAGCCGCAATGAGGGTGGTCGGAGGAACTTTGCGCGGACGCGCCATCGTCGGTCCGCAGCATGAGGGATTGCGCCCCACGTCCGACCGCGTGCGCGAAAGTCTGTTCAACATCCTGGCGCACGGTGTCGACAGCTTTGACATCGCGGGCGCTCGCGTCATCGACCTGTTTGCCGGCACCGGCGCGCTCGGCATCGAGGCCGTATCACGCGGGGCCGCGTTCTGCCTGTTCGTCGATAACGAAGTCGATGCGCGCGCGCTGATCCGGCAGAACATCGAGGCGTTCGGGCTGACGGGCGTGACGCGGATCTTCCGCCGCGACGCCGCCGACCTGGGGCCCGCGGGCACGATGCCGCCTTTCGATCTGGCATTCCTCGATCCGCCCTACGGAAAGGGTCTCGCCGAGCGTGCCTTGATCCAACTCGCGGAAGGCAGCTGGCTGTCCGCCGATGCCGTAGTCGTTGTGGAAGAACGGGCCGGGACAGAGCTGGCATTGCCCCGAGAATTTACGCAGCTCGACCAGCGCACGTACGGCGATACGCAAATCATCATCGCGCGTTACGCGGGCGCTTAGTACTGCTCCTGCGGCATCAGTATCCACAACAGGATGTAGATGAGGATGCCGGGAAACGCCGCCGACAGCACGGTCAGCACCACGTAGCCGAGACGAACGAGCGTCGGATCCCAGCCCAGCCAGTTGGCGATGCCACCGCACACGCCAGCGATGATCTTGCCCTGACGCACGCGCATCAGTGGCCGGTTCAGCGGGTCATCCATCATTTATCTGCCCTCGGTCGCGTTTCGCATGGTGCCAGTATAACGCTCAAAGCCGCCATAAGGTTCGATGACGGTATCGAAGTTGGCGCTAGAAAAAATTAATGGCGGCGCGAGAGGGTAGTCGCGCCGCCGGCACCAGTACGCAGAGGATACGGCTACTTCACAGGAGCTTTGACCTCGGTCATGAGGCCCTTGCACGGACGGGCGACGATCTCGCAGCGATACATCACCTGCCCCATCGTCTCGCCGATGGACGTGCGTCCGCAGCGTGAGACGAAATCCTTCGAGTTGGTCATATCGAGGAATGCTTCGCCGTAGTCATAGCGCACGCGTTCCATCCAATCCTTCTTGGCGGCATCCATAGCGCCTTCGGTGCCGATCCATTGCGTGCCGAGGCCGCGCACTTTGTCGGCGCACTGCAATTCCGGCTTGGCATCCTCGCGCTTGACGTAGGCCATGACTTTGGTCGCGTCGTTGGTGCTGGAGCTGGCCGTGCTGGTCGACTTCTTGCGGTAGCGCTTCACGTGCTTTGAACGCGCCTTCTGGCGCGCCGTCGGATTGCCGCTGCCGACGTTCCAATCCCAATAATCGGTCGCGTATGTCGGCCCCGAATACGCCGGAATGGCAATCAGCGCTGCAACGGCGACGGCGACAGTCTTGATCATGCTCTTCTCCTGGTGCTTCTCGACGGCGCCTTCATCAACGCGACGCGGAACACGAGGCTTTGCGGCGCTGGCCGCCAGGGCAGCGCGACGCAGAATCGCTTCACTGAGGTTAGCCGAAACTGCGCGCCGCAAGCGGGACAGTGTCGCGCCATCCACAATTGCCTGCGGTTCGACTTTGCTTTGGTTGACACGAATTGGCGGCGCCGTCGCTCGACGGACGTTGTGCCGGTTGATGGCCGGCGCTTGCGCCGGGGCGCCTTGCGCCCTTGCCGCCTGCGACGGCGACTTGCTGTCATCCCGGCCAAGGGAGCGGAGCGACCGCAGAGCCGGGATCCAGCATCAGGGCGGCGCAAGCCTCATGAAATCGATGATGCTCTTACGCTGGATCCCGGATGGCCGCTGGCGCTGCTCACAGCTTCCGGGATGACAGTGGGAGACGTGCGGCGATGGCATGACAGCCGTCGCCACAACGGTCAGCGACTAGGCGGCTTTGGCGCGCGCGTCGCCGACGAGACGGACGAGTTCGCGGCGCGCCTCTTCGCCGTTGGTGATTCGGGTCGCGAACGGCAGACGCAGCGAGCGCGCGCCGAGCACGAGATCGCACCCTTCCGGATCGATGCCCGTCATACGCCATTCACCCGGCGCGCCGCCGAGCAGACGCGTTGCGTAAAGCTCGATGGCATCGGCGTGGTCCTCGTTCATGTGACTGACGATACCGGCCTCGTTCTCGATCAACGCTTCGGCGCCCGCTGAATCAATCAGCAAATCCTCGCGCTTCAGATCCACGATGCGGCCGAAGCCACCGATGAAATGCGCGCCGCTGACGTCGAGCGTGTAAAACGCGAAATCAGGAAAATCGGCATAGCCCGCCGCGGCCGGATGACGCGCCAGAAAGCGCGCACGCGCCGTCGGGCTCGTCGTTTTTTGAGCGGTTCCAATAAGCGTTATGCGTGCCCCCGCCATGGGATCGGCGTCGGTGCCGGTGGCATCGATGAGCAGGCTCGCCCGCGCGTCGGCAGCGAGGTTCTTCGTATGCAGAGCCAGCTGAGAAATCAGGAATATCGGTGTGCCGTCGGGCTCGGTGGCGACCAGCAGAAGCGAAGCATAAGGGTGCCCGGAGCCGCTCAGAATCGTTGCCAAAGACCCTTTGAGCGCCGAGCGGACCATCCCCTTCGCTTGTGCGGCGGTTTCGTTAACAGCCGAAACTTTTTCACTATTCCCGGTCTCTTCAACAGTCATGCCTGCCCCTCCACCTTCCTTGTCCCACCCTATTCAGATAACGTTCAGACAGAAATCACGAAATTGCCTTCGCCACAATTGATACACCTTGGAGCCATAAAGCGCGGCAGGGTGCTTTACTGCCGCAGGGTCAGGACATGATGAAGGAAAAAAGCACGATCGCGCTGGTCGACGACGAGCGCAACATTCTCACCTCGCTGCGCATGGCGCTCGAGGCTGAGGGCTACAAGGTGCGCACGTATAACGACGGCGTGTCCGCCCTGGAGGCACTGTCGGAGGATCCGGCCGATCTCGGTATCTTCGACATCAAGATGCCGCGCATGGACGGAATGGAGCTTCTGCGCCGCGTGCGCCAGCGCTCCGACATGCCGGTGATCTTCCTCACCTCCAAGGACGAGGAAATCGACGAACTTTTCGGCCTCAAGATGGGCGCCGACGATTACGTCGCCAAGCCGTTTTCGCAGCGCCTCGTTGTCGAACGCGTCAAGGCGGTGCTGCGCCGCTTCCAGCCGAAGGAGCCGGGCGCCACGCCGGAAGCGGAAGCTGCACGCGTGCTCGAGCGCGGGAAGCTGAAGCTCGATCCGGAACGCCACACGTGCCACTGGGATAACCGTCCGGTGACGCTGACGGTGACGGAATTCCTGATCCTGCAGGCGCTCGCTCAGCGGCCCGGCGTCGTCAAGACGCGCGATGCGCTGATGGACGCCGCGTATGACGATCAGGTGTATGTTGACGATCGCACGATCGACAGCCACATCAAGCGCCTGCGCAAGAAGTTCAAGCAGGTCGATGACAGCTTCGACGTCATCGAGACGCTCTACGGTGTAGGATACCGCTTCAAGGAAGCTTGAGGCGCGGAGGGGACATGGCGCTCGAGTCCGAGCGAGCCGAGCAACAGCCGCAGCTGTCCAACGGGTTCGCCGGGCTCAAAGGCTTTGCGAGCGACATTTCGACGGCTGCCGCTAGTGCTTGGAAAGGAATGCTCCGAGCCGCGGCCAATGCCGGCGGCGGCACCAGGAAGCTCGCCGACAGCGCTTCCGAGACGGCGAGGCGCGCCGCCGGTTCTGCACGCAGCGTTGCGCGCGCCATCGCCGTTGGCAGTCAGGATGCCGCCGCGCGTATAGACCCCGTCGGCGCCCCGACCCCGAAGCCGCTGGCGGGATTGCACGCCTGGTTTGCGCGGCGCCCCGTCGTCCGTTTCTTTTCAGCCAGCCTGCTGCGCCGCATTCTCATCTCCAACCTGATGGGCTTCTCCATTCTGGTGGGAGGCATCCTCTACCTCGGCTATTTCCACACTTGGCTGATCGATGCGAAGCTCGATGCGCTGAAAACGCAGGGGCGCATCATCGCCGACGCTATCGCGGCCAACGCGAAGGTCATTCGCGAGCAGATCGTCATCGACCCGGGCGACATCCCCGACGACCGGCCGAACAACCGCTATCGCTACGGGCTGTCGGAGCTGGAGCTTTCCATCCACCCGGAGGAAGTGACGCCGATCCTGCGCAAGCTCATTCAGCCGACCGACACGCGCGCACGCATCTATGCGCGGGACGGAACGCTGATCGTCGACACGGCGCAGTCCATTCCGAAGTGGACGCGCAACGAGCCCGATCCGAGCGACGGCGAGACGACGAAGACGCAGAACATCTGGACGCGCCTGACGCGCTACCTGTTCCGCGAGACGCTGCCCGTCTACCAGGAGATCGGGCGCGGCAACGGCATGGCCTACAAGGAAGTGCGCGCTGCCATGGAGGGCGAGGCGCGCAGCATGCTGCTGCTCAACCGCAAGGGCGAGCAGATCGTGTCGATCGCGCAGCCGATCCAGCGCTTTAATCAGGTGCAGGGCGTGCTGCTGTTGTCGACGCGACCGGGGCAGATCGACAAGATCCTGCGCGAAGAGCGCATCGTCATCCTGATCCTGGCGGCCATCGCGCTGCTCGCCTCGGTGTTCACCTCGCTGCTGCTGGCGCGCACGGTCGCCGGCCCCATGCGGCGGCTGTCGGCGGCGGCGGAACGAGTCAGTCACAACATCGATGCGCGCACCCAGCTCCCGCAATTCCCCGGGCGAGCCGACGAAGTGGCGCAGATGGCCGAGACCTTCCAGGCGATGACCAGCGCGCTGTGCCGGCGCATCGAGGCGAGCGAGAAGTTCGCCGCCGACGTGGCGCACGAGCTGAAGAACCCGCTGACTGCCGCCCGCTCGACGGCCGAGTCGCTCGGCTATGCCAAGAACGAAGAAGAGCGCGTGCACCTCGTCACGCAGATCCAGGGCGAGCTGAAGCGCCTCAATCGGCTGATCACCGACGTGTCGAATGCCTCGCGGCTCGACGCGGAGCTGGCGCGCAAGGAGATGCGCCCCATCGACGTTACGACGATGCTGCGCAACGTCGTCTCGATCTTCCGCGACATCATCGGCGGCGACAGCCGCGACCTGACGCTGAACATCGGCAGCGAACCTTTCGCGCGCGCCTTCTGCGTCGATGGCGACGAAGGCCGTCTCGGCCAGGTGATGACCAACCTCATCGACAACGCCATCTCGTTCTCGCCGGAGAACGCCACGGTCCGCGTCCACGCGCGCGTGGTGGCGCCGCACGTCGAGATCGTCGTCGAGGACGAGGGCCCGGGCATTCCGGCCGATCGTCTGGAGATCATCTTCGACCGCTTCTATTCCGACCGGCCGGCGACGGACACCAGCCGCGGCAAGAACTCCGGCCTCGGCCTTTCCATCTCGCGCGAAATCGTGCTGGCGCATGCGGGCACGATCCACGCCGAAAACCGCTATCCCGAAGGCCGGGAGGACGGCGAACCGGTGGGAGCCCGCTTCACGGTGCGCCTGCCGATCTCGGGCAGCGCCCAGCGCGGAGGGACATCCGGTGGACGGCGGACCTGAGACCTACCACGGCACCGCGGTCGCACTGCGGGCTGCGGCGGTGCTGATCGTGGGGGCATCGGGATCGGGAAAGTCGGATCTGGCCCTGCGCTGCATGGCGCTCGCCCCCAGCAGCCTGATCACGGACGCGGCGCTCTTGGTCGCCGACGACCGCGTGCGGCTGCAGGCCGTGGGCGGCGAACTGCGCGTCGAGGCGCCGGAAACCATTCGCGGCAAGCTGGAAGTCCGCGGCCAGGGGATCGTTACGGTCCCGTTCGTCGCCTCGGCGCGGCTCGCCCTGATCGCCGAACTGGTGCCGCCGGAGGCCGTAGAGCGCCTTCCCGACCCGGAGCCGCACCGCAACTACTTCGGGCACGAGGTGCCGCTGCTGCGCCTCGCCCCTTTCGAGGCTTCGGCCCCGGTAAAGCTGCTTCTGGCCCTGCAGCTGGCAGCGCTCTAGCCCCCATGCAGCACCCGGGTTTCGGAACAATCTTCTTGCACCGCACACGAACACTTGTAAATTCTGCCGCGCCGCCAATGGGCCTCGTGGCCGAGGTCAACGGCGAAGCCGCAGTCAACGATCCCCGCCGTCAAGCGCACGCTCGATAGTGGACCGAAGCAGAGACGAGATCGGCTTTATTTCATGATCGGACTTGTCATCGTCACGCACTGCGGGCTCGCTCTCGAGTTTCGCTCGGCGCTGGAGCACGTAGTCGGGCCGCAGGCGCAGCTCGAGACGGTGTCCATCGGCCCGGACGACGACGCCGGTGTGCGCCGCGGGCAGATCGTCGACGCCATTCACCGGACAGACACCGGCGAGGGGGTCATAGTTCTCACCGACATGTTCGGCGGCACGCCTTCGAACCTCGCCATTTCGGCCATGGACGAAGGCAATGTCGAAGTCATCGCCGGCATCAACCTGCCGATCCTCGTCAAGCTGGCGAGCATCAGAACCGAAATGGCCCTGCCGGAAGCGGTAGCGAGCGCGCGCGAGGCCGGGCGCAAGTACATCAAGGTCGCCAGCCAGGAGCTGTCGGGCGAAGGTTGAACGTATAGTCATGCCAGAAATCAAGAACAGCAGCCGGCCTGAAGCTGTCGTCACCATCCGCAACCGCAAAGGTCTGCACGCGCGCGCGTCGGCAAAGTTCGTCAAGTGCGCGGAGAGCTACGATGCCATGGTGACGGTCACGCGCGACGGCCAGGCCGTCGGCGGCACGTCGATCATGGGCCTGATGATGCTCGCTGCCGGACCGGGCTCCACGCTGCACATGACGGCGACAGGCCCGCAGGGCCCGGAGGCACTGCAGGCCCTTGTCGCCCTCGTCGAAGACGGCTTCGGCGAGGACTGCATCGAGGATGCGTGAGGGCATAGCCGCGCACGCTGGGCGGCTATGCGTTGTTTGTTACTTCGCGAGATAGAGCTTCGTCATCTCGATGCCGATGTCGCGGAAAGCCTGCTGCAGCTTCTCGCCGTCGGTCGCCACGTACGCGTACTTCTCGCCCGTTTTCGGATTGACCGAGGCGCACTCCTGCATCACGTCGATCGCCAGCCGGTCGTTGCCATAAACGACCGTGAAGATCTCGATGCCGGCATCCTGCTTCATTCGCTTGCAAAGCTCTTTGGCCTGCACCGAAGAACAGCCGTTGGTTGCGTTCGGGCATGACGTGGTCTGGTTCTGGTTGGCAACGATGCCGCCGTTCGGTTCGCTCGACATCTTCTCGTACTGCGTGTTGTATTCGCCGTCCGTCATCAGCACCGCGATCTTGCGGATGAAGTTCGGGCTACGCGTATCGGTGTCGTATTGCTTGGCCTGATTGTCCGGACCCCACAGGAAGTTCCATTTAGGCGACAGCGTGTACCAGGCCCACGCGGTTCCCAAGTGTCCGGCGGTGCCGCCTGAAGCGCCGAGCCCGCGGATTTTCGAGCGCAACAGGTCCAGGTTGTTGGTCAGCGGCTGCACCGCAGCATTCTCGGGCACGGCGCAGGTACCCTTGCGGTTGTTGCCCGATCCCGTCGACTGCGTCGTGTACTTCGCCAGCGGATAAGCATTGTTGGCTGGAGGTGCATCGGTATAGCGCTGGTTGCCAACGCGTTCGACGACGCAGTCCGAGCGATAATAGGTGCTGCCGCCGAAGCAGAAGCTGCCCCAGCACACGCCGCCTGACGTGCTGGTCGTCGGCAGGTTCGGCGCACGCGTGGCGTTCAGCGCCGACGTCGTCGGCAGGCGGATGTCCTCCGAGAACGGCACCAGCGCCACCTTGGTTTCCGCGTTGGCGTCGAGCAGGATCTGAATCATATCCTCGGCAGCGTTCTTCAGAGACTGAAGCTTGCTGCCGGCCATCGAGCCGGTGACGTCGAGCATCACCGACACCTCGGCCTTGCCACTGCCGAACTCGGCGATAGCGTCGACGCCGCTGAGGAGAGGCAGCTTTCCGTATCCGGCAAAGCTCAGGAACGGCGTTTCGATGAACGCATTGCCCGAGGCGGTGATCCCTCGTCCGTCCGGACGCATCGCGAACTCGACCGTGTCATCAATCACCGGCAGTCGCGACTTGACGTTCTCGTTGTAAAACTTGCGGGCCGCATCGAGCCCAGCGTCTACGTCCTTGTGCGACGTATGATAGATGCGCGCTCCCGCCAGAACGGCTGAATCCAGCGCCGATAGCGTCTGGCTGCGCGCATGCAGCCACCGCGCCATGTCGACCCCGGCACCGACAGCCACCATCAGCACGATAGCGCCCAGCGCAAAGGGTACGACGATGGACCCGTCGTCATTCTTGTGAAGCTCGCGTAGGCGCTGCCAAATGGCGCGGCCCGAACTCCGAAGGATCTGCATTCCCGACTCCCGCAACACATGCGCTCTTGTTCTTTGCGGGGAATATGGGCCAGTGAACGAAAGACAATTCTTAAAAATGATAAAATTTATCGTTCTTTCCTAAACAGGAGTTACTTACTGCGCCCAAATGCTACGAGGAAGATACTCATGGTTACTAATTTACTACTTAGGCAATTGACTCATGCACCCATGCGGACTTGAGACATAAGGACTTGTTTATATCTTGTTGCGAACGCGGCGGCGCCCGGCTAGAAGGGCGGCAAATCCGGGGGCCAGGAACGCACGGCGTGTCCGGAATCGACGCGGCGCCGACGCCGCCAAGCCGCAAGGAGTGAGCTCATGGGCAAGCCGACCGACTACGTCGTCAAGGACATCAACCTCGCCGACTGGGGCCGCAAGGAAATCTCTATCGCCGAAACCGAGATGCCAGGCCTGATGGCGACACGCGAAGAGTTCGGCGCCTCAAAACCCCTGAAGGGCGCGCGCATCGCCGGCTCGCTGCACATGACCATTCAGACGGCCGTGCTCATTGAGACACTGGCCGCACTCGGCGCCGACGTCCGCTGGGCGTCGTGCAACATCTACTCGACGCAGGACCACGCTGCGGCCGCCATCGCCGCAGCCGGCATCCCGGTATTCGCCTTCAAGGGCGAGAGCCTCAAGGAATATTGGGACTTCACGCGTCGCATTCTCGAGTGGGGCGACGGCGGCACGCCCAACCTGATCCTCGATGACGGCGGCGACGCCACCCTGTTCGTGCATCTTGGCCTGCGCGCCGAGAAGGGCGACACCGCCTTCCTCGACAAGGCAGGCTCCGAGGAAGAGGAAGTCCTCTTCGCTCTGATCAGGCGCACGCTGCAGGAGAAGCCGGGCTGGTTCGCCGAGCTGGCCAAGAACCTCAAGGGCGTCTCGGAGGAGACGACCACGGGTGTCCACCGCCTCTATGAGATGCAGAAGCGCGGCGAGTTGCTGTTCCCCGCCATCAACGTCAATGACAGCGTCACAAAGTCGAAGTTCGACAACCTCTACGGCTGCCGCGAATCGCTCGTCGACGGCATCCGCCGCGGCACCGACGTGATGATGGCCGGCAAGGTGGCGATGGTCGCCGGCTTCGGCGACGTCGGTAAAGGCTCGGCTGCCTCGCTGCGCAATGCCGGCTGCCGTGTCATGGTCTCCGAGATCGATCCGATCTGCGCCCTGCAGGCGGCAATGGAAGGCTACGAGGTGGTGACGATGGAGGATGCGGCTCCGCGCGCCGACATCTTCGTCACCGCCACCGGCAACAAGGACGTGATCAAGGCCGACCACATGCGCTCCATGAAGGATCGCGCCATCGTCTGCAACATCGGGCACTTCGACAACGAGATCGACGTCGCCGGCCTCAAGAACCTCAAGTGGAACAACATCAAGCCGCAGGTCGACGAGATCGAATTCCCCGATGGGCACCGCATCATCCTGCTGTCGGAAGGGCGCCTGGTGAACCTCGGCAATGCCATGGGCCATCCCTCGTTCGTCATGTCGGCATCGTTCACCAATCAGACGCTGGCGCAGATCGAGCTGTGGAACAACGCCGGCAAGTACGAGAACAAGGTCTACACGCTGCCCAAGCACCTCGATGAGAAGGTCGCGCGGCTGCATCTGGAAAAAATCGGCGTGAAACTCACCGAGCTGTCGCCGGAACAGGCCGCCTATATCGGCGTGAAGCCCGAAGGTCCGTTCAAGTCGGAGCATTACCGCTACTAGGGAATCTATGGCGCTGGCGACTCCCCTGCGGGGAGCCGGCCGCCAGCGCGGAAGGCCCGTAAGAGCCTGCGTGCCGCAGCGCGGTATGGTGCTTGGCGGCAGCACCCGGCGGGCAAACTTTGGTGAACGGTCAGTTGGGGGAGGCGCGTGGCTGGCCACGCCCTCCCCCGCTTCGCATAATCCGAGTTGATTCGCCCTTTTGCGGGGGCGATGCCGCCGGGCCCTTGTCCGTAGCTCATTGCGTCTTTGGCCTCGGGTCCCCATCGTAAAATCGGATCCCGATGCTATCTACGCGCACACCTCACCTTGCCGCCAAGCCTATCGAGCTGATCGCCCTGCTCGTGGCCAGCCTCGCCTGCGTGCTCGTCGTCGCGGCCGGCATCGTAGCGGGAGACAGGCTGCCGACGCTGCTGCTCGGTCCCGAGCCG